>OJJS01000074.1_pt1 | contig 15641 bp, 11 predicted proteins | sample 1596371 | NCBI WGS metagenome assembly OJJS01 (sample SAMEA4350116, study PRJEB24818) | metagenome | biome: human; feature: gut; material: faeces | place: Denmark | collected 2013-09 | reverse complement strand
CTCTTTTCGTCCCCCATTGGGACCCCCTTTTGATTTTTTGTTGAACCATTGCAGTTGCCAGACCGCAATATGTTTTAACAAATCAAAAGGGGTTTTATAACTGACTTATAGCTGTAAGCTTTCCGGAACCCCCGGCCTAGCCGGGGGTTTTCTGTGTACAAAAAGAAAACGGGCGATGACATGCCCGTTTATTACTATAATTATTAATACTGGATAAATAAACAGCATACCGTAAAAACGGCACTTTACCCGCTGATTTGTTCCATTGCCTGAATAATCCGCTTATCTGAAACCGGATACGGCGTACCCAGTTGCTGGGCAAACAGACTGATGCGCAGCTCTTCGATCATCCAGCGTACGGCCTCTGCTTCCGGTCTGCGTTTCTCCACCGGCGACAGCTTGCCCTGCCACTGTTTCCACAGATTCTGAACATGCTCAATCTTACTCATGTTCGCCCTGTCGCGGTTAACATCAGACACCAGTTTTTCGATACGCCGCTCTATCCCCTGTAAGTAGCGCAGGATATCCGGCAGACGCTGCCAGCCGTGGGCGGTAACAAATCCCGGAAAGACCAGCCCGCTCATCTGTGCCTTGATATCAGAGAGCGCAAATGCCATCTGCATATCTATCCGCCCTTTCAGGCGTTTGCTGACAGCAAATGTGGTAGTCAGAATCTGCTCCACCAGCTTCGCAATACCGACAACCGTTTCATTCAGCTCTGCCCGGACAAATTCCTGTAACTGAGCGAATTTATCCTCCTGCCAGACCACGCCGCCGTATTGCGCTATCAGTTTATCGACACCACAGGCGATACAGTCATCGATCAGATCCAGCACTTTACCGTACGGGTTAAAATACAGCCCCAGTTTGGCTTTGTTCGGCAATTTTTCATGCAGATATTTGATCGGTGACGGAATGTTCAGCAGCAGTAAACGCCGTGTTCCCGCCTGCATCGCCAGCTGCTGTTCAAATTCCGTTTCAAAGACCTTAATGCCGACACTCTGTTTTTCATCCACCAGCGCCGGGTAGGCTTTTACCGCATAACCACCGCGCTTTTGTTCGTAACAGCCGGGGATATCACCGAAACGCCAGATATGTGCACCGCTTTGTTCGATACCGTCATCCACCACATCAGATAACGTCTGCTGCACCTGTTCTTTCAGGCTCAGTTTCAGTGCCTCAAGATCATAACCTTCGGCCAGTTTTTTCTGTTTGTCTCCCGTGATACGGAAGGTCATTTTCAGATGTGACGGAATTTGCTCCGGCTGCCAGGATTCGCGATCAACGGTCACACCGGTCATACGGCGCAGTTCCCGTTCCAGTGCATCCAGTAATGCGCCCTGCGGCTCAGGTACCCGCTCCATAAATGCCCCCGCATAGTTCGGCGCAGGCACAAAATTACGGCGTACCGGTTTCGGCAGAGATTTGATGAGTGCAATAACCAATTCTTCACGCAGTCCGGGGATTTGCCAGTCAAATCCTTCCGGACTGACCTGGTTAAGTACCGGCAGCGGGATGTGTACGGTCACGCCATCCGCTTCCGTTCCCGGCTCAAACTGATAGCTCAGACGGAATTTCAGATCCCCCTGATACCAGTAGTTCGGATAATCCTGCGCGGTCACCTGGTTCGCATCAGAGCGGATCAGCATATTTTTCTCATAATTGAGAAAATCCGGTTTCTGTAACCGTTCCCGCTTCCACCAGTTATCAAAGTGCCGTGACGAGATAATATCCGGCGGCAGACGGGTATCGTAGAAACTGAACAGGGTTTCGTCATCCACAAGGATATCACGGCGCCGTGATTTATGTTCCAGCTCCTCCACTTCGTTGCGCAGTGTCTGGTTTTCCCGGAAGAAAGCATGGCGGGTCTGCCAGTCACCTTCCACCAGTGCATGACGGATAAAGAGTTCGCGGCACAGCACCGGATCGATATTGCCGTAATTGACCGGACGTCCTGCCACCACCGGCAGCCCGTACAGCGTGACTTTTTCTGTCGCCATCACCGCGCCCTGTGATTTCTCCCAGTGCGGTTCGCTGTAGTGATATTTCACCAGATGCGGCGCCAGCGGCTCTATCCATTCCGGTTCAATTTTGGCGGCAATACGCCCCCATAACCGGCTGGTTTCGACCAGTTCCGCCACCATCACCCATTTTGGCGGTTTCTTAAATAATCCCGAGCCCGGAAAGACAGAGAAACGTGCATTACGCGCCCCGGTGAACTCCTGTTTTTCCGTGTCTTTCTGCCCGATATGAGATAGCAGACCACTCAGAAGTGACAGATGCACGCTGCGGTAATCCGCCGGTTCGCTGTTAACCGGTATTCCCTGCTCTTTTACCACCTGGCGCAGCTGGGTATACACATCCTGCCATTCACGGATACGCAGGTAGTTAAGGAATTCCTGGCGGCACTGTTTACGCAACTGAGAGTTAGACAGCACCTTCTGCTGCTCTTTCAGGTAGTTCCACAAATTCACAAAAGCAATAAAGTCGGATTCTTTATCCGCAAAGCGGCGGTGTTTCTCATCAGAAGCCTGTTGTTTCTCCATCGGACGCTCACGCGGATCCTGGATAGAGAGCGCCGCGGCGATCACCATGGTTTCACGCACCGCACCATGATTACGGGCTTCCAGTACCATCCGTGCCAGACGCGGGTCAATCGGCAGTTTTGCCAGCTGGCGCCCGGTTTGTGTCAGATGATAATGCCCTTCAGCGGAGGTTTTACCGTCAATAGCACCCAGTTCTTCCAGCAGTTTTACACCATCCTGGATATTGCGTTTGTCCGGCGCTTCCACAAACGGGAAAGCGGCGATATCACCCAGCCCGATCGCCGTCATTTGCAGAATAACGGAGGCCAGGTTGGTACGCAGAATTTCAGGGTCGGTAAATTCCGGCCGTGACAGAAAATCATCCTCAGAATAGAGGCGGATGCAGATCCCGTCAGAAACACGTCCGCAGCGCCCTTTCCGCTGATTTGCCGATGCCTGAGAAATCGGCTCTATCGGCAGACGCTGAACTTTTGTCCGGTAGCTGTAACGGCTGATACGGGCAAAACCGGTATCAATCACATATTTGATACCGGGAACCGTCAGTGAGGTTTCCGCCACGTTGGTGGCCAGCACGATACGGCGGCCGGTGTGCGGCTGAAAAATCCGGTTCTGTTCACTGTTGGAAAGACGGGCGAACAGCGGTAATACTTCGGTATGGCGTAAATCGGCTTTATTCAGGGCATCGGCGGTTTCACGGATTTCCCGTTCCCCGCTCATAAAGATAAGGATATCCCCGGCGCTTTCCCGGCCCAACTCATGTACCGCATCCAGAATACCCTGTGTCAGATCGCGATCAGTATCGTTCTCTTCCCCCATGACCGGACGATAACGGACTTCCACCGGATAGGTACGGCCGGAGACTTCAATAATCGGCGCATTACCGAAATGACGGGAAAACCGTTCCGGATCAATGGTTGCTGACGTAATGATCACTTTCAGATCCGGACGTTTCGGCAGCAGCTGACGCAGATACCCCAGGATAAAATCAATATTCAGGCTGCGTTCATGCGCTTCATCGATGATGATGGTGTCATATTGCAGCAGCAGCTTATCCTGCTGTAATTCAGCCAGCAGAATACCGTCCGTCATCAGCTTAATCAGTGAATTATCACCGACCTGATCACTGAAACGGACTTTATAGCCCACGGCACCGCCAAGGGGAACTTTCAGTTCATCCGCGATACGGGAGGCCACCGTTCTTGCTGCCAGGCGGCGCGGCTGGGTGTGACCGATAAATCCGGTAATACCGCGCCCGAGCTCCAGACAGATTTTCGGGATCTGCGTGGTTTTCCCGGAACCGGTTTCCCCTGCGATGATCACCACCTGATGGTCGCGGATCGCGTTATAAATGGCCTCACGCTTCTGTGAAACCGGCAGATTGTCCGGATACGTAATCTCCGGCCGGTTAGCAATGCGCAGCTCAGTCCGGCTGATACCGCGCAGCATCTCATCCTGCAATCCCGCCAGTACCTTCTGCTGAGATTCCGGGTTGCGGATCTTCGCCACACCCGCCAGCCGTTTACGGAACTGGTGCTGCTCCCGCAGCGATAAATGGGGGATTAATTGTTTTAATTCATTAAGAAGGGAATTCACCTTGCTGTCCTTCTGATAGGTAATAGATTGCCGTCGATACGGTTTGACTTTTTGTGCGGCGGGTTTCCCCTTTATCATTGTTATCCCGTTTTCGGAGTAACACACACCGCCCGTCTTTATTAAACTTGCCGCATCCGGACATTGTCAGATTTTTTGATGCTATGCGCCGAATTTATCTGCTGTTCTTTATACAGCGGTTTTCTTACACTATTCACGTAATAAATAAGCTGAATCACAATAACAAGGTTTACTATGCAAAAAGTTCTCGTTCTGAAATCCAGTATTCTTGCGGACTACTCTCACACCAACAAAATGGCGGATTATTTTATCGGACAATGGCGGAAAAATCATGCAGATGATGCGATCACTGTCCGTGACCTGAGTGCTGAGCCGGTGCCGGTTCTGGATAATGAAATTGTTTCCGGCATGCATGCGCCGGCAGGCGGCACCTTAACACAGCGCCAGCTGTCTGCAAATGCGTTACAGACTGAACTGATTGATGAGCTTTTTGCACACGACGTTATCGTATTCACCGCACCAATGTATAACTTCACCGTACCGACACAAATGAAAACCTATCTGGATTTCATCGCCTCTGCCGGTAAAACGTTCCGTTATACCGAAAACGGTGCCGAAGGTCTGGTGAAAGGTAAGCGCGCGATTGTCCTGACTGCGCGCGGCGGCTTCCACCGTGATCTGACTTCTGATCTGATTGTGCCGTTTATGAAACAGTTCCTGGGTTTTATCGGTATCAGCGATATTGAGTTTATTTATGCTGAAGGTGTCTCGATGGGTGAGGATTTTGCCGAAAAAGCACAGCAGAATGCCCGTCAGTGTGTTGAAGCACTTTCCGCATAACCGGATAACAACATAAAAACAGGCTGTATCATCATTAATCATCCTTGTTCCGCGCCGGGTCATCCGGCGCTTTTTTTTACATCCGTTACTCTTTCTTCAGCCATTTACCGTTGATACCAAGCACATATTCGCCCTGCGGCGCACGGGCCACCAGTTTCTGACCGGCGATTTTTGCCACTTCTTCAGCCTTCATCCGGTTAGTTTGTGCCAGCTCTGTGTATTTTTGTGTCCGTGCCGTATTAATCTCTTTCACCAGACCGCTGACATCCTGCCGTGACGACGCCTGCTCCACTGCTGCGATATAACCGCTGAATGTTTCCCCCACCAGCCCCTGCTGTTTGGCTTCATCCAGTGTCAGCGCAAACGCTGAGGTGCTGATCAGTAATGTCAGTGCGGCCAGCCCGCCGTTAATGAATTTACGCATTATTCACCTCAAAATATCGCTGAGTTATTTTTCAGCAAATCTTCAACCTGACGGTCAATTTTGACATTAATTTCATGTTCAATTTTGACGTTCATATTGATATCGATGGGTTTATCCGGTGTCGCAACCTCCACCCGGAGACACCCGTTAAGTGCGATAATCATCAGCGGTAATACCGCACCTGCTATCCATTTTTTCATTCTGACTCCGTCGGATATGACTCCTGATTCTGTGAAATACTCTTTTCCAGCCAGGCTTCCAGATTGCTGCCGAAACGCAGACTGCGCCATAGCTGAAACACATTTTCCTCATGCCGGTAATTCAGGTTTACCGCCCGCCGCGCATCCAGTACCGGATTATACCCGGAAACCACCGATGACATTGTCAGGACCCCCAGGTTGGTCAGATTAACATCCGTCCGCACCCGTTTCATCACCAGATAATCCAGCCAGCTAATGGCGGTGCCTGCTGAAATATTGTTTTCACTGACCGATGCAACAAACTGATTATCCAGATTGAGGGTCAGCGGTTCGTCGTTTTCCACCCAGCCGTTATGCACAATCCACTGCGGATTATCAATATAAAACGGCAATTCCCCGCTGATACTGCCTTCAAGGGAAAACTGTGTCACCTTCAGGGTATTGATCAGCGGCCCGGTATTCAGTTTATCCAGCTTTATCACCGCTGCGGTTTTCTGCGGAATAGTCAGCGACGGCATAGTGACCTGCCCGCCCAGCACATCCAGACTGACACCGGACAGTTCCAGCGGATAAGCATCATCGTACGGATAATAACCCTGAAGATCCGCTTTAATATCTGTCACTTCAAACAGGTTATTCACCCGCGCAATACGCAGCATCACCGGGGTTTTGCTGCCGAGCTGCCAGCGGCTGTCCGCCAGACGCCACGGCAGTACAAAATCAACACCATCCACTTCGCCGTCTTTCAGCCACATCCCCGCCTGTTTGACCACCCAGTGCCCGCCGGCCACAAAACCCTGGCCCGGTGCGGCGGAATACGCTGCCTGGGCATAGAAAACGCCGTTACGCAGAGTGATCCCCAGATCGGCCGGGATCAGCGTCTGAAATGCCCGCATATCCTGTTCCGGCCAGCGTGCCTCACCGCGCAGACGGACACCATCCCAGCGGCTCCAATACTGTATCGGCCCGATATTTTTTCCGGCTGACAGTGTTCCTTTAACTGAAAAATCGCGGGGATCACGGCCATCCAGCGCCATATCGAAAGTGGCAGACGGCAGATAACTGCTGTCCACACGGATTTTACGCGTGGTCAGCTGTATTTTACCCGACAGTTTCTGTTTCCCCTCAGTCCGGGTCCAGACCAGCGGAGATAACAGTGTCAGCGCCGGCGTATCCATCGACATCATACCGTAGCGGATACCGCTGAATCCCGTATTCAGCTTTCTGATACGGATTTCCTCGTCCAGCCAGGAACCCGCACCGGAGAATGTCCAGTCTGCATTCAGCGGTTTCATCCGGCCTTTTCCCCAGATTTGCCAGTACCAGCGCCCGTTATCCGGCAGAAATTCCCGCGCCTGGCCTTTCATCTGAAAACGGTAGCGTCCCAGCTCCGGATTATTTACCGTCACAATGGCATCCAGCGGCCCGGAGATCCCTTTCTGTGACAACGAGGTTCCCGCCAGCGGCAGGCGCAGCTCTTCCACCAGAAAATCCGGGCTGAGCTGCCCGCGGGCCCGTACCAGAGCCCCGGAACGTAACCTGATCACCGGATCGGCAATCGTACCGGTCAGTACTGCCGGAACACGCCCGGCCGCCCACATATCATTATGATTGACCCGCCCGGCCAGTTCGAAAGGAACCGTAAACTCAGCCAGCGGCAGCGGTGTTTCCGGTAATTGCAGTACCATCGTGCCTTTGCCGCGTACGCCCTGCGTGGTGACCGCAATCCGGGCACTCAGCCGCATATCTGCAGGTGGCGCCAGCCAGTTTTTCAGCTCCGCGCTGAGCGTCCCCCGCAGCGGTTGTTCCCACTCATCCCAGCGCCACTCTCCGTTTTTAATCAGAAGACTGTCTGCGGCCGCTTCCCAGGGAATATTCAGCAGCACGTCCTGTGATCCGGCTTCACGCAGCGTCAGCATACCCTGCCGCCCCTGCCAGTCAAAAGTCACCGCCAGCGGCTGCGGCCGGGCGGTCGTATCAACGGCAGCCTGTAACGACCCTTTCTCCGGCAGAGAGGCGGTATTCAGCGGCAGTGTCAGCGCGCCGCTGAGTGCAAATTTTTCATCACCGATCACCGCATTTAATTGCGACAGGGTTACATTCAGCTCAGGATCAATCGTCAGTTCTGCCTGAATGTTCTCTCCCTGATAACTCAGATGCTGCCCGCGGCCGGGTGTGGTTGTCAGGCTCAGTTTCCCCTGATACGCCTGCCAGGGAGCAGGAATGACTTTACCGGCGGTCAGTGTCACCGGCGGTAATTGCGACAGCAGAGCACCAATATCAACCGGTGTGCTGTTTGTTTCTTCCGGCACAGAAGGTAATTTCTGAATACAGTCCGCATCACTGGTTACTGAACCGGCATCAATCAGCCAACGGCCGCCGCGCTGATAATGAAGCGACAGGTTTTCTCCGCCGGCCAGCCTGCACGTATTACTGCCGATAGCTGCTTCTTCTATATAGAGACCGCCTGCACGAATTTTTGGCTGCGAAAGTGACAGTGTCACACCGTCCGGTAACGAGGATTTCACCACGGCGGGCAGCCAGCGCGGAATGGTCAGCCAAGCGGCAGAGAGGATAATGACCAGCAGAACAAGCAGTACCACCAGCACTTTCAGTAATTTTTTCATAGACCTCAGAGGTGCAGTTCTCCGGTTACAGTGACATCAACTAAGCGTTATACTGTAGTCAGTAAATTTCAACCCTTTCTGAACACAGGTTCCCCCTATTTTGTCAGGGCTATCCGGTTTAGTGTAGCGATTTATTTTAGCAGAGGAACTCCGATGAAAATCGTCAGTTACAGTACCAAGCATTACGACAGCAAACATATGGATTTAATTAATCAGGATCCGCGCTTTCAGTATGATATCGAATATTTCGATTTCCCGCTGACTCAACAGACAGCAAAAAACGCCGTGGGCGCTGATGCGGTCTGTATTTTTGTCAATGATGATGCGAACCGGGAAGTATTACAGGAACTGGCAGATCTCAATATCAGAATCCTCGCACTGCGCTGTGCCGGCTTTAATAACGTGGATTTGGCGGCCGCTCAGGAACTGGGGATACAGGTTGTCCGCGTACCGGCCTATTCTCCGGAAGCCGTGGCAGAGCATGCCGTCGGGATGATGCTGAGTCTGAACCGCCGCATTCACCGTGCGTATCAGCGTACCCGTGATGCCAATTTTTCTCTCGAAGGCCTGACCGGCTTTAATATGCATAACCGTACCGCCGGTGTGGTCGGTACCGGAAAAATCGGGCTGGCCGTACTGCGGATTTTAAAAGGGTTTGGTATGCGTCTGCTGGTGTCTGATCCTTATCCTAACCAGGCTGCACTGGATCTGGGCGCGGAGTATGTCGATCTGAACACGCTGTTCGCACAGTCTGATGTAATTTCGCTTCATTGTCCGCTGACACCGGAAAACCATCATCTGCTGAATGAGACCGCATTCGCCAAAATGAAAGATGGTGTGATGATCATCAATACCAGCCGCGGTGCGTTAATTGATTCCGCTGCCGCCATTAATGCCCTCAAGCAGCAGAAAATTGGTGCATTGGGCATGGATGTTTATGAAAATGAACGGGATTTATTCTTTGAAGACAAATCGAATGATGTCATTCAGGATGATATCTTCCGCCGCCTCTCCTCCTGCCATAATGTCCTTTTTACCGGTCATCAGGCATTTCTGACGGAAGAAGCGCTGTTGAGCATCAGCGAAACCACGCTGGAAAATATCACCAGCCTCTATAAAGGCGAAACATGTTGTAACGTTGTGTTACAAAATTAGCACTCTATACACAGAACATTACAATTTAATTGCCGGAATTTTATCCTGAATTCCGGCAATTTTTTTACAAAAAAACCAAAAAACATAAACTTATATGAAGTCATTAAGTTTATTCTTAATTTTGATCCTCTCAATTTTTGATGCTAACATCCCTCTCCGTTGTTTGATGAGATTTTCTCAACAATTACGGTAACTGACACACCTTTCATATCTGGTCAGATTCAGGAAGGAATATAGTCAGGATAAAAAAAAGCCCCGGAACGGGGCGGACAGGATATAGATATTGAATAATGTATTCTTATTTTAATGCCTGCATTATAAAACACACTTGATAAACAAACCCTAAATAAAACGAACGTAACGAAAAGATACCTTATTTGTGATGAATGTCTATTTGTTACAGTTCCGTTTAATTATATTGATGTAATATTTTAAATATAAAGTAAGCCGCAGCGATCATATACTTTTAATTAACTATTAACTATCATTCGTGATGTTATCTGCTGATGTATCCCTCATATTATTAATACGGGATATTTTCTGCCGGTATCGAATACAGAGAGTAAAATTATGTCTATATTAAGTCGTTTAGTTTTAGTAGCAGGTATTGCATTATCTTTTGTTGCACACAGCGAGTCATTACAAGGCCAGCAAGGCGGTACAATCACATTCAACGGTCTGCTGACTGAAGCCCCGTGCACCTATCAGATATCAGACAATAACGTAAATGCTGAATGTTACCGTTCCGGTGAAATCAGTAAGTTCAGCAGCCGTCTTCAGGCGGGAAATACGCTCAGTAATGACTTAATTCCGGATAATATCGGTGAGGTTAATGTTACCCCTGTTCCGTCTGATTCAGGAAAACATATCGTTACTGTAAGCTATCGCTGATTCGGCAAAGATATACAACACAGCAAATATAAAAATAACGGAATTACTGATAATTATATCAACCCGTAAAATAAAAAAAATAATAATTATTGATGAAAATTAAAATCAAACACCTCCGGGTGTTTGATTTTTTCATTTATAACAACCCTCGTTATTCATTCCGCCGTCATCCGCAAAACAATCAGATTCAGCCGGTAGTGCGAATCTCAGTTGCATGATAACGTATCATTTAAATCAAGGAATTTTAATGATACCGGTAAAGGAGATAACCTCACTGATGGATAGTCATCTGACCGCTTTATTGCAGCATCTGAAAACCGCCGGGCAATCCGCCGCCACTGAGCCGCAAGTCACTTTTACCCGTGATGAACTGAATATGCTTATCCGTGCACTCACTGCGTATACCGCAGCACCCGCAGCCTCACTGATTATTACTGACTGTGAGTCCGGTGCCGTCAGTCATGCGATTAATTACGGCTGGAGTGAAGAAGAAAAACAACGGACGGAACAACAAGGCGGACAATATATCCCGTTGTTCCGTCATGATATCAGCGACTGATTTATTCCCCGGCCAGCGCGCGCGGGAACAATAAGTTATTTTCCAGGCTGATATGTTCCATTAAATCATCAATAAAGGTATTGATACCGTTGTACAGTACCCGCCAGGTCGTACAGGCTTCTTCCGGCGGTGTGACATTGCCGGTGATAAACTTAATGACCTCCACAATATCTCCTGCATCATCGTGTTCTGCTTCCATCACCTGTACCGGCCCTGCCGCCTGCGGCCCCATACCGTTGCAGATCATCGGAAACAGAACCTGCTCCTCTTTCATCATATGGGAAGTCAGTTCATCATGCAGTGCGGTCAGTTGCCGGGCCAGCCCTTTCGGTACGCTGGCTTTGGCCGCATGTACCCGCTCCACTTTTTCAGCCTGTAAAATCAGTTCCGGTAACTGAGCCCGGTGGCGATCGTGATAACGGGTAATAATAAAGGCGATAATGTCGTTCAGCGGGGCTTTCCGCCAGTCCTGCGCCGGTGCTTCATCTTTCAGGGCGAGTAACGCCTGTTCAATTTCATCAATATTCAGGGATTTTTTCTCTGCCGCTTTTTCCAGGGTGCGTTTGCCCCCGCAACAGAAATCCAGATCATAACGGCGGAACAGTGCTGATGCCCCGTTCACAGACAGAGCCAGTTCACCCAGGGTTTTTTCACGTAATGTCATTTTTATTACCTCAGAATTCAGTCAGAAAACGTGATGATCAGTGCTGCGGCAGCTGACGTAACAGTGAAAAAGCGTCACTGAGTTTCTCTTCCGTTACCGCAAATGCATGCAGATTTCCGGCGCTGTCATGGCCTTTGGCGGTCATCCCGCTGCGGCTGATATCAATGCTCCACTGCAGATCCGGATGGTGGAAATCCCCGGCAAGCTGTACCGGCAGATCCGGCGTTTTCACCCGGATAAGCATCGGCGGCAGCGTCAGTTTTCCCTGTCCGCCGGTCAGATTCTTCGCCAGACAGACGGCACTGAGCATAATCGGCTGCAGATACTGCATGACTTTACCGTCAATTTCCGCGCAATCGCCGAGGGCATAAATATCCGGGTCGGATGTCTGTAAGGCACTGTCTGTCACAATACCGCGCCGGACAGTCAGCCCGGCCATCTCTGCCAGTGAGGTATCCGGTTTCAGGCCGGTGGCGGCAATCACCACATCCGCACGGGTTATACAATCATGGTCAAAGCGGGCTTCGATGCCGTCTTCCGTTTTTATCAGTGACTGCAATTGTGTTCCGGTCAGCACCCGTACCCCGGAGGCAGACAGGGTATGGCGCAGACGACTGCTGAGCTCTGCCGGCATCAGTGATGATAAAATGCTGGCGGCCATATCGGCCAGAATGACGGTTTTACCGGCCCGGCAGAAATCCATCGCCAGTTCAGTGCCGATAAGACCGCTGCCGAGGATCAGTACCCGCTGTGCGCTGCGCAGTTGTGTTTCGTGCTGCTGAAAATCTTCCCGGCTGTTCAGTGTCACCATCAGTTCATTACCGGGCACCGGCGGACGGCACGGCGTTGCCCCGGTCGCCAGCACCAGCTTGTCATAGTGCCATTGCTGCTGATCACTGCCGATAAGATGCTGTTGTGCATCAATACTGCTTATCCGGGTATGCGGGAACAGCGCCACATTATATTGCTGTGCGAATGCCTGTGCTGTTTGCTTTGTCAGATCAGCTGCACATTGATTCTGACTGATCACATGGCTTAAATCCGGTTTGTTGTACTCATCGATACTGTCTGCCGCAATCACTGTCAGCGGCACCCCGGTATCGGTTTTACGGATATTTTTTACCAGCTGGCGGGCAGCAAAGCCCCCGCCGATAATCACAATACCTGCGCTCATGCCGCCTCCGTCGCCAGGATATCAAACACGTCTTTGCCGAGAGAGCATTCCGGACACAGGAAATTATCCGGCACGCAAGACCACGGTGTACCCGGTGCCACATCCTGCATCGGCTCACCTTTTTCCGGATCATAAATCCACTGGCATACGCTGCACTGCATGCACGGTCCCAAATCCTGCGAAGTTACATTAGTGACACTGTCACATGGTTTTACTTCCTCTGTTTCAGCTGCAATTGCTGTCGGTGGCGGTGTGACCGCTTTTGGTGCCGGTGCCGCCGGTCTGCTGACAGCCGGTAATATCCCGGTGGCCCACTGGCGCGCCAGGTCGCGTCCGTACTGACGGCACTCTTCCAGTGTATTCAGATCAGGCCGCCATTTTGCTTTCATCGACATGGTGGTTTCAAAACCGGCATCCATCAGCCGCGTCTGCACGCGGTCAACCGCGCCGCCATTCCAGCCGTAACTGCCGAAAGCTGCTGCTTTTTTATTGCGGAACCGCAGACCGGTTAATTCTTCCAGCATGGCCGCAATTTTCGGCATCATGACATTATTCATCGTGGATGAGCCCACCAGCGCCCCTTTTGAACGGAAAACACTGGTGATAATGTCATTCTTGTCGCTGCGGGCAACGTTAAAGATTTTCACCGCCACATCCGGGTCCGCTTCATTAATACCCTGAGCAATCGCATCCGCCATCATCCGGGTGTTGTTGGACATGGTGTCGTAGAAAATGGTGATACGATCTTCCTGATAATCCGCCGCCCATTTCAGATACCACTCCACGATTTGGGTCGGATTATCACGCCAGACCACGCCGTGTGATGTTGCAATCATATCCACCGGCAGCCCGAAACCGAGGATTTCAGTAATTTTCGGTGTCACCAGGCGGCTGAACGGCGTCAGAATGTTGGCATAGTAACGCTGGCACTGTTCAAACAGCTCGGTCTGATCCACTTCGTCATTAAACAGGCGCTCATCACAATAGTGCTGACCGAACGCATCATTACTGAACAGAATGGCATCACCGGTCAGGTAGGTCATCATGCTGTCCGGCCAGTGCAGCATCGGGGTTTCAACAAAGATCAGTTGCTTGCCGTTGCCGATATCCAGCGTATCCCCCGTTTTCACCACATTAAAATTCCATTCAGGATGATGATGATGACCGTTAATAGAATCAATGGCATTTTCAGTACAGTAGATCGGCGTATCCGGAATCGCCGCCATCAGCTCGGTTAATGCCCCTGCATGATCTTCCTCCGCATGGTTAATCACAATGTAATCAATATCGTTCAGGTCGATTTGTGTCTGTAAATGCTGCACAAACTCACGGCTGAATTTGTGGTCAACCGTATCAATCAGGACATTTTTTCCTTCGCGGATCAGATAGCTGTTATAACTGCTGCCGAGCAGGGTTTTATATTCTGTTCCGTGGAAGTCGCGTACTTCCCAGTCACGTTGTCCGACCCAATGCACATTATTTTTTACATGAATAGCCATTTGATATTTACCTTCTGTTTTTATGCTTCGTTACAGAGAGATAATCAATTTGCGTGCCAACTTTTACTACGTTGTTTTATAAGGATTTTAAATTTCAGCGCAAAAAATACATGTCAAAATGACTATGCAATTGGCTGTCAATATGACATTGTACTGTCTTAATGACAGCGGAGGACAGCATGGGATTTTCAGTCGACGTACTCACCGGCATTGCCATTGCCTTACAGCGGGATATCGGCCATCAGGATCGTTTTCAGCGCCTGGTGTCCACACTGCGCCGGGTGCTGAATTGTGATGCGGCCGCACTGCTGCGCTATGAATCACATCAGTTTATTCCGCTGGCGATTGACGGGCTGTCGCCGGACGTTCTCGGCCGTCGTTTCCGGCTGGAAGCGCACCCCCGTCTGGAGGCCATTGCCCGCGCCGGGGATGTCGTCCGTTTTCCCGCAGACAGTCAGTTACCTGATCCTTATGACGGGCTGATCCCGGATCATATCCATCTGAAAGTGCACGCCTGCGCCGGTCTGCCGTTGTTTGCCGGACAAAATCTTATCGGCGCCCTGACACTCGACAGCCTCGCACCGGATCAGTTTGATACGTTCAGTGATGAGGAATTGCGGCTGATTGCCGCGCTGACCGCCGGGGCGCTCAATAATGCCCTGCTGATAGGCCAGCTTGAGGCTCAGCAACTGGCTTTCAGTTCCTCCGCCGGGCTGGCGGCCGGTAAAACCGGCGGGCAAACCGATATTATCGGCCTGTCGCCCTGCATGATGCAGTTAAAGAAAGAGATCGCTATTGTGGCCGGTGCTGATATGAATGTGCTGGTCAGCGGTGAAACCGGCACCGGTAAAGAGCTGGTGGTGCAGTCCATTCACGAATTATCCGCCCGCCGTGATCACCCGCTGGTTTATCTTAACTGTGCGGCCCTGCCGGAAACCGTCGCGGAAAGTGAGCTGTTCGGTCATGTCAAAGGCGCATTTACCGGGGCTATCAGCAACCGCAGCGGAAAATTTGAAATGGCGGATAACGGTACGCTGTTTCTGGATGAAATCGGTGAGTTATCACCGGCTTTGCAGGCCAAACTGCTGCGGGTATTACAATACGGTGATATCCAGCGGGTTGGCGATGACCGGCCGCTGCGGGTGAATGTCCGCGTGCTGGCGGCCACTAACCGGGATTTGCGGGCAGAAGTCGCGGCCGGTCATTTCCGGGCTGACCTCTTCCACCGGCTCAGTATCTTCCCGTTACAGGTACCGCCGCTGCGGGAGCGCCATGAAGATATTCTGCTGCTGACCGGCTATTTCTGCGAACGCTACCGTCAGACATTCGGTCTGCCGCAGGTGGTGATAAGCCCGGCGTTACGCCTGGCGCTGCTGCACTACCACTGGCCGGGCAATGTGCGGGAGCTGGAACATGCTGTGCACCGCGCCATTGTTCTGGCACGGGCCACC
>OJJS01000073.1_pt1 | contig 16703 bp, 25 predicted proteins | sample 1596371 | NCBI WGS metagenome assembly OJJS01 (sample SAMEA4350116, study PRJEB24818) | metagenome | biome: human; feature: gut; material: faeces | place: Denmark | collected 2013-09 | reverse complement strand
CTGATAACAGGGCCGTCACCAATATAATTCAGCTGCTTGTTAATCGCGTTATGAAAATAAAGCGGAATACCTTTGTCATTTATCTGATGTGAAAATTGTTTAACAATATCCTCAGCCATCTGTGATAACAGGAATTCATCATTGGTTGGTTTCCAGTCATCTGTTTCCAGATCAGCCAGCAAAATAATATTTTCGATCCACTCACTGAGGTAACCGGATTCCGTCACAACTCTCTCTGCCAGACGGCTGCCGGCCGGGTCGGTGATATACGGAACCAGCGTATGCAGGTCATTACCGAGTTTTTTGACCGGGACGACCAGCTCCGAACGGATATTCGATAATACAGACTGACGGGCCTTGATACTTTTCTTATATTCACGGTCAGATAATTGCAGGCGGCGGGCGGTCAGTGCTTCCTGATCCACATCACGGAACAGAATCAGATACGTATCATTCATATTACGGACCGGATTTATACTGACTTCATACACCACATTATCAATAGTGGTCTGGATGCGACCCTGGTGTTCCCGGGCCATATCGCGGGTTTTGTTCAGGTCGCTGAGATTCAGTAACTGGCTGGCGATCGTGTTGCTGACCAGCCGTTTATTGGCAGAAAAATCATAAATCGCCAGCCCGACAGGCACCTGTGCCACAATTTCATTGGTTATCGCCTCACTGTTTCTGGCCTGACGGACTAATGCATTGAGCGGAGAGATGAATCGCTTGCGGATATAAATAAGTCCGCCCACCGAGAGCATACTGAACAGGAAAACAGAAATTAACAGCCAGATATTGGCGGCCAGCATCTCTTCTGCCAGTGACAGCAGCGAGAGCTGGTAAACCACCTGATACGGCATTTCACGCAGGCGGTAACTGAGTTTCAGCGACAGGCCGTTAATACTGATTTGCACGGCATTCTGGCGGTTACTGAGGTTATGGGAGGCGGCCGGAATCAGAGACAGGTTGGACAAATCCAGATTATCAGGCACCAGGTTATTCACCGGCAAATCAAACGCCACCACGCTGGTCAGCTGACCGGGATTATTAAACATTGCGCGGTAGGTATAGTAATACGTGGATTCTGACGGCATCTTGGTAAAGGAGGAGAGTGTCTCCCGTTCATCCAGTGCGGTGGAATCCGCCAGCATTTCCGCCCGTTTTTCATCGGCGCCCAGCGTCAGCGGGCTTTCACGGTAGCGCAGTTCCGGACGCAGTGCTGAATGGGATGTGACCAGCAGCAGACTGTTATCCAGACCATTAAGGTAATACATGGAGTTAAACTGATTCTCGCCGCCCCACAGAATCGTCAGATAATCAGAAAAGCGCCGCGCGATAGCGTAGGTATCATCATTAGTCTGACCGAACAGAATAGCATCCACAACCGGCACCCGGCTGTCAATCCAGTAAATATCATTGAGGATCTTGTGCGGGGGGACGAGCTCCGGACGTTTCTCGGTATCCGCGGTATTGGCGAGCCTGAACAGCTCAGCGGACTGATAACGGTACGTTTCAACCTGATGTTCTATCCGGTTGCTGAAACTGTATAATGCGCCTTTTTTGCTTCCCAGCCAGGCATCGTAATAGTTATATCCGTATAAGAAGAGAGATAAGACTAATAACGAAACAAATGATGCATAAAAGCCGGGTATCGCATAAGGCTTGGAATGTGACTGTCTGTACATATGTTCCGTTGTGACCTTATTGTAAGTACTTGACTGTAAATTCACCGGGAAGTAATTCTATCATACTAATTCCCGCCACAATAACAGCAGTATTCGGCCTTCAGACCTGTCCGGTGTGTGAATGTTGAGCAGGCAAACAAAAAAATCGGATTTTTTTGCTCACAGGGGTAGACAGGTTCCTCATTTTTCAGCATAATCGCGCCCCATGGAAGGATGGCCGAGTGGCTTAAGGCAGCGGTCTTGAAAACCGCCGACGGGAGACCGTCCTAGAGTTCGAATCTCTATCCTTCCGCCAAATTAGCCGGCTTAGCTCAGTTGGTAGAGCAACTGACTTGTAATCAGTAGGTCACCAGTTCGACTCCGGTAGCCGGCACCATATTAAACCCGTTAACTCTCAACCAGTTAGCGGGTTTTTCATTTGTGCTCACCAACCACACTCAGGGTCGGGTGGGACATATTTGGGACATCCTCACCAAAAACAGCATCGATTTGCTGCGCATGCTGGCTCAGATGACCTGGTGCCAGGTGAGCATACCGGCGTACCATTTCTATTGATTCCCATCCCCCCATTTCCTGTAATACGGACAGCGGTACTCCTGCCTGAATTAACCAGCTCGCCCATGTGTGGCGAAGGTCGTGAAAACGGAAGTTTTCTATACCGGCACGTTTAAGTGCAGTCCTGAACGCAGTATTACCGTCAACGCGCATTTTTCTGACAACCGGAGTCATTGAGCCGTCAGATCTGTTTTTAGCCTTCGTATGCACAAAAACATACTTTGTGTGATTGCCTATCTGCTCACGCAGGACGCGGCACGCAGTGTCGTTAAGAGCAACACCCAATGCTTTCCCTGATTTGGTCTGATCCGGGGGAATCCACGCTACTTTTCTCGGCATATCTATTTGTGACCATTCCAGGTTAATAATATTGGAGCGCCGCAGGCCGGTAGCCAGAGCAAATGTCACAACAGATTTAAGAGGTTCACTGCATTCATCGATCAGGCGTTTCGCTTCCCGTGGCTCGAGCCATCGGACCCGGTTATTCTTCGGTTTTGGCACCCGGATATTCGGGGCTTTATCGAGATACTTCCAGTCGCGTTCAGCGGCGCGGAGCAGTGACTTGATGAAAGCCAGGTAAGCAGATTTGGTTGCTACAGAAACCGGCTCTGATTTTTTACTGACTGCGCGCCGCTTCCTGCCGGAAATATGCTTTTCCCAATTTTCTTTCAGCTTCTGATTTTTCAGCTTACTGACAGCATCATAGATTTTAATCTCATCAATATCAGCCAGGTGCATCCCTTCAAAGTGATCGAGCCAAAACAGTATTTTGGTTTTATCATCATCAAGAGATTTTTTGCCTGATTTTTCCTCGAGCCACCGCGTACAGGCAACCTCAAAAGTAACCTTCGGAGTTTCACCCAGTGAGCTTACGCGCCACAGCTCGGCCTTTCGTTTATCATGCAACTCCTGCGCTTGTTTTTTGTCCGTTGTACCAAGCGACTCCTTAATTCTTTTACCATTGTGCGAGTAACTGGCGTACCATATCTCGCCTCTCCGGAAGATTGACATATCCTTTCCTCTTCCGCACTAATCACGCTTTCCGGCGTATTGTGCATTTTGTAGTTGATGGCTGCAATGCAATTTGCACGGGTAAACTGCCACGGCGATTTGGGCTTAAGCGGATCTTTTCTCGAGCCGGACAGCCTGCCGGAATCAATCCATTTTTTCAGGGTAGGGTAAGATATTCCCATGAAGGCACAGGCTTCACGGCTATCCATCGGGTAGGCGTCTACCGTCGGCCAATATAAAGTTAGGGCTCTGCCTCTGGTTAAAGTGGGTTTAGTTGCAACCCCCATACTTCATCCTCCTGCTGTATCGTACGCACGTAATACCCGGGCACTTTCTTCTCAGGAAAGCACGGGTGATTAAGTGGTTTGAATTTCGGTGTGTATTTGTCGAGTATTGCGGTGTGTTGTTCGTCTGATGTGTGCTGCATTAATTCCGTCAGGCAATCCCTTGCTATTCGTCTGCGTCCGTTCTCTGCTTTCTGTGGCGTTATAACTTAACGTTTCTGTCTACCTGATCATCCCTGCATTACGCTTCATCCTAAAACGGAACATCATAGTCAAAATCCATCGGTGGCCCATTCCGTGCTGGAGCTTGCTGCGTCTGCGGCTTCTGGCCTCCTGCCTGATTGCCGCCGAAATCCAGTTGATTCACGATAATCACTGGTGCAGACCGTTTACTGCCATTCTGATCAGTCCATTCCTCCATGACAAACTCGCCAATAACCGTCACCTTCGTTCCTTTTTTCAGGTGCTCTGGCAATTTCTCAGCTTTCACGCCGAACATTTTGCAGATAACCCACGATGTCTTTTCGTGCTCGCCATATCCCTGCTTAACCGGCAGACTGAACGATGCAACGGCTTTCCCTGCCGGAGTCCATCGTTGCTCACAATCCTTTCCTATATTGCTGCTGACAGTAATCACGTTAATTGCCATTTATGCCGCCTGCTTAAGTTCGTTGATCCTGATGCCGGTAAGGCGCTTACATTCATCCTGTTTGTCGCTGCCGTTCAGCATTCGCCACACTTTCCTGTATTCAGCCTCAATCGTCTTTGTGTCACTTGTGACATTAAGAAATTCGGTATAGTCACCCAAAATCTGTTCTGGATTACGTGGAACAACATCGTGAACCTCTGCGTCAGCATCAATCGCAGTTTCTTCGGTAGGAATACAAAATGCCTGGAAAGCTGCGTATTTATAGGCGATAGACATTGCTTTGTTGGTTGCCTTGTCCCCGTTATCCATAGCTTCGCCAAAGGTGGTCACTGTGTGTTTGCTGCCGTCTTCCGTGGCAATGAAATCAAACTCAGCCTTCACCACGACATAAAATAAGGTACCGCCTTTTTGTGTCTGTCGCTCCGTGACAGAACGCTCCATAATGCGGGGAAGGATAATCAGGCCATGCTTAACCAGCGCCGGGGCAAGTGCGTTGTATACAGCGTCGATACCCCTGAACATAAACCCCTGTTGTGAATTCCGGCTCCCTTTTTTGATGCCTGTCTCAGCCAGTTCCTTGGCTACGGCACTTATTGCCTTATAGACTTCAGACATGATTAATCTCCCAATCTCTGGCCGTGGCGTGATTCCGTACGCCCGCCGCCGTAATAATCAACACCACCGACACCGGTAGCTTTTCCATGTTCAGTCCTCCATTCTCTCCACGCCTGTGTCTCAGCAGCATTCCGTGCTGCTTTGATGTTTGCGGGTAGTGGGGGATAGTGAAGGGCGGTGATACGGCAGATGTTGTAAAGTGCCTCGGCAACCCGTTGCTCTGACAGTGAAGGCTCTCCGGTCGGTTTCCCCCGTCGTTGCAAATCCATTTGCTCAATTGCTGATTTCAGGGCGTGTTGATAATTTTCATCATACGTCCCGCCGGAGCCTGAACGTTTCCCTATACGGCGTGGATATTCCATCATGTGAATTCTCCGCTTAAAAATTCTGCCGGTACCCGTCCGTTTGGCAATCCGACACTTTCACGAAACCAGTAATCATCCTTTTCTTTCTGCTCTTGTTTTCTGCGCTGTTCGGCAATCCGTTGCCGTTCTACCTGAGCATCCTGTATTGTGTATGTGTTCATGCCGGTAGTCTCATTCTGCACTGATGGAGAATGCGGCTTGTTTTGGCGTTCTCCCTGCGCCAACGCCACTCCGACACAATCTGCTCAATCTGCTTTTCATCCATGTCAGCCTGATTGAACAACTCAATAACCTGTTCCTTGGTGTGTTTTTGTTTTGCAGTCATCAGCGACATATCTTTCTCCCGTAAGCTCTCATCTGTAATTGGTTAGCCAGATCCCAAATACGGGACTTTCCGGTGGATATCGCTACCCTTGCCGCACATCGGGCAAGGCGTAAAAATGGCATAGAGATGCACGCCACGTCAGAACCGCACGCAGCGCGACAAGGTTTAGTTTTCATATTGTTTACCTGCTGATATCCCGAGGTGGGATAGGGGGATTACTTCTGTGTGAAAGAGATCAGGGCGGAACGGTGGGCTTCTGCCGCTTCTCTGGTTAGGTGAATGCGCCCTTGTTTAAGTAGATTTTCATCGTCTTCATCATCGCACCAGCGTTGATAATCAATACCATCGAGACCCACAACACAGTAACCCGTTCCGTACTCCAGTGACTCCTGCACCGGCTCTGGAACCTGATATCCATTAATGTCGATATAGCGCGGCTTCATGCGGTATTCTATTTCAGGTAGAAATACAAACTCGGCGATAGGGGACTGCCATTCACCGCCAATCAAGCGCTGAAATTGTGAATACCACTCTTTATCCGTCTTCGCTATCTCTGCGGCTTTAGCCATCAGGTCTGCATGTGGGTGCCCTGACATTGTTTTTTTCTCCTTTATCTCAGTTAATTGCAGGTCTTGAATATCGGCTTTGCCAATCAGTACACCGAACAGATACATGTGTTCTGTACAGTCGGCCTCATCTTCGGCCTCGATATCCTTTTCCCATGGCTTTCCGTTCCATTTACACGTTACTTTAAACATCGGCATGTTACTTCCTCCTATACACTTCCCTGTGCTACGTGATGTCCGAATAGTTATCCCAGCATTGAGAGAAAAGTTAAAATTTCAGTAAAATCATATGTTAATTTATGCTAAAATATTATTCGGATGTTCAATGGATTATGGAGAGATAATGAGTGAGCTAATAAAAAAAGTAATTTTTCGATTCATAAAAGCTCCCAAAGTAATAAAAAATTTCGATGATGAAGAACGCGCGTTGCTGATATATTTTCTAAATGGTAAATACAAAAAAAGGAAAATCAGAATTTATAAAAAAGCAGCAAAGCGTTTGATTGATAAAGATGTTTTGGAAGTTGTTGAATCCAGCGTCCGCCCCGGAGTTAATCTAATTAAGATATCAGACTGTTACTATTCTATTCTGAAGCAGAAAATATAAATTTCAGATTACTGACTGGATGCTCGTCTCCTGGGCTGTCAGACGCCAAGACACTCGATATATTTCAGGTAATCAAAAATGCTTTTATTTGTTGGCTCTATGTTCTCATTGTTGCACACTTTGCAGCAGCTTCCGGCATACGCCTCTGCCTGAGCAACATGTGATGAGCTCAATTCAGTCGATGCAGTACTTATTGCTACACGTCATATCCATTTCCTGTTTTATTTAACCTAACATCCCCCGTAAATGTGATGGGGTGAAGTGTCTGCTTTTAACCATATCAGATGAGGTGCCGTGTGTTACAGATAGAAATCCGTTAAGATGCTTTTAACCCTATAAAATGAGATAAATAAGATGAATAATGAAGTGATTGCAAAGCGTCTGGACGCGCAGCATATTTTGCTGAAATCAATTTTTGACGCGCTGACTACCGAGCAAAAATCCGAAATTGAGAAAAATATTAAAAGTTTGAGTCAGGCAGCAAGGTACCCGCACATTCTGGAGTCATTTGATGAGCCAGAAGATGCAGAGAAAGCAGCACTGGACTTGCTCTACCTTAAGTAATACTTGGTCAGCCCATTCATAGGATGGGCTATGCTCTGGCCGTGATGCCAAATTCTGTTTTTGGTTTTGACTTGTATTGCTTAGTTGAATACAGGGCAGTAGTGTTTAAGCAGCAGTTATCCGGTGAATCGTAAATCGGGGTACTGCATGCTGATGTGGCTTTTTCTACTCGGCTCATTGGGCTTTTGTCCGGTTCAGTTCTGAATATTTCCTCCAACTTCATTTTTACATTTTTGGTGGCAATCGCTTCAGCCTTTCTCCTGGCGTGACGCCTGTTTGCTGAGTTGCCACGTAAAAATTCAGGCTTGCGTGATTTTTTCACTATGATTATTGCCATATTTCCTCCAAACAGTCGGCTTTGGCGATTGGTACAACCATGTGTTGCTTCAATCCCGAAACCTTCTGAGAAGGCTGACGCTTTATCAGCGTCACCGTTCTGACAGCCAATACACAGCTCGCTATCATCGTTTTTAAAGAACATCAACGTGCTGTGTTCCGTTGATAACTTGAGTTTATTAAACACTAAACGTATCGTCAAGCATTAACTAAACATAATTTAGTGAAGTATTAACAATACATTGATTGTTCAGTGAATTTATTTTTTTAAATCGTCAAAATCTGGCGTAGATCACATGAAGTGGAACAAAAAATATACAATTATTTTCTGTCCAAGCGCTGCTGTGGATGTTATTGTTGAATAAATATACAGAGGTGATGAATGAGTGACGAACGAGAACTGATTTACAGTGAAGTATGCAGAGTAACAGGCAGAGCGGCTATTATGTTACTGGATTCACGGCAGATGATAACGAAAGGAAATATTAAGCAATTGCTGTACTCCCATAAAGAACAAGAAATAGACAGATTTATGAATGAGGTTTATGAGGTTGCTATCGACCTGATGAGCGATAATTGATATAAAAAAGCCCTCACAGGGGAGGGCTGGGGTTATGCTGCTGTTCTTAGTATGCGCATTGCACCTTCTTGGATATCTGTGACAGCGGTCAGTGTTATTTCATCCTTTTCGGCTAGATCCTGAAGAATAAGGAATGCACTGTTTACTTTTGCGATTTCACTGTCTTGATAACGTGGGTCATCATCACTTGGTTTAAACACTATAAACTCATGAGTTTCTCTAGGTAACAGGTCTGGATGACTTCTTATCAGAGATAAATCCGCTATTTTAGCCTTACTATGCGCGACCAAATTACTGAGTGAGCTTGGAAGAAGTTTACCGGTATTGATTGCCGCATGTTCACTTAAATAAAATACGGATGCTGCCATTCGCTTGTTTTTAAAATCATATTTTGCATTAAAGTAGCCTTGTCGCCTTGCATCAGACCTTATTACTGCCTGTTGTAATTGTGTTGTCCACCTGTCTTTTTCTGTTCTGGTTTGTTTTTTGGTGGAATTCAACTCGGACTTATCATCCAATAGACTTGAAAGGCTGGATGATAATGTTATTGCCTGTCTTAAAATGCCAACCAAATCTTTAGATGCAGCTTTTCTTACCTTACCTAATGTCACTCCACTTACAGGAGGAACCCAAGTGTGAAATGACCTTGTTTTTTCTAAATGCAGTTTGAGGCTTGTTGCTATGACGTCAACCATAGAGGAAAATGCCTCACTACGTTGGCCATACATAATATCTATAATCTCTTGTCGTATAGCAGGTCTGACATCAATTAATTTATCTGCACACTTTGCAGCAACTACAATCGTAAGTCTCTCTCCAGAACCAATCATTGGTTCCAGATACACTGATGCCCACTCGCCAGTGACTGCTGGCGTTCTTGGTGCTGTGTTCAAGAGTTCATTAAGATTTAGCATCGTATTGCATCTGCATTTGATTTGGCTTTATTTGATGATAAAGCATGGTTCCCAAAATTTCTATGCGGGATGATAAAAAAGACATCAACTGATTTCTGTTTTTCTCGTTGATTGTTTTCTCTAAAAAATTATCAGTGTAACTAGTCGGGTCTTCTGAATTTTGTTGTGACCATGCCCTGGCATCGTTAGCTAATTTTTGAACTTCGATTTCGTTGTTTCTATCTAGGTTGCATAGGAGTATGTCAAGTAATTGGTTGAAGTAAAAATCAATTCCGGACTGGTCAGACTGAAGGCCAGAAGGTATGGCTGACTCATGATCGATAAGAATGAAACCCTCGCCATCAAACAGCAGGTTGCCGTTATTTCTATCGTCCATGGCGATCCATTCGTCAAAGAATGCAGCTTGGCTTAGTCCACCCCATGTCGATAGCTTAAGTTCGATGGATGGGTCTTTTGTATCTTTTATGTAATGCGCAAGGCTAGGGTATTCTGCATCAATGCTGCCAAAAAATATTTTTTCATCATTATCAAAAAGAATAACTGGCTCTGGTATCGGCAATCCAATTTTTCTACCTAATGTTGCACAAATTATTTCAATAGACATCTCTCTATCTGATAATTCTTTTGCGAATACGACTAGTTCTTCTATGTCATCACCCGCTTGGAAAGATGCAACCCCTTTTATTGGATTGTGCTGCCCTTCACCTATGCGTTCACCACCAGGATGGAGTCTGCCAACTCTTATCACTGTCATATCCTCATAATGTATTTCTACACCTACCACTATACTCTAAAACGTTTCATCAGACTGTCAGCCAAAGAATCGATGATCTGCATCTTCATCAATAATTTTTATGGCGTCAGAAAAACTGCCTATCATTCGACCGTCATAGTGTCGCCATTCATTATTCTCAGTAGACCAGAACAGGGACCACGAGTTGCTGTTTCTGTTGTTTGTTATTTTGGCAAGCATTTCTTCTGCACGCCCTGTGCTCCAAGACAGTTGTCTAACCTCGAAAATGATTACGCTATCGTCTTCAATACGATACTGAAGGTCATGTTCATCCCGGATATGCTTTGGTGGACGACGCTTTTCCATGAAATAGTTCATACATTGTTTAATTTGTACGACTTCAGTGTCATTGAATGCCATAGTTTGTCCTTAGAACTCGTTTGATTATCAGTACTGGCTTATGATTGTTCGCACTTATCGATAAACTTAGTCGGCTTTACAATCGCTGCCACATAATGCATTTTTTCCACTTCACGTGGATCAACTGTGATTGGCGGGTGAGTATTGTTGACGCTGGTGAATTGGTAACTACCATCTCTGGTTTTATTCAGTATTTTTACCATATTCTTACCTTCAACAGTGCGCACAAAGACCTCATCGCCGGATCTGACTACTGTGTTGGGCTCAACAACCACATACTCACCTGACTGAATCCTGGGCCACATACTGTCACCCTTAACTTTGAGGGCATAAGCGTCCTTATCATCGCTGTAAATTTGAATCCATCCCTCAAGGGCCTCTATCATATCCACTGCGCCATCAATCCCCAGGAATGCTTCCCCAACGACTTTAACCATGCCATTGGGTATGAAGCCAACAAACTCAATTTCATCTGGTTGTAATTCTTCATTAGAATCAAGAAACCCAGGTGGCATCCCATAGTCTCTTTCTAACCGACGAGCAGCTTTCTCTCCAAACGATGATTTACCACTCATCAGCTGAGATATATAGCTTTTTTCTTTTGATGGCAGGGTCTTATCTTTGAACCAGCCAGCAAGCTTGGTCTGTCTTATTTTTTTCATATCCATTTTTCTATTTTGATTAGTAATGACTAAACAAGCAAATACTTGACGGATGGTTTAGTGTTTAATAAACTCCATCATTAAAAAGGATGGAGATAAAATATGGATTTAAAAAATTACATTGATTCACTTGAATGGGGGGGAGCGAAGAATTTGGCGGATAAGCTTGGTGTTTCGAAATCTTTTCTCTCCCAAATGGCGTCGGGTACCAGTTCTATATCTCCAAAACGTTGTGTAGAAATTGAAGTTGCAACATACGGAAAAGTAACGAGAAAAGATTTGCGCCCAAGCGATTGGCATAAAATTTGGCCGGAGCTGGAAATCATTTAAGTATATAGCTGTTCTTTAACAATCGCAGAGCTGTTAGCTGCTACGGAGTCACTGATAAAGTGACGATTTACATATAAAACTACCTCACAGGATGTGAGCTACGGACTATCTATACCAAAAGGAATTTACATTATGGAAAATGCAAATCCACGCAAATCGTTCAACCGGTTTGTGTCAAATCATCTGATGACAACCGCTCATCAGGCAATCAGAAACACCACACAGACGGTCGTTGCAAAACTACTCGGTGTTCACGATTCAACAATCCTGCGCAGAACAGAAAAGTTACCGGAGATATGCGAGACATTGGCCGCAGCCGGTATCAGGGATTTTGTTTTGCCTGGCGAAAGAAAAATCAGTGAGGAGGAGTATCGGTTTCTGTGGAAGCAGATTGGTGAACTCTCTCAGATGAGAATCAAAGAAAACGCCCCGACTGTTGGAGCAGCAGAGGCGCATTAAGAAAAGCACTTAATATTTATACTGTATCAATAGCCAGTGTTGTTGAAAAGAGGGAAACATAAAGTTTCCCTTTTTTGATACAGCAATTAACGGAGTAATTATACATGAAAGTAATTACAAAACAAAGATATGGAGGTCGCTATGAATACAGCGGAAGTGTATGAATTCCCTGTTAAGCAGGAGCAACCACGAGTGGCAGACCTGGACGATGGTTACACTAAACTCGCCAACGAACTGCTGGAGTCTCTTTCATGCTGCAATCTGACAGCCAGACAGTTCCGGGTAATGTTGGCACTGATCAGAAAAACATACGGGTTCGGGAAGAAAAATGACCGGATAGCAGATTCTCAGCTGTCAGAAATTACCGGCCTGTCCCGTCAGAACGTTAACAAGGCAAAGAACGAATTAATTTCAATGAATTACATCGTGAAAGATGGCAATAAGATTGGGGTTAACAAGGAGGTTTCGGCGTGGAAAAATCAACTTAGAGACACTGTCTCTAATCTGGAGACAAAAAAAGTCTCTAAGTTAGAGACAAATGATGTCTCTGGTTTGGAGACACACAAAAGAAATACTTTAAAGAAAAAAGAAAATATATATACCCCTATATCCCCTAAACCTGAAAAACCGGCAAAGCCAGAACCCTTTGATGCAAATGCACACCCGCTGCCTGACTGGTTGAGCCGTGATACCTGGGTGAACTGGGTTACCTACCGGAAAGATCTGAAAAAACCGATCAAGACAAAACAGACACTAAACGGGCTGATATCCAGGCTGACTAAATTTTACGAGGCTGGGTATACACCTGAGAGCGTAATCGACGAATCGATATCAAACGGCTGGACTGGCTTGTTTATGCCGAAATCACCACCAACACGGTCGCGCATTGTCCGGCCTAAGCGTGTTCAGCAATTCATACCGGAGGACTTCTGATGGCAACAGCAGCACAGACTCTGGCGAGGTTTAACCGCATGAAGCCGGAGCACATCAAGCCAAAATTCACGAATGCCGCTGAGCTGATGGCGTGGCAGCGTGAGCAGGGCGCTATCGATGCGAAACGGATTGCTGACGAAAACCGTGTGGCTCGACTGCATAAAATCATGGGGCGTTCCGGTATCAGCCCGTTACACCAGGAATGCACGTTTGAGAACTATCTGGTGACAACGCCGGAACAACAGCGGGCACTCAGTAAATCACAGCAGTACGCATCTGAGTTTGGTAAATCATTTGGCGGATTTATTTTCAGCGGTAATCCCGGCACCGGTAAAAACCATCTGGCAGCGGCTATCGGCAACCAGATAATCCGGAACGGGAAAAGCATTCTGATTGCCACTCTGCCAGACCTGATGATGCGTGTCCGTGAGACATACCAGAAAGGGGCAAAAACTACTGAGTCGCAGCTGATCAGCGACCTGTGTGAAGTGGATTTACTGGTGCTGGATGATGTTGGCGTGCAGCGCAATAACCTGAACGAAGAACTGATTATTTTTCAGGTGGTAGATCGCCGGTCATCGAACAAGAAGCCGGTAGGTGTGCTGACCAATCTCAATTTTGACGAACTGGCAAAAGCATTGGGTGATCGGGTTATTGACCGTCTGAGAATGGGATCGCCGACTGTTATCAATTTTACATGGGAAAGCTTCCGCAGGCAGGTTAAGTAGCGTCATAACCCAGGACAGAAGACTTTTTGAAATGATTGGAGCGGCCAGCGGGAATCGAACCCGCATCATCAGCTTGGAAGGCTGAGGTAATAGCCATTATACGATGACCGCAATGGTGGGTCGTGGGAGGCTCGAACTCCCGACCAATTGATTAAGAGTCAACTGCTCTACCGGCTGAGCTAACGACCCGAAGAAATTAAAATACACCCGTAAGAAACTAACGGCAACCGATAACCTCAGGAGGTTGAATGCAAAAACAGACATTCCTTCTCAGGAATATACAGATACTCAGAAATCTCAAGGCAGAGCTCGACAATCTCCCGCTTAACGAAGAATTCCCCCTCGAAGTAAAAATATCCGATCCGAAGCGAACCCTTCCCCAAAATGACATGTTTCATGCGCTGTGCGGCAACGTAGCAGAGCAGGGCATTGTATGGGCTGGCAATACGTGGGGATTGCAGGACTGGAAATGTATTTTCGTATCCGGACATGCAAAGGCGACAGGCCGTGACGGGACGCTTATTCCGGGACTTGAGGGAGAGATTGTACCGCTGGCAAGAGAAAGTACCGCAAACATGAGTAAGAAGCGCATGACAAGCTTAATCGAATATTCCCAAGCGTGGGCTATAGGTGAAGGTATAAAACCCCGCGCCGCACGATACAGGTTTAATCATTACGGACATCAGGAATAGGAGCAGGACGTATGAAAGAACCGCACATACACCGACTTCTCACCAATGACGAAGCCGATAATCTCTGCATTTACTACAGGCGTAAGGGATATAACCCGGTGAAGTCACTGAATATCAATCCTCAGTATTTCGACGTCACCGTGTATCTGCCGGTAGTCAGATATCTGAAACCAACACCACAGGCAATGATTAACAGGATGTGGCGATGAATGACGAACAATTCAAAGTATGCGTTGACATAATCAGGGCATGTCGCGATCTGGATTCGTTCACCAATCACGAGGCTGGGCTGCGCACAGGAAACTCGACAGAGTTCATTAAGTGGTTTACCAACAAAATGCTGTATATCGGATGTTTGCGAAAGGTTGGTACAACGAGGCATAACCGCCATGTGAGTCCGTTATTTGCTATATCGCCGGATGCTGTTACCAGGCTGTATCGCTACGTTTGTGATTCCCGTGATGAGTTAGTGCCGGGTGGTGAGCAGAGTGAGAGAAAGCGAATCGAATTTTGCGGGAAGGTGGTCAGCAAGGCATACATTGAGCCGGGGTTCGGTCGGTCAGATGTTACCTGGTTCGACTCGCTAGTGCAGGGAGTCAGGAGAAGAAATGGTAAAGCCCGCCGGAGCGGGCGACTGGTGTCAGCGGACAACTAAAACTGAGGTTTTGGCATAACGGACGACTGCCGCAGCAGTGGAGCCGAGTAGATAGGTAGAAATACTCGGACGACGGGAGCCGATGATAATCAGGTCTGCACTAATAGCTTCGGCACGTTCAAGTATTTTGTCTTTTGGGCGACCAATTACGATATATCTGTCTGCTCTGTCCTCCGGCAAACTGAATTTCCTGATTATCCCGCCTAATTCTTTCTTTGTGGAATCTATCAGTCGCTTTTCCAGATCCGCGACAGACAAACCACTTTCAAAACCACCATATGGGAATGCTGGTATAACCGCAAGAAAATGGATACGGGCATCTTCAAGTTTAGCGAGGCTTTCAACATGAGGAGTAACCATATCAGTGAGTTCTTTTTCCCATACATCAATCGGAACAAGGATATTTTTGTACATAGTTCCTCCGATATTCATTATTCACTCAGATTAATAATAGACCAGATTGGCTAAAAAGTGAGCAAAAAACGTTCAGCAGTTATTAATCAATGATCTTCGGAAAAAACTCCACTTTGCACCTAAAGCATGGTGGGTTCGCGTAATTATTTATTACAGGGGCGGGTTTGATGAACTGCGCAATATGCGGCGAAGGACTGGCCGACGATGAAGTTTATGTTTGCGACCAGTGCGCCGGTGAATGTCCGCATCTGGAAGTAGTCGAGAAGTTGACATCCTCCACGCCCTGAAGGACGTGGATTCCTGCTACGTTCAGGCTGTCGCCTGAATCATTTCGGTGGGTTCCTGCTTCAACGAGCGGCCTGACTGCACCATCTCTCCACAGGCAAGAACGGCGTGCCCCGCCGCTAAAATGTTACGAGCGCCATTTACATCGGCGTTCGCTGTATATCCACATACCTGGCATCTGAATTTACTTTGTGACAGGCGATTTTCTTTCGCTGTATGACCACAGCACGCGCAACGCTGGCTTGTGTACGCTGGCGGAACAGCAAGCACCTGACCGCCACTCCAGAGCTGCTTGTACTCAAGCTGGCGGCGCATTTCATACCAGCCCTGATCCAGTATCGAACGGTTTAAACCTGATTTTGCCCGGACATTGCGCCCCGGCTGGCTGACCGTACCCGCTGCTGACTTTGACATGTTGCTGACCTTCAAATCCTCAATGACTATCATTGCGTGGTTTTTGCTGACGGTCGTTGTGACTTTGTGAAGGTAGTCCCTGCGGATATTTGCGATACAGGAATGCAGTCGCTGTATTTTGCGTTTCTGCTTCTGCCAGTTGTTGCTGAATTTGACCTTGCGGCTTAACTGTCGCTGAAGTCTCGCCAGCTTCTTCTGGTTTTTCTGAAAACTGTTTACAGGCTCAAAGACTGTGCCATCTGACAGCGTGGCGAGTTTAGCCACGCCAGCATCCAGCCCGACCATTGATGCTGAAGGGTGAACCTGAGTTGATACTTCACTTTCTGTCTGAATACTGATGTACCACTTACCGCAGGACTGGCTGACAGTGACATTTTTCACAACACCCGTGACCTGACGGCTATTCTGGTAGCGCATCCAGCCAAGTTTCGGCAGAAAAATACGGCTGTTTTCCTGATCGAGCTTAACGCCCTGCTGGTAGCGGAATGCATCATTCTGTCCCCGCTTTTTGAATCGGGGAAAAGCAGCCCGATTCTGGAAGAAGTTTTTGTAAGCCCGCTCAAGGTCTTTCAGTGACTGTTGCAATGGCTGTGAGGGCGAATCTTTAAGCCATTGCGTTTCAGTGGCATTTTTCCACTCAACCAACCAGGAAGCCATTTTCCCGTAAGGGATGTATTTATTACCGGCCTCATGATTCTCATTCTGAAGCGCCAAAGCACGATTGAAAACGAAACGACATGCGCCTGCGAAGCGCCTCATTTCACGTTCCTGTTGACCACCTGGTCTTAACTGGAATTTAAATGCTTGTAGTCGTTTCACAGGTCAAATTATACTTTGGTCTATGAAAAAAGAAACCGATATCCGGCGTGGAAGGCATTGTATTTTCCTGATGCATGTTCACTTGGTCTTTGTCACCAAATAC
>OJJS01000071.1_pt1 | contig 17310 bp, 18 predicted proteins | sample 1596371 | NCBI WGS metagenome assembly OJJS01 (sample SAMEA4350116, study PRJEB24818) | metagenome | biome: human; feature: gut; material: faeces | place: Denmark | collected 2013-09 | reverse complement strand
GTGACAAAATGTTGAGCAAAATGTCCGATTACTGGAAATATAACCATGGTAATTTATGCCTCTGAACGAACTCTTTTGTGTAACCGGTGAGATGCGCCTTTGGTACATAAAAAGCTAAATTATGTCGTCATCGTCGTCGTCGCGCTGTTCGCTGCGGCGCTGATCGCCATCAATATCAGCTGGCCGTCCCAGCAGCCGCAGCTCAACCGTATTCTTGCGCGGGGAGAACTGCGTGTCAGCGCGATCACTTCGCCGCTTATCAGCTTTAATAAGCAGGGACAGGCCAGCGGTTTTGATTACGAACTGGCGCAGCGTTTCGCCGACTACCTCGGTGTGAAACTGGTGGTTCAGGAGCGCGACAGCGTTAATGACCTGTTCAGCGATCTTGCCAGTAACGACGCCGATCTGCTCGCTGCCGGGCTTATCTACAATGAAGACCGCCTGGAAACCGCCCTGACCGGCCCGGCTTACTACACTGTCGCGCAGCAGCTTATCTACCGCATGGGTAACAAACGTCCGCGGGATTTGGGTGATCTCGGCTCACCGGTCTGGGTTACCGCGGGCAGTTCGCATGCCCGCCTGCTCCGCCAGCTCAAAGCGGAAAAATACCCGGCTCTGGAGATCCGCGAGGTTGCAGATAAAAACAGCAATCATCTTCTTCAGCGCCTGGCGAAAGGCGAGATTGACTATGTCATCAGCGATTCTGTCAGCGTGGCACAAGAGCAGCATATTCACCCGAATGTTACTGTCGCCTTTGAAATTACGGAAAACCAGCCGCTGACGTGGTATCTGAAGCGCAGTGAAGACAGCAGCCTGCACGCCGCCCTGCTCGATTTCTTTAACCAGACACGGGAAACCGACACCCTGGCGCGTCTGGAAGAAAAATATTTCAGCCACATGAATCAGTTTAACTATGTGGATACCAAAACCTTTATCAATGCTATCAATACCCAGCTGGCCACTTACCGTCCGTTATTTGAAAAATACGCGGGGAAAATGGACTGGCAGGTACTGGCGGCGATTGCCTGGCAGGAATCACACTGGAACCCGACCGCCACCTCGCCGACCGGTGTGCGCGGTATCATGATGCTGACACGGCCGACGGCGGATTTCTTCGGTATTGAAGATCGGCTCGACCCCGAGCAGAGCATCAAAGGCGGCGGGACTTACATTAATTATCTGATGGATAAACTGCCGGATTCCATCCCGGAAGATGAAAAAATCTGGTTTGCGCTGGCGGCTTATAATATGGGCTACGGCCATATGCTGGATGTCCGTAAACTGACCGAAATGCAGGGTGCGGACCCGGACAGCTGGCTGGATGTGAAATCCCGTCTGCCGCTGCTGAGCAAAAAAGCCTATTACCAGTCACTGCCGTACGGCTATGCGCGCGGCTATGAAGCTTACCGCTATGTGGAGGGGGTACGCCGCTATCAGCTCAGTTTACAGGGCTATCTCGATTTACATCAGGAAGAGCTGCGCTTACAGCAGCCGGAAGAAGAAACGGCAGAGGTTCTGACCTCTGCCGCACCAGACTGATCACTCACCCTCAGTCTGCTGACTGTCCGCATTTTGTTTTTTCAGGGCTTTTTTCTCCGCCCGGCGGCGGCGGAAAAATTCACTGAGCATCACCGAACACTCCTCTGCCAGTACGCCCCCTGTGACTTCCATATAGTGATTCAGCCGCGGTAAGGTCAGTAAATCAATAAATGACCCCGCTGCGCCGGTTTTGGGCTCTGCCGCGCCGTAAACCAGACGTTTTATCCGGCTGTGGATCAGCGCACCGGCACACATCATGCACGGCTCAAGGGTGACATACAGTGTGGCATCCGTCAGACGGTAATTTTCCAGCACCTCCCCCGCCCCGCGCAGCGTGATAATTTCAGCGTGAGCTGTCGGATCATGACTGAGGATCGGCTGGTTGAAACCACCGGCAATACGCTGATTATCTTTCACCAGCACCGCCCCGACCGGGATCTCACCCGCCAGCGCAGCCTCTTCCGCCAGCGCCAGCGCCTGTCTCATCCAGAATTCATCATTATTATAAGGTGTTGTACTGTCAGTCACGTTAATACCTGCTTGTGTAAAATCAGGCACAGTATAACGTCACTTTTACCGGGCGGGCAGTTTCTTTACGCAGTAAACAGTGCCAGTTTCGCGGCAAATCCCATAAAAAACAGTCCGATGGTGCTGTTACCCACTTTCGCCGCCTGCTTTTTATGGCGGAAAAACTGCGATAATTTAGTACCGCTGTAAATTAAGAAGGAGAGATACAGAAAGCTGACCGTTTCCAGTATCAGTGCCAGCACGCCGTAACTCACCGCAGGATGAGCATAATTAAAATCAATAAACTGGATAAAGAAAGAGACATAAAACAGGATCGCTTTCGGGTTTGTCAGGCTCAGAATCAGCGCTTTATTAAACGCATTTTCCGCTTTCAGCGGTTTATCCTCATGATGCCCCTGTTTTTGCATAAACGTGGCATAGAGAATTTTCAGTCCCAGATACAGTAAATACGCCGCGCCGAGATAACGTACAGCGGTAAATAATGCCGGAGAGGCTTTAATAACCGATGCCACCCCCAGAAATGACAGAATGATCAGCACCGCATCGCCGGTGAATACGCCCAGCGCGGCCTGGTAACCTTTTTTATACCCGAATGTCGCACTGGATTTCAGGACATACAGCGAGTTCGGTCCCGGCACAAGAATAATAAAGATAACGCCGATAATATAAGTACCGATATTCAGTATGCCCAGATTTTCAAACATAACGCCTCCGTGGTGTGTGCAAGTTTACTGCTGTCTTTTATTATTTTGTGTTCAGATTAATAAATCACAAAATACATGCCACGGATATACCCACTCTGTTATAAGGTTATTTTCCCGTTTTCCTGCGGCATTTTGCGGCGGCGGGGATAAAATATCAGGATAAATACCCATACTGCCGATAATGCTGCGCCTGCCATTGCCAGATTAAACCCGCCCGCAAACGCCTCATAAACCGTATGCTGCATTGCGTCTGTCAGTTCCCCGCTCTGTGCGCCGGTGATAAGCTGCTCTGCTGACGGCAGCTTACGATGCTGCGCAATAGTAACCGCCCGCTGAATCATCAGTGTTCCGAGCAGCGCCACTCCCAGTGTCATACCGGTCTGGCGCATCATATTCAGTGTCGCCGAGGCCACACCGGAACGGGCCGGGTCAGCCGCGTGCATAATCAGTGCGCCGGTGGCGGGAATCGATAACCCCATACCGGTGCCGAGCATAAACAACATCAGCCCCGTCAGCAGATACGGTGTATCAGGTGTCAGCAGTGTCATCAATCCGCACGCTGCCGCTGTCAGCAGCAGACCGGAGCCGAGGATCAGACGGATACTCAGCCTGCGGGCGATCCGTCCGAATGAAAATGCAAACAGCGCCATGGCGATAAACTCCGGCGACATCCGCCATCCTGCTTCCAGTGCATTCCAGCCCTGCGCTTTCTGCAAAAACAGTGCGATAAAAAACACATTGGTATAGGCCGCAAAACCAATCACAAACGAGGCCAGATTGTAGTGCAGATACTCCCGGCGCCTGAAATCCGCCAGCGGCAGAAGCGGTTTTGCCACCCGGCTTTCGGTGTACAGAAATAACAGAAGAAAAATAATCCCGCCGGTGACAGTTAACAGTGTCAGCGGATGCAGCCAGCCATGAGTACCCGCTTCCGTCAGTCCGTACGTCACGCAGCCCAGAGCCGCAATACTCAGCAGTTGCCCGGCTGGATCAAACGCTGCTTTTTCCGGGTCCGCACTTTCACTGATGCCGTACTGCCCGAGCAGAAACGTGATAATACCGATCGGAATATTGATAAGAAATATCCCCTGCCAGCCGGTAGTATGCACCAGTACACCGCCGAGGATCGGCCCGGTAATCAGCGACAGCGCACTGACAGACGACCAGATACCAATCACACGGATACGCTGCTGGTTATCAGCAAAAGTATGCGTAATCAGCGACAATGCGCCGGGGATCAGCAACGCCGCCGCAATCCCCTGCACAACCCGTCCCGCCAGCAGCAGCGGTAATGCCCCCGCCATTGCACAGAGCAGTGAGCCGAGAGTAAAAATCAGCACGCCTGCCAGCCACATTTTTTTACGTCCGTAACGGTCACTCAGCGGCCCGGCTGACAGAATAAGTGCAGATAAACACAGAGCATAAGCATCTATCAGCCATTGCAGTGACACCATCGGTGCCTGTAAATCATGCTGAATGGCCGGGAGTGCCACATTCACAATACTGATATCCAGCGTTGCCATAAAGGTACCCAGGCAAATCGCGGTGGTAACGGCAAAATAACGAAGTCGGTTCATGATGTTCTCCTTTCTCACAGTCAGAATACACATCGACCGACCGACGGTCAATCGAAATGAGAACACATTTCATTTGCGTGTTTTTTTCGCCTTAACAACCGGGAAATGGCATAATCAGGTTTTTCCGTTATAAAAGGCGCATTTATGACTCAGTCAGCAGAACACAAGCCCCGTTTTAAACCTGCCGATATCCGGATCAATGAACTGATGGATGCCGCCGAATCGCTGTTTCTCGAAAAGGGATTTGATGCCACCACCGTCAGTGACATTGTGGCGCGGGCCGGTGTCGCGAAAGGAACCTATTACCACTATTTTGCCGCCAAACCGGATATTTACGAGGCCCTGCGCCACCGTTATATGGACTGGTTTCTGTCACAGACGCAGCAGGCGATGGATGCCTGTGCTGCGGGAGATGCGGATGCCAAACTGGCTGCCTGGTGTGATCGCTCTGTCACCGCTTATACTGAGAAACAGGAACTGCATGATGTCCTGTTTCATCAGGGGTTTCACCAGCAGGGAAATGATCACGAAAATGCGGTTCTCAATCAGTTGCTGGCCCTGATCGCGGAAGGTGAGCAACACAGTCACTGGCGTGCAGCACATCCGGATATCACCGCGATGATTATTTATCACGGCATGCATGCCGCCGTGGATACCCTGCCGCAATCCGATCTCTACACCGTACAGACACTGGGCGGCGTACTGTATGAACAGTTTCTCCGCTTTGTCAAAGCCTGACCGGCTCTGATAAAAAAAGAGCCCGGTCGCAGCCGGGCTTTTTACACTCTGTTGTTTATACTGATAAAAATCAGCGCAATGTTTCATCCGCACGCAGCGTTAATACTTCATAACCCGTTGCGGTAACCAGAATAGTATGTTCAGACTGCGCGGATAATTTTTTATCCCGTGTGACCACCGTCCAGCCATCTTTTTTGGTTTTGATTTTAGCTCCGCCCTGGTTAATCATCGGCTCGATGGTGAAGGTCATCCCCTCTTTCAGTTCCGTTCCTTTACCGCGCACACCATAGTGCAGCACCTGCGGGGATTCATGCATCTCACGGCCGATACCGTGACCGCAATACTCGCGTACCACACTGTAGCCGCGTGACTCCGCATAATGCTGAATGGCAGAACCGATATCGCCCAGGGTCGCTCCCGGTTTCACCTGCTGAATACCTTCCCACATCGCTTCATAGGTCGCTTTCACCAGTTTGCGTGCCAGCGGTGAAGCTTCCGGCATCACATACATTTTGCTGGAATCCGCAATAAAGCCGTTCTTTTCCAGTGTGATATCCACATTAATGATATCTTTGTCTTTTACGATCTCATCCGCTTTCGGGACACCGTGGCACACCACTTCGTTCAGCGAGGTATTCAGCACATACTCAAACCCGTACTGCCCTTTACTGGCAGGACGTGACTGAAGGGTATTCACAATATAATCTTCAACTTTGTCATTAATCGCCAGCGTGGAAACACCCGGCTTAATGAAATCATCCAGCATGGCAAAAACGCTTGCCAGCAGACGGCCTGATTCCCGCATCAGCTCAATTTCTTCAGGTGTTTTTATAACGATACTACTCATGCTGTTCTCCTTTCCGGCTGACAGATTCTTTTTCCAGCATTTCGCTGACAAGCATTGTGAAGGTTTTATCCGGATTCATTTCAGCCTGCATTCCGATTTTGATCCAGAATTCTGCCTGTGCGTTGATAGAGCGGGACATGACTGTACTCGCCCGGCGCAGATATTCATGCAGTTCATCGGAGATTTTAACAATACCCACGTGAAATCCTTAACTGATAAACCATATATAAAACAGATATGGTTCGTATAATAGACCTCACGCAAACGGGAATCAATCGCATCCTGCCGAATCAGCATATTCTGTCAATCAGAAGAGCAGTAACCCCATCCCCCGTTTCACCTGATCCAGTGTCTGCTGTGTCACTTCCCGCGCTTTTTCTGTTCCGCTGCGAATCACTGAGAGCAGATAAGGCTTATCCGCCATCAGACGTGCCCGCTCTTCACGGACAGGTGCCAGCAGCGCCTGCAGACACTCATTCAGTACCGCTTTGCACTCTCTGTCACCTAATCCGCCTGCCTGATAGCGGATTTTCATCTCAGCCACCCGGGCCGTATCCGGATGAAAGGCATCAAGATAAGCAAACACCACATTGCCCTCAATCCGGCCGGGATCGGACACCCGCAGATGCTGCGGATCCGTAAACATAGCATTGACCGCACGGGTCAGGTCATCGGCACTGACAGAAAGATTAATGGCATTACCCAGTGATTTTGACATTTTTCCGTTACCGTCAATCCCCGGCAGACGTCCGGTTTTACCGGTTTTCGCACGGCAGTGAACCAGTAATTCCGTCCCTGTGATGTTATTCACTTTACTGACAATTTCATTGGTTTGTTCAATCATCGGTAACTGGTCTTCCCCGACCGGCACCAAATCAGCTTTAAACGCGGTGATATCTGCCGCCTGACTGACCGGATAGATCAGAAACCCGGCAGGCAGTGTGCGGGAAAACTGCTTCTGAATAATTTCCTGTTTAACAGTCGGATTGCGCTCCAGCCGGGAAACGGTCACCAGATTGAGATACAGCAGTGTCAGCTCTGCCAGTGCAGGCAGCGCGGATTGCAGACAAATCACAGAAAGACCGGGATCAATTCCTGCTGCCAGATAATCCGCCGCCACATCATAAAAATAACGGTTTACCTTTTCCGGCTGCGCGCCGTTATCCGTCAGTCCCTGCATATCGGCCATCAGAATATATTGTGTTGCTGTGTGCTGGAGAGTGACCCGCTGTTGCAGTGAGCCGGTATAGTGCCCGAGGTGTAATGGCCCGGTAATACGGTCGCCGGTCAGAATAACGGATTGCGTGTGATGAACAGACATAGGATTTCCTCTTTATAACGTGATAAGAGGCCGCCGGGGTGAATGCAATATGTCTGAAATAAAATCGCCGCACTCCGGCGGCGATTTTTGAAATTAAAACTGAATAACAAAAACGGCGCCGCACGTTGTGCGCCACCAGCAAGTATTGTGTGATAAACAGACTGCAATTTTATTATTCATCATGCAGACAATGTACAACCTTTATCGCTTATTGCCACTCTTTTTCTCTCCACGACGGATATTTTCATTTCTGCTGTTTTTATTTACATACTTTATTCTTTGTCAGCACGAGCGGGGTAAAGATGACAAATCATGACAATAAATTAGTTTTCTTTCATTGAGTTACCGTCTTTATCCGGTAGAATCAGTCAATGAAAACCCATTATGATTTATCACCTCTTCCGGAGAATGTTTATCGGACCAGATTAAAGTTACGTTAAGGAGAATATATGTTTTTACTGACACTCGGATTTATTATTTTATCCTGTCTGTTTGCCACGGTTATGAGCCCGAAATGGGATGATTAAATGAACACAGACTTATTGTCTCTCTGAACGCCTTTCAGGAATATATCAATACTGAAAGGCGTTTTTATTGATACTGCTGCTCAATACGCCGTTCTCCTTCGTTCTCACATTATGACACACTTTTTGACTAATCATTTTTTGACTAATTCACACAGCTTAACTATTCTTAAAATGTTACCACGCTGAAAGTAACACCTGACGCCTCTGAACCGGTTTCGTTTGTTCAGAGGCTTTTTTATTCCTCCGGAAAAAAGCACTGCAAAACCCTGTCAACATATTGTATATATGAATAAAATAACATTAGCACGTCTCTTAATGACCTGATAAAAACAACTACGTGCAAATACTGCAAATAGCAGCAAAGATGTTTTTGTGCTGTACTTCTCCGGATCAATGGCTATATTGATAAGCAGTTTTAATTAATTGATATTCACATTACTGGCCTGCTCCTGACCTTGCAGGCACTATTTCTGATATGATTTACCCGCACCCCATTTGTGCGGGTATTTTTTTATTCTCAGGATGACGGGCAACAACAGGATTTTTTTCCGGTTAACGCAACTTCCTGTACCGGCGGACAGGCAACGGTTCCGTATGAACAGAATACACAACAGTCACCCGGAAGCGGTTTTAATAATGTATGGCAGTGCTCACATTCATAAAACCACTGACAGGCGTTTACCGGCATCGTTTCTGTTTTTTCCGCACCACAAGCCGGGCACCGCAGTGTCGATTGCAACTCAATTGCTGCTGAATTCCCCATTTCTTTATGCCTCTGATTTTATCGTGACGCCGTATAAAACAACACGCTGTTCATCTGGTTTCTCTGTAACGGCCTTGTGTTGTCTTTTTGTTTAGACTGCTGCCCTTATTATACATACATGAACTTTCCATTCTGTTCATGATTATCATACCTATATCCTTTCCGCCCGGTCACACTATGTGTCCGGGCTTTTTTTTTATTTTTCTTTTCTGTCCGCATAAAAAAAGGCCACCGCAGTGACCTTATGTATTATTCTGTATCAGAACGGAATTTTAATCATTCCGCCAATAAACTTCCCGATTATAAACGGAAAAATTCCGAAGCCCAGACCAATCCCGCCGCCGATAATCAATGTACCACCGGGTTTTACCGGAGTTACCGGTGTTACCGGCGGGGATACATTACCGGTGCTCGGACGAAATAAACCGGCTAACCCGCTGCCGCTGACAGCTTCACATTCACGAACAGATAATTCTTTCATACGGATATCCTTATCAATGAAATGAAATCGCATGATGACATACCGGATTTACAGATAAACATTACGATATGTCATTATCTATAGTCTGCTCTCTTTCAGCCTTAATCAAGCAATTCTTCTTTATGTCATGAAAAACAAACATTTGTCAGTATATATCATTATTTGCGTTAAATAATCTGTGGTCTTTTCTCTTATCCCGGCTGGCATGTTTCTTAACTAAGAATAATTATCATTAATTAACCATTAAATCTGAAACATATTTGTGGTTATTCTGAACAGCGCATTACGTTAATATGCTGCCGCTTTATTTCAGGAACAGTAAATTACTCGTTATATGTAATAAAGCCCAAAGGCCTGTCATACGCGTACAGACAATACCCGCATCCGCCTCCGCACAGTAACATTCCGATACATTTAGTCTGACTTTCATTGCCGTTATATGATATTTTATTAATGCGGAGTATTTTTGGTGTTTATATCTGTCCTTACCATCTTATACGTATAAAATCAGCACAACAAACCAATACAATAAATGAGTGATTTTTGACGCAGATCAAAGAAAAATGCTGAACACCATGAATAGTAACGCTTATTTACTATTTTACCAATATATGACCTGTTTGTTCATATTTCTTCCATTCTTATTTTACACATATTACGACTATTGCATTAACAATTACCGTGAGTAAAATAAACATCGTCGCCACACAGATTATTTATATTGGTCAGGTACGGCATACTAATTAAATTACTTTTATTATTCCCGGATAACATTGTTTATCTGCTTATAAGGCACTTATTTATGCCCGTTAATAACAAACGAAATTCTGCTGCCATTAATCAGGCAGCCGGTGCTGTTATTCGTTCATTACGGAAAGAAAGAAATTTATCAGGCTATGACTTAGGTTGTTTAACCGGTTTAAGCCAGCAGCAGATCTCCCGCTATGAGCGCGGCAGCAACCATCTGACACTGAATCTGCTCATTGAGATATTACTTGCTCTGGATACGACACTGGACGAATTTTTGTATCAGATGAATATTCATTGCGGCTTTACTGACAGTAAGAACATGCTGTCAGTATTCAGAAAGGAACATAGTTTTAATTCATCGTTTAATGATGATGACACTATATTCCACAGCTGATATTTATCGCTGAATATCAGTAACATTATATTTGTTGTATAAAAGCTTCAATATAATCAAACAAAAAACGATGACAATAATATCATTTTATTCATTAAGAATAACTGATGAATATTTTGTCACGGATACTCTTTTATTTTTTATTACTATTCGATAGGAATTCAATATGACGTTCAAAACAAAATTACTTTCCGCTGCCCTGCTCGCCGGCCTGTCTGCCACCAGCATAAATGCACTGGCGGCACCGTCAGCAGAAGTGACCTTACAGGGGATTCTGACGGATACCACCTGTGATGTGACCATCAACGGCGGTAAATCTGTCCTGAATGTTGGTGTGTTCAACACCAAAGTCGGTGGTGCGGATGCCGGATTCACCGCAGCCAATGCCATCACCACACAGCAGGCGGACATGCCGGTGACCCTGACCGGATGTGCCAAAGGTGAAGCCGGTGACCTGATCATCCAGGGTATCACCTCTGTCGGTAACAATGAGCAGAGCGTGTTTGTTGCCCGGGATACCCAGACTGTCGGCTTTATGATTCAGGACAGCAGCGGTAAGACCGTCACTAACGGCAAAGGCACTGCTGTTGCCCTGGATGCGGAAGAGACCAGCGCACAGTACACCTTCAAAGTCGGTATGGCGACCACCAACGCCACCCCGGCTGCCGGTTCTTACAGCGCACCGATCCTGGTTGCTTATATCGTTGACTGACAGCAGCCAGCCACGGCAGCGCGCTTCACCGCGCTGCCTTATCCCATTAATTATCTGACGGAAAACGCATGGAAAAATTTACCCTACTCAGACACGCAGTCAGCAGCCTGGTATTGCTCTCCGCGACCTCCGTTGCCGGGATAGCCATCGACAGCACCCGTATTATTTTTCAGGCGGCTGATGATACCACCGGCAAAAGTGTCGGTATCACCAGTTCATCCGGCTCACTGACGCCGTATCTGATCAAAGCACAGATCCTGAAAACACCGGCCGGTGAGCAGGCGGATACCCCGTTTCTCGTCACGCCGTCATTGTTCCGTCTTGAGCCAGGCAGTACCAATCAGGTCCGGATTATGAAAAAAAATACCGCACTGCCGCAGGACAAAGAATCGGTATTTTATCTTCGTGCCATTGCGACACCGGCGGGTGAAAAAAACAATACACAGCAGGAAAACCATATCGGCGGCACCGTACAGGTTTCATCCGGCAATATTATCAAATTATTTTACCGTCCTTCCGGGCTGAAAATGAAACCGCAGCAGGCCATGCAGTCACTGCAGTTTTCTGCCGCCGGGAACGGATTACAGGTCACAAATCCGTCCCCGTATCACGTCACCCTGAAGTCCCTGACGGCCGGCGGACGCAAAGTCCCGCTGAGTATTAAAGCAGGCAATACCATGATCGCCCCGATGAGCAGCAATATCTATCCCGGCGCACCACATCAGGGCAGCGTGGAATGGAAAGCAATTAATGATTACGGGGGCACGGAGGTCTTTCATGGGCAGATCCGTTAACTGGTTACCGGGGCTGTGCCTGGCACTGTACTGCCTGTCTCCGGCGCTCCGGGCCGGAACAACCGAACTTTCCGCCGTTATTACCGATGATATCGGCTGCGGGATGAGCATTCCGGCCGTATTGCAGTTCACCCCTCAGCGCACCACGGATTTTCAGGGCGCACTGAAAACCCATGAAATCAAAAGGTTACAAGCTGTATTCAGTTGTGTGGATAAGACAGGAAAACTGACACCGAAAATTACATTACAGGGCAACACCCCCTACAGCGCAGATACCCTTTTTCTTGACGGTGCGCCCAACAGTGCCGGTTTTATGCTGCGTTTGTATGACGGTTCACAACCGTCTCTGAATGATTTTTACGACACCGGAAAGGCAATCGCCCGGGGTAAACAAATCGCTCTGACACCGCTGAATGCGGGAAATCACTTCCGGACAGAGGAGACATTCCTGGTCGGACTGGTCGGCCCGGTGGACGGCCCGGCGACCCCGGGAGAATTTTCGGCAGCCCTGATTTTTAATCTTATTTTTCAGTAAATTTTGAAGGTTCACACTATGTTATTTATCAGAAAACCTGTTTTTTCCGTTTTACTGCCGGTGATGATGAGTATGACAGCCGCAAACGGAGCGGTGGCAGCCACTTCCGCATCCACCGAATTCAAAGCGACCATTGTCGGCGGGGCCTGTGATATCACCGTTCCGGCCACCGTATCAGTGAATAAAGGGGCGGTGATCCCGTCAGAAGATATTATTGCCGGTAACAGCCCGGCGGAACCCTTCAACCTGAGACTGGCCGGCTGCAAAGGCTATGGTCTGACACCGGAAATCACCCTTGAAGGGGATGTGGATAACACCTCCGGTATGCCGCTGTTCCTGACCAATACCAGCAGCACCAAAGGCTACGGTATTTTGCTGACCTTTGCCGGTAACAGCAATTTTAAAGCCAGTACCAACCTTGCCGCCGACCTGAAGCTGGCGGCTGCCAATAAAACCTGGTCAACCACGATGGCATCCGTGCTGAACGGCGACATTCCGTTAAACGCCGCTGTCAGCTGCGGCAGTTGTGCAGCAGATGCAGATATTCAGGGCGGTGAACTGAAAGCTAATGTCACCTTTAAATTTGCTTATAACTGACCGCCGCTGCGCCTCAGTTTTTCCTGAAACCACGGGTTAACAATGAAAATAAATACTCTGTACAAAGCATTAGCCCTGACAGCAGGACTGCTCCCGGCGGCTTTTCAGACAGCGGAGGCGGGCAGCCTCACACAGACGATTAATTTTAATGCCACATTTTACGGCGGCAGCTGTGAAATTACCGCGCCGGCTCAGTTGCCTTATAACAACGGTAACCCGCTTCCGGATGACCTGATTACCGGTGATCAGCGTTACCGCCAGTTCAATATCACACTGTCCGGTTGTCAGGGCTACTTTATGGCACCCAAAATCGCTGTTACCGGCAATACCATTACCACCAGCGACGGTGTGAAATTATTTGCCGATGCAACCAGTACCTCAAAAGGTTACGGCGTGCGCCTGGCGACAGACGGCAATACCCGCTTTAACGCCAACAGTAATGCCGCAGTCACCGGTACTATCAGTGCCAAAAACTGGCCGGCAGACGGCAGTAACAACGTCACATCATTAAACGGCCCGCTGGAATTCAGAGGCTATCTCTCCTGCGGGGCCTGCACACCCGGCGCCGGATTACAGGGTGGCGAGCTCAAAGCCACAGTGACATTCACTTTTTTATATAACTGATCCCGGAGCGGCTATGCAACATTCACTTTTATCCCGCACATTTTTACCGGTGGCTGCATGTATTCTGCTGTCACTGCTCTCTGCAGCACAGGCAGCAGAAGGTGGTCTGCGCCTGGCGCAAACCCGCGTTATTTTTAATGCGGACAACAAAAATGCCGCTGCTGTTATCAAAAATAACAGTCAGCAGGTTTATCTGATCAAAGCCGGTGTGATGAATACCCCGGAAGGCAATAACCCGGCATTACCCGCCGCACCGTTTATGGTGACACCACCGATGTATCGTCTGGAAAAAGAGAGCCGGGGCACCGCCCTGGTTGTCCGTAACGGCACCGCACAATTACCGGCGGACAGAGAATCCGTCTTCTGGCTGAGCTTTCTCGCCATCCCCGCTGTCAGCAAAAATGGTGAGACGCCGGACAATATGACCAGCGCACAGGTATCTGTCGGTATCCGCAATGTGATTAAGTTGTTTTACCGTCCTGCCGGGCTCTCCCCTTCTTTTGAACAGGCACAGGAAAAGCTGACATTCCGCCGTGAGGGTCGCAGTGTCTCGGTGAATAATCCCACCCCTTATTACCTGACACTGGCGGCACTGTCATTCAATGGCAGAGATGTCAGTCTTCAGGATCACAATCCGATGATAGCGCCATTTTCTTCTGCGGTTTTCCCGGCAGAAGGAGCAGTATCACAGGCTCAGTGGGCGGTGATCACCGATTACGGTGATATAGGACAAATACACACTGCCGCAGTCAGTGCAGGAGAATAATGATGATCCGCCGCTGTCTTCTGAATACTGCCGCATTACTGTTTGCCGTGACTGCCGCACAGGCAGGAAACCTGTCGCAGGGACAGGATGGGATCACGCTCAGCAATACGCGGGTTATCTATCCGGGCGATGCCCGTAACGGTATCACTTACACACTGACTAATAACACACCACGCCCGTATCTGCTGCAATCCCGGGTACTGCCGTACGGTGACAGCACACCGGAAGATGAGACCGGGGAAGCGGAAAAAATGCCCTTTATTGTGCTGCCACCGTTAACCCGTTTTGAACCGGATACTGCGCTGACCTTGCGTATCCGCCTGACTCAGAATGCATTACCGCAGGATCGGGAATCTGTGTTTACGCTGGCACTGAATGCCATTCCGGCACAAACAGAAACCGGTGAGCAAACCCGGCTGATCATGAGCACCCAAAACAATCTGAAGCTGTTTTACCGCCCTGCCGGTCTGCCGCCGGCGGATGAAGCCGTACTTGCGGAGCAGCCGGTATTCCGGCGCAACGGTAATACGCTGACAGTGAAAAACCCGTCACCGTTTTATATCACGTTCAGTTCTCTGTCAGCCGGAAACACGGATATCGATTTGCGTAATGCCCGGATGGTCGCGCCTTTTTCAGAACAGTCATGGCCGTTACCTGCCGGTGCCGCCGGTGATCTCCGCTGGCAGCTGATAACAGATGACGGAAGGCCCGGCGAAATTGTCACCCGCCCTGCCGGCTGACCACACACAACAATAAAAACAGATGATAACCCCGTTTCTGGTGAAACGGGAGGAGCCCTGCATCCGCAGGCCAGAGGAAGTCGATGAAAATACCTCATAATATGAATAACATAACATCACAGCGCCCGTTTTTCCGTTACCGCCCGCTGGCATGGCTGCTGCTTGCAGCCACAACACCCGTGATGGCGGACGACTATTTTGACCCCGGTTTTCTGAATATTGCCGGAGATAATTCAGATGTTGATTTATCTGCATTTTCTCAGGCCGGCAGTGTGGCGGAAGGTGAATATACGGTTTCCGTTTTTGTTAACCAGCAGGATACCGGGCAGTACACACTTAATTTCGTTAAAAATGCACAGGGGCAGATTGCACCGGAGATAACCCCTGCTCAGCTGGAAACCTGGGGAGTGAATGTTCCGCAGGTTCCGGAATTAAAACATCTGCCGAAAGATCTGCCGCTGACCGATTTAGGCACGCTGATCCCGGATGCATCCGCACACCTTGAGCTCGGGCGCCTGCGTCTGGATCTCAGTATTCCTCAGGTTGCCATGCAGCCCGCACTCAGCCGCAATGCCGACCCCGCATTATGGGATAACGGTATTCCTGCACTGATGATGAACTACAACCTCAGTGCCGGACGGACAACCAACAGCTATAACGAAGGTCTGAAAACCCGCAACGATAACCTGTTTGCCTCTGTCCGCGCCGGTGCCAACGCCGGACCGTGGCGTCTGCGCAGCACCATCACGCATACCCGTTTTGAATACAGTGGCGGGCGTAATGAATCCGCCGGCAGCCAGAGCCGGACCACCTTTACCAATACCTATCTGATGCGGGATATCCGGCCGCTGCGTTCCTCGTTACAACTCGGGGAAACCAGCACCGGCAGTGATGTGTTTGACGGCTTTTCCTTTCGTGGTCTGAAACTCAGCTCCAATGAACAGATGCTGCCAGGCCAGATGCGCGGCTATGCCCCGGCAGTCAGCGGTGTGGCGAACAGTAACGCCCGTGTCACTGTCCGCCAGAACGGTAACATTATTTATGAAACCTATGTCGCACCGGGGGCGTTTTATATCAATGATATCCAGCAGGCAGGGTTATCCGGTGACTATGATGTCACGGTAACCGAAGCGGACGGCACAGAGCGCCAGTTCGTGGTGCCTTACTCTTCCCTGCCGGTCATGTTACGCCCCGGCGGATGGAAATATGAGGTGGCAGCCGGACGCTATGACGGCAATATCACCACCAGCTCACGCCGTTCTGATTTTATCACCGGCACCCTGGTCTACGGGCTGCACAATAATGTCACGCTCTTCGGCGGTGCATTGCTGGCAAAAGATTATCAGGCACTCAATGCGGGCACCGGCGTATCAATCGGTGATTTCGGGGCGGTATCCGCAGATGTCACCCATTCAACCGCAAAATTTACCAGTGAAAATCATCAGAATGATGAACGAAAAACCGGCCAGTCATACCGTATCCGTTACTCGAAAAGTATGATGTCAACCGGCACATCGGTGGATTTAACGGCGCTGCGCTATTCAACTGAACACTTCTATAACTTCAGTGAATTCAACAGCCAGGGATACCGTCTTGAGGAAGGCGTCAGTCCGTGGACCTTACAGCGCCGCCGTACCAGTTTCCAGACACAGCTCAGTCAGCAGATGGGACAGTATGGTTCCCTGCACTTTCGCGCCAGCAGGGATGACTACTGGGGAAGTGACCGTACACTGACCGGGTTATCGCTGGGCTACAGTAACAGCATTAAAGGCGTCAGTTACGGCATGAACTACAACATTGACCGGGTAAAAGATAATAACAATCACTGGCCGGAAAACCGTCAGTTATCCCTGAATATCAGCGTGCCGTTCAGTCTGTTCAGCTACGGGCAGAATATGCAGTCCATGTACGCCACCTATTCGGTCACTCATGACAATACCGGCAGAACTCAGAACAACACCGGCCTGAGCGGCAGCCTGGCGGACGGCCGGTTCTCTTACGGTGCATCACAGAATTGGGGAAATAAAAATCAGGTTGCCAGCACCAGCCTCAATACCGGCTGGCAGGGTGACAAAGGCAGTATCAGTGCCGGTTACAGCTACAGTGATTCAACACAGGCCCTGAATATGAATGCCTCCGGTGGTGTGCTTGTCCATCAGGAAGGGATAACGTTCAGCCGTTCAATGGGGGATTCTGTGGCACTGGTCAGTGCGCCGGGTGCGGAGGGTGTCAGTGTGAACGGCGGCAGTGCCGTCACTGACAGCCGGGGTTATGCAGTCGCACCTTATTTGTCTGATTACAACAAAAACAGCATCGGGCTGGATCCGGCAACGCTGCCGGAAAATGTGGATCTGGTGCAATCCAACGTCAATG
>OJJS01000070.1_pt1 | contig 18680 bp, 16 predicted proteins | sample 1596371 | NCBI WGS metagenome assembly OJJS01 (sample SAMEA4350116, study PRJEB24818) | metagenome | biome: human; feature: gut; material: faeces | place: Denmark | collected 2013-09 | reverse complement strand
GCACGCAGCGGCTGGCAGGATACCGGGATGCACTGGCAGAGGCCGGTTGTGAACTGCCGGATGCTTATATTGCTGCCGGTGAACCGGTGGCAGAGGGCGGGGAAGCGGCGATGAGCGCGATTCTGTCACTATCACTGCCGGTAACCGCAGTGGTGGCGTACAACGATTTTATGGCAGCGGGGGCACTTTCCGTGATTGACGCAAACGGATTGCGCGCGCCGGAGGATATTTCGGTTATCGGCTTTGATGACAGCATGATCGCACGATATATCCAACCCCGCCTGACCACAATACGTTATCCTGTTGACATGATGGCTCAGACAGCAACTCAGCTGGCACTGGCGCTGGCGTCCTCACAGACGCTGCCGTTTTGCCCGCCGTGTTACACACCGGTACTGGTCCTCCGCCACTCGGTGATGAGCAGATTTTCCTGACGAGAATGTGTTAATTTTATTTATCTGTTATCCCTCACTATTTACTTTGGTACTTTGTTAGAAGGCTGCAAATTCATCTGAATTTGCAGCATTTTTTTTGTCCCGCCATTTTCATTTCCGCTGTTTACTTTCCAGCATTACTTTCCGGTTTAACGATGTCACAGCAATTTATTATCATCATGATAATAATTTTCATTTGCGATCATATTCTCAATGCCATATATCAATGATAGGATTAATCATTCTCATTTAATATCTCAAATAAAAAATATCAATCTTGTCAGGGAATAATATGAACGCCTCATTCAAACGCTCACTGCTTGCTGTTGCTGTTATGTCAGCGGCGACTGCCGCTTATGCTGAAAACAAAGAAGATACCATTGTTGTTACCGCGTCAGGTTTTGCGCAGGAAATGCGCGATGCACCGGCGAGTATTACGGTTATCACCAAAGAACAGTTACAAAACAAACCGGCTGCCAACCTGATTGACATGGTAAAAGATGTGGAAGGGGTCAGTGTAATCGGCGGCAGTATGAAGCCCGATATCAGTATCCGTGGCCTGTCCGGCGATTACACCCTGATTATGGTGGACGGTCGTCGTCAGAACAGCCGTGAATCCCGCCCGAACGGCAGCGGCGGTTACGAAGCAGGGTTTATCCCGCCGGTGGAAGCGATTGAACGTATTGAGGTGATCCGCGGACCAATGTCCTCCCTGTATGGTTCTGATGCCATGGGTGGTGTGGTCAACATTATTACCAAAGCGGTAGCGGATGAATGGCACGGTTCAATGGGTATGGGCGGTATTATTCAGGAAAGTAAAGATTACGGTAACTCTGCGAATACCGATTTCTACGTCTCCGGCCCGCTGATTAAAGACAAGCTGGGGTTACAGGTGTACGGCGGACTGAACTATCGCCGTGAAGATCATCTTCAGGAAGGTACACCGCGTAAAGATGATAAAAACATCACCGCCAAACTGGCCTTTACGCCGGTTGAAGGACAGAAATTCCTCGCGGAAGTCGGCCGCAGCACGCAGGAACATACATCCACTCCGGGGAAATCCATTGCTGATTTCTCTGAGCGCGGCGGCCTGAAGCAGAAAAACAATAAATCCGAAGTACACAACGATCGCAATCACTGGGCGCTGACCTGGAAAGGTGACTGGGATGAAATCAACAGTGAAGTGAGCGTGTACCAGGAAAATACCGTCCGTAAAACCAATACCGGTAAATGGAACAAAGTAAACGAAGATTGGGTGATGGCGTATGATGCCCGCCGTCCGGAAGTCACCAACACCGTGGTTGACGGTAAAGTCACGGCATTCCTGCCATCCAACGTTCTGACCGTTGGCGGGCAATATCAGTATGCAAAACTGAAAGATGACTCCGCGATTAAAAACAAACAAACAGTCACTGAGAAAATCACAGCAGACCAGAAAGCGCTGTTTGTGGAAGATGAGTTCAGTGTGACTGATGATCTGACGCTGACCGGCGGTTTGCGTATGGACGACCACGAATTCTACGGTAAACACTGGAACCCGCGTGCTTATGCCGTGTATAAACTGACCGATGAAATCACCATTAAAGGCGGCGTGGCGAAAGCCTTCCGTGCCCCGACACTGCGTGAGTTAAGCCCGAGCTTCGGGACATCAACTCAGGGTGGCGCAGCAATCATGTACGGTAACCGTGACCTGAAACCGGAAACCAGCGTTACCGAAGAACTGGGTATTGCTTATGACCACGAATCCGGTTTCTCTGCCAGTGCAACTCTGTTTAACACCGAATTCAAGAACAAGCTGACCAGCTACCAGGTTGCCGGTCAAACCGACCCGCTGACCGGTCTGAATATGTTTATCTACGACAACGTGGGTAAAGCGAATATCCGTGGTGTGGAAATGGCCTCCCGTATTCCGGTGGCAGAAAAATGGAATCTGAACCTGAACTACACCTTTACAGATTCAGAACGTAAGAGTGACGATGAAAAACTCAACGGCAAATCCCTGAAAGGACAGCCGCTGGAAATGACACCGCGTCATATGGCAAATGCTAAACTTGACTGGCAGTACCGCCCGGATATGAACTTCTACACTCAGGCGAACTACACCGGCAAACAAGTCTGGGCAGCGCAGCGTAACGGGGCAAAACAGCCGCGTGAACGCAGCGGGATCACTACCCTCGACCTTGGGATGACCTACCAGGTCATGCCGAATGCCCTGCTGAACTTTGCAGTACTCAACATCGCCAACGAGAAAGGGGATGATATCGATACTAACGGGAACTGGCAGATCGATGAAGGGCGCCGGTATTGGGCTAATCTGAAACTGAATTTCTGATTACGCGTCATCCTTCGCCCTGTGGCGGCGTTGGCTTCGTTCGGCTACCCCGGTCACATACTGATGTATGCTCCCGGGGATATCCTCACTTTGCCGCCTTGCCACAGAGCGAATAATTTAGCGTAACGCGTCTCTTTGTTCTGTGGCGGCGTTGGCTGCTCTCAGGAAACCGGGTCACATACCATTGTATGCTCCCCGGTTTCCTTCGGTTGCCGCCTTGCCACAAACGAAATAATTTAGCGAATCTGCGTCATCCTCCACTCTGTGGCTGTGTTGGCTGCACTCAGAATTCCGGGTCACATACTGGTGTATGCTCCCCGGAATTCTTCCCTTGCCGCCTTGCCACAAACCGGATGATTTAGCAGATTAACTTTTCCGTTTTTCTGTTTTTGACAGAGTTGAAGTACACAGGGGATTAACCGGCAAAAAAAGGAAAGCGTGAAGCGCCAGGGATGGCGCGATCCGAGTGAACAGGGATGTGTCAGCGTCTTTCCGCTTTGCCGGTTATCCCACTGCCCGAATTCGAAAGAGGATGGTCTTATTCTTTCCGGGGATGGCGCGAACCTAATCTGCGTCATCCTCCGGTCTGTAGCAGAATTGGTTTCTTAAGTCAGTCATTCCCGGAGTCAGGATGTGGAAAAAAATAATGGTGATTTGTTGCATGATGGCGGTATCCCCCCTGATGGCGCGGCCTTCACAAGAGATCACGCCGTTCACTGAAGCGGCAGAACAACAATTTACGGTAACGCATCATGAGATGAAGCAGGGCGATCGTCACTACCGCCTCTTTATCGCGCAGCCTAAACAGCCGCAGACGGCGTACACCGTACTCTATATGCTCGATGGTAACGGCCAGTTTCCGATGATGATTAACCGGCTCAGCGCCGGAAAAAAACGGCCTCTGCCGCTGGTGGTGGGAATCGGTTATCCCTCTGACCAGGCTTACCCGAAAACCCGCACTTTTGATTACACACCACCCGCAGCAGGTGAACAGTTTGCCGCAGGCGGCGGTGAACAGCCTTTCCGGCAGTTTATCCGTGAACAGGTTATTCCGTGGGTGAGCAGTCACTATTCCGTCAACGACCGCCGCTACTTCTTCGGCCACAGCCTCGGCGGGCTGTTTGTCCTGCGGACGGCTACAGATGAGCCCGGTTTATTTACCGACTACATCAGTGCCAGCCCGTCTCTGTGGTGGGGCCATGGCACCTATATGACGGCAGAGCGCTTTGACCGCCTCCCGCCGGATATCCGGCTGACTATCACTCAGGGCGGGCTGGAAGAAAAGCCGGATCTGAGCAAAATGAGTGAAGAACAAAAACACAATCTATCTATCCGTTACAGTGACATTACCGCACGGGAAGTTTGTGAGCAGTTACAACTGCGGGACAAACAGTGCCGGTTCCTGACCTTCCCCGGTAAATCACACGGCAGTGTTATCCCGGATGCACTGGATACCGTAATTTCACTGTTACCGGCGGATAAGGAAAAATAAGTTATTTTTTTGTTAATCTGCATGTGAAAATACCAAAAATAACAGGGGAAACCCCATATTCCTCTGTTATTTCCTTCCATAACAAAAACTACTCGCAGCCATTAGTTTTTTTGATTTCATTTTTCCCTCACAAGGGGCTATATTCCGCTCCGTTTCAGACATAAATTCACAATCCACTGCTTCTATCAATGACCCGTCATCAACCATTTTGGCGATGAAACAGCCTGAGAAAAAAAGCAGCGTCATGTTTTTTTGATTTTTTTGTTTTAGGTGGAGAAAAGCAGTGAGTCACAGCACCCGCACGCCGCGTCCTGACAGTGTGTTAATTCCTGTCGCAGGTCTGACGTTATTTGCGATTGCATCCGGTTATCTGATGAGCCTGATCCCGTTATCGCTGGGCCATTTTGCCATCGGTACAGATTATGCAGGCTGGTTAGCCAGTGCTTACTATATTGGTTTATTACTCGGCTCGATGCTGATTGAGCCGGTGATTGCCCGTATCGGCCATCGCCGTTCCTTTATTCTCTTTGTGCTGGCCCTGGCGGCAACGGTGGCGGTTCTGCCGTTTTATACCGATCTCAGCGCATGGCTGGCATCCCGTATGCTGGCCGGGGTGGCGGTAGCCGGTATTTTTGTGGTGATTGAATCCTGGCTGCTGATTGGCGATAACCCGGCAATCCGTGCCAAACGCCTGAGCTTTTATATGACAGCGTTGTACGGCGGAACCACACTGGGCCAGCTGGCGATTGGGGTATTCGGGACTGCGGGTATCGTGCCGTTTGCGGTGGTGATGGTTCTGCTGTTTGCGGCCGTACTGCCGCCGCTGCTCTCTAAAGCGCAACCAGTCTGTCACGGCGGGCATCAAAGCTTATCACTGAAAAAAATCCTGCGTCTGAGCAAGCCGGCCATGGTCGGCTGCATGACCTCCGGTATTGTCATGGGCACGATTTACGGGCTGATGCCGCTGGCGTTACAGGAAAAACACTACAATACGGAGCAGGTCGGCGGGCTGATGGCGGCGATTATCCTCGGCGGGATGATTATTCAGCCGGTGATCAGCAAGTTATCCTCGCGGATGAGTAAAGTTTTATTGCTGGCAATGGTGTCTCTTGCCGGGGTATTTGCGATGGGAATGATTTATCTCTCCGGCCATTATCTGGTAATGGTGGTGGCGCTGACACTGCTGGGAATGTCTTCTTTTGCACTGTATCCGGTAGCGATCACACTGGCGTGTGACACACTCACCGCGAATGTGATTGTGGCGGCGACACAGGTGATGTTGTTCTGCTACAGCGTCGGCTCGGCAGCCGGGCCGCTGGTGGCCGGACAGTTTATGAAACAGCCGGACGGCATTATGAATTTCTTCTTTATTGTACTGCTGTCCACTGCGATTTATATGCTGCTGTCAGCGGTACGCCGCAAATCCCGGATTCTGGCAAGCTGATCTCAGCTATAAACAAAAAACACCGCGTCGGTACGCGGTGTTTTTGTTTCTGCGGTATGCGGATTACTGTGCGGTGTTAACCGGCAGAATTTCCATGATACCGGCGCGGACATAATACTGCTGACCGGATGCGGCAGCCGGGGCATCAGCCGCCATTTTCGCCAGTGCTTCTTTTGGCGTTGCGGTGGATAATGAAGACTGATACAGCGTGTTACCGTTGATATCACGGACGCTGGCACGCACAAAATACTGTTTGCCGTCTTTACTGATTGCAGGGGCATCAGCGCTCATTTTTTTCAGCGCTTCGCCCGGCGTGGCAGTTGTCAGTGAAGACTGAAAAACCGGCGCCCGGTTATTATGGTAACCACGGTTGTTATGATAGCCGCGGCCGTCATGGTTGCCGCGCATCATGTGGCGCCCGCCGTTGCCGTCGCAATAGCCGTTACCGCGATGATAGTAACCATTGTTATTGCCGTTACCATCCATGTACTGACCATTCTGCTGTGGCTGATTTGCCGGGGCTGGTGCGGCGATCGCTGTAAACCCGGCACCTAACAAACTCAATCCGATAACACTGGCAATGATCTTTTTCATATTAATATTCCTTTCTGATGTTGATTTCTGATACGTCGTTTCGCTGTTGGTATCATCATTGCCGATGCCGTCCGTACTGGCAATCCGTTTTACCCTTACTGACGGTGAAATCATAATCCCTGCACAATTCATCATAATATCTGCACATTCCTTCATTTTTTCTCCATATTCCGGATGGGGATTCCCGAAAATATGTGTCAGAAATAAGCCGGATATTTAAGTACTTTTATATTTCCTTACGTAAAAAATGAGCGAACAAGATTTATTTGCTTATGATTAATATTCAGACTTGTTATCACTACAAAGACAATAAACTTATTAACAAAGGGAACTGATATGAAAAAAATGACACTGATTGCCGGCGTTATCGCCGCGGCATTTTCATTTTCAGCACTGGCGGCGCAGACGCCTGCTCAGGAAAAAACAGCAGCAGCCACCGCACAGAAAGCCGAGAATACGGCAGATTATCTGATTGGCAAAACCTGGGTAACCACGGAAGCCCTGGATCAGGACGGGAATGCCATTCCTGCCACTGATGAGACAGTTGCCGGTTTCTTCGGACTGGCAGATTATGAAAAAGACGGTTCAGTCAAAATGTATACCCCTGAAGGTAAGCTGAAATTGCAGGGCGACTGGTCATTCAGCGCAGATGGTAAAACCCGGACGCTGACCGGCAAGAATGACAAAGGGGAAGTATTATTTACCCGCGTGGTGGAAAATATCAAAGTAACGCCGGATGAATATATTTACCGCGTCTATCCGAAACCGGATGATAAAAGCCATTACGCGGATATTGTCCATAAACCGAAATCCGCAGAGTAAATTCATCCCCGGATAAAGCGCCGTAAAGGCGCTTTTTCTTTTTCAGTACTTATCAGAGGAGCGGATCAGAGAGTGAGGGCGGTTTCCAGCGCCAGCTCAATCATATTGTGCATTGCATTCTGACGCTGATCGATGGTCAGTTTTCCGCCGTTTTTAATATGATCAGACGTTGTGAGAATCGCCAGTGCTTTTGCCCCGAGTTCTGCGGCGACCGTATACAGTCCGGCGACTTCCATATCCACCCCGAGAATACCGTACTGCTCCATCACCGCAAACAGTTCCGGGCGGGTGGTATAAAACAGATCCGCAGTAAATACATTGCCGGTTTTGACCGGTAATTGCAGACGTTCAGCCGTTTTCACCGCAGATGAAAGCAGATGCCAGTCTGCCAATGCTGCCAGGTCGTTACCGTAAAAGCGGTCGCGGTTCACTTTGGAATCGGTACTGGCGCCCATGGCAATCACCACATCCATCAGTGACACATCATCCCGCACCGCGCCACAGGTCCCGATACGGATCAGGTTTTTTACGCCGAAATCCTGAATTAACTCATAAGCATACATCGAAATGGAGGGGATACCCATGCCGTGGGCCATCACCGAAACCGGTTTGCCTTTGTATTCCCCGGTATAACCCAGCATATTACGGACGCTGTTTACTTCCCGCGCCTGCGACAAATAATGTTCAGCAATAAACTTGGCGCGCAGGGGATCTCCGGGCATAATAATGGTTTCTGCGAAATCGTTTGCGCTTGCCTGAATTGCAACTGCCATAAAAGCACTCTCCTCTCAATCAAACCGTGTGAAGGGTCGGTATTTGTTGGTCAGCATGTTAACACGGTTTGGTTTTTATGCCGCCGCTGCCGGCGGATTTTTCACTCAGGGTTTTTACCGGATTACACATTATGAATACAGCAATCGGCATTCTCGGGATCGTGGTACTGCTGGGAATAGGTTATTTACTGTCTGAAAACCGCCGCGCCATTAATCTGCGTACGGTGGTACTGGCTTTTACTATTGAACTGGCACTGGGCGGGTTAATTCTCTATTCCCCGGCCGGGCAGCAGGTATTATTTGTGATGGCGGAGGCGGTCACCACAGTGATCAACTTCAATAACGCCGGCACATCCTTTATTTTCGGCGGTCTTGTCTCTGACAAAATGTTTGAGATCTTCGGCAGCGGCGGATTTGTTATCGCACTGCGTGTATTGCCGATCATTGTCTTTTTCTCCGCCTTGTCAGCGGTACTTTATTACCTGGGAATTATGCAGATCCTCGTGCGCTGGGTCGGCGGGGCGTTACAGCGCCTGCTGAAAACCAGCCGGGCAGAATCGATGAACTCGGCAGCCAATATTTTCCTCGGCGTCACCGAAGCACCTCTGCTGGTTAAACCGTATCTCGGCAGTATGACCCGCTCAGAACTGTTTGCCGTGCTGTGCGGCGGGCTGGCATCTATCGCCGGTACTATGCTGGTGAGTTATGCCTCGCTGGGGGTAAAAATGGAATATCTGCTGGCGGCGTCCTTTATGGCCGCTCCGGGCGGGTTACTGTTTGCCAAACTGATGATCCCGGAAACACAGCAGACGGCGGATGAATCCAATGCCAAACCGGTACAGGAAAACCGTCCGGCGAATATTATTGATGCGGCAGCGGAAGGGGCGATCAACGGCCTGAATATGGCACTGGCGGTCGGTGCGATGCTGCTGGCGTTTGTCAGCCTCGTGGCGCTGTTAAACGGGTTGCTCGGCGGTGTCGGCGGCTGGTTCGGCCTGCCGGATCTGAGTATGGAACTGATCCTCGGCTATCTGCTGTCTCCATTGGCGTGGCTGATGGGGATACCGTGGAATGAAGCGCTGACATCCGGTGCGATTATCGGGCAGAAAATTGTTATCAACGAATTTTTTGCTTATGCCAACCTGGCCGAATACCTGAAAGGGAATGAAGTGGTGGCGGCCACCGGTCTGCCGATGACAGAGCGGACACAAATCATCCTCTCGTTTGCACTTTGTGGTTTTGCCAACTTCGGTACCGTGGCGATCGCTATCGGCGGTATCGGCAGCCTGATCCCGAACCGGCGCAAAGAAATTGCCACCCTCGGGATGAAAGCGCTGGTCGCAGGAGTGTTATCCAACCTGATGGCGGCCACGATTGCCGGGCTGTTTATCGGCGGATAAAGAGTCTGTTATCTGATTTTCTGAAACAACCTGATTGTCAGGTTCATGATAACGGGCAGGCGAACGAAAAGCATGCGAGCCATGGATGGCGAGCCTGAGCGTACAGGGAAGTATTTACAGCGACTTTTCGTTTTGCCCGTTATCATCAGAACCGGAAAGACGGCGCCGTACTTAACACCGCGCCGTCCTGTCCGGCAGAGGATTACTTATAATCCCCCTGCAGATAACGGTAAAAAGAGGGATTTACCCACACTTTTTCGCTCGTTACCTGCATCCCGCTTTTCGCTTTACGGATATTTTCCGCCTGTTTTTCCGCATTCTCCGGCAGTGCCATCAAATCAGCCTGATAATGGCCGCCGGTCACCCGGGTTTCTGCCACGACATCATAACCGTCCGCCGGCACATAGATGCGATAGAACGGCTGCCACCAGGCTGAACGGATAAGCCCTTTCTGGTCAGCGGTATTTTTCTTGGCGTACTGGTCAATCAGGCTCTTAAAGCGGTCGCGCTCTTCAATTGCCGGAAATTCCAGGTCGAGATTATATTCACTGGCGATCGCCACTTTTTTTCCGCTTTTCAGTGTGGTTACCGGATAATCCGCCTCACCCCATTCATCCAGATAGAGAAATGCAGAGGATTTCGGCGTCAGCTGCACTTTCGGATCAAACCCTTCACGGCGCAGCAGATAAATCAGCTGGGCGGCGTGATTGATATCATTATGGCCGTAGCGGATCATCCGTGTTTTATCAAAGCCGGATTCTTCGCGGGTGTCCACCAGGTTATAGCCGCTGGTATAGCCTTTATCAATAAAGTTATTCAGGGTTTTCAGTGTCTTCGGATCGTTCGGGAAGACTGCGGTTTTCCATGCGGTGTGCAGACGCGGCACTATATTTTTATCCGACACATTACCGAGATAGCGGGTGTGACTCTGCTGCTGAGCATCAACAAAGGCCTGAAGCTTATCACTCTCTGCTGCCGGGTTTTTCAGATCATCCGCTGTCAGCGCACCGATGGTGATCATCAGTGCATCGAACCCGTTTGCTTCCGGCTGTTGTGTCAGCGCGGCAATCTGTTCCGGACTGTAGGTTTCAGCCAGTTCAGTCAGAGAGAGCTTTTCGGCGGTCTGCTGAGAGGTCAGCGCCAGCGCGGGCTGTAAACCACTGAAAAAAAATGCGGACAGCAATGTGCCGATAAATAACGATTTTTGCATGATTTATCCTGTAAATGCAGCGAACAAACGATTGCATAACTTTATCACAGAGTTGCACTCTGAGTGATAAAGTGTCGTGATTTTTTTACACCGGACAACGGGGAAAATTGTGTGCGGAACCTTGCAGGACGGTGCGGGATGAGTAAGATACGCGGTACGTGGTAGTTATCAGGGTGATAGTTATCACGGTTTTGGAGAGATTATGAAAGCGCTTTACCGTAAGTTTATCAAAAAAATTGATCAGTTTTCCGCTCTTATTCCGATGCGTTTTTTCTGATCCGGCGTTCCCGTCTCTCCCTGCGTGTCATATGAACAGCCCTCTGTAACTGAATAAGTAACCGCAACGCCTGACGGCGGGTAAACAGCGGGTGTTGCCAGTGTAACAGGGTGAAATACATGATTTGCCTCCCGGCAGATCAGAGAGAACCGCTGTACAAGCGGCCGGAGCATTATCTGCATCCGGCCGTCTGTCACCTTTTATTTAAATGCCGGCAGCCAGCCGAACACGTCCAGAATAACCGTCAGATACACAATCGCACCGCAGACAATCACCAGATTCAGTACCGCGTTATTACACGGCGAACGGTAAATGGTTGCGCTGTCGCTGTAGCGTTTACGTGAGGCTTTTACCAGGAACGGCGGTAAAATCACACTCCAGATAGTAAAGGCCAGACCGGCATAGCCGATGGCATAAACGAATCCGTTCGGGAAGAAGAAGCAGACCACCGCAGGCGGCAGATAAGTGACCACGGCTGTTTTGAAACGGCCGGCGCTGTCATTTTTAAAGTTCAGCAGGTCGGCAATATAGTCAAACAGACCGAGTGTCGCTGCCAGCAGGGAGCTCGCCACGGCGAAGTTACCGAAGAATGTCAGGATAAGATCCATGGTTTTCCCTGACATCACACCGCCGATAGCCTCAACGAACACATCAATATTCCCGCCTTTGGCAATAATCGGTGAGAAATTGGCGCGGCTGATATTACCCATCGTGACGCCCAGCCAGAAGATATACAGCAGAACCGCAAATATTGTCCCGATAATGATTGAACGGGTAATAAAGCGGAATTTTGTTTTGCCGTACAGCTTCACCAGACTCGGCACGTTACCGTGGAAACCGAACGAAATAATACAGAACGGCAGTGTCATCAGGACATAGGGAAGATATTTCGTTCCGGGGATGGCGACCGATGCGGAATCCAGCAGATTGGCAATTTCCACATGTGCAACCAGACCGGAAAATGTGGCAAAGAACGCGATAAACTTACCGAAAATTAAAATAGTGGTAATACGCCCGACCCATAAGGAGCTGTACCAGACAATCGCGGCCACCAGACAGGCGACAATCACGACTGCTGCTTTTATCGGCAGCGCAACACCGGTATATTTTAATATCGTCTGAGCCAGTACAGCGGACGACCCGGAGATATAGGCATATGTCAGAATATAAAGGACAAACCCGAAGGCAATACCCACGACGATATTCCATTTTTTGCCCAGTAACTCAGTGGTAAAAGTATTAAAACTGGCGCCCGGTTCAAAATGCAGGTTAACTTCAACTAACATCAGACCGGTCAGTAACATCATAATTGAAACTAAAATCAAAATAACGGTGGCACCGGAAAACCAGACACCGGCCATCGCAATCGGCAAAGAAAACATACCGCCGCCAACGACTGTTGCTATAACAAGCATGGTTCCGCTGGTCAGTCCGGGTGATTTATTTGTATCGGCACTATGAATACTCATAATAAAAGTTTCCTATTAATGATAAATATCACCAACAGCATTCATATTTATCGATTTTATTTGTTCTTTATTGTTATAGGGATACAGAGACAAAAAGGCCCCATTAAAATAATGAGGCCGCTGTCATCAGATAATTACACGTAATCAAAGCGTGCTGTGAAGAAACGTAACTGCTTCGGCTCGTAAATGAACTTCAGCCCTTTAATATCTTCTTTGTGTTTGAACAGTTTGATAATACCGTCAGCAACCAGATCCATGTGTGCATAGGTGTATACACGGCGCGGAATAGTCAGACGAACGGTTTCCAGCTTCGGACGGTGATGGTCGCCGGTTTCTTTGTTACGGCCTGCGGAGATAATACCGCGCTCCATAGAACGGACACCGGTTTCCATATAGATGCTGGCTGCCAGGCTCTGTGCCGGGAACTCATCCTGGGTCAGATGCGGGCAGAAACGGCGTGCATCGAGGAATACTGCGTGGCCGCCGACCGGCTCAACAATCGGTACACCGGCTGCTTTCAGTTTTTCGCCCAGGTAACGAACCTGCTTGACGCGGTGCTCGATATATTCGAACTGCATCGCTTCGCGTAAACCGATAGCCATCGCTTCCATATCACGACCGGCCAGGCCGCCGTAAGAAGGCATCCCTTCATAAACCACAACCAGTTCACGTGCAGCAGAGAACATCTCGTCGTCGTTCATACACAGGAAACCACCGATGTTCACCAGACAGTCTTTCTTACCACTCATGGTACAACCGTCAGCGTAGCTGAACATTTCGTGAACGATGTCTTTGATGGAGACATCCGCAAAGCCTTCTTCCTGCTCTTTGATAAAGTAGGCGTTTTCCACGCAGCGGGTCGCATCGTAGAATACTTTGATGCCGTGTTTATCACATAACTGACGGACTTCACGCATGTTTGCCATTGAAACCGGCTGACCACCCGCGAGGTTTACAGTCACTGCCAGGCAGATGTAAGCGATATTTTCCGCGCCTTTCTCTGCAATCAGTTTTTCCAGTTTCTTAACGTCGATGTTGCCTTTGAATTTCACATCCAGGCCCGCATCGTGAGCTTCATCGCGGACGATATCGATGAATGTCGCACCATTTTTTTCCTGGTGATAACGGGTGGTGGTGAAGTACATGTTACCTGCAACATACTGACCCGGTTTGATCGCTAATGAAGACAGTAAGTTTTCTGCACCGCGGCCCTGGTGAGTAGGAACAATGTGTTTAAAGCCGAATAATTCCTGAACAGTTCTTTCCAGGTGGAAGAAGTTTTCGCTGCCCGCATACGCTTCGTCACCCATCATCATGCCGGCCCATTGTTTATCGGACATGGCGTTGGTGCCGCTATCGGTCAGTAAGTCTACATAAACATCTTTGGAATTTAACAAGAAAGTATTGTACCCGGCCTCTTTCATTCTTTTGATACGCTCTTCGCGAGGGATCATGGATACGGTTTCAACACTTTTAATACGATACGGTTCTGCTGGATACATCATGGTAAAATCTCCAATTATTTATAATAATAACTCGATAATTTACACAGGCATTTATCTGTTTATAAATCTCATGCCTTGTGAATGATATAGCAATTGTAAATCCGGTAGTGTTCTTGTCTTAATTCAAATTCAGTTTTTAATTTTCTGTTGTTTCTTTTTCTGCCATCCGTTTCGTTTGGCGTGAAATCATCATGCGTGAAAAAAAATGAAAAGGGAATGGGGACGGTATAAATAAACGAAAGGTGTATTAACTACAGGTGTAAACCGGGTGATCTATATCACTTAAACTAAAATATTTCTTTTTATTCATGGTGTTGTGTTTGTTAATCCTATGTTGTGTATTTATGGGTAATATACGTTTTTCATGGCATTAAAGTCAGGGTTAAATATAAATAATCTAATGGATGCGGGTGGTTATACAGTAATGCAAGGCTGTTGTATTCGGTGTTTTTTTATAAATGTTAATAAAGGGTAAATAAGGGTGGTGAAGTGATAATTTAAATCTATCTTTACAGGATGAATAAAGAAACGAGTGAAGAGTCCTGTTCTGTCTTAATCAAAACTATGCATTACATACATGCATATCGCACTATATATAAAAATATCTAATAAATAACTATCGTTATAATCACATTTGTTTATATTGATCATGCGGAAAAACGTTATGAATTATTGAATCATTAAACTGAAACCAGAGATAAAAATAAAAATGTGACACAGTCAGGATAAATTTGATGATAAAGATCACATTGATAATGTTACGTTACATGAATGAAAAACAAGCGGACGGCGGGAATAACAAAAATATTTAATTAAAGTAGTGAATTGTTATGCATTTTATAGTATCGCGGTTTAGTGATCATATTCACGGTTTCGTATTTACAGTCATGTTAGTAAAGCAAAATGGTGTACTTAAATCTTTACACTATCGGCGAAAGAAGAGTAACAGGATATTTATAATGTACATATCTGTGAAATAAATTTATCAGGATAAAATAATCAAAAAATAAATTAAAGTGGATTTAATTGCTGGTTTTTGTCACTGTTTTGGGATTTTAGTTGAATTTAATCCGGTTTAGTGCGTTATTTTACTTTGGTCGCAAATGGTGGTGTTTACAGATGACGACATCATTGTTCGCATGTCCGGCAGCCGCCCGATGAAAATGCAAAATATGGAATTTGTGCATCAGATCACGCAAGGCAGGCATGAATAAAGACGCAAAAACAGACAAACCGGCCGCGATTTCCGCTTTTTTCCTTGAAAACCCCGCGGAGCAGGCGTGTAATAATGGCGTGCCGGATTAGCTCAGTTGGCAGAGCAGTTCATTCGTAATGAAAAGGTCACCAGTTCGAATCCGGTATCCGGCACCATTACCTGTCAAAGAGCCCGCGATTATCTCCCGATACCGGTTTTCACCCCGGAACGTATTTGAGACGTATCCCTGTCGTTCTTTCATACTCCGTCTTCCGGAGCAGATTATCAGTCATTATATTCCCGCTGTATATTTAACCAGCAGTACAGAGACTAAGCATTATTTTAATCTGAGGAATATAAAATGACTGATAAAGCAAATAACGGAAAGAAAGAGGCCGGAAACGAAAATCTGAAAAAGATACCTTCGCTGACAATCAAGCCACCACCACTCACACCCCGGCCAACGGCTACAGTAACCGTGCCGCTGATTACCACGCCGCGGCTGCAATAAAAGTATAACCGGGTTATATACCGAAGCCCCGCTGAAATTGCGGGGCTTTTTGGTGTCAGGCGCGGATAACGGCCTGCGGAACAGACAGTGCGACCCGCTGATGCCCTTTATGATTAAGATGAAGATGATCTCCTGAATCATATTGCGCGCTGAGCTGCTGAGGGCAGTCCGGGTTGCGCACCAGCAGATCGCTGTCAATCACGGCATCAAACTCACCGCTTGTCCGTATCCAGTGGTTGATCTCCTGCCGTACAGCTTCTTTTTCTGCCGAATAAAAATCCGCCATGCCATACTCACCGGTTCCGCGCAGGGGCACCAGTGTGACACCCGTCATACGGATATCCTTTTCCCGCGCCATGGTCAGTAATTGCCGGTATCCCGTAATGACATCCGCGGCTGAAGGTACAGGACCTGACGGATCTAACGCCGTTCCTGCCAGCCCGATATCATTGAGTCCGGCCTGTACGATACAGGCAGTGACACCGGGTTGCTGAAGGACATCCCGTTCAAACCGTGACAATGTACTGATGCCGATAGTGTCTTTCAGCAGGCGTGAACCCGATTGCCCGGCATTCACCACGGCAATATTTTCATCAATAAAACGCTCAGTGAGTAAATCAGTCCAGCGGCCGTATGTGTCCATTTCGACGCCGTTACCGTCAACCATCGAATCGCCGATAACCACGAGCGTCGCGGCCTCCTGCTCCGGCTGAATCAGCACGCTTTCAAGTAAAAGGCGGGAGCTGAGAAACTGACCGTCAGCATCTTCTTTCCGGGCTGCACGGTTGCCCGGTTCCAGTAAGGAAAAATGACGCGCATCCCAGTGAAAGGTATTGAGCGGCACCGGCTCCGGCAGGAAAGTCCGCAGAGTGATGACTGATAATGACGGAATGTGCAGCGGGATCTCATCACTGTACAGAATATCGCCCGCAGGAATGACTGCGCCGGGCTGTCCGCCAAAGGTGACGGGTACTGCGCTGTACAGGCCGGAGACGGACAGATAACTCTCTCCGGTCACCAGGGGTTGTGTGCCGTAACGGTTGGAAAAAACCAGCCGCAGTTTTCGCCCGCCAAGGCTGATACGAAATGTCTGCCGGAGGGTCTGATTACCGGTGATGGCCGGAATATCCGCCGGAAACGGAAATGTCTCACCGGATGCGGGCTGGGAGGTTGAAAGCCACGTGCATACCGGGTGAAAGGGAGAGGACATCAGGGATTCTCCTGTCAGTGAAAACAGATTCAGTGTGTATCCGCCGGGGTGGTCATCGCATCAAACGTGTGCATGGCAACCTCCGCCATCGCCAGCAGGCGGTCGCGGCTGACGCCATCCCGTGCCTGAACAGAAATCCCGTGCAGCAGCGTGGCGACGTAATCCCCCAGAGCTTGTATATCGGTGTTTTTCGGTATATCACCGGACTCAGCACCACGGCGGATACGCTGTATGATGCCGTCTGTCCGCGCGCGACGGTGATCAGCCAGCCAGTGCATGATGGCCTCGTTTTCAGGGGCATAATTAGTCAGTGACAGCACCACCATGCATCCGCGCGGCCGGTCATCACGGGTATAGGTATCAACGGCAGCGGTCAGCAGGTGTTTTATGGCGCTGCGGGTATCCGGCTCTGCCATGGCCGCACCGGCAAAAGCACCTTCTTCGGCCAGATAAAGGGCTATTGCCTCACGAAACAAATTTTCCTTCGATCCGAAAGCAGCATAGATCCGGGCTGATGCAATACCCAGTGCAGCAACCAGATCAGACACCGACGTGCCTTCATAACCACGTTGCCAGAACACCTGTTCAGCCTTACGTAATGCCTCTTCGCGATCAAATTCTCTTGGTCTGCCTGCCATTATTAATTCTCCGTATACGTTATCTGAAACAAATGCTATCAGTTCTTTATCGGTTAACAAAGAATTATTTTTTAATGATTGACAAAGATTTAAATTCCCCCGTAATCTATTAATTGTCGATTGACAAACAATTGGTTCCGCAACAGGAAATACCCGTTTTTACGGGCTGCCCGGGACTCTTATCATTTACAGCTTATACGGAACAGGTATGAACACATTATTCAGAAGGGTATTACTGGCAGCAGTTATGACGTTCGCAGTGCACGGTACGGTGTCTGCGGCAAATACACAGAAACAGCCGGTAACACCAGCAATACAGGCGAATGAAGCAGATTTTCAGCATCACTACACGGATGTGGCCGGGCAGCGTATCCATTATGTGACGGCGGGAAAAGGGGAGCCGGTATTGCTGATCCCCGGCTGGCCGCAGACCTGGTATACATGGCGCTATGTGATGACGGAGCTGGCTGCGCAGGGATATACGGCGATAGCCGTGGATCCGCCGGGAACCGGTTACTCCGCCCGTCCGGAGAGCGGTTATGATACCGGCGCGGTGGCAACGGTGTTACACACCATGATGCATCAGCTGGGCTATAAAACGTATTCGGTTGTTGGTCATGATATCGGTATGTGGGTCGGTTATGCACTGGCGGCGGATTATCCTGCGGATATTAAAAGAATAGCGTTAACGGAAGCGGTTATTCCGGGGCTGGCACCGGCACCGGCTATTTTTGTTGATCCGGAAGAAAATATTTTCCTCTGGCACTTTATGTTTAATCAGGTGCCGGATTTACCGGAAATGCTGACTGCCGGAAAAGAGCAGGACTATCTGAATTTTATTTTTGACCACTGGGCTTACCGCCGTGATCGCGTTGCGGCACAAACCTATATCGCCGCCTATTCTTCGCCGGGCGGGTTGCGTGCCGGATTTGCCTATTACAGGGCAATTCCGCAAACCATCCTGCAGAATAAGCAGCGGGCAGAGAAAAAACTGACGATGCCGGTTCTGGCCATCGGAGCGGATCACGCCACCCGTGATGCCCCGCAGCTGACAATGCAGGGAAGAGCCGCTGATTTGCAGGGGGCGATGCTCAGTGAATGCGGTCATTTTGTGACAGAAGAATGCCCGGAACAGCTGATGGATGTATTACTGCCATTTTTACGTAAATAAAAATCCTGATGACAGATATAGGCCTCCGCTCCGGAGGCTTTATTGTACACAGAAAACCCCCGGCTAGGCCGGGGGGTCCGGAAAGCTTACAGCTATAAGTCAGTTATAAAACCCCTTTTGATTTGTTAAAACATATTGCGGTCTGGCAACTGCAATGGTTCAACAAAAAATCAAAAGGGGGTCCCAATGGGGGACGAAAAGAG
>OJJS01000067.1_pt1 | contig 18957 bp, 19 predicted proteins | sample 1596371 | NCBI WGS metagenome assembly OJJS01 (sample SAMEA4350116, study PRJEB24818) | metagenome | biome: human; feature: gut; material: faeces | place: Denmark | collected 2013-09 | reverse complement strand
CAAAAGATAAGCCGGTATCCGTATAATCAGGTAATTTTATTAAATTACCTGAAATTATCACCGAAAAACGTTGTCTTTTATTGGTGCATAAACAGACTTTGCTATAATGCACACGATCAAAATGACGTTTGCAGGTTTTGAACTTTGAGGAAAACACGACAATGACTAACTCCATGCTCAAAAAGTGGTTTATCGCAACCGCCTTTGCTGCTCCTTTCATGTTTGCAGCACATGCAGGCGCTGCGACAACAAATTGCAGCCCGGGCAGTACCTGTGTTATCAGCGGCGGTGATACTGCGCTTGAAAAAGAGAGAGCACGTCAGGAAAAAGAGCAATGGGATGATACCCGCTCTCTGCGTCAGAAGGTCAACCGCCGTGCTGAAAAAGAGTTCGATAAAGTTGACCGTGCTATTGATGCTGAAGATGCATGTTTAAAAAGTTCGGTTGTTACCGCGTATTGGGAACCTAATACGCTGAGATGCCTTGATGCAAATACAGGGCGTGAAGTTTCCACTGGCTGGAAATAAATACATTTAAGGATAAATGATGAAAAAACTGATTGCGCTCAGTGTTGTTCTCTTTGCCGTTGCACCTGTCATGGCGCAGGCATCATGTGAAAGTGTGACTGAGGAAATTTCGCAGAAAATCATCAGCAATGGTGTTCCTGCTGACGGTTTTACGCTGACTGTGGTTCCGGCTGAAGAAGCGGCACAGGCAGAAGGTCAGGTTGTGGGTAACTGCGACAACGAAACTCAGAATATTATTTATCTGCGTAAATAATAACTCGCTGTCAGGTTTTGACCATGAAAAAGGGCTGATTTATCAGCCCTTTTGTATTTGACCGGAGATTCAGGATGCCGCTAATGCTTCACCCCAGAGCATCTCAATCTGCTCTTCATTGAGGTAATGCGACAACTCGCGTTCTTCCGGACGCAGCAGATACGGGATCTCGCCCAGCAGTGGTGCCGGTAAATGTGTCAGTAAACGATCCATTACCTGTGCATAGTGTGACAACCCCGGGTTTATCCGGTTTGCAATCCAGCCGATAATCTCCAGACCATCATTTTTAATGGCTTCAGCGGTTAACAATGCATGGTTTACACAACCGGATTGGATCCCGACGACCATGATCACCGGCAATTTTTCTTTTTTCACCCAATCGGATAAAAAAGTCTCGTTATTCAGTAAATAACGCCATCCGCCGTTCCCTTCCACCACAACCTGATCCGCCAGATGACTTAATTTTTCCAGTCCCTGTGATAACGCAGAAAACTGAACTTCAGTGGTCGTCTGACCATAATTACTTTCCAGCATTACCGGGTTGATATCCTGATAAGAAACATCAACAGATGATGAGTCATGCAGGATCATTGCGTCACGGTTACGTTTGCCGTTAAGTGTGTCGTGGTATTCTGTCGCGATTGGTTTATAGCCAACGACAGATTTACCCAGGCGGTTGATGGCTTGCAGTAAAGCCCGCGTCGCAACAGTTTTGCCGATATTCGTATCTGTGCCGGTTATAAACAAGCGCCTTAACATAGATGTTTTTCCGTTATATCAAGAGGTGCGTATCAAAATTGATAACGGAAGCAGTGTAAGACATCCGGTTTATATCAGGCTTGCGCCAGCGCAATTTTTTGCGAAAATCCTGTTTTCATAAACAAATCCCTGTCATTTATTTGTTTTATGTCAAAGATGAACACTACAGAATTACTTAACCATCCATCAGTTTGATAAGAAGTGAGCCGTTATACAACGCCTCTTTAATTAACGCCGCGCCGGGTAATGTCCCGCAATTAGTAAATTCACATGAAGTCATTGTCAGTTCCCGGCTGAATGCCGGCAGGGCCCGCTGCGTGATCCGGTCACGGATAGCAGGAAACAGCACAGACGATGCCGGGTTTAACGGCGAGCCAATCAGAATAATCTCCGGATTAAAGATATTGACCATCACTGCCGCAATATCCCCGATATGCTGTCCCACCTGCTCTATCAGTGCACCGGCCGCCGTGTCACCATCCAGTGCCGCACGACACAGCATTCCGGCGGTCGGCAATTGCCCGTCCGGCGTATCCAAAAACTGAGCCGCCGTTTCCAGTACATGGTGCAGACCAATTTCCGTTTCCAGGCAACCACGGTTACCGCAATAACAGCGTTTACCCTGAGCATTGATTTGAGTGTGGCCGATTTCCGCTGTGCTGTGGCTCCCGGCATGCAGCAGTGCGCCGTCCGTTATAATCGCGGCACCGACATTTTCATCAATGACCAGCTGGATGATATTTTTACACTCTTTGGCTGCACCAAAAAAATATTCCGCCAGAGACCAGGCTGAAATACCGTGCTGAAGAAATACCGGCATCCCGGTATGCTGGTAAAGAATGTCCGCTACCGGTAAATCCGTCAGCTGATAATAAGGAGAATGGCGGATAATACCGTTTGCCGGATCAACAATCGCATCGGTGGTGATAGCAATTGCCGTGAGCCGCTCAGTTATCTGATGGTTGCGGGAAAAGAAGGCATCAACCTGTGCCAGAAACGGTGTGACAAAATCCCGGTCACCGGCCGGAAAATCAATAATGTCCTCGGCCAGCAATTTTCCGCTCAGTTCCCGCAGGGCGAAAACCAGCTCGCCCCGGTTAATACGAATACATAAAAAATGCCAGCCGTCACAATCTGTTTTCAGCCCTACTGCGGGACGCCCGCGAAAACCTAATCCCGGAAACTCCGTTTCCCGGACCAGATGAGCATCCATCAGTTCACGGGTTATTTTTGTGATACTTGCCGGCGCCAGCCCGGTTTTTTTTGAGAGTGAAATACGGGAAACAGGGCCTTCACGATCAATATAACGGTACACAACCCCCATATTGGTTTGCTTTATATGGTCAATATGGCCGGGCTGCGCTGAAGGTTTCACCAATAATAATCCTGAGTTTATGATGCTAAGATCTTAATTATCCGAATAAATACACACTTAGTAAGTGGCTTCACGCAAAATTGTGAATTAATTCACAGTCAGGGAGTAAAAGCGGAACGATAAACCACTATTCCTTTTTTATTATGAAGATATTCCGGTAAAGGGGAATCAATCACCCGTTGTTCATTCCGTTTTGATGATGCATTGCGTAAAAACAGTCCGGCAGGTGTCCGGATAATCACCCCGGCATGAGACACATCCAGCCCGGGGCTGGCAGAATAAATGCCGATATAATCACCGGTCTGCAACTGAGAAAACACGGCTGGTGTCAGCGCAGTAACCGGCAGCCAGGCAATATCCCGCGACGTCACCGGGAGATCGGCGATATAACGGGAGCCATTTTTCTTCTGATTCAGTATCTTATGTGTTACGCGATAATCCGGTGAAAGTTGCCGGGTAATATCCTGTGCAACAGGCTGTGGTTCACTGACCCAGTCCGACATAAAATGACGGCGCTGATAATAACTCACTTCCCCGTTTTTATAACGTATGTGCATCAGTCTGTTACGGAAATCCTGCTTCTGCGGGCTGCGTTTCAGTGCTTCGGTGTAATCCAGAAAAGTGAAGCAATCGAGGGCGTTCAGGTCAGCCACCAGAATTTCCGGTGATTGCGGTGAGCCGATCAACTGACCTGCGCGGTAAGGTACACCCAGAAACTGTCCGGTCAGCGCAGTAATATTTTCAGCAGTGATCTTACGTGAACCATCCGGCTGATAAAAATGGCTGAGCGATACCGCAGCACCTGTTGTGCCTGTATATAAAAGAAAAAGAAATGCAGTCGCAGTAAGAAACCGGTATCGCCGGAACATCCGTACTCCTGATAATCAGATCCGCTCAGCGGAACACATTGTTTTTCAGCATGGCAATCAGTCGCTGACCGGCCGGAGAAAGTGTATTGTGCTTATGATACACCAGCCAGACTTCAGAAAATGCCTGATTTTCAGCTAAATGAATATAGCGGACACCATCGACTTTCATTCTGGTGAATGATTCCGTCACCAGCGACACACCTAACCCGGCGGAGACCAATCCCAGAATCGTCATTGCCTCACCGGCTTCCTGGGCAATCACCGGTGTGACACCCGCACCTTTCAGCAAATTGATGATTTCATCATACAGCGCCGTGCCCACATCCCGTTCAAAGAAAACCAATGGTACGCCACTCAGCATATCCAGGGAAATACCTGATTTTAGGTATTTCATCAGCGGATGATCATCATAGACGGCCAGCATAAACCGTTCTTTAAACAGCAGTTCATGAACCAGGTTATCCGGTAGTTGGGTATTGCGCATCACACCGAAATCGATCCTGCCGCTCAGCAGCGGATTAATCTGCTGCTTGGTATTCATCTGATGCATATGAATAGCCACATCAGGGTACATTTCTCGATACTGACGGAATGTGGCGGTGATATGACGCATAAAAGGTGTCGTGGAGGTAAAGCCGACAGAGACTTCCCCCAGTTCCCCGCGATCCATTCTGGCTGCTTTTTCAACAGCAGCCTCAACCTGAGTACGAATTTGATAAGCTTCGCGCAAAAACATTTCCCCGGCCGGCGTCAGACTGACATTCCGGTTGTTCCGTGCCAGCAGTTTAGCCGGTATCGCATTCTCAAGTGCCTGAATCTGCTGACTGAGCGGAGGCTGAGAGATATTAAGACGCTCTGCCGCGCGGCCGAAATGCAGCTCTTCAGCGACAGCTATAAAATAGCGCAGATGGCGGAATTCGATCATTATTCCCTCATTGAGTCGTAAAACATATCAATCAAGAGTATTAATATATTAGACAAAACACCAGCATCTTTTTATGCTTTGCTTTATGACAAGATGCTGAGATAAGTGTATGACAGATGAGAATAAACTGATAACTGACAGCCGGGTGAGTTCACCGGTGCAGGAGAATCAGACAAAACAGCACTATATCCAGCGTGATGACAAATTGTATCTGCGTGTCACACTTTCCTTTTTTATGGTCGGGCTGGCGACATTTGCCCTGCTCTATTTTGTACAGCCGATCCTGCCGTTATTGTCAGAGGATTTTTCTGTATCACCGGCACAGGCCAGTTTGTCGTTGTCACTTGCCACCGGATTTATGGCGGTCGGACTGCTGATCACCGGCCCGCTGTCGGATGCAGTCGGCCGTAAAAATGTCATGGTGATATCCCTGACCTGCGCCGCCATTTTTACACTGCTCAGCGCCTTCACCACCAGCTGGGCGGGTATTCTGATTGTCCGTTCACTTGTCGGATTATCACTCAGCGGTGTTGCTGCCGTAGCTATGACCTATCTCAGTGAGGAAATTCATCCCAGCTATGTCGCCCTCTCCATGGGATTATATATCAGCGGAAACTCTATCGGCGGCATGAGCGGACGCCTGATCACCGGGGTGATTGCGGATTATGCCAGCTGGCGGATTGCCGTCCTGGTACTGGGTACATTTTCCCTGATAGGTGCATTTTTATTCTGGCGGTTACTGCCGCCGTCACGTCATTTCCGGGCCAGTTCGCTAAAACCGAAGAGCCTGTGGAAATACCTGATCCTGCATTGCCGGGATGACGGGCTGCCATGGCTGTTTGCCATTGGTTTTATCATTATGGGCAGCTTTGTTACCCTGTTTAATTATATCGGTTACCGGCTGATGGAACCGCCGTATTATTTCAGCCAGGCCGTTGTCGGCATGTTATCTATTGTCTATTTATCAGGAACTTACAGTGCCTCCAAAGCCGGTACACTGACGCGTAAATACGGTTACGGAAAAGTATTGATTGGCGCGGTTTCTCTGATGCTGGCCGGCATTCTCATCACTCTCGGCAGCTCACTGACGGCTGTTCTTGCCGGTATGCTGGTGCTGACCACCGGATTTTTTGCCGCTCATTCTGTCACCAGCAGTTGGGTCGGGCGCCGTGCACGGCGTGCCAGGGCTCAGGCATCTTCCCTCTATCTGTTTTCCTATTATGGCGGCTCCAGTATTGCCGGTACTTTGGGGGGTGTTTTCTGGTCTTACTGGCACTGGAATGGCATCGGCTGGTTTATCGCTGCTATGCTGGCAACGGGTGTGCTGATTGCGCTGTATCTGAACAAACATGCACATTCATGATACATAAAAATATAGTCAGATAATTAATTATTATGTCACATAAAATACCTCAACAGGTTAATTTTATGTTCTGATTTTTCAGCATATACTGTTTGTGTTTTAAGGTTAAATATACTTTACTTTGTAATTAAACTTGATCAGAAGTACTGCAACACCATTATTACGTTGTATCTCCAAAGAAATTGATAACTTGTCATAATTTATTTTTTTAAAATCTTCAGCCACTTTTATTGCATAGAAGTGGCTGCTTTATTTTTCATTATCTATATAAATAGTCCCGTAGTTTTTCATTTATATTAAATTAAAAATAACTCATCAGGTTAATTCAATTCTCTTACACATACGACTACAGTTATACGTGCTCCACACATTCTTTTTTCCATCAACAGAAAAACGAGGTTAACATGCTGACTATGATATTAAGTTCTGCCCTGATGATAATCCCCGTCCCTGCTCATGAATGGATGGCTCCGCCGCCTCCGCAAAAGGCTCTTGTCAGTTATAAACAGCTCACACCTCCGCCACAACCAAGAGACGAAAAAACGCACCTTCAGTATAAAGGCTGATTTTACACTCCATAACAATTGAACAGAGAGTATTATGCTTGCACTTATATTAACAGGTACATTATTTCTTTCTTCCGCAGAATCATTTGAATCCTGCGATATCGTTGCTCCTGAATATTGTTCCACTGACTGGTGGAATTAAATAATCATATAACATAATGAGGTACATTTATGCTGACACTTATTTTAAGCAGTTCATTAATGGTTAACAGTTATTTCCCTAATCCTAAAAATGACGAGCCAAAACCGGATGCCCGGGAGCCCAAATCGGCTCAGTATGTTTATGATACATGCCCTAAAGATAAACCCTATTGCCACATGCTGTGATAACAGCGGACAATATTATTGTCCGTCATGAACAAACATTATTTATTTGTTTATTTTATACAGTACAAATAAACAGGGTTGTTCATATAAATACTCACTGAGTTTTACCATTAACCCACGTTTCTGTGGGTTAACGGTGATAATAAAACCGGTGGTAAACAACTACGGTAGTTCGGCAGTGCAGGATCAGACATTTTCACAGGTTCTGAGGTTCTGAGGTTCTTAGATTTTTGTGAGTTGCTAAATATATTTGATAAAAACCAAATAACATGACTATTACGCCCTTTTCTTCCCTTCTTCCATGCGAGACAAAATTCGCTTGTACAAAGCACAATGCTGAACTAATCTGGTATAAACACATTTGTATGTTGTAACTAAATGGTGCTATATGAGATATGACGCAAGAATGTCGCTTACGGACTGCTTTAATCAACTGGAATCAGCTCTGAATACCTTGTGCAAAACTATCCGGTTGGATTCGGCGCGTACCGCTGAAGTTTATCAGTTACCGGAGATCCTGAAAGGCGAAGAGAATAACACCGTCAACACCATTTCTGTCATTCCTGTCAGTGGTGAGGATGCCGTTTCTCTGGCACTGTCCCACTATCAGCGTTTATTTATTTTTGATAATGACCAGACAATCAGCAGTAAATCCGCCATTCGTTTGCCCGGTGTACTGCTGATCACACTCTCTCCTTCACACCGGAAAGCGGTACAGCAACAACTTGCTGAAGTGAACCGTCTGAAAAAACTATTGGCTGCTATCGTGACAGAAACATCCGGCGTGGATAAAACACAGCGGTTTGAGTTCGTACACAATCAGATAAAGGGATTAATTACACTGAATGCCTACCGGCAAATCCAGTCTGTCACCTCCCCCACTTCTGTCCGGTTTGGCTGGGCCAACAAGCACATTATTCAGAAGGTCGATCGCAACACATTGTTATCTCAACTGGAGGAGCAATATCAGAATCCGCGCGCCATTCAGTCTCTGACACGCGAAGAACGGCAATCATATCTGGCAAAAGAGATTTCCGCATTAAAACAGGTACCGGAAGATGCAGTACTGAAAATCAAGCGACCGGTAAAAGTGCAGCCTATCGCACGGGTCTGGTACAGCGAAGCACAAAAGCAGGTGCAATATGCCTGTGCATCTCCGCTGATTGTATTTTGTGATGAGAATGATGAAAAACCGGTCACAGGCGTTCTGCCGGATTATGATGCAGAAAATATTAAGATTCGTCACAGGCCGAAAGCAAAAAAATTAATTCCTGTGATACCACGGCTGCATTTATATATGGAAGTGATGTAAGAACGGAGCCGTCATGGCTCCGTTCCTGCTATATGTAAGGACTACCCGTAACAGCAGATTACTTCATGCTGCCGACCATCTCTTCCGGACGGACCCACGCATCAAACTCTGCTTCCGTCAGATAACCCAGCTTCATTGCGGATGCTTTCAGCGTCAGGCCTTCTTTATGGGCTTTTTTCGCGATTTCGGCTGCTTTGTCATAGCCGATATGGGTATTCAGCGCCGTTACCAGCATCAGTGATTCATTCAGTAACTGACTGATCCGCTCACGGTTCGGTTCGATGCCCACTGCACAGTGCTCATTAAAGCTGCGCATACCGTCAGCCAGCAGACGGACCGATTGCAGGAAGTTGTGGATCACCATCGGACGGAACACGTTCAGTTCAAAATTACCGGATGCCCCGCCGATATTGACCGCCACATCATTCCCCATCACCTGCGCACACAGCATCGTCATCGCTTCACACTGTGTCGGATTCACTTTACCCGGCATGATAGAGCTGCCCGGTTCGTTTTCCGGAATAGCAATTTCACCGATGCCGCAACGCGGACCGGATGCCAGCCAGCGGACATCATTGGCAATCTTCATCAGCGAGGCTGCCAGCCCTTTCAGTGCACCATGGGCATGAACCAGCGCGTCACAGGTGGCCAGTGCCTCAAATTTATTCGGTGCGGTCACAAACGGCTGACCGGACAGTTCAGCGATTTTCTTCGCCACACGTACAGCATACTCCGGATGAGTATTCAGGCCGGTACCGACCGCTGTACCACCGAGAGCCAGCTCGCTCAGATGCGGCAGGCTGTTTTCCAGATGTTTCAGGTTATATTGCAGCATTGCTGCCCAGCCGGAAATTTCCTGACCCAATGTCAGCGGCGTGGCGTCCTGTAAGTGAGTACGGCCGATTTTAACGATATCGCGGTAGGCTTCCGCTTTTTCTGCCAGGACACGGTGCAGAGATTTCAGTTCAGGGAGCAGCTGTGTGCTGACCGCAATCACTGCGGCAACATGCATCGCTGTCGGGAACACATCGTTAGAACTCTGGCTTTTATTCACATCATCATTCGGGTGGACGATACGCTCACCGCCGCGCTGCCCGCCGAGGATTTCACTGGCACGGTTTGCCAGCACCTCATTCATATTCATGTTACTTTGTGTGCCGGAGCCGGTCTGCCAGATAGCCAGCGGAAACTCTTCAGGGTGCTTACCGGCAAGAACTTCGTCCGCGGCGGCAATGATTGCATCCGCCCGCTCTTTCGCCAGCAGTCCCAGATCACAGTTGACAGCCGCCGCTGCTTTTTTTGTAATAGCCAGCGCAGCAATCAGATCCGCAGGCATTTTTTCAACTGAAATACGGAAATGCTCTAAAGAACGTTGAGTCTGAGCGCCCCACAATTTGTCCGCAGGAACATCGATAGGGCCCATTGAGTCTTTTTCAATACGCGTGGCTGCCATTAGTCTCTCCTTAGCACACAAAATAAAATGGATTTCAAATCCCGAAAGTTACAGATAGACTCTGAAAACGGGCATATCTTGCCACACTTTCATTTCCGATTATGCGATCCGGGCGGAGTTATTGCTTTATTGTTACTACCTTATTGTTAACTGTTTAAAAAGAGAGCGTTGCTATGTTAAAAATGCAGAATCAGGTGCAATTTTATGACTGGGGAAGCCATACCGCGATGACAGAAATGTACGGCTACCCGAACCCTGACAAGCAGCCGATGGCAGAATTGTGGATGGGCGCACATCCGAAAGCCAGTTCGGTAGTGACTGACACCCGCAGCAACACCTGCTCTTTATATGATTTTATTGCCGCTGATCCGCAGTCAGCACTGGGAACCGAAATTAACCGCCGTTTTCACCGGCTGCCGTTTCTGTTTAAAGTGCTGAGTGCCGCTCAGCCGCTGTCGGTACAGGTTCATCCGGACAAAGCCGCCGCAGAAGCCGGGTTTGCCCGTGAGAACGAGGCCGGAATCGCACTGGATTCGCCAGTGCGCAATTATAAGGATGATAACCATAAACCTGAGCTGGTTTATGCCCTCACCCCGTTCCGTGCGATGAATGCTTTTCGTCCGCTGGCGGAAATGGCAGAGCTGCTCAGTGAAGTCGCCCCGGCACATCCGGCCATTGAGCGCTTTATTGCCTCGCCGTCAGAGGAACAACTGTCTGCTTTATTTACCCGCCTGCTCTCTATGAGCGGAGAAACCAAAGAACGGGCAATCGGCGTACTGAAATCCGCACTGAACAGCCGCCGGGGTGAACCGTGGGATACCATCCGTAAGATGACAGAATTTTATTCTGACGATAATGGTCTTTTCACCCCCCTGCTGCTCAATGTTGTTGAGCTGAAGCCCGGTGAAGCGATGTTCCTGTACGCCCGCACACCGCATGCTTATCTGGAAGGCACCGCGCTGGAGGTGATGGCTAACTCGGATAATGTGTTACGCGCCGGACTGACACAAAAACATATTGATGTCGGTGAATTGCTGAATAATCTTGATTTTGTACCGAAACACGCAAAAAGTTTATTTATGCAGCCGGAACATATTAACAACACAGAAATTTTCCCGATTCCGGTTGATGACTTTTCTTTTTCAATCATGAAAATGTGTAATCAGGAAATGAATATTGAGAACAACAGTGCTAATATTCTTTTTTGTGTGGAAGGTCAAGCGGTTATCACTACGGAAACAGAACAATTAAGAGTTATCTCAGGTGAATCTGTTTTTCTTTCTGCTATAGAAAGAAAGTTTAAAATAGATGGTGAAGGAATCATTGCCCGCGTTTATAATGCCGTGTAAGTAACTTCTCTAATTTTCTCCGGGCAGTCAGCTGGTTAACTGCCCGTTAATTTTGATACTGTGCGAAAACCTGCAAAATAAATCGCATATAAAGGATGGATTTCTCTATGAAAAAGTCGTTAGTTGCTGTTGGCGTTATTGTCGCATTAGGCGCCGCATGGGGTGTGGCTTCATGGCAGACAGGTAAGAAAATTGAAGCAAACCTCGATGCTTATATCGCCAAAGCGAATCAATTAATTAAGGATAAGTACCCGGATATCCCTGTTACGCTGACCGCTAAAGATTTTTCACGCGGTATTTTCAGCTCAGATGTCAAACTGATCCTCAAAGAAACGAAAAAAAGCGGTGATACCTCAGGTGCCGGTGAAGAAGTTGTTCTTCTGAATACTATCGATCACGGTCCTTTCCCGTTATCTCAGCTGAAGAGCATGGTGTTCTCGCCAAATATGGCGGCAATCCATACTGAGCTGGAAAACAATGACGTCACCAAGCCGGCCTTCGACATCACCGGTGGTAAATCCCCTGTTGTCACCGATACCCGCGTCAGCTACGACCAGAGTTTCGACATTGATCTTGCTGTCAGCAAAATCAACTATAAGAAAGACGGTGAAGAACTCGCATTCTCCGGTGCTGATCTGAACGTTAAATTCGATAAAGAATTCAAAAACGTTAAAGGCAAAGGCAGCAGCGATGAACTGACTTACCGTAAAGGTGAGCGCGAAAGCATGGTTCTGAAAGGCCTGTCTTTCGACAGCGATGTGTCCAAATCCGGCGACAGCTATTTCTACCTGGGTGACCAGAATCTGAGCCTGAAAGAGTTAGCGGTTGTTAATTACAGCGACACCGTTTCTCTGAAAGACCTGAAGATGAACGGTACATCCGGCAGCAAAGATAACAAACTGACTGCAGATGTTGATTACAGCCTCGGTTCACTGAGCTACCGTGATATCGACCTCGGCGCTATCAGCCTGAAAGGTTCTCTGAAAGATCTGGATGCAACTTCAGCAAATACGCTGATGGCATCTCTCGAAGAGTACACCAAGATGTCTGAATCAATGTACACCGAAGATTTCGATGAAGAAAAAATGGCAGCACTGGATGAGAAAATGAAATCCAATGCGCTGGGTCTGTTCAAATACAGCCCGTCTTTCGCTATCGCACCTCTGAGCTGGAAAAACAGCGGCGGTGAGTCAAAAGTCAATCTGAACGTGACCTTTAATGCACTGAATGCCGATAGCTTTAAAGCACTGGAAAAGGCATCAAGCTTTGAAAAAGCCCTGCCGGTTCTGGTGAAAGAGTTCGGTTTCAATATGGATCTGTCCAAATCAATGCTGACTGATTTCGTTGGTGTTGCGATGCAGTCTCAGGGCATGGGCGCCAAAGAAGCCAAAGAACAGGGTGAACAGGGTGTTGCTCAGATGGCCAGCATGGGTGCCATGATGGAAATCGTGAAAGTTACTGATAAAGCGATCACCATGGATCTGAAATACAGCAACAACAATATCGATTTCAACGGTAAGAAATACACCGTTGCTGAATTCCTGGAAAAATATGACCAGTACGGCGCACTGAGCGATAACAGCGGTGACGACGAAGGTTATGAGGAAGAAGCTATTGAAATAGATCCTAACGGTGATGTCACAGAAGAAGTGACTATCGGTGAAGAACCGGCTGCTGATGCTGCGGCACCTGCTGCACAGTAATTTCACACTGTTATTATCTGTTGATCAGACAAAAGCCAGTCGTCAGACTGGCTTTTTATCATCTGAGGAATTCCGCAATGATTAACCGTTCACTCCCCCTGACCGATTTGCACCGCCATCTGGACGGCAATATCCGCCTGTCCACCATTCTGGATCTGGCCCGTCAGCACAATCTCCCGCTGCCCGCTTATGAGACTGAAGCACTGCGCCCGCATGTGCAGGTCATGAGCAATGAACCTGACCTGGTACAGTTTCTGAGTAAACTGGACTGGGGCGTTTCCGTACTGGCCGACCTGGACGCCTGCCGCCGCGTAGCCGCAGAAAACGTACAGGATGCTGTCAGTGCCGGGCTGGATTATGCTGAATTGCGCTTTTCCCCTTACTATATGGCAATGAAACACAACCTGCCTGTTGAAGGCGTGGTGGAAGCCGTTCTGGATGGTGTGGCATCTGAAGTCCGTAACAATCCGGTGCGGATTAATATGATTGGTATTCTGAGCCGGACATTCGGTACTGATGCCTGTCATGAAGAACTGAATGCCCTGCTCGCTCACCACGAGCGGATTGTGGCACTGGATATTGCCGGTGACGAATCCGGTTATCCCGGCGATTTATTTACCGATCACTTCCGCAAGGCCCGCGATGTAAACTGGGCTATCACCGCACATGCAGGAGAAGCTGCCGGTGCCGCCAGTATCTGGCAGGCGATCCGCGACCTGGGTGCACAGCGTATCGGTCACGGCGTGATGGCGATTGAAGACCCGGCACTGATGGATTATCTGGCAGAGCACCGCATCGGCATGGAATCCTGCCTGACATCCAATATTCAGACCAGTACAGTACCGTCGCTGGCCGCTCATCCGCTGAAACAATTCCTGGCACATGGCATTGCCGCCACCATTAACACGGATGACCCTGCGGTTGAAGGTATTGAGATTGCCCATGAATACAATGTTGCCGCACCGGCTGCCGGTCTGACCCGTGCGGAAATTGAACAGGCGCAAATCAACGGACTGGAAATTGCCTTTTTATCCGCGGAAGAAAAAGCGGCACTGAGAGATATGGCAGCTAAACGCAGTCATTAAGATCTGTTCCGCTACAAAAAAGCATGACATAAAATGTCATGCTTTTTTATTTTCTGATTACCAGCTACCCGAAGCACCACCACCGCCGCTGCTGCCACCTCCGCCACCGGAAGATCCGCTGCTTCCTGAACTGCCGCCGGAGCTGCTGCTGTAACTGCCACTGTCAGAACCGGATGAGTATCCGCCTCCTGCCCCTGCCATAACACCGGTTAATTTCCGCATTGCTGCTTCCTGAATACGGTATCCCGGAATTAATGCATATAACAGAAAACACAGAAACAGTGAGCCAAATACATTAAGAAAAACGAGGATCATGATACTGATAAATAATGCGTCCGGATCAGGATCTCCGTCTGCCAGAACCCGTGTCATTATAAAAATCAGAACGGAATAAAATAACACGCTCACTGTATGACCGAGCGGCGCCGGATAAATATATTTATACTGCAAAAATGCGGTCAGGCGTTTCTGAGTAAGGTGTATTGCCCGCCCGGGCTGACGTTTCTTCTTGCTTTTGGATTTCGCGTATTCTTCTCTCAGATATTCAATATCTTTAAGAACCTGCTTTTCTATCCTTTTCTTACGGCGGGAAGAACCAATAAATAATGACCAGAGATACACCGTAATAAAGGTCAGAATATAAATAATCGTCAGTCGTTTGAGTTTTAATGGTTCTGTTCCGGATGTCTCTGATGTGATATATCCCGGTTCATTTCCGCTGATAATATCAATGGCATCGGTCACACCTGCTTCAATCCCCGTAAAATAATGGCCATTTTTAAATTCAGGGGTGATGCGGTGACGGATAATACGGCCTGCGGAGACATCCGGCAGAATACCTTCCAGACCGTAACCTATTTCAAAGCGCAGATTGCGGTCATTAACAGCCACAACCAGCAACAGCCCGTTATTCTGACCTTTGCGGCCGATTTTCCAGGTATTGAATGCACGATGCGCAAAGGTCTCAATACTTTCCCCGACGGTTGACGGCACAATAAACACCACGAACTGACTGCCGTCATTGCGGCTCAGTTCGTACTCAGTGAGCTGCCGGTTAAGCTGTGCGAACTGCGGGCGGGTCAGAAGACCGGCGCTGTCAATAACCCGTTCCCGTTTAAGTTCCGGCAGCGGCTGCAAATCTGCGCGGGCAAAGAAACTGATGAAAAGAAGTACAAGGCATCCTGCCATAACCCTGTTCATAATTACTCCTGTGAATGTTCTTTCCCCTGCCGCGCATAGCGCGCCGCCATCACCGCGCACACCATCAGCTGAATCTGATGAAACAGCATCAGCGGCAGTACCAGAATACCGACTACCGCAGGCGGGAACATCACGTTTGCCATCGGCACACCATTTGCCAGGCTTTTCTTCGAGCCGCAGAACACAATGGTGATTTCATCGGCCTTATTAAAGCCCAGTGCCCGGGCGCCGTACACGTTGATCACCAGCACAATCGCCAGCAGCCCGCACGACACCACCGCAATCTGCAAAATAGACATTGCATCAATCTGCTGCCAGATCCCCTCGGCCACGGCTTCACTGAAAGCGACATACACCACCAGCAGAATAGAGGTCCGGTCTGTTTTATTGATGATTTTTTTGTTGCGATCCACCCACTTACCGATCAGCGGACGGGAGAGATGCCCGACCACAAACGGCAGCATTAGCTGCAATAAAATAGAGCGGATAGCACCCAGTGTATCGAGATCATGCGCGCCTTGTGTTTCCATCATAAAACCGATAATCACCGGTGATAAGAAAACGCCGAGAATACTGGAGGCGGATGCACTGCAAATCGCCGCAGCGACATTACCACCCGCAACAGACGTAAAGGCAATGGCGGATTGTACTGTTGCCGGTAAGGCACATAAGTATAAGAAACCCATGTAAATGGTCGGCGACATCCACTCCGGTACCAGAAACTGCAAACCCAGCCCCAGCAGCGGAAAGAGGATAAAAGTACTGGAAAATACCATCAGATGCAGACGCCAGTGCCCCATCCCCGTCACAATCGCTTCCCGCGAAAGTTTGGCGCCGTGGAAGAAGAACAGTAACGCAATCGCAGCGGTGGTCAGATAGCGGAATCCGGTTGCCACATTACCGGTAGCCGGAAAGAGTGACGCCAAAATAACAACCGTGATCATTATGACCAGGAACGGATCTAACCGCAGTTTCTGCCACCAGTTTGTCATGCGTTATTCACTTTTGTCTGCATTAAAATTAAATGATTATTTGTTACAGTGTCACAGTCCGTCCGGTCTTATATGATTCCATGCCGGCCTCAATAATACGGATAATTTCCGCGCCTTCCTGAGCGGTAACCGGGTTCGGACCGTTGTTGATAATTGCCTCTGCCACTTCTGCGTAATAACGGCCGTAGTGACCGGCTTTGTTCGGGTAACTTTCCGTGATCACTTCAATGCCATCCGGTGATAAGCTCAGTTCACCGTCACGATCGTCATGACCCCAGTTCACACCGACCGGCATCTGCCCTGCTTTCAGCGCATTTTCCTGCGGATCAAGCCCGTACTTCACGTAGCTGCCTTTCATACCGTGAACGATATACACCGGAGATTCCGCGGCCGCGACAGTGGTGGCATGCAGTATCACTTTTACATCCGGATAGTGCAGTTGCGCATGGAAATAATCCACTGCTTCAGAACCCGGCCGGATCATACCCAGATCGGCGGTGATCGCTTCCGGTTTGCCGAAAAATTGCAGTGCCTGATCAATCAGATGTGACCCCAGGTCATACCAGATACCACTGCCCGGCGCAGCCGCTTCACGCCAGCGTTTTTGCGGCTGCGGGCGGTAACGGTCAAAATGGACTTCAAAATATTTGATATCCCCGAGTTTTTTACTTTCAAACAGGGATTTCAGTGTCAGATAACCGGAGTCAAAACGGCGGTTATGGTAGACGGACAAGATCAGACCGGCATCATCAGCCTGTTTTGCGAGGGTAAACGCCTCTTCGGATGTCAGAGTAAACGGTTTATCCACCACAACGTGCTTACCGGCCGCCAGTGCCATCCGGGCCAGCGGGAAATGTGTGTCGTTCGGCGTCGGGATCACGACGAGATCAATCGCCGGATCAGCAAAAATATCTTCCGGAGTGGCGACAACCTGCACATCCGGGTAATCCGCATGTACTTTTGCGGCATCACTGCTCGCGACTTTAGCCAGTTCCATGTTGGCATTATTCACAATAAACGGTGCATGGAATGTTTTTCCGGCAAAACCGTATCCGATCAGGCCCACTTTCAGTATTTTCGTCATCACTCCCTCCGGGGGATTGTTATGTTAACGGATAAAAACATGCTTTCAGAATTTGTCATCCTCCTGAAAAGTACCACTAACTGATTCCGCGACGCAAATAATGCGCCCGGTTTTCATCAGTTTTGCCGCTTTTTCATTCTGATACACACAGTTATCCGCTCTTTCACACAATCCCGATAACCCCGGATGCCCGGGGATTGCTATTATTCACCCCGCTTACCGGGGAACCCGGGTTTTTATCTGTATATTTGAATGTTTTGAATGACTCGCTTTGGGCATTGCAATGGCTGACTACTTATTACTTTTTGTCGGGACGGTGCTGGTTAATAACTTCGTACTCGTCAAATTCTTAGGATTATGCCCCTTTATGGGGGTGTCCAAAAAACTGGAAACCGCGATTGGCATGGGGTTTGCGACCACATTTGTGATGACGCTCGCCTCGGTCTGCTCGTGGTTGATGGATACCTTTATCCTCATCCCGCTGGATATTCTCTATCTGCGCACACTGAGCTTTATTCTGGTGATCGCTGTGGTGGTGCAGTTCACCGAAATGGTGGTGCGTAAAACCAGCCCGGCGCTCTACCGCCTGCTCGGGATATTCCTGCCGCTGATCACCACCAACTGTGCCGTACTCGGTGTGGCACTGCTGAACATCAACCTGTCCCATAATTTTCTGCAATCCGCCGTTTACGGCTTTGGTGCGGCAGCCGGTTTCTCTCTGGTGATGGTGCTGTTCGCCGCTATCCGCGAACGTCTGGCAACGGCTGATGTGCCGGCGCCTTTCCGCGGGGCGTCTATCGGGCTGGTCACTGCCGGTCTGATGTCTCTGGCCTTTATGGGCTTTAGTGGTCTGGTGAAATTCTGATGACAATGATTTGGATTGCCGTTGCCGTACTCAGTCTGCTGGGTCTGGCATTTGGCCTGATACTGGGTTATGCCTCCCGCCGCTTTAAAGTGGAGGAAGATCCCATTGTGGATAAAATTGATGACATTCTGCCGCAGAGTCAGTGCGGGCAGTGTGGTTTTCCCGGCTGCCGTCCTTATGCGGAGTCCGTTGCCAATGGCGGTGCAATAAACCGCTGTGCTCCCGGCGGCGAACAGGTGATGCTGAAACTGGCGGATATGCTGGGTGTGGACCCGCAACCACTTGACGGCGACGACGACGCTGTGCTTAATCCGGTGCGTAAGGTGGCCTTTATTCATGAAGACCAGTGCATCGGCTGCACCAAATGTATTCAGGCGTGTCCGGTGGATGCCATTATCGGTGCCACCCGCGCGATGCACACCGTGGTTGAAAACCTCTGCACCGGCTGCGACTTATGTGTCGCGCCCTGCCCGACAGATTGCATCGAGATGATCCCGGTTGCTGTCACCCCGCGTAACTGGAAGTGGGACTTAAACACGATTCCGGTCAGAAATATTCCGGCGGATACCACCGGTACACCAGTCAAACCCGTTCAGATTGAGGCGTCGTAAGTTTTATGTTCAATTTGCTCAACTTTCTGAAAAAAGACCGGGTATGGGATTTTGACGGCGGCATTCATCCGCCGGAAATGAAATTACAGTCCTCCCGGACACCAATGCGGGTATGTCCGGTACCGGAAGAACTTATCATTCCGTTACAACAGCATATCGGCAACGAAGGCGATGTGCTGGTCAGCCCCGGCGACCATGTTCTGAAAGGTCAGCCGCTGACACGCGGAACCGGCCGCAGCCTGCCGGTTCATGCCTCATCTTCCGGCACCGTTACAGCCGTGGAGCCTTGCGTTACCGCGCATCCGTCCGGGCTGACCGCGCCGTGTGTCCGTATCCGGA
>OJJS01000065.1_pt1 | contig 20277 bp, 18 predicted proteins | sample 1596371 | NCBI WGS metagenome assembly OJJS01 (sample SAMEA4350116, study PRJEB24818) | metagenome | biome: human; feature: gut; material: faeces | place: Denmark | collected 2013-09 | reverse complement strand
TTGTACAAGACACCCCGCCTTTCAGCATCTGGGGTGCGAAGACCGGTTCCCCTTTCATGTCCATTTCGAGAAGATGCTGGGTTTCGGTGCCTTTGGCTTTCAGGGTCAGATGGCTGATCACCGGGTCCGCCGGTTTCAGCTGATTCCCCGTTACATCCAGCTGACCTTTGATCTGTTCTGCGGAAGTGATATCCCCTTTGATTTTGGCATCCGCCACAGACAGATCGTTCTGCCATTTCAGGCTGTTAACCGTCAGATCAGCAAGGATCTGCGGTTTTTCCATATTACCGCGGACATTAAGCTTCCCTTTGATGGTTCCCGCCAGACCCGGAACCAGCCCGCCGAGCGCCGGTGCATTGATATCGGCATCCAGCTTCCAGTTATCCGCCAGCTGTCCGCGGACATCCAGTTTATTGTTACCCAGCGCCAGTTTCAGATCAGGGATCGTCCACTGACCGCCCGCGTTACCTTTCACATTACCGCGCGCTTTCAGCGGATAGGTTTTCACTTTGCCGTCAAGGGTGATATCCGGAATTTCAAGCTCCCAGTTACCGCCGTACAGGCTGCCCCGGGTACTGATTTTACCGTCCACTTTGGCCGGCCATTCCGGATAGGCTTTTGCGGTATTCAGCCCGGAAAGTGTCAGTACCGCCTGCCAGCTGATGGCTTTCTGCCAGTCCGCCACCCCGGTCACTTCCGCAAAGCCCTGTAACGCATTCAGACGCAGGCGGGTGAGATTAAGCTGTTCTGTATTCCCTTTGGCATCCAGGGTCAGCAGAGCGGGCGGGATGTCCTTACCTTTGATATCTGAACGCAGGGAGAGATCGTAACCACTCACTTTTCCGTTAAGGCGCAGTTTCACACCATCAAGCTGATAGTCCGCCTCTCCGGTCAGCGGCCAGCTGACTTTCTGACTTTCCAGCGTCAGCAGCAGCGGCAGATCGGCCTGTGTCAGATTGGTTTGTGCATCCAGCGTGGCATTAACCGGCCCTTTCAGCGCCAGCGCCAGTTTCAGTTCATCCAGCAGTCCGCCGTTCAGGCTGAGATCAAGATCCTGCCCGCTGAACTCATCAAAATCACGGACATGGCCTTTGACAGACAGCGCCACCGGCCATTTTTCGCTGAGCGCCACTTCCCCGCTGATCGCGATATTGCCCTGCGGTGCATCGGCAGACAGATCGCTGAGGGTCAGCACCTGACCTTTGTTAAACAGCGCCAGATGCAGGGAATTGAGCGTTACCGGTGCATCACCGCTCACCTGCCAGTTCTCACCGGAAATACCTTCCACTGAGATATTCAGCGGCAGAATAACCTCCGGCAGTTCTGCCAGCATCGGCTGAGCAAAAATCTCACTGATGGTTTCACCTAACGGTTTCTCCGGTGCATCCGTTGCCGGTGCCGGCTCTTCTGCCACAGCCGGGTCACTTTTCGGCAGCACAACAGAAAGGGCATTAATCACCGTTGGTTTCAGCGTCAGCTGATCGCCCTGCCAGGTCATGGCGGTACGGAAAGTATCCAGATTCACCGCCATATCATCCACGGTAACCTGTGTGTCAGTCACGGAAAGCGAATCAAGGAAAATGGTCAGCGGTGCATTCAGCTCTGTCAGCGGCTCTGACGGCGGGGTTTCTTCTGACGGCGGCAGTTTTGCGGTATCCACAGCCACCCGCGTACCATCTGTACTGAGGTTTTCAACGCAGAGTGTCATGTCCTTCAGGCAGCTCAGGCGCAACGCCAGATCAACCTTATCCACACTGACATCAATACCGGGCATGGTGTACTTCACCTGTTTCAGGGTCAGATTACGCAGATCGCCCTCAACCTGGCCGATAGTCAGGCCGGATACCATACGCGGCGCGAGATTCAGGGCAAAGTGCAGCCCGGATTGTGTACCCAGTACCCAGCCGAGTGTACCGCCAATCATCAGGATCAGTACCAGCAGAATGATTGCCGGCCACTTCAGATACTTCAGCCATTTCATCAGAGTTCTGCCCCCAAGCCGATGTAAAACTGGATATTTTTCGTCTGGTCATCCCCTACCGGCGCGGCAAGGTCAAACTTGATTGGCCCGACCGGTGATGCCCAGCGCACCCCGACACCGGCACCGGTTTTGAAATTACTTCGTTTGATATCATTCACCACTTCACCGCTGTCAACAAACACCGCCCCCCACCAGTCACCGGTCACGTTGTACTGATATTCCAGCGAACCGACGACCATCCGCGAACCGCCGGTCAGTTTGCCGTCAGCATCTTCCGGTGAGATTTTGTTGTAACGGTAACCACGGATGCTGCCATCGCCACCGGCGAAGAAACGCAGATCCGGCGGAACTTTGTCGAAATTATTGGTTTCAATCCAGCCGAGATTGCCGCGCATCACAAAGCGGTGGCCATCCCACGGTGTCCGTATCCAGACGTTACGGGCGCGGAAAATGGAAAAATCCACATCCGAACCCCACATTTCATTGGAAACATCCACCGAGTAACGCTGACTGTCCCCCCAGGACGGCATCATCCCGCCCCGCGAACGGACGCGGCTGACATTCACGCCGGGATAGAGCAGCATGGTGGTGTTCGTGATATCCGCCTGGGTAAAGTGGCTGAGGCTCCAGCGCATATTGATGCCGTACTGCCAGCCGGTGGATAAGTCCCAGTTACGGGAAACACTGACGGTGGCGGTATCGGCTTTGGTATCATTCAGATCGGTACGCTTATACCCGCCGGAAACGGCGTAATACTGCTCGATCGGATTAACCTTCAGCGGGATACGGTAAGAGGTATCAATGATCTGTTCCGGGGCGGACAGGCTGATACTGGAGGTCAGGCTGTGGCCTCTTGAGTTAACCCACGGCTTATTCCATTTCGCCTGAACCCGCGGCCCCACATCGGTGGCAAAACCACCACCCAGCTCAACGAAGTTTTGCGCACGCGGGGTGAAAGATGCATCCATGGTCAGATAATCACTGTTATCCGCCCGCGCCTTTGCAATATCCGGGGTGACGATCGCTGACTGGAACCAGCCGGTTTCCGCCAGCAGACGGTTAAATTCCGCCAGCTGTTCCGAGGTGTAGTAATCGCCCTCTTTAAAGGGTACCAGGCCTTCCAGATAGTCATCTCTGATTTGCGATCCCTGGTAATTTACCTTACCGAAACGGTATCGTTTGCCACTGTTAAACACAAAGTCCCAGTAGGCCGCGTGACGGGAAAGGGCTATGCCGAGCTGGCTTTTTTCCATCTCCGCATCAAAATAGCCGCGTTTTAAGGCCAGCCCGGATAATCCGCTTTTAAAACTTTCGTACTCGCCGTGATTGACGACAGTCCCGGTTTCCGGTGTATTTTTAGTAATAAATTTTTTAAACGCCGGATCGGTTTTTGCCGCACCTTCGATATCCACGGTAACCCCGGCAATTTTAACCGGTTCCCCCGGAACCACCCGGGCATACAATACCGGACGCGCAGGTGGTGTATTATCCTGATAATCAAACGTGATTACCGGCTCATAATACCCCAGCGGACGAAGCCCTTCTTTGATGGCTTTTTCCACCCTGGCACGAAAACGGCCGTCAGCCACGACTTCATCGGTCGTGATAGTGGAAAGCTGGACTCTTGCATTTTTTTCAAGTTGCCCGTCGAGCCCTTCCACTTTTAAGCGAAGATTTGCACTATAGGCCAGAGGGGATGTGAGAGACACAGCGACAACACAAACAAGAGGGTATCGGATCACATCAACTCCTGAATTTCTGAGATTTGACTGAGATAAATGAAAATTATTTGAAGTTTACTATAGATACATAAGATAAATAACCTGAAATCTGCTGATAATGCACCGATTATTCTTAAAACAGGAGCCACCGCAAATGACACAAAACACCACTCAATACCCGCAGGACACCATTGTATCTCCTGTTTCCGCCGCCGATGCACTGCCTGACAGCGCCGTAGCGCTGACTATCAGCCCGCGCCATACCGTGACCGGCCATGATGTGAACCACGTGCCTGACGGCTTTGATACCGCGTATTTCGCCATGGGCTGCTTCTGGGGCGTGGAGCGTCTGTTCTGGCAACAGCCTGGTGTGTACAGCACGACTGCCGGGTATACCGGCGGCACGACAAAGAACCCGACCTACGACGATGTCTGCACCGGCAGAACCGGACATGCCGAAGCTGTCCGGGTGGTCTATGACCCGTCCGTCATCAGCTATTCCGATCTGCTGCGTCTGTTCTGGGAAAACCACGACCCGGCACAGGGCATGAAACAGGGCGGCGATATCGGATCACAATACCGTTCTGCGATTTATACCCAGTCTGACAGCCAGCGCGTGCAGGCCCTTGCTTCCCGTGAGCAATATCAGCAGGCGATGAATGAGAGTCAGGACAGCCGCAGTATCACCACAGCCATCCGTCCTCTCGGCCCGTTTTATGTGGCGGAGGATTACCACCAGCAATATCTGGATAAGAACCCGGAAGGCTATTGCGGACTCGGCGGGATCGGTGTTTGTCTGCCGCCTTCGCTGAGAAACTAGTCGTTTTTCCCGTTCCGGTGCTATACTGCACATCCGCGCACAGACAAATTGGATGCTCTGTGCGCCTTTCTTTTTTTATATCCGATACTTATGCTCTATATATCTAAAATAACCGGTCGCCACGCATAATCAAGAACAGCGTGCCAGGAGGCAATCGTGCCGGCCATTCGGAACTTATATGTTAAATAGTTTATTAATCGTCCTGTTACTGTGCGCGATCAGCGCATTCTTTTCGTTATCTGAAATATCACTGGCCGCCTCACGGCGTATCAAACTCAAAGTCATGATTGACGAAGGCAATACCAATGCCGCCCACGTGCTCCGCTTACAGGAAGCGCCGGGAATGTTCTTCACCGTGGTGCAAATCGGCCTGAACGCCGTGGCTATCCTCGCCGGTATTGTCGGCGAATCTGCCTTTTCACCGGCACTCCGCACCCTGTTCGGCAATTTTATGGCCGACGCCGCAGCACAACAGCTCGGCTCAATACTGTCATTTATTATCGTGACCTCCATGTTTATCCTGCTGGCGGATCTGACCCCGAAACGTCTCGGCATGATCAAACCGGAAGCGGTCGCCATCCGGATTGTCCAGCCGATGCGTTTTTGCCTGACAGTCCTGCGTCCGCTGGCCTGGCTGTTTAACGGGTTATCTAACCTGTTCTTTAAATTATTCAAAATTCCGCTGGCCCGTAATGAAGATATCACTTCTGATGATATTTACGCGGTGGTGGAAGCGGGTGCCGTGGCCGGTGTGCTGCGCAAGCAGGAACACGAACTGATCGAAAACGTGTTTGAGCTGGAATCCCGGACTGTACCGTCAGCCATGACTTCCCGCGAGAGCGTGGTCTATTTCGACAAACAGGAAAACGAAGAGAGCATCAAAGAGAAGATCTCCACGCAGCCACATTCGAAATTCCTGGTGTGTGACGGCGGGCTGGATCATGTGCTCGGCTATGTCGATTCCAAAGACCTGCTGAACCGCGTACTGAACGGTCAGAGCCTGAACCTGCGCGAAGGCGTGCAAATCCGCCCGGCACTGATGATACCGGATACACTGAGCCTGTCAGATACCCTGGAAGGCTTTAAAAATGCCGGGGAAGACTTCGCTATCATTCTGAATGAATACGCCATGGTGATGGGTGTCATCACTATCAATGACGTGATGATTACGCTGATGGGGGATTTGGTCGGTCAGGGGCAGGAAGAACAAATTGTTGCCCGTGATGAAAATTCCTGGCTGATTGAGGGCGGCACCCCCATTGAGGATGTACAGCGGGTGCTGGATATCGATGAGTTCCCGGATGACAGCAATTATGAAACCATCGCCGGGTTCCTGATGTACAAACTGCGTCGCATCCCGAAACGGACAGATTCCGTGAAATTCTCAGGCTACAAATTTGAAGTGGTGGATATCGATAACTACAAGATTGACCAGCTGCTGGTCACACGTATTGCGGATACACCGGTAATGCCGCGTCCGTCAGCGGCGGAAAGCAGTAAAGAGGGTCAGTCTGACGTGGCACACAGCGAACAGCGCCAAAAACCGTAAAACTAACCCTTCTTCAATCAGTCAGGTATTGTGATTTATGCCAGCTGCGCCTGCAGCAACGATACCTGCTGATTAATTTCACTCATTGCACTCAGGTGGCGTTTGTCTCTGATTTTCGGCGGTAAAATCTTGCCGTAGTCAAATTCAAACGCGCCCATTCCCTGTATATACAGGCGGCCGCGGAATAATGTCTTCACGTAGCGGGCGATCTGAGCCGGGTTGTAACGGGCGAAAATTTTCATCGTACTTATGTCCTCCCCTTTACCTTTTCTTTCATGCCTAAGGTATGACCCGATTCTACCACCCGGGTTCATTAATCAAATGATTTAATCACTATTTTTACATAAAATGACACTTCACTACGACTTACTTCACAAATCATCACGAAAAACGATCCCCGTCACACTATAAAAGTGAAATAATAACCTCATAATTACTATAAGTTTTATAAATAATTTCAGGGTGAAATACAGGAACTGACATTATCAGGCAAGAGATTTTCCGGGCGGAAAAAAGCCAGTGTAATTTGCATAACCATGCAAATTACACTGTTATTCAGGAATAAAATGGCAATCAGAAACTGCTGACACGGAATCCCGGGTTTATCAGTGATTCACGGGGTGTATAGTCGAGTGTTTTACCACTCCAGTCCGTGATATGCGCTCCCGCCGCGAGTGCGACGGCATGTCCTGCCGCTGTATCCCAGATATGGGTCGGGTTAAAGCGCGGATAGAGCTGGGCTTTGCCTTCTGCCACCAGACAGAATTTAAGGGATGAGCCGATAGCCCGTGTTTCGTGCGGTCCCAGCTGTTCCAGATAATCCGCCAGTTCCGCATCCTGATGTGAGCGGCTGATCACCACCACCGGCAGATCCGTATTAACCACTTTGATCGCCATCCGCTGCCCGCTCCGCTCGCGCCAGGCGTGTTTACCTTCCGCCAGATAGAGAATATCCGGTACCGGCGCATACACCACACCCAGCACGGGCACGCCGCCGGAAATCAGGGCAATATTGACCGTAAATTCACCGTTGCGGCTGATAAATTCTTTGGTGCCGTCAAGCGGATCCACCAGCCAGTATTGAGTCCAGTGCTGCCGCTCAGACCACGGCTGCGGATCTTCCTCTGAGAGCACCGGGATATCCGGTGTCAGGGCGTTCAGTTCCTGCACGATGATGTGGTGCGCGGCTAAATCCGCGGCGGTTAAAGGGGAGTTATCCGCTTTGGCGGAGATGGTCAGTGTGTCGGGATGATGGTAGATATCCATGATTGCGTCGCCCGCCCGCCGGGCCAGCAGACAAATTTGATTGAGCATCCTTCACCTCTTTCACAGAACGGTTAGTGAGTCGCGTCGTAATCCTGTTCACGTCTCCGGAGACCTGAGTATAGAAATAAAAATGGCCGGTGAAAACCGGCCATTTCGCATATTCTGTTTTTGTCAGCAAAGAGAGTATTACAGGATCTCCAGCAGCTCCACTTCGAATACCAGTGTGCTGTACGGAGGGATTGCCGCACCGGCACCACGCTCACCGTACGCCAGGTTGCTCGGGATATACAGTTCCCACTTGGAGCCGACCGGCATCAGGGTCAGTGCTTCAATCCAGCCCGCGATCACGCCGTTCACCGGGAATTCAGCAGGCTGGCCGCGCTGTACAGAGCTGTCAAACACAGTACCGTCGATCAGACGACCGGTGTAGTGAACACGGACACGGTCAGTACGCGCCGGGATCGCACCGTCGCCCTGATTGATGACAGAGAACTGCAGGCCGCTTTCAGTAGTGGAAACGCCCTCTTTCTTCGCATTCTCTTCCAGGAAACGCATTCCGTCTTTGACCAGTTCAGCCTGTTTTTCATTGCGGACAGCATCAGCACGCTCATGCATTTCACGCAGGGCACGATGCAGAACATCCACCGCCACAGCAGGCTGATTATTTTCCAGTGCATCAGTGATACCGGCCAGAATGGCTTCCGGTACTAATCCGCTCAGTCCTGATTCCTGTAATTGCTGGCCGATTTGTAAGCCGATTCCGTAGCTTGCCTGTGCTTCCATCGTGTCAAAAGTCGGTTGTGTCATGAGAGATACCTGATTAATAAATAAGACGGATAAGCATAACAGCAGGATGTACCCCGGTAAACCCGATAATCAGTGAAAGCTGATGCAACCCTGTGATTACCGGAAAACAGCACAATCAATTTATAAAACCAGATTAATCAATTTATAAAACAAGACTAATTCCGAATAATTTCAGTACGTCTGCTGCTACACTGGAATAATACCGGAGGATAATTATTCATGCTGAAAAGCGGGAGATTCTGATGAGACTACTGCCAAAGCGCCATCTTTACGCCATCACCGCCATTGCGCTGATTGTCCTGCTTGTCCTGATATTCTGGCCTGCCGCACAGAAGCCCCCGGTGATCGTGCCTTCGCAGACTATCACGCTGACGCCGCCGGCTGATCCGCTGGGTGACCTGATAGCAGAGCAGACCGGTACACCACCGGATACCGCAGCTGCTACTCCGGATTTACCGTTGCCGGATAACCTCCCGCCGGGCGCACTGAACACCGAACCAGCCCCGCAACCGGTGACCACAACGCCTGCTGCTGAACCGCCGCCTTCCGCCCCTTCTGCACCGGACAGACAGCTCGTGGCACAGCAGTTTACTGTGAAAAAAGGTCAGACGATTGCGCAGGTATTCCGCAGCAAAGGTTTACCGGTGGATGATTTATTCCGGATGACCGCCGCTGAAGGCCCGCAAAAACCACTGAATCAGGTAGAAGCAGGGGATAAAATCCGGGTGATTTACGGGAAAGGAAAAACCATTTCAGAGCTGAGAATTGATAAAGCCAACGGGCAGTCCGCCACCTTTAAACGACAGAAAGACGGCAGTTACCGCCGCTCTTAAGGGTTGTTTTATCGCATAAAAAAACGCTGGCCTGAGCCAGCGTCTTTCAAAGATGTTTACCGTGTAATCAGAGATTACTCAGCAACAATCTTCACATTCAGTTCTGCAAACACGTCGCTGTGAACCTGGAAGTGAACTTCGTGATCACCCAGAGTACGCAGAACGCCGTTTGGCAGACGAACTTCGCTTTTCGCCACTTCAACGCCGGCTGCAGTTACAGCATCAGCGATGTCACGGGTACCGACAGAACCGAACAGTTTACCTTCGTCACCCGCTTTGGAAGACAGAGTCACAACGCCCAGGGCATTGATTTTCTCTGCGCGAGCGTGTGCTGCTGCCAGAACGTCAGCTAATTTAGCTTCCAGTTCTGCGCGGCGCGCTTCGAAGAATTCGATGTTTTTCTTGGTAGCCGGAACTGCTTTACCTTGCGGTACTAAGAAGTTACGTGCATAACCAGATTTAACATTTACCTGGTCGCCCAGGCTGCCCAGGTTTGCTACTTTATCAAGCAGAATAACTTGCATTACCTTATCCTCTTAAAGTCATTAATGGACTGTGCCGATTACTGATGACGATCAGTGTAAGGCAGTAAAGACAGGTAGCGTGCACGCTTGATAGCACGAGCGAGCTGACGCTGATATTTCGCACTGGTACCGGTGATACGGCTTGGTACGATTTTACCACTTTCAGTGATATAGTTTTTCAGCGTAGCGATGTCTTTATAATCAATCTCTTGAACGCCTTCTGCGGTGAAACGGCAGAATTTACGACGACGGAAATAACGTGCCATATGGCTAGTCTCCAGAATCTATCAATTCAATATGTTCGGCATGAAGAACCAGTTTCGATAATCCATTTCGCCCCTGATGGGTGCTGATGAATCCGTGAACGGTTATCTGACTGCCGACCGTTATACTGCGAGTAATGGTTTGGATCGTCTGTCCGCTGGCAACCACGGGCATTCTGCACCATGCCTGCCTGGTAAGTCCGGCTTCCTGCTGTTGTGAGCGGTGCTCAAGCACAAACTGACAATGCGGAATTCCGGCCGGGCTGACTTTCCGGGTGGGTTCCCTGCACACTGTGCCGGATAACACCAGACGGTTAGCGGACACCGTTATTACTCTTCAGTTTCCTCAGCTTCATCATTTTCTTCAACGTCGTCAGACATGTCGCGCGGGCGACGTTCGTCTTTCGCTTTAACCATTGGAGAAGGTTCAGTCACCGCGTGCTTAACGCGCATAACCATGCTGCGGATAACGGCATCATTGAAGCGGAAAATAGTTTCCAGCTCGTCAATCACTTCCTGCGGAGCTTCAACGTTCAGCAGAACGTAGTGTGCTTTGTGCAGTTTGTTGATTGGGTAAGCCAGTTGGCGACGACCCCAGTCTTCGAGACGGTGGATCTGACCTTCTGCGTTAGTAATAGCAGTTTTATAACGCTCGATCATTGCCGGTACTTGTTCGCTCTGGTCCGGATGAACCATGAAGACGATTTCGTAATGACGCATTAGTAGTGCTCCTTACGGATTATTAGCCTCCTGTCCGGGCAACCGCAACCCTGAGAGGCAAGGAACTTGTTTAAGTGCGGCTGAAAAATTTGACGCATAACTATACTCATACCCGCCTCAAAAGACAAGGTAATAAGTGTGTGATGCGGGATTATTTTCCGCGTTGACGAACAGCCTCAAACAGGCAGACACCCGTTGCCACCGAGACATTCAGGGAGGATACCGCCCCGGCCATCGGAATACTGATCAGTTCATCGCACAGGTCGCGGGTCAGGCGACGCATGCCTTCTCCTTCCGCACCCATCACCAGCGCCACCGGGCCGGTCATTTTGCTCTGATACAGATCATGAGTCGCTTCACCGGCCGTGCCGACAACCCAGATATTTTCGTCTTTCAGCTGACGCAGTGTGCGGGCCAGGTTAGTGACACGGATCAGCGGTACGCTTTCCGCCGCGCCGCACGCGACTTTTTTCGCTGTCGCATTCAGCTGTGCGGAACGGTCTTTCGGAATGATCACCGCATGCACACCGGCGGCATCTGCGGTACGCAGACAGGCACCGAGGTTGTGCGGATCCGTCACGCCGTCGAGCACCAGCAGAAACGGTGTTTCATGCTCTGCCAGCAGATCAGGCAGATCCTGCTCCTGATACTGACGGCCGCCTTTGACTTTGGCGATAATACCCTGATGAACAGCCCCTTCGGTCTGGCCGTCCATCCACTGACGGCTGGCCACCTGGACGCGGACACCCGCGGCTTCCAGAGCATGCACAACCGGAGTCAGACGGCGGTCTTCACGTCCTTTTAAAACAAAAACTTCAAGAAAACGGCTGGGATCACGCGCCAGCAGAGCATCCACGGCGTGGATACCATAAATAATTTCACTCATAACGTTCCGTTTGTTGCGGGACAATAAGCGTAATGAGGCGTTACCGCCTCATTACGGGAAGATATAAACCAAAGGCAGTTACTTCGCAGCTTTTTTCTTCGCGCGTTTCGCCTTTATATTGGCTTCGATTTTTTTGGTCCGGGCTGATTTCTTACTTTTCGGTGCTTTCGGGCCGTCCTCTTTTTTCTTCTTGCGGAACTCACTGTCCGGTTCGAAGTTTTTGTCACGACGCGGATCAGCTTTCTTACCGTCCCGGCGCTTGTCCCCTCTGTCACCGGCTTTCGCCCGGGTTCTCGCGGTTTTGCCTTCATTACGGGCACGGCGGGTGGTAGAAATCAGCGCGAAATCAATGGTGCGCTCATCCATATGCACGGCTTCCACCCGGATTTCAACTTCATCACCCAGGCGGTACACATTTGAGGACGATTCACCAATCAGACGCTGGCCGACATTATCGTAGCGGTAGTAATCGTTATCAAGTGTTGATACGTGTACCAGACCATCGATAAACAGATCATTGAGGCGGACAAAGAAGCCGAAACCGGTCACGCTGGTGATAAGCCCGGTAAAGACATTCCCCACCTGATCCTGCATAAAGTCACACTTCAGCCAGTCCGCCACATCGCGGGTGGCTTCATCAGCACGGCGCTCCGTCATGGAGGTGTGCTCACCCAGCTGAAGCATACTCTGCATATCATAATGCCATGCACCGGTCTGCGATTTTCCCTCTCCCCGCTCTTTTGCCAGCAGGTACTTAATCGCACGGTGCAGGCTCAGATCCGGATAGCGGCGGATCGGTGAGGTAAAGTGGGCATACGCCGGTAACGCCAGACCGAAGTGGCCGCGGTTATCCGGATCATAAATCGCCTGTTTCATCGAGCGCAGCAGCATGGTCTGTAACAGCTCGTGATCCGGACGTTCCGCCACTTCCAGCATGACACGGGCGTAATCTTTCGGCTCCGGTGTCAGGCCACCCGGCAGAGTCAGACCCAGCTCATTAAAGACGGTGCGCAGGTTGGTAACGCTGTCCTCTTTCGGACGATCATGCACACGGTACAGTGCCGGTTCATTGTTTTTCTCAACGAAACGGGCTGCGGCAACGTTCGCCATGATCATACATTCTTCGATCAGTTTATGCGCATCATTGCGCAGTACCGGCTCGATACGTTCAATGCGTTTTTCCGCATTGAAAATAAATTTCGCTTCTTCGGATTCAAAGGCAATCGCGCCACGCTCATCACGGGCTTCCGCCAGTGCTTTATAGAGTTTATGCAGCTCTTCCAGATGTTTGACCAGCGGCGCGTAATGCTCACGCAGCTCTTCATCGCCTTCGAGGATTTTCCACACTTTGGTGTAGGTCAGACGGGCATGGGAGCTCATTACCGCTTCATAGAAACGGTAACCGGAAAGCTTACCTTTCGCCGAAATGGTCATTTCACACACCATACACAGGCGGTCAACCTGCGGGTTCAGTGAGCAGACACCGTTCGACAGTACTTCCGGCAGCATCGGTACAACCTGTGACGGGAAGTAAACTGAGGTTCCCCGGCTGCGGGCTTCATCATCCAGCGCCGTCTGCGGACGCACATAATAACTGACGTCAGCAATTGCCACCCACAGACGCCAGCCGCCGCCGCGTTTGGCTTCGCAGTGTACGGCGTCATCAAAGTCACGGGCATCCTCGCCGTCGATAGTCACCAGCGGCAGGTCGCGTAAATCAACACGGCCTTTTTTGGCGGACTCCGGCACTTCCTCGCGGATATCCGCGACCTGGCGTTCCACCTGTTCAGGCCAGGTAAACGGAATTTCATGTTTGCGCAGGGCAATATCCACAGCAATGCTGGTGCCCATTTTCTCGCCCAGCACTTCAGTGATAACACCGAGCGCCTGCACCCGTTTGCCCGGACGGCGGGTCAGTTCCGCCACCACGATATTCCCCATCCGTGCGCCGTTAATCGACTCTTTCGGGATCAGAATATCAAAGCACAGACGGCTGTCATCCGGCACGACAAATCCCATGCCTTCTTCGGTAAAGTAACGGCCGACAATCTGGCCGGTTTTTGGCTCAACGACACGCACAACGCGCGCTTCGCGGCGGCCTTTGCGATCAGCCCCCATCACCTGAACCAGGATCACATCCCCGTGGATGCATAATTTCATCTGATCCTGCGGGATGTAGAGATCGTCTTTTTGTCCTTCGACACGCAGGAACCCGAAGCCATCACGATGGCCGATCACGGTTCCTTTAATTAAATCAAGGCGTTCCGGTAAGGCGTAGCACTGACGGCGGGTAAAGACCAGCTGCCCGTCACGCTCCATCGCGCGCAGGCGGCGGCGCAGGGCTTCCTGAGCCTCTTCACCGCTGATCCCCAGTTCCTGGGCGATATCGTCGCGGCTCACCGGTTTGGTGTGACGGCGGACAGTTTCAAGAATAAATTCACGGCTCGCGATCGGAGATTCGTATTTTTCCGCTTCGCGCTCACGGTAAGGGTCATTTGATTGTTTTTCCACTGACATTATATCCTCCGTGGTTTCTGACGAGCGTTATTCGTCCGTCAGTAACAATTTATAAAGATGCTGATTGTCCTGCACCATATCAGCGAGCGTGTGTTTATCCAGTTCCTGCAGAAACTCCCGTATGGCTTTGTTCAGTACCGATTTCAGCCGGCAAGCCGGGGTAATGTGACAGAATTCACCGCTGCAGTTCACCAGTGTTAACGGCTCGAGCGCGCGGACAACCTCACCGATACCTATAGTATTAGCAGGTTTTCCCAGGCGGATCCCGCCATTTTTGCCGCGAATCGCCTCGACATAACCCAAATGGCTCAATTGGTTAATTATCTTGACCATATGGTTACGGGATACACCGTAGACATTCGTCACTTCCGTAATACTGGTCATTTTACCATCAGGAAGTGACGCCATATAAATCAGCGCCCGCAAGCCATAATCTGTAAAACTGGTTAACTGCACATTTTACCCCGGAAATTCTGTTATCCCGCGCGGGGATCACATGATAAGTAATGGATAATCATTATGTGTGTCTTTTGCTTATTAAGCAAAATTTGTCGTTAAAAACGCCGGATTTCCTGCGCTCACGCAGTCAGAAATTCCGGCGTCAGAAAACAAAAAGCCGGACAAACATGCCCGGCCCTGACTGGTATCAACTGAACGATCTTATGCGTCGAACGGGTCGCGCAGGATCATCGTTTCAGAACGATCCGGACCGGTTGAAATAATATCAACAGGAACGCCTGTCAGTTCTTCAATGCGGCGGATGTAATCCAGTGCTGCCTGAGGCAGTGCTTCGCGGCTCTTCGCCCCGAAGGTGGTTTCAGTCCAGCCCGGCATCACTTCATAGATAGGCTCGATGCCTTCCCAGTTATCCGCAGCCAGTGGTGTGGTTTCAATGATTTCACCGTTCGGTAAACGGTAACCGACACACACTTTCACTTCTTTCAGACCATCCAGCACATCCAGCTTGGTCATGCAGAACCCTGACAGGGAGTTAATCTGCACAGCACGGCGGATAGCAATGATGTCCAGCCAGCCACAGCGGCGGCTGCGTCCGGTAGTTGCACCGAACTCCTGGCCTTTGGTACGCAGGTATTCACCGGTTTCATCAAACAGTTCGGTCGGGAACGGACCGGCACCCACACGGGTGGAGTAAGCTTTGATGATACCCAGGACATAATCCACATAACGCGGACCTAAACCGGAACCGGTGGCAACACCGCCGGCAGTGGTGTTTGAGGAGGTCACATACGGATAGGTACCGTGGTCGATATCCAGCAGTGTACCCTGTGCACCTTCAAACATAACCAGCTCACCTTTAACGGTGGCTTTGTACAGCAGATCAGACACATCCACAACCATACCGGTCAGGATATCTGCAACTGCCATGATTTCGTCCAGGGTTTTCTGATAGTCAACCGCAGGCTCTTTGTAGTAGTTCACTAACTGGAAGTTGTGATACTCAAGGATTTCTTTCAGTTTCTGAGCGAAAGTTTCTTTATCAAAGAGGTCACCCACACGCAGGCCGCGACGGGCAACTTTATCTTCGTATGCAGGTCCGATACCGCGCCCGGTTGTGCCGATAGCTTTCGCGCCGCGTGCTTTCTCACGGGCATTATCCAGCGCAACATGATAAGGCAGGATCAGCGGACATGCTTCAGAAATCAGCAGACGTTCGCGCACCGGAATACCACGCTCTTCCAGTGCAGTCATTTCTTTCAGCAGTGCATCGGGTGCGAGTACAACACCGTTAGCAATGATGCTGACGACGTTTTCGCGGAGAATACCTGACGGAATTAAATGCAGGACGGTTTTCTCACCGTTGATAACCAGAGTGTGACCCGCGTTGTGGCCACCTTGATAACGAACAACATACTTAGCCCGTTCAGTCAGCAAGTCGACGATTTTGCCCTTGCCCTCGTCACCCCATTGGGTGCCCAATACGACAACGTTCTTACCCATTTCGTTTTTACCTGGTTGCTTAAAAAAGGATTCTAGCATCTCATGACCGCCCTTTCAGCACTTTTTATCCACTTTATGAAAGTCACCTGATCTATGTCCATAATAAAGCCCGCCTAAGCGGGCTTTCTTCATCAGAGTGCGACCATCAGCATGCTGACGATTTTTCAGTACCGGTTATGCGGTTACCGGACTTACTGGCCTGAAGCCGGACGCAATGATGTCGGTGCCTTCATGTAACGGAAGAAATCCGTATCCGGGCTTAACACCATAATGTCGTTGCCATCGGGTTTGAAGCTTTGCTCATAAGCACGCAGGCTTCGGATAAACGCATAGAAATCCGGGTCCTGACTGAATGCATCCGCAAACAGTTTCGCGGCTTCCGCATCACCCGCACCACGCAGGGAGAGTGACTGGCGCTCCGCTTCGGCCAGGATTTCAGTACGGGTTTTATCTGCCACCGCACGAATCTTCATGGCTTCTTCCAGACCCTGTGAGCGGTGACGACGTGCCACAGCTTCACGTTCTGCACGCATACGCTGGAAGATAGCTTCGGAGACTTCCGCCGGCAGGTTAATCTGCTTGATACGGACGTCCACCACTTCGATACCTAACGCTGCCATACTGTTCGGATTCACCTGAGGCTGTGCGCCTTTGGTTTCTTCCTGAACACGCGCTGCCGCATCGGCAATAGCGTTATCAGCATCAGTTGCCTGCGGATCGTTACCGGAGCTCCCTTCGTTCAGTGCATTTTTGACTTCCGTCGTTAATGTACCGCGGGAATCCGTCACAATCTCTTTCACGCTCAGACGACCGAACTCAGAACGCAGACGGTCACTGAATTTACGTTTCAGCAGGTTTTCAGCCTGATTAATATTACCGCTGTTTGTTGCGAGATAATACAGGCTGAAATCACTAATCCGCCATTTCAGGTAAGAATCGACGATCAGGTCTTTGTTTTCGTTTGTCAGGAAACGGTCAGCCTGGATATCCAGAGTCTGGATACGGGCAGGCAGCATTTTAACAGTTTCAATAAACGGCACTTTCAGATGCAGGCCCGGTTCATAGACAATCGGTTTGTTCTCCGCATCACGCAGAACTTTACCAAAGCGCAGCACGATACCGCGTTCGGTCTGCTGAACGGTAAAGACAGACGCATACAGAACGCCTAAAACCAGAATAACAATAACGGCTAAATACTTACGCATGATTATTGTCTCCCTGTGCGTTCAGTGTTACCACGGATACCCGAACTGCTGAGATCATACGTGTTGTTGTATTCAGCGGGTACATTCGGATTCCGGGTGCTGTTTTGTGCCTGACGGCCTGACGGTGCCTGTGTTGCCGGTGCGGATGATGACGAGGCAGCGGCTTTCGCCGGTGCAGTCTGAGAGGCTGCTCTCTGCTCGCGCATAATCTGATCCAGCGGCAGCACCATCATGCTGTTGCTTTTATCATTGGCAATCACTTTACGGGTATTGCTCAGCACACGTTCCATTGTCTCAATGTACAGACGTTCACGGGTGATATCCGGTGCCGCACGGTATTCCGGCAGCATTTTCGAGAAGCTTGCCACTTCACCGCGTGCTTTCAGCACGATACTGGCTTTATAGGCCTGCGCGCTTTCGATCATGCTTTGCGCGTTACCTTTTGCCAGCGGCAGAACTTCGTTTGAGTAAGCTTCCGCTTCACGGATGGATTGCTGTTCGTTTTCACGCGCGGCAATCACGTCATCGAATGAGGCCTGAACTTCAGCCGGCGGACGGGCTTCCTGGAAGTTGACGTCGACAATCGCGATTCCCATTTTATAAGGTCTGATTGTCTCTTCGAGAACTTTCTGAGTTTCGTTACGGACCACGGTACGGTTCGCCGTCAGGATTTTCTCCATGGTGAACTTACCGATAACCCCGCGCACCGCACTGTCCATCGCCTGACGCAGACTGTTGCCCGGGTTGGTGACGCTGAAGAGATACTCTTCCGGGTTCACAACCTGGAACTGGACGTTCATATTGACGCGGACGACGTTTTCGTCAGCCGTTAACATCATCCCGTTGGTCGCCAGATCCTGGACGGTCGCCACATCAACCGCGGTGACGCGATCAATAAATGTCGGTTTCCAGTTCAGACCCGGCTGCACCACATGACTGAATTTACCGAAACGGGTAACCACACCGCGTTCCGTTTCTTTAATCGTATAGAAGCCGGTTGCGGCCCAGACAACAACAACGGCGGCAATAGCGAGACTGATAATACGTCCGCCGGCGAACTGTACCGGAGGACGATTGTTCCCGCCGGACTGTCCGTTATTATTTCCGCCTTTACCGCCACCCAGACCACCGAGTTTTCTGCTCATTTTCCGGAACAGATCGTCGAGATCAGATGCCCCACGGTTCCGGCCGCCTTTGTTACCGTCGGAGTTGCCGCCTTTATTGCTGCTCCCCCACGGGTCGCGGTCCTGTCCGTTATTACCGGGCTGATTCCACGCCATGCCTTCGCTCCACTCTTTTATGATCGGTTTTTCAGGGCTAAGAGCACAAAAACGCGCTCTCAATCAATATATTACGCCGCTGATAATCAGATAACGTAATCGGCTAACTGTTGTTCCTGCTTGCAGAGACGGCGCCAGTCAACAACCGGCAGCCTGATTTCAAGGCAAATCCGGCCATCGTCATCAAGCCACTCGCGTTCAATCGCCTGAAGCTGATAAAAACGGCTGCGCAGACGACCCTCTGACGGAGGCAGACACAATTCCAGGTGTGCGATCTCACCGGAAAGGCGTTCTGTCAGTGCCCGGAACAACAACGGGACTCCTGCTCCGGTCTGTGCTGAAAGCCAGACCCTGACCGGCAGGTTATCCTCATTTCTGTCGATACGCGGTTCAAAATCGTCCAGCATATCGATTTTATTCATGACTATCAGAACCGGAATTTCATGTGCATCAATCTCTTCCAGAACTGTATTAACCGCATAAATATTTTCATCAATACGGTTATCCGCCGCGTCCACCACATGAAGCAGCAGTGTCGCTTCGCGGGTTTCCTGCAACGTGGCTTTAAATGCCGCCACCAGGTCGTGCGGCAGATGGCGGATAAACCCGACCGTATCTGCCAGTACCACAGTACCGACATCATCAACATCAATCCGCCGCAGGGTCGGATCGAGTGTCGCAAATAACTGATCCGCCGCATAGACTTTCGCATCAGTTATGTGATTAAACAGACTGGATTTCCCGGCGTTGGTGTAACCGACCAGAGACACCGTCGGAATATCCGCTTTACTGCGCGCCTGACGGCCTTGTCCGCGCTGGCGTTCCACTTTTTCCAGACGCCCTGAAATCTGTTTGATTTTATCCCGCAGCATCCGGCGGTCGGACTCAAGCTGAGTCTCACCCGGCCCCCGCAGACCAATCCCGCCTTTCTGGCGTTCAAGGTGCGTCCAGCCGCGGACCAGACGCGTGGAAAGATGGCGTAACTGCGCCAGCTCCACCTGTAATTTACCTTCATGTGTCCGTGCCCGCTGGGCGAAGATATCGAGGATAACCCCGGTTCTGTCAACCACCCTGCACTGGCACAAACGCTCGAGGTTGCGTTCCTGCGCCGGACTTAAGGCATGGTTAAAGAGCACCACATCGGCGTCACTTTCCATCACAGCGTCAGCAATCTCTTCAGCTTTCCCTTCACCCGCAAAATACTTCGGATGGGGGGCGCTGCGGCTGCCGGTCACTATCTGGACAGGTGTCACACCCGCGGATGTCACAAGGGATTCAAACTCACTGAGATCATCAGTGTTTTTATCCTGTGAGAAAAACAGATGGACCAGTACGGCCCGTTCACCGCCTTCATACCTGTCAAACAACAGCAGAACCTCTCAGGCTGAGTGAAAAACACGCAGGAAAAAACACAGGTAAAGTCTCCCTACCTATGTTTTTCCGCGATTGATAACTGCACACTGACTTATTCAGCGCCATCAGTATCCTGTTGCGCACCACCGTTACCGGCTGACTGGTGGTAATTGCTGCTGCCGGTTCCCGGGTTTGCGCCACCGCTGTGGTGAGAAACCGGACGGGAAGGTACGACGGTAGAGATCGCGTGTTTATAAACCATTTGGCTGACCGTGTTTTTCAGCAGAATAACAAACTGGTCGAATGATTCGATCTGACCCTGCAATTTAATACCGTTGACCAGATAAATAGAAACCGGAACCCTTTCGCGACGTAATGCGTTCAGGAACGGATCTTGCAAAGATTGCCCCTTAGCCATTCTGTATTTTCCTTATTTTGTTGTTTTTTAAATGAAACCCAAACTGGGTTCGAAAAATAACTACTCAAAACTTTCGTAACCCGTTAATTGTACACAATCAACGGCGCTATGCACGAAGAACCTGCATAACGGCTTTAAGAGATTGTTCAGGCTGTTCACTGTCAAGCCAGTGAAC
>OJJS01000064.1_pt1 | contig 20356 bp, 17 predicted proteins | sample 1596371 | NCBI WGS metagenome assembly OJJS01 (sample SAMEA4350116, study PRJEB24818) | metagenome | biome: human; feature: gut; material: faeces | place: Denmark | collected 2013-09 | reverse complement strand
ATTAATTGCTCACGTGACATAATCCGGCTGATATTAATATTACCCTTCTTCAGTACCAGTTCATTGTAGGCGAGAAAACTCTGCTCAATCAGTTGCAAACAGCGGGATTCATCCTGCCCGTCCGTACCGTTTGCCAGAAACAAATCAATTTCTTCAATGACAGGACGGAATTCATCACGGATAATGTCGGCAATATGCTGTGCCACGGCCAGATACAACCCGTCTTTTGAGCCGAAATAATAAGCAATAGCTGCGATATTTTGATCCGCACGTTGTGCAATCTGGCGAGTAGTGGCACTATTTGGGCCGTTCAGTCCGAAAATCTCAATAGCGGCTTCCAGTAAAGCGAGTTTGGCTTGTTCGCCTCGCGGCGTATTAGTCGTATTGACTGACATGGCGTATATCCTTATAGGTGTGTCGGCATAAACGAGAGATCAATCATATGATTAACTGTATGCTCATCAGTATCTGTTGTAAATGAGCAGTAAGCAACGGATTGATCACAGACGTATTTTATCGATATTTCTTCCGGAGTGACGGATTAATTTTCGACATTCAATTATCAGCAGGCCCCGCAGACAACAGACCGGGGCGGAGTCTTAACAATTCATGAGTTTTTCATCATTACCATTATGCCCGGAAATTCAGAAGGCCGTCGCAGAGATGGGCTACGAGCAGCCGACCCCGATTCAGATGCAGGCCATTCCTCAGGTGCTTGCCGGACATGACTTATTAGCCAGCGCACAAACCGGTACAGGAAAAACCGCCGGTTTTACCTTACCTATCCTGCAATATTTACAGGATAATCCGCGCAAAGGCGGCGGGCGTCCGGTACGCGCGCTGATCCTGTCCCCGACCCGCGAACTGGCAGCACAGATCGGCGAAAACGTCCGTGAGTACAGCCGTCACCTGCGCACCCGTTCGCTGGTGGTCTTCGGCGGAGTGAGCATCAACCCGCAGATGATGAAACTGCGCGGTGGCGTGGATATCCTGATTGCCACCCCGGGGCGTCTGCTGGATCTGGAACATCAGAATGCAGTGGATTTATCCAAAGTCGAAATTCTGGTGCTGGATGAAGCTGACCGCATGCTGGATATGGGCTTTATCCATGATATCCGCCGTGTTATCAAAAAATTACCGGTAAAACGTCAGAATTTACTGTTTTCCGCAACATTCTCCAATGGTATCAAATCTCTGGCGAATACCATTCTGAATAATCCGGTGACGGTGGAAGTCTCCCCGCGCAACAGTGCCTCACAGCAGGTCACGCAGTTTGTTCACCTGGTGGATAAAAAACGCAAAGCAGAACTGCTGGCGCACCTGATTGGCCGTGATAACTGGGAGCAGGTGCTGATTTTCACCCGCACCAAACACGGCGCTAACCGTCTGGCGGAATTCCTCAACGGCAGCGGCATTAAAGCGGCAGCCATTCACGGTAACAAATCCCAGGGCGCACGTACCCGTGCACTGGCGGATTTCAAAAGCGGTGCGATCCGCGCACTGGTCGCGACAGATATCGCAGCACGAGGCCTCGATATCGAACAGCTGCCGTATGTCGTGAACTATGAACTGCCGAATGTGGCGGAAGATTACGTTCACCGTATCGGCCGTACCGGGCGTGCGGAAGCTACCGGCCTGGCATTATCACTGGTATGTGTCGATGAGCATGATTTATTACGCGACATTGAAAAACTGCTGAAAAAACAAATCGAACGGATGGCTGAACCGGGCTACGATCCGGATCCGTCTATCAAAGCCGAACCTATCCAGAAGGCAAAGCAGGGCCGCGGCGGTAACGGCCGTTCCGGCGGCGGACGCCAGGGCGGACAGGGACGCAGCACCGAAGGCCGTGGTAACAGTGGCGGCGGCGACAAACGTCCGCCGCGTCCGCGCCAGCACAAACCGCGTTCCGGTAACAGCGACTCCGGCAGCCCGTGGGGTAACCGGGGTAAATAACGGTACCGGCTCATGCGTGTCCTTTTAGCACCGATGCAGGGGGTCCTTGACCCCCTTGTCCGCCATCTGCTGACGGCGGTGAATGATTATGATCTCTGTATCACCGAGTTTGTCCGCGTGGTGGATATGCTGCTGCCGGAGAAACTGTTTTTCCGCCTCTGTCCGGAACTGGAGCACGGCGGGCTGACCGAATCCGGCACACCGGTACGCGTTCAGTTGCTGGGGCAGTTCCCGCAATGGCTGGCGGAAAATGCCGCACGGGCGGCTGAACTCGGCTCGCACGGGGTGGATCTCAACTGCGGCTGTCCGTCCAAAACGGTGAACGGCAGCGGCGGCGGAGCAACGCTGCTGAAAGACCCGGAACTGATTTATCAGGGCACCAAAGCTATCCGTGAGGCAGTTCCCGCACATTTGCCGGTATCGGTGAAAGTGCGGCTCGGCTGGAGCAGCAATGCCCATCAGTTTGAAATCGCTGATGCAGTGGCGCAGGGCGGGGCGACCGAGATCACCGTACACGGGCGTACCAAAGAGGCGGGCTATCGTGCGGATCTGATTGACTGGCCGGCGATTGCCGCTATCCGTCAGCGGCTGCCCATTCCGGTGATTGCCAACGGTGAGATCCGGGACCGGCAGAGTGCTCTGCAATGTCTGGCTGTCACCGGATGTGATGCGGTGATGCTCGGACGCGGGGCGCTCAATGTGCCCAACCTGAGCTGGGTGGTCAAACACGATGCGCCTTTTATGCCGTGGCCGGATGTTGTGGCATTACTTCACCGTTATACGCAGCTGGAAAAACAGGGTGATACCGGGCTGTATCATGTGGCGCGTATCAAACAGTGGTTCAGCTATCTGCATAAAGCGTATCCGCAGGAAGCGGATGAGCTCTTTGCTGTTATCCGTCCGCTGAAAGATTCCGCATCGATTGCACAGGCCATTTCCCGGGCTCAGAGCGCATAAAATTTGCTTTTTTTGTCATATGACACTTTAATTGACAGGTGAACCGGATTTTTTCTTAACCCGTTAATACAGCAGGAGGCAGTAATGAATTTTCTTTCCTGGATTATTTTTGGTTTGATTGCAGGTGTGCTGGCGAAGTGGATTATGCCCGGAACCTACAGTATCGGATTTATTATGACCATTGTATTAGGGGTCGTCGGTGCTGTTGTCGGGGGATATATCAGTGTTTTCTTCGGCAAAGGCCGGGTTGACGGGTTTAATTTCGGTAGTTTTGTTGTGGCCGTTATCGGTGCGATGGTTGTGCTGTTTCTTGCCGGGAAGTTTGCGGGCTGACAGCCATATAACAGATTAAAAAATGCCGGAGTCACTGATGTGCTCCGGCATTTTTTTATGGTTCGATCGGCAGGGTATCTGAACCGCCCCATTCCGCCCATGAACCGTCATACAGACGGACATTCTGATGGCCGGTAAGTGTCAGCGCCAGCAGCAGCACCGCAGCGGTCATGCCGGAGCCGCAGGACACCACAAGGTATTTGCTTAAATCCACACCCGCATCACGGAACAGTTGCTGAATTTGTGTCGGGGATTTGAAGATCCCGTTTTCCACCAGCGTATTCCACGGCACATTGCAACTGCCCGGAATATGGCCGGAACGCACGCCGGGACGCGGGTCCGGTGCCAGCGCCTGAAAACGGTCGGCAGAGCGGGCATCAACAATCTGAATTTCCGGGTCGGTAATCGCCAGCAGCACATCATCTTTATTCACGGCATTATGGCGCTGAAACTCAGGAACAAACGTTTTTGCCTGCGGCAGCGGGATCTCACCGCTTTCGGTGTTATAACCGGCATTGATCCAGGCGTGCAGTCCGCCCTGTAAAATACGCAGATTTTTCACACCGAAGGTTTTCAGTGTCCACCAGGCACGCGGGGCGGAGAACAGGTTACCCTGATCATAAATAATCACCATGGTGTCATTATCAATTCCCAGCTCACCGGCGGCCTGCGCGAATACTTCCGGTGACGGCAGCATATGCGGCAGCGGGGAGGCGAGATCAGCGACTTTATCCTGATCAAAATAGTGTGCGCCCGGAATATGGCGCTCAAGCCACAACTGACGGCAATCTGCGGGCTGAACGGGTGGTGCTTTGCTGACATCGAGCACGACAAGATTTTCGTCATTCAGGTGCGTGTGCAGCCAGTCTGCTGTCACAAAATAGTCTCGGTACATCGCAATAACCTCGTTAGCAGGACGCAGAGTATTACCGGGTTTCTCCGGTGGTCGTTTCCTGCGCCGTGGATGGAGTCTCAGGGGCAACCGAACGATTATACATGTTCATTCCGGCAAGAAAAACGCCGCCGAGGGAGCCGAAAGCAAAAATAAAAATGAAAATAATCAATAATTTCTTCATAGATGTATTCTGATCTTATCTGATATAGCCTGTCTGCCGGATAAATCCGGAGTGATGTTGATTAATTGTAACAAACTATTGAAAGAACCGTATGCAGAAAATGAGCGGTAACGGCCCGGACATGCTGATTTTTTTTCTGTAGTGTGAAACAATAGCGCCCTGTTTATTTATCCATAGGTTTTTCTGATGCCCCTGTCCGCCACCGTCAAACAACAAATCAGCGCCTGGTACAAAGCCCTGCCGGAGCAGATTGACGGCTTTGTTCCGCGCGCACCGCAGCGGGAGATGATTGCGGAAGTCGCCCGGACCATGGCGGGGGATGAGGGGCGGCATCTGGTGATTGAAGCCCCGACCGGGGTGGGGAAAACCCTCTCTTATCTGATCCCCGGGATTGCGGTGGCGCGTGAGCAGCAAAAACTGCTGGTGATCAGCACCGCCAACGTCGCGTTACAGGATCAGATTTACAGTAAAGATCTGCCGCTGCTGGCAAAAATTATCCCTGATCTGCGTTTTACCGGCGCATTCGGGCGCGGACGCTATGTCTGTCCGCGTAATATGGCGGTGATCGGTGCGGCGGAAGGCGAACAGATAGACCTGATGCTGCTTCTGGAAGATAAAGCGGATGTGGCAACGGCGTCAGAGCGTGACACAGTGCGGCAGCTGCAGAATGATTTTACCTCTTTCGGCTGGGACGGCCTGCGCGACCACCATAAAACATCCATTCCGGACAGCCTGTGGCGCAAAATCAGCACCGACAAACTCAGCTGCCTCGGCCGCAACTGCCAGTACTACTCGCGCTGTCCGTTTTTCCTGGCACGGCGTGAAATTGAAAGTGTGGATGTGGTGGTTGCCAACCATGCGCTGGTGATGGCGGCAATGGAAAATGAATCTGTTCTGCCGGAAAGCAAAAAATTGCTGCTGGTGCTGGATGAGGGGCACCATATTGCCGATGTGGCCCGTGACTCCCTGGAAGTGGAGGGGGATATCACTCTGGTATCACTTCAGGCACAACTGGATAACCTTTCCCGCTTTGTCACGCAGTATCTGCAACAGTTCCGCCCGGTAAAACCGCCGAAACTGGCGGACAGCGCGCGTCTGCAAAAACATCTGGAAGCGATGTCGGACGTGTACCGTGATGTGGCAATGTATACACAGGCGCTGCTGCCGGAGCAGGCAGCAGATCCGCACTATCTGTTTCCGCTCGGGGAACTGCCGGAACCGCTGACCGCAGCCGCTCAGCAGCTGTCAAAACAGACAGATGCCCTGCACAGCATGGTGGAGGGGATTCTCAGTGACCTGAACGAACAGACAGCAAAGCAGGATATTGTCCGGCTGCACAAGGCCATCCTTACCGCCGGTAAGTTTCTCGGCGCACTGGAAAGCAGCGCCAAACTATGGCGTCTGGCGGCGCTCTCTGAAATCTCACACGCGCCGGTTTCAAAATGGCTCAGCCGCCGCTATGAAAAGAATCAGTCTCACCTCTGGTTCCATTGCGCGGGTATCCGCGTCAGCGAACAGCTCGGGCATCTGTTATGGCGCAATGTGCCGAATATCGTGGTGACCTCAGCGACACTGCGTTCACTCAACAGTTTCAGCCGGTTACAGGAAATGACCGGACTGAGTGAAAAGGCGGATGACCGTTTTGTGGCACTCGGTTCCCCGTTTGATCACTGCCGCCAGGGGCGTCTGGTGATCCCGAAAATGCATTATGAACCGACGCCGGCGGATGAAGCCGCACATATCGGTGAAATGGCGCGTTACTTCCGCTCACAACTGGCATCCGGCGAACACCGCGGTATGCTGGTACTGTTTAACAGCCAGCGGGCGATGGATCTTTTTCTTACCCATGTGACGGACCTGCGGCTGCAACTGCTGGTGCAGGGCGATCAGCCCCGTTACCGGCTGGTGGAAACCCACTGTCAGCGGATACGGGACGGACAGACCAGTGTACTGATTGGCCTGCACTCTTTTGCGGAGGGGCTTGATCTGAAAGGCGATTACCTGACGCAGGTTCATATCCATAAAATCGCGTTTCCGCCGGTCACCAACCCGGTGATAATCACAGAGAACGACTGGCTGAAATCCCTGAACCGTTATCCGTTTGAGGTCCAGAGCCTGCCGGGCGCGTCATTTACCCTGATCCAGCAGGTCGGACGGCTGATCCGCAGTCATCAGTGTCACGGTGATGTGGTGATTTATGACCAGCGCCTGCTGACCAAACGCTACGGCAGCAGGTTGCTTAATGCATTACCGGTATTTCCGATTATACGGCCGGATATTGAACCGGAAAAATAATATCAACAGGTGAGCGTTATTCTGCCGTAGCGGTAAAGGTCACATTACCGCCATAATCATTGATATTGCTGATAATCAGCTGGTCACCGCGTTTAACCGCTCTTTTTACTGCGATTTCCGAACGGCTTTTCGGTTGCAGCATAAAGGATTTATGCAGTATTTGTTTTTTATCCGCCAGCGTTATTTCTGTAATGGTAATGTGGTACGGAGAATTATTATTTATCAGGATTGAATGAGTGCCGGACTGAAATGTAACCTGTTGTGTGGCGGTATCTCTGTCACTTAACCCGGCGGGACGGTAAAACATTTTAAACCGGGAACGAACGGCCAGTTGTACGGAATCTTTTGCTTCCGGTGAGGGGTTTTTACTGACCGGCGGAATATCCAGAACATTCAGCCACCACAGGCTTTCTCTGTCGGCCGGTATTGTGCTTTTATCCATCAGCCGGATGCGCAGTGTCTGACTTGAGCCGGGATTAATACGCGAGATTGGCGGCGTCAGCTCAAACGGTGTGACAGGCAATTTTGCGGTCAGCTCTTCAGAATCACCGGGGTCAAGCCAGTACTGAACAAATGCCGCATTGGCGGATTCATTACTTATCAGGGCCGTAATATCATGTGCATCTTCCGGATAAATATACCGTGTGCTGTCGGGACTGACACCGTCAGCAAAAGAAAAGGCACTGATAAAATACATGATCAATAACAGATATAGTTTCATTTTATTTCCCCGCTATGCCCAAAGGAATATATAAGCAGGTATTATTACTGAGATAATTATCTGCTATAATTACGTGTTAATGTATTCCTCTTATCTCATTTAATTTTATGGTTTTTTTCTGTTTTTGAAATACGTATTTCTTCGGCTTATAGCGTATTATGGAATACCGCTGATACCACAGAATAAAAAGCAAAAAAATACCGCCCGGAGGCGGTATAAAGGGTAGGATTGACTCACAAGGTCTTACTGTTTTTATTTTTTACGACACATACTCACACATGAGATGTTTATTTCAGCCCGCAACCCGCCGGTTACGGTACTGTATTTCTGATCATTATTCGATATTGGCTTCGATAAACCACAGGTACTGGTCGAGGTCGCGGGAGGCGGCAGTAAACATATCTGCGGTATTTTCATCTTCAACGCGGCTGACGGCACGGCGGATATCGTTGGCGACAATCGCATAACGGTCGGCCAGTGCTTTCAGGTGATCCTGCACGCTGTGGATATCGGTCGGATAAGCCGGTAAAGCGGTTGCTTTACTGATGGCCTGTGAGGTACCGAGTGCCACACCACCGAGCTGAACAGCGCGTTCGGCAAAGGTATCGAGGTGGCTGTTCAGGCTGTCGCGGAAGCCGTCCAGCATTTCATGTATGGCAATGAAGTTGCGGCCGCGCAGATTCCAGTGCGCCTGTTTGGTCATCAGAGACAGGTCGATAAACTGCAGAACCTGATGATTCAGCTCATCAATGGTTTCCTGCTTAATATCATCAGTGACATCATTACGGGTGTACACTAAGTGAGAAGCGGTGGTTTTCACTAATTTTGCGGTGCTCATTATTGTTCCCCTTATTTATTCCGTTAAACATTATTCAGTTAAACATTTCTGTTTCGATGGGGTTACTATAGGGCAGCGCAGATAATAGTTAAATTCGATTAAATCTATAGAATCGATAGGCAAACCGGCACAAGGCCGGTTTCAGTCTGGCAGGTGATTACTCAACAGATTTGATTTTTGACTTCGGTTTGATGGTCAGAGCCGCGCCCATGGAGGCTACCACAATGCAGCTCAGCGCCAGCCATTGTGCGAATGACAGATGCTCATGCAGGAAAATAATCCCGACCATCGCACCAATGACCGGCTCCAGACTCATCAGGATGCCGAATGTCCGTGTCGGCAGGCGGGTCAGTGCCACCATCTCCAGCGAATACGGAAAGGCAGTTGATAAGATTGCCACTGCCACACCAACCGGCAGTACCGCCCAGCTGAACATCACACGGAGATCACTGTGATATGCCCCGACCGGGAAGAAGATCAGCGCGGCGATAAGCGAACCGACGGAAACTGTGGCCGCGCCGTAAAAGCGTCCGGCCCGCTGGCCGAAAATAATATAGAGCGCCCAGCCCGCACCGGCACCCAGGGCATACAGCATCCCGATCGGGTCCAGTTGCTCAAGATCTCCTATCTGCTCACCGAGCGGCAGCAAAAAGGCCAGACCGGCGATCACCAGAATAATCCAGAGATAATCTGTTATTTTCCGCGCACCGAACATGGCCACGGCCAGCGGCCCGGTAAATTCCAGTGCCACCGCGATCCCGAGCGGGATTGTGGTCAGTGCCAGATAGAACAGATAGTTCATCACCCCGAGAGACAGGCCGTATCCCAGCATGGGCAGCAGTGATGCACGGGTAAAACGCAGCCGCCAGGGCTTAAAAATCACCAGCAGAATAGCCGTACCCAGCAGCAGACGCAGGGCGGTCACCCCCGGCGCGCCGATAACCGGGAACAGGGTTTTCGCCAGTGATGCACCGCTCTGAATAGAGATCATCGACAACAGCAATAAGCCGATCGGTAACCATGGAGAACCATTTTGCTGGCGGGGAGACGCGGACATGAAGAACCTCGGGAGCAATAAAAATGCGGTGAGACAATTAGTTATGTGGAATTACATGCAAAAGGCAGAACTCGTTATGCAATCTTAGCGGGGCTGATGACGGATAGCAATTACTGATTTAAGAGGATATTAATCCGCCGGCAGAGGTTGCGGGATAACATAGCAAAATCTGACGAGTGCTATCTTCAGACCGCTTGCGTATACTGGCTCCCGGTTTTTCAATTCATCACGATAAGGACAGGGCAGATATGCGGGATATTAAACGAATAGCAGTCTATTGCGGGTCAGCAGCGGGTGCATCAGAGATTTACCGCCACGAAGCCGTGAAATTTGCCCGGGTTTTGGTTGAGCAGGGGATTACCCTGGTTTACGGCGGTGCCAGTGTGGGGATCATGGGAACGGTGGCGGATACCGTGCTGCGTGAGGGCGGACAGGCTATCGGTGTGATCCCGGCCTTGCTGGAGGGGCGTGAAATTGCCCATAAAAATCTGACCGAACTTCACCGTGTCAGCACCATGCATGAACGCAAAAGCAAAATGATTGAACTGGCAGACGGATTTGTCGCGCTGCCGGGCGGCTTCGGCACTCTGGAAGAGTTTGCGGAAGTCTTTACCTGGAGCCAGATCGGGCTGCATCAGAAGCCGGTCGGGCTGATGAACATCAATAACTATTATGATCCGCTGCTGTCACTGATCAACAAAATGACCGATGAACAGTTTATGCAGGAAAAATACCGTCATATGGCGATCACCGAAACTGACGGTAACGCGCTTATCCGCCGTTTCCGTGATTATGAGGCGCCGGCGGTCAAAACCTACGATTAACAGGAGAACACCATGATAATCCGCCCCGCAACACTGAATGATACTGATCGTATTGCTGAGCTTTATCAGCAGTTATTTGTTCTGATGGCGGAATATCAGCCCGATCGCTGGCGTCCGGCGCAGCAGGATCGCGGATTTATCGAAAATGCCGTTGCGGATGAGACATTTTGTCTGCTGGTCGCGGAAACGGAAGACGGTATCGCCGGATTTGCCTTTGCTCAGACACAGGATACCTCACCTTACACCTGCGTGGTGCCGCGCCGTTTCGGTTATATCTTTGATATTGTGGTTGATCCGGCAGTACGCGGGCAGGGCACCGGTAAAAAACTGCTGGATGCTGTCAAAACCTGGTCAAAAGAGCAGGGACATACACATCTGGAGTTATCGGTACTGCCGGAAAACACCGGCGCACTGCGGTTATATGAGCGCGAAGGTTATCAGCCGGTGATCCACACGCTGGCAATTAAGCACTGAGATAAAAAAACCTCATCATGGATGAGGTTTCTGTTTTTCAGACTGCCGGTTACGGTCAGTTGGTCAGATGAACGGTTTTTCCGCCGACAATCGTGCGAAGCACTTTCACATTGGCGATATCATCTGCAGGGATCTGAAACACATTGCGATCCAGCACAATCATATCTGCCAGTTTGCCCGGTTCCAGTGAGCCGAGAATATCTTCCCGGTGCTGGGCATAAGCAGAATCGATAGTAGCGGCACGCAGCACTTCCGTGATAGTCAGGTCGCGGTCAGTATCCAGACGCTGTGCAGGCTGGCCGTTAACCGGATGACCACGGCGGGTGGCCGCCACTTTCAGATCATACCATTCATCAAAATCATCAATCGGCCAGTCACTGCCGAACGCGACCACAGCCCCGGCATCAATAAACTTGGCGATAGGCTCCAGCTGCTGATAACGGGTTTCCCCGATCATATTGCGGGTGAATTCCGCCAGTTCCGCAGTCGGTGCCGCCCACTGGAAAGAGAGGCAGGCGATGGTGCCGAGTCTGGCGAAACGCGCATAATCTTTGGCATCCACCAGCTCATTGTGAGCCAGTCCCGGACGGATATCTTTCCCCGGATGTGCGGCACGCATTTTTTCGATACCGTTGAGCACCATATCAACCGCGCCTTCACCGACGGTGTGCAGATGCGGATCATACCCGGCCGCTGCAATACGTTCGAGCAAAGCATCAATCACGTCTGAGGTGAAGTAGAGATCACCGTAGTTATCTGTCTCACGCCAGTCCGGTTGTGCCGGAGTACCGTGATTGATCCGGTACGGTTTCAGCAGGGAGGCGGTCATTGTCGGGAACTGAAGCACACCATCGACAAACATTTTGATGTTTTTCACCGCAATACCCGGCTCCGGGCCCCATTCCGGCTGATGATAGCGCTCTGCAAAAGCAACCGCATTTTTCACGGCCTGCGGAACAGAGGCCACGTCCGGCGCATCATCCGGGGTGATTTCACGGGCAGCCTGAATACGCAGTGTCAGTTCACCCTGTTCCTGCAATGTACGGAACGCATCCAGCTGCAATTCTGCCACACGGGCATCCATCACCATGGTGACGCCCTGTTCATTGAGGACTTTTTGTACCAGGCGTGCAACATCCGGCGCGCGGTCGGCCTGAATGGACGGAATGCTGTCAGCCGCACGCATGGCCGGGGCATCCTCGAGAATACCGTTCAGTTCACCGTCAGCGTGTTTGCCGATTTTACCGTCACTCGGTGCCGGGGTCTCTTTGGTGATGCCGAACAGTTCCAGTGCACGGCTGTTGGCGAGCAGGGTATGACAGTCATTGGAGAACAGCACGACAGGGCGGCGGGTATTGAGTTTGTCCATATCTTCGCGGTACATATCAATACCGGCCGGTAACATCCCCTGACGCAGCCAGGCGGTGACTTTCAGCCAGTCGTTTTCGCCGGTGCGCGGATCATTATCCAGATGCGCCTGTACGCGGGCGAGGATCTCGTCAATGGTCAGGGATTCATAATTCAGATGGCAGCCGAACAGCTGAATACCGCCCCAGAACGGGTGCATATGACCGTCAATAATTCCCGGCATCATCATTTTGCCGTCGAGGTCGATAAACTGTGTATGCTCACCACGGAATGCTGCCATGTCATCATTATCACCACAGGCAAGAATACGGCCATCAGCAATGGCGATGGCTCCGGCGACGCGGTTTTCCGCATCCGCAGTATAGATGTAACCGTTGTGATAAATAATATCAGCGGCAGTCATTTTCATTATGCTCTCCAGTCCTCATCAACAGAGTTAATTGATAATTAAGTGAGTTTCTTCTTCTGTAATTGACGGCGGACGGCGGGTAAAGAACCGGGTGATCACACCGAGGTATACCACACCGATCCCCAGCCAGATCAGGCCGACAGTCAGTGCCTGAGCATCCAGACTGGTCCACAGCCACAGGGTCAGCAGAACCCCGATCGCCGGTACCACCAGGCAGCGCAGGATCACGGCAGCTGTCAGCGGTTCCTTCCGGTCAATAATAAAGTGTTTGATAACACACAGGTTTACAAAGGTAAATGCAATCAGTGCGCCGAAGCTTATCATAGACGCCACCAGGCTCAGGGAGAGCACCAGCGCCATCAGAGAGGCGAGGGCGACAAACAGGATCGACAGCACCGGGGTGTTGAATCTGGCATGCAGACGGGCAAACACCGAGCGCGGCAGCACCCCTTCACGGCCCATGGCATAGAAAATCCGCACAATACTGGCCTGGGATGTCATCGCGGAGGCAAACACGCCGATCACATAAGCCGTGATAAAGGAGGACGCCATCAGGGCGCCGCCGACTTTTTCCATCACCTGAATACTGGCGATGTCGGTGTTCGGCAGGAAATCACGCCACGCCGGATAGCTCAGATGTGCGCCGTAAGAGATAACGATAAACAACGTACCGGCGATAAACACGGTATAGAGAATCGCTTTCGGCAGCGCGCGTTTGGCATCCTTGGTCTCTTCCGCCATGGTGGAGATGGCATCAAACCCGAGGAACGCGAGACACAGAACCGCAGCTCCGGCAAACAGCCCGGATACCTGATCAGACATCACCGTCAGCGGGGCGAGCAGTGCCTCTTTATCCAGGGTGAACGCCGAACTGAAGCTGAAGTACAGGAACAGCGCGATAAAGATCAGCTGCATCACAATAATCAGCATATTCATCGACGTGACCAGTTTGATCCCGAGAATATTCAGCAGGGAAACAATCACAATCGTGGAGACAATAATCAGCTCCATCGGCACCGACGGCAGGGCTTCATGCACAAAAATACCGATGGCGATATAGTTGATAATCGGCAGAAACAGATAATCCAGCAATTGCGCCCAGCCGACCAGAAAACCGGTATTTCCGCCGAAGATTTTCTGGACATAAGAATACGCAGAGCCTGCCAGCGGCAGTGTGCTGGTCATTTTACAATAGCTGAGTGCGGTAAACAGGACGGCTGTCAGAGTAATAATATAAGCAACCGGTAAATGACCTTCACTGAGGACGGTGACCTGTCCGTAAGTCGTGAAGATACCAAGGGGCACCATATAGGCGAGCCCGAAGAAAACCAACGCGGGGGTATTTAATACGCGTTTCATCTGCACAGTATTCTGTTGCATTTTTACAGCCCTTCCCAATAGCCTGAAACATGCCGCGGACATGGCGTCCCGGCACAGCACTTATTTTCCGGCCGTCAGCGGATGACGGTCAGTCTGCATTTATTTTCAATAAACCTCGCACCTTGCGTCTGCATCGTGCGCACTTTACTGAAACGTCAGTGATAAACGGGCCATCACCACACGCTGGGGTAAATGCAGGCGGCGTACAATATATGAGTTATCTGTATTTGGCAATAAAAGTTGAACAGGATAATGACAATGAATATAGCGTATTTTCCCGGAAATTCCGCAAAATGATGACCAGGTAACTATAAGGATAAAACATCCTTACCGGTGATCGTTTTCCGGGGAACTGAACGGGGCAGTGAAAACCGCAAAGGAAGTTGTTTTTTATAATAAAATCATTGGAATATCGATTTTCATTAATAAGTTAATATAGAAATTGATACATTAAGCAGAATAACGTAATTACCGGTGCTGTTTATTTTCAGGCAGGGATAATGATTTATCCGCTTGCTGCTTTTTTTTCACTGCCGGACGGATAAAAAACTATAAGTAACGATAAAGTGATAACAGACCGGAAAAGGCCGGTAAAAAATAACGTCATCCACCCGGGAATATCCGGGGACACAAGCGGTATGCCGGAACCGAAATAAGTTATTGTGAGATTCAGTGTTATATCCCTGATGTAATGTGAGGCTTACCGTTACATTCTGTGGCATCCGGTAATAAAAATTTAATAAATTGATTTTTATCCGTTTTTTCATTTATGAAAACATCTTCAGGCAGATATTAATCATATCATGTTCATTCTCCGGCAACTGATACCGGTGTTCCGGCAGACAATAACGGGTGCGGTAATCAGGTATTATTTCCGGTTTTTTCCTTGTTGTTTTTTGCGTCAGGATGATTTTCAGCCGGAATGTCATGTATGCGTTAATTCTCTTTAAGTGTGAACGAAATCGTTTGCTTTTGTTTTTTGCGGCTATAGAATTCGTCAGATTTTTTTGGCCTGAGAAAAGCAACAGGAGGCAATTGTGTCCGGGGATAAAAATTACAGTCATGGGCCTGTGCCCATATCCGCGCGGAAAGGCGGGCTGGCATTAACCTTTGTAATGCTGGGTTTAACCTTCTTTTCCGCCAGTATGTGGACCGGAGGTGCTCTCGGTACCGGTCTCAGTTTTAATGATTTCTTCCTCGCAGTTCTTATCGGTAATCTTCTTCTTGGTGTCTACACCGCTTTTCTTGGTTTCATTGGTTCCAAAACCGGCTTAACAACTCACCTTCTCGCGCGTTACTCCTTCGGTATTAAAGGCTCCTGGCTCCCTTCATTTTTACTCGGCGGCACACAAGTCGGCTGGTTCGGTGTCGGTGTGGCCATGTTTGCCATTCCGGTCGGTAAAGCGACAGGCTGGGATATCAACTGGCTGATCGGTATCTCCGGGGTGCTGATGACGGTGACGGTTTTCTTCGGTATCTCCGCACTGACGGTACTGTCAGTGATCGCAGTTCCGGCGATTGCCATTCTCGGCAGTTACTCGGTTTACCTCGCGGTAACCGGGATGGGTGGTATGAGCGCACTGCGCGATGTGATCCCGGCTCAGCCGATTGATTTTAATCTGGCGCTCGCCATGGTGGTCGGTTCATTTGTCAGTGCGGGTACGCTGACGGCAGATTTTGTCCGCTTCGGCCGCAAACCGAAAATTGCGGTGCTGGTGGCGATTATCGCTTTCTTCCTCGGTAACTCACTGATGTTTATCTTTGGTGCTGCCGGGGCGGCATCTCTCGGTATGGCGGATATCTCTGATGTGATGATTGCCCAGGGCCTGTTATTACCGGCAATTATCGTTCTTGGTCTGAATATCTGGACCACCAATGATAACGCGCTTTATGCCTCCGGCCTGGGGTTTGCCAATATCACCGGGCTTTCCAGCAAAACCTTATCTATCATCAACGGGCTTATCGGCACACTGTGCGCCCTGTGGCTCTATAATAATTTTGTCGGCTGGCTGACGTTCTTATCCGCCGCTATTCCGCCAATCGGGGGAATTATCATCGCGGATTATCTGATGTATCGTCACCGCTATGAAACCTTTGACCGCAGTAAAATGCGTGATGTGAATGTCAGCGCACTGCTGGCGGTGGCGGCAGGTGTGATTGCCGGACACTGGCTGCCGGGGATTGTGCCGGTGAACGCAGTTCTCGGCGGTGCATTAAGCTATGCTGTCCTCAATCCGTTACTTAACCGCCGTCGTACAACCAACCCGGAGATGACCCGTGCTTAATCAAACCGTAAAACATATTTTTAATGCCCGTCTGCCGGATCGTGATGGCCTGTGGCGTATCGACATCGATAATCAGCGCATTACCGCGATTGTGCAGCAGCCTGCCGGTGAAGTGCTGCCGGAGAGCCTGGACGCCGAAGGCGGCCTGGTCACGGCACCGTTTGTCGAACCGCATATTCATCTTGATACCACCCAGACCGCCGGGGAACCGGCGTGGAACCAGTCCGGTACGCTGTTTGAAGGTATCGAACGCTGGGCAGAACGCAAAGCGCTGCTGACACACGACGATGTGAAAACCCGTGCCTGGCAGACTCTGAAATGGCAGATTGCCAACGGTATTCAGCATGTCCGTACCCACGTTGATGTCTCCGATGCCACACTGACCGCGCTGAAAGCGATGCTGGAAGTGAAGCAGGAAGTTGCGCCGTGGGTGGACTTACAGATTGTCGCGTTCCCGCAGGAAGGGATCATGTCTTACCCGGACGGTGAGGCACTGCTGGAAGAGGCACTGCGCCTGGGTGCGGATGTGGCCGGTGCTATCCCTCACTTTGAATTTACCCGTGAATACGGGGTGGAATCCCTGCACAAAACTTTTGCGCTGGCTCAGAAATATGATCGCCTGATCGACGTGCATTGTGATGAAATCGACGATGAGCAGTCGCGTTTTGTGGAAACAGTTGCCGCGCTGGCACACCGCGAGGGGATGGGGGCGCGTGTTACCGCGAGCCATACGACGGCGATGCACTCTTATAACGGGGCCTATACCTCCCGTCTGTTCCGTCTGCTGAAAATGTCAGGCATTAACTTTGTGGCGAATCCGCTGGTGAACATTCACTTACAGGGGCGTTTTGATACGTATCCGAAGCGCCGCGGGATCACCCGTGTCAAAGAGATGCTGGCGGCAGATATTAATGTCTGCTTCGGCCACGATGACGTGTTTGATCCGTGGTATCCGCTGGGCACCGCCAATATGCTCCAGGTGTTGCATATGGGGCTGCATGTCTGTCAGCTGATGGGATATGGTCAGATTAATGACGGGCTGAAACTGATCACGGAATACAGTGCGCGCACCCTGAATTTACAGGATTACGGTGTGGCGGAAGGCAAACGCGCCAGCCTGCTGATCCTGCCGGCGGAAAACGGGTTTGATGCTGTCCGCCGTCAGGTGCCGGTGCGTTACTCTGTCCGTGACGGCCGTGTGATAGCTGAAACACAGCCTGCCGTCACACAGATCCATCTGGATAAACCGGAGACTATCCGTTACAGCCGCACACTTCGCACTGAGGATCAGGCTTAAGATTAATGGTGCGGAACTGCATGCGCATGGCATCAAACAGCACCACTTTTCCGCTGCTCACCTGCCCGTAGCCGGTGAGCAGTTTGATGCACTCCATCGCCTCCAGGGTGCCGATGGTGCCGACCAGCGGTGCCATTACACCCGCTTCCACACAGGTCAGACTGTTCTCCCCGAATAACCGGCTCAGACAGCGGTAACAGGGTTCGCCCTCCTGCCAGGTAAAGACGGCAATCTGTCCTTCCATACGGATAGCAGCGCCGGACACCAGCGGGATCTTCAGCTGATGACACGCGTGGTTAAGTTGTTCGCGGACAGCCACATTATCGGTACAGTCCAGTACCACATGGTGAGATTGAATCAGCGCGGTAAGCTCATCATCATCCAACTGTTTGGTGACCGTTTCTGTATGACAGTGCGGATTGACTGCTTTCAGCGCAATGGTGGCGGACTCTGTTTTTGCCATTCCGATGCGGGCATCAGTATGCAGGATCTGACGCTGTAAATTGGAAAGCGAGACGGTATCAAAATCCAGCAGTGTAAGATGACCAACCCCTGCGGCAGCCAGATACTGCGCCGCCGCACAGCCCAGCCCGCCGAGACCGGTGATCAGCACCCGCCCGGCTTTCAGGGCTTCCTGACCATCAAAATCAAAGCCGCGCAGTACTATCTGACGGTTATAACGCAGTGCTTCTTCATCACTGAGTTCAATATGTCCGGGTTCGGTCGCCATCAGTCGTTCTTCAGTAAATGATTAAAAAATTCGATTTCAACGGTGTCACCGGCTGCGACCGCACCGCGTTCACGTTCCAGCACAATAAAGCAGTTGGCGAGGCTGAATGAACTGAAAATATGTGAGCCCTGATCGCCGGTGGTTCTGACCACCATCTGACCCTGTTCATTCACACCGGCAATACCGCGCTGGAAGTCCAGACGACCGGCGGATTTTTTCAGCGGCGTGGTGGCGACAGCTTTAAAGCGCATCGGCGGCTGCCACTGACTGAAACCGGACAGACGGGCAATCAGCGGCTGCACCAGCTCATAGAACGTCACGGTGGTGGAAACCGGGTTGCCCGGCAGACCGCAGAACCAGGCGTTGTTCAGTTTACCGAAAGCAAACGGTTTGCCTGGTTTGATCGCCAGTTTCCAGAAATTAATCTTGCCGATCTCATCGAGGATCTGTTTGGTGTAATCCGCTTCACCGACAGACACGCCGCCGCTGCTGATAACCAGGTCGGCCAGTGCATCGGCCTTCTCGAAGGTGGCGCGCAGAATCTCCGGATTATCCGGGATCACACCGAGGTCAATCACGTCACAGCCGAGTTTTTCCAGCATCAGACGAACCGCAAAGCGGTTGGTGTCGTAAATCTGTCCGTCACCCAGCGGCTGGCCGACAGCCTGTAATTCATCGCCGGTGGAGAATACCGCAACTTTCAGTTTGCGTACCACGGATAACTCCGCCAGACCGAGGGAGGCGATCAGCGGAAGCTGGGCGGCAGCCAGTTTGGTGCCTGCCGGTAAAACTTCGCTGTGCTGCGCGATATCCTCACCGATGCGGCGGATATTCTGTCCGGCGGTAATGCCGGCAGTAAAGGTGATACCGGCATCCGACACTTCTGCTTCTTCCTGCATCACCACGGTATCCACACCCGCCGGTACCGGGGCGCCGGTCATAATACGGACACATTGTCCCGCCGGTAATGCGCCGTTAAACGGTACACCGGCCAGTGCCCGGCCAGCCACCGGCAGCGGGATTTTTCCGTCCCAATCCGCCAGGCGCAGCCCGTAGCCATCCATTGCGGAATTATCAAATGGCGGTACATTGATCGGGGAAATAACGGGTGCGGCAGTGATCCGCCCGGCAGCATCCGTCAGCGCGATCGTTTCCGTACCGGTGATCGCGGCCGGGGTCGCGAGCAGCTTATCCAGTGCTTCCTGTAAAGAGATTAACGAAGAGGTGTGACTTTCTGTCGGATTAGCCATGATGCTGTTTCACTCCCGGTGCCCGCAGGGCGCAGATAAAACGGATAATAAAGAGAAAGACATTATGGCAGACTTACAGAACAAGTTGAATGATGTGGCACAAAAGCGTGAGCTACAGATATGATTTCGGAAGTGATTATTGCATTTTAAAGTCTTCTTTTGGTATAACGATATTACAAATTATTAACATATTGCATTTCACATGACGACATCTTACTCCGCCCGTCAGACAACGGCGCTTCATATCGCAGTCAGTGGTTTTCTTGCGCTGGTGGTCGCCATGGGAATAGGGCGCTTTGCCTTTACCCCGCAGGTGCCGCTGATGATTGACGAGCATCAGCTTGATCTGACAACCGCCGGTATTGTCGCTGCCTGGAATTACCTCGGTTATCTTGCCGGGTCCTTTGATGCCATGCGGGCAAAACGCGGTATTGAGCTGCGGCTGTGGACCGGGTTATGGGGCGCGGTGATTATCACACTGCTGTCAGCGGTGATTTCCGGCGCGGTGCTGCACAGTATCGCTCGCTTTTTTATCGGCTGGGCGAGCGGCTGGACACTGGTACTCGCCGCTGCCTGGACCAATGACGCACTGGCAAAACTCAATCGTCCGGCACTGAGTGTTGCGGTTTACGGCGGAACCGGTACCGGGATTCTGTTGTGCGGGCTGGCGGCAATCGGCATTCAGGGCTTCTCACTGACCGCCTCACAGGGTTGGTGGATTTATGGTGCGGCGGCGCTGGTGTTCAGCCTGTATGTCAGCCGCTATCTGCCGCGTCCGGGCGAACTGAGTACCGGCGCCTCTCCGCACAGCAAGCCGGTGATGACGCCGAAAATCCGTCGTTTATTGTGGAGCTATGCGCTGGCCGGGTTCGGTTATATCCGGCCCGCCACGTTTTTATCACAGATGGCAGCGGCACGGTTTCCCGGCAGCCTGTTTGCTCAGTTTGTCTGGCCGGTATTTGGTATCGCAGCTGTTGCCGGTATCGCTGCCGCGATTGCCGCGCGGCATTTTTTCACACCGCAGCGGCGGCTGGCAATCACCCTCTGGGCACAGGCAGCGGGTATTCTGGCGGCGGAAGTGATGCCCGGAATCAGTGGTCTGGCAG
>OJJS01000062.1_pt1 | contig 21017 bp, 21 predicted proteins | sample 1596371 | NCBI WGS metagenome assembly OJJS01 (sample SAMEA4350116, study PRJEB24818) | metagenome | biome: human; feature: gut; material: faeces | place: Denmark | collected 2013-09 | reverse complement strand
TTTTTAATTATTATATTGAATATAAATGTATTTTTTATTATTCAAGGCCGTTGTTTATCAGGAATAATTCGGCATTAATTTTTGAAATAATTTATTCCTTTTTTATTATCCGGATAAGGAAAACAGACACGCATGGCGATCCTGACAAAAATCAGCTGGGCAAAAGCAGAGCTGGCGGCCAATCAGCAGCATATTGCTGATTTTATCCTGGCACAGCCGGAAGAGACGGTAACGCTCTCCTCTCAGGTACTGGCTGAGCGGGTGGGGGTGAGTCAGTCTGCTATTGTGAAGTTTAGTCAGAAAATGGGATTTAAGGGGTTTCCGGCACTGAAGGTGGCTATCAGTGAAGAGATTGGCCGTAACCGGGTACTGGCGGCCAATCAGCAGCAGGCGCTGCATAACCGGATAGAGGCACATGACCCGCTGCTGGTGATTGCACAGAAACTGGCGCAGGAAAAACAGCATTCCATCACGGAAACCACACGGCGGATTGATTTTGAACAGATGGCAGCGATTGTCGCGTGTCTGGATCATGCCCGCTGTATTCAGGTTGCCGGTATCGGCGGCTCCGGGCTGACGGCGAAAGATCTGGCCTATAAGCTCCAGAAAATCGGGCTGATGACACTGGCGGAAGCGGATCACCATATCCAGATCGCCTTTTCCCAGACTCTGACCGAAAAGGATGTACTGGTGGTGTTGTCATTCAGCGGCAAACGCAAGGATATGCTGGTCACCGCAGCCACCGCAAAAAAACAGAATGCCACGCTGATTGCGATCACCGGCAACCGCCAGTCACCGCTGGCGAAAATGGCGGATTATGTGCTGGAAACGGTCGCGGAGGAAAATGAGTGGCGCAGTTCGTCCATTTCCTCACGGACGGCGCAGAATACAGTGACGGATCTGCTGTTTATGGCGCTGTTACAGCGGCGGGAAGAACAGGCACGGCAACTGGTGATTAATGCCCGCACCATGATTAACAGCCTGGACGGCTGATAAGGTAAAGAGAGCGGAAATGCTATTCTCAGATTGCTGACACCGTCTCTGGCAGAGATGCCGGGACTTTGATCTGATAAGGTCAGTGCAAAAACGGGCTGACCACCATGCTTAAAGAACCCGCCCCGCAGCAATATCAGTTTGAAATAGTGACTCCTGACGAATTGGTTTCTGAAGATCACCTCGTCCGCGAAGTAGATGCCGTTATTGATTTTGAATTTACCTGACTATTTCCGCTACTCCGTATCCATTTATTTTTCCGGTTTGGTGTGCCTCATATCGTCGTTTTTACTATCCAACCTTAACTGTTGAATCTCCCACCAATACACCTCCGCAATTAATTTTATCACCATTCCTCGCGGCGGGTTTTCCGTCAACAAAAACACTCCCGGAACTGCTGACAATAGTCCGGCTGTGATTGCCGTGAGATTCCAGAGAATCACCCAGCCGGGCAATGCCTTTGTTATCCGCGCTGACGGTATGGGAGCCGGATATCACTTTCGTCGGTTTATAGCGATCATGGCCGGTACCGGTATCTCCGATAAGAATGACAGAAGGCATACAGCTCCTTATTCAGTCAGAAAAAGCCATTACAGTGCAGCAGTAATGGCTTTTTTAGTTTAATGGACAACGGTTACCTTACCGTTGATGACAGAAAGATACGGGTTATAGTTAAAACTATTACCGTTGTTATTTTCCAGTCTGACAGGTGAAATTCTGGAATAGCCGACTTCATAACGAAATATCCTGCCGTCTTTATACGTATGTAATTCGTATTTATCCCAGTTAACCGGAACCGCCTTAAAGCCGTTATCAAAATAGTACTGAAAATCCATGGAATTCCACATGCTGTCCGGTGTGCCGTCCTGTGTGGTGGCTAACATCTCCCAGGCGCCGGCGGTCATTTTCCGTATTTTCGCCAGATCCTGCCGTCTGAACGCATTGTGGAGTTCTTCATAAAACGCTTTAATTTCTGGGATATCCTGCTCCGTGACCGGCGTGGCGGTGGTCCAGTTCCAGTCCGGCAGGCCTTCGGCACGGAATTTTTTGGTTACCTCTATTACGCCTTCCTCAAAATGACGATTCGACACGCCAAATTTCACAATCGATTTGTCATCCGGGGTAACCGGCACAATCTGCTTGTCATCATTGACCATCAGTGCCGCGGTTATTACCGGCTCTGATTTATTGCCGGGATATAATTTCTCCACCGTGACTTCGCAGGCCATATCGGTTGTTAATCCGGAGCCGTCCTGGCTGAACGGCTCATCCACCATTGCCATGGTGATGGTGTTTTCCCCGTTTTCCAGTAGCCCGCTGATGGTCTGTCCGGCAAACATCGTGCCCATCGATGACTTCCCGCTGTTCATGATTAAGATATCATTGACTTTCACCAGACAAAAAGCCAGTTGGGAGTTGAATGATACCGCGTAGTTTGTTTTCATGATGTCACCTGCCCGGGCATGGCCGGATATGATAAAAACCGAAAAAAGGTTAACCGCCAAAATTAATAAAATGTTCCGACTCCGTTTTTTTAAGTCTGGGGATAATAACCCATTTTTTCGGTTTTGATTTTGGTGTGACTGTTGTACTACCACTCTTTGTTCCCCCTTCATTATCATCACCTTCAGCCATCCCGACCGAATACCCCGTAGTAACTTCCGCGGATAATCCGTCATGGTAATAGATGGCCCTCAGGCCTTTCTGTCCGTTATGTTCCTTGTCCAGCTCAAAATAAAATTTCGCGGACATCGTCGCCTCGGCATTGAAAAAACCACTGAGGCCGTTCCAGCGGGCGCCGCCCTCAAGACTGGCCATACCGCTGACTTTCACATTAACCCCGAGAACCGGACTGATATATCCCCAGTCACCGGTATCATCCGTTTTGAAGGCGAAGGTAAATTTGGAGGCCAGTTCTAAAACAACATCGACTTTTGCCACCAGATATGCCCCGTCCTCCCCTTTTTTAACTTTCTTTTCATCGGCAGCCAGGACTTCCCTGCCTTTTGTAAGGCCTTGTCTGGCCGCAAATAAGGAAATAAACGTCTGCAGTAAATCCAGTTTTATTTTAAGACCAATCAGCGGGTCGAGGCCGACATCACATGTCAGTCTGGAGATTAATTTTTTTTCTTTACTCAGAATCAGGTCGTTTTTCCCTTTTATGCTCATTTCCGGCCTGATAAGCTGAAAATCCAGAATCGGGAACGCATCTTTATCCTTACCGCTGTCTGCCACCGACCCCACAAAAAGACCGATAAAATCATTGGCTTTTTTCAGTAAATTAAAATCACCGGCATGTTTATTATACGCCTGTGTTAATTCGTATTCTGTTTTCAGTGAGACTTCCGTTGCACCGGCTTTGGATATCAGTTCACCGGATATACTGACGCCGGTTTTTTGCAGGTACTGACCGGTCGTGACATCAGCGGCCTCCTGTTTGTTACTGAATTTCAGTTTTATATTGGCTTCAACAGACCGGTTGAGCGCAATGATAAATTTTGCGCTGCAGAGTTGTCTCACCCCCTGTTTAAACAGGGTATCCTTAAAAGTACCGACAGGATTTATCAGTTTACCGGCAACGGATAATACCGGGTAAAGGATTTTTTCCGGTGATTCGGCCAGTTCGTTCCGGTTTAATTCATACCATTTTTTATACTGTTCAAAATCATACGGTGCGATAGTATGGAACGGCCGGCCGTTACACTCCGTTAATACCAGCCGGTATTCCTGCCGGTAACGGCTGCTGTCTGAAAACGCTTTTGTATCCAGCAAATCAAAGAGGTCAGTCAGCGGGGATATTTCGTTTTCAAAGCCGTTATATCTTCTCAGATAAGCCAGTCTTCCTTTATAAGGCGCGGCATTGTCAAAACTGATGACCGGGGCGGAAAAACGGTCGTCATAAACCTTACCGATCGGGCAGTTGTGGTTTCCGGAGATACATTTTTTGGCGGTAGCGGTCAGTTCAAGGGGAACACTCATCTCTTCACGGTGTTTATCCTCAGAAGCCTTTATTCCGTCTGATAAATTAATCAGATGGAAAAAACGGACATTAAAATTCGCATCCTGGCGGTATATTTTTTCCTCGTCCTTAAACTTCAGTTTTGCCTCCAGCGTACAGGCCGGCGGAATTTTGCACGTCTGGCACGCCCCTGAGATATTGGCCGTTCTGTTTTCTTTTGTGTTTGACATGGTATTCCCTGTTAAGTCAGCACATCATGATGAATGATAGATATCAGGAAGTGCATCGAATAACGATATCAGTAACTTACAGATTCTGTAATTACCGTCACCCTCTGATCCCGATAAAAAAGACAGCCACTCCGGCGGAATATCACTGAACCGTTTTATCCTGAAAAAGGCCAGGGCATAGCAGAAATACAGATAAGACTCTTCCTCTGAAACCGATAATCCGTTAAAAAAAGCAATGATATCCTGAGACAGGGCCAGGTATCTCTCAAGGCCGGACGGTGACAGTCCCGCAGGTAACGCTTCATAACCGAAACGATCATTCGTCAGTGTGCGGCTCATTATTTCAGTGACAGATAACGTAACACCGCTATTGTCGCTGTTTGCCTCATACATTAAAAAATAAACCGCCATTTTTTTTGCCAGCCTCTGTTCAAATACCGTATTGATTTTTGCATAATCAGCAGCGGAAAATTTCATAAACATGCCGCGCATGGCTGCCTGTTCAGGATAACGTTTTCTTTGTTTTTCAAACCGGTCAGATTTTTTATGCCCCCACAAACTGGTTTCCAGTTTGGTCACCGGCCCCAGAAAAGTATGTAAACGCCAGTCATCAAATGTGGCTAAGATTTCCCGGATATTCCGCGGGTCGTAAAAACGCCAGAAGACTGGTTTTTCCTGACCCGGGATGATTACCATGGTGAATTTCCGCAGGTGGTGGCGTAACTCACGCATCGCCACCGCGGAATAAAGATAAATCCCCCACGGCGTCTGCCGGGTATCCAGCCATTTCCGGATATCAGCCGACACCTCAACCAGATAAGGGGCTAAATCCGCCATTTCCGGCTGCAGCGGCTCACTGTACAGGCAGCATGCCGGCGGATTGTATTCATCCAGCAGTGAAAATACGTCCGGCTCTGATGCCGCATCGATAACCGCATAACAGATTTCCGGGTCAGTCATTATCCGTCTCCTCCGGTGTTTCCTCCTCATTCAGCGGACAATGCGCCACAAAGGCTGCACCACTGGCTGCAGCTGCTTTCAGCACCGCAGGATTGGTTGCCTGTAACACATCACCGGGGCTTCCGCCTGAGTTCAGATTAATAACCGGCCCTTTGATATCAACACCGCCACTGTGGATAACCACAAAACTGCCGCCGACCTTCAGCGTTATTTTTCCTTTACTTTGCAGCGTGATGTCACCATTTGCATCAGTACTGACAGCACCCTGTATACGCTCCACGCAATCTCCGGCCAGAATCCGGTGGCTATCCCCGTCAACCTGTTCCTGATAGCTTCCTGTTGTTTTATGAGCCTGGTGTCCCTCAACAGTCACCGTACGGTTACCGGCGACGACCAGTTCATCGTTATGCCCGATACTGGTTGTTCTGTCGTAGTTGATCCGCTCTCCCCGGGAATTCAGCACATTTATCGACAGATTTTTTTGAGCGTGAACATATATCTCTTCCTGACCGGCTAAATCTTCAAACCGTAATTCATTAAACCCATCGCCTTTATGCGTTTTACTGCGGAAAATGGTGCGGGTTTTATCTTTCGGAAGATTCAGCGGGGGACGGTTTCGCCCGTTATACATACAACCGGTAATAACCGGCCGGTCAATGTCACCGTTCAGATAGGAAACAATCACTTCCTGACCGATACGCGGGATCGACATAAAACCGTAACCATCACCGTTCCAGCCGTGTGCCACCCGCAGCCAGCAGGAGGCACTATGATCCGGGTTACCCCGGCGATCCCAGTGAAAATAGACTTTCACCGCGCCTTGTTCATTGGTGTAAATTTCTTCCCCGGGCGGGCCGACCACTGTTGCCAGCTCGTCACCGTCTGCTGTCGGTTTATAGCGGAACGGCGGACGCCATTCCTGTGTACCCGGGATAAACTGCACGGTGTTGCTGAATGTGGTGCCTTCACCGCCACCGTTATCGGCCAGCGGCTGTACACCGTGATGACTGACGCTGATCACCTGCCAGGCCGCATTCATGTCGGCGGAGGGGTGATTTTTCAGGGAGAAAACCTTGCCGGGTCTCAGGGCAAAGCAGTTGGTGCCTGCCGTCCCGGTTTGGCGCGGGTTCTGGGATTGCTCATAGCGCAGTTGGGTGAACGGTTTGCCGGTTTCATCCTGCTGAAAACGCCCGTAACTTTCAAAGGTGCTGTGCTGCTGATGCACTTCGCCGGTCACCTGATGTTGCAGCGGGTAGGACGGGCTCTGCGGGTTGTAATCTTTGTGGATCTGAATGTCACCGCACAACTGTTCAGCATAACGCCAGGAGAACGCGGTACTGTCCGTAATATCGGTATCGGCCTGCGGATTGTAGGTCAGGTGAATACCGGCAGTCATGCCGAGGTGGTTATCGCTGTAAAACAGCTTCGGGCCGTCCTCAAACCAGAAGTTGATCCCTTCCTCAAAGGCCAGACGGCACCAGAATTCATACGCGGATTCCCGCTTCTGAGTAATGTATTCCCGCTTTTGGTGTAACTCGTCCTGATAGAATTTCAGGTCGTTTTTGACATGCGCTTCTTTCAGCAGAATGGCCAGAATCTCCGGAACTGATTGTTGCCGGAAGATACGGCTGTCCTGATTCAGCGTCATAATCCACATTTCAGGGCGGATCAGAAAGTGATACCAGGTTTTGTTGCCGTCAGTATTACCCTGTTCAGCGGAGGCCAGCAATCCCTGCACAGTACGGATGCGGGTGCCGTTACGGGTCACTGTCAGTGAGGCCGCCATACCGAGACATTCTTTAAAACGGACTGACGGCAGCAGGCTGACGACGGAAACTGATAAAGTAAATAACGAGGATATTTCTTCATTAAGTGTAAATTCAGTGACCTGAAAGGTGTTTTCCGGCAATCGCCCGATTTTGCAGGTAAAGACCAGTCCGGAACGCCCCGGCAGCAGATCAGAAATGGAAGGTATCACAACGCCTCCGTACAGTAACTGTCACGGACAGCGATAGCTTTTGTGTCCGCAGAGAAAATAAAAGCAGCCCGGTCGATCTGATACCGGCCGGGCTGCATTCATTACGCTTCGATTGGCGCACGCCAGTCGTCAGCACCGGAGGTGCCTGCGACGGTATGTTCCCAGTCGATTTTACGGTAAGAGAGTGACACTTCGATCAGTTGGGTGTAATCCGTTTTTTGCGGATCCTGGCAGTGCGGCATTTTACAGTCGATGTTGACGATGGTCGCATCTTCCAGTGAGGTGGTAAAGAAATGCTCCTGCTTGCCTTCAACCGAGGTGCGGTACCATTTCAGCTGCACTTTCGGCAGCATTTCACCCGCAGCCAGGGCGTTGTACAGCAGCGGAACGGCTTTGTTCAGTGCGACGGTGAATTTAAACGGACGGTGCGCACGCTGGCCGGACGGCTGGCCGGATTGCGGGTCGGTCGGCACGGTAACGATATGATCAAACTGCTGCACCAGCATCTCATCTTCATGACCCTGCACGTAGATATTGCCGACGGATTCAGCAGTAAACGCACCGGCAGTGATATTGCCCTGGGTTTTGCCTTCGATAGAGATATAGCATGGGGTTGGCATGATAAAATTCCTTATTTATTAACAGGTAACAAGTCGTTACCGGACGAGTGACTTCGTCATCAGCCAGTGCGCATGGTGATAATGCTTAAATCATAAGTTTCACTTACCGGTCTGTAAAGGCCGCAGGAGGAGTTGTATCTCACAGGATCAGTTACTTAAGTTAAAATCGTTGCAAAAACAGGATATCTGACCAGCAGGGTCACGAATGACCGGTTGATGCAGTGAAATATGTCAGATCATAAAAAACACAAATACTCATCTTTTTTAACATGTAAACTCAAGCAACTGAAAATAAAAAAGAAAATTGGAATTTACCTTGTGATCACAAAAATAAATATGTAACTAAATACAAATTAACTGTAACTCATTGAACAGCAATAATAAAAATCGCAGTACTGACAAAAAAGAAAAGTCCGTTGTATTTTTGTTCTGAAAAATAAATCATAAAGGCGTTAAGATGAAATATTATGCTGATTTGTTTGCAGTTTTTATAAATATAAAGATAACTATTTTATTTTAATATATTAAAACGTCAGCAATATCTGCTCCGGTGACACGGTTGATCCGCACATTTGTGCTTCAGTTGATATCTGTGCACCGGGGTGAAGGTGTGCTGAGTTATTGCGGGGTTTCGTGGTCTGATGAAAGTGCTAATGCAGTACCTACCGGCAGCCATCGCGCAGAACATAATGAAGATGATGCTGCCAGCGCTTCTTTATCACTTTTTTGCGGTGATAGACAGGGTAATAGCAGGCTGGGATGTACCTGAAATCATCGTCGGGTGAAAATGACAGGTTACTGAAAAATATTGCGATCGTGACCCTCGGTCGCACATAAAAGAAAACCCCGCGCAGAAAAGCGGGTTAGTTAACGGTCTGAGAGCGGCATCTGCCGCTCTTCATCACTTACTGATTTTCAAACGCCTGTGTCATGGCTTCGAGGTTTTCCTGAATATCCATCCAGGCCATTTCTGCCTCTTCCAGCTCAGCTTTGAACTGTGCCTGTTCCTGAAGGCAGGTGTTCAGCTCTGCTTTGCGGGACTGATCATACAGGCCGCTGTCACCGAGTTTTTCCTCAACTGCGGCAATGGCATCTGATAACCGGCTCATGGTTTTTTCCAGTTTTTCCGATTCTTTGCGCAGCGGCTGAGTCTGCTGGCGGAATTCCGCTTCACGGCGTTTCTGCTCTTTGCGATCCTGGGCGGTGACGGTATTTTTTTCCTCACCGTTTTCCGCTGCCGGTTCTGCATTCTGACGCATCTGTTTCTGGCTGTCTGCCAGCCAGCGCTGATAGTCGTCCAGATCACCGTCAAACGGTTCGACCTGACCATCATGCACCAGATACAGATCATCGGTGGTGGATCGCAGCAGGTGACGATCGTGGGAAACCACGACGATCGCGCCCTCAAATTCGATCAGGGCTTCAGTCAGTGCCTGACGCATATCGAGATCCAGGTGGTTGGTCGGTTCATCGAGCAGCAGAAGATTCGGACGCTGCCAGATAATCATCGCCAGTACCAGACGCGCTTTTTCCCCGCCGGAGAAACGGCCGGTGTTATCGGTCACCTGATCACCTTTGAAACCATAACCGCCGAGATAATCGCGCAGCTGCTGTTCTGTCTGATCCGGCGCGAGGCGCACCATATGCTGTAACGGGGATTCATCCGCCCGTAAAAATTCCAGCTGATGCTGGGCGAAATAACCCAGTTTAATCCCTTTTGCGAGACCAATTTTGCCCTGCAACGGCTCCAGTTCACCGGCAAGCATTTTTATCAGGGTGGATTTACCGGCCCCGTTACGTCCCAGCAGGCCGATACGTGAACCGGGCACCAGGTTCAGTTTGATATTGTCCAGCACCACTTTCTCACCGTATCCGGCGCTGACTTTTTCCATTTTCAGCAGCGGGTTCGGCAGTGCTTCGGGCGGGCGGAAACTGAAACGGAACGGGTTATCCGCCAGGGCCGGGGCGATCAGTTCCATGCGTTCCAGCATTTTCAGGCGGCTCTGTGCCTGTTTGGCTTTGGTGGCCTGGGCGCGGAAACGATCGACATATTTCTGCAGATGTGCGCGGCGTAACTGCTGGCTTTCATACTGTGCCTGCTGCGGTCCCATTTTTTCGGCGCGCTGCACTTCAAAGGAGGAATAGTTACCGGTGTATTCAAACAGGCCGTTCTGCTCAATATGCAGTACTTTATCGATGATCGGATCGAGGAAATCGCGGTCATGGGAGATCAGGATCAGGGTGCCGGGATAGCTTTTCAGCCATTTTTCCAGCCAGATCACGGCATCGAGATCCAGGTGGTTGGTCGGTTCATCGAGCAGCAGCAGATCAGAGCGGCAAATCAGTGCCTGTGCCAGGTTCAGACGCATCCGCCAGCCCCCGGAGAAAGCCCGCACCGGTGTTTCCAGCTGTTCCTGCGAGAATCCCAGCCCGTGCAGCAGTGTGGCGGCACGGGAACGGATAGTCCAGGCATCGAGGGTATCGAGCTGGCCGTGGATCACCGCAATCGCATGGCCGTCATTCTGTTCATTCGCCTGCTGTAATTTTGCCTCAAGCTCACGGAATTCACGGTCACCGTCAATGACATACTCAATCGCCGGTTCATCCAGTGCCGGGGTTTCCTGGTTGACCCAGGCCATGGACCAGTTTCCCGGAAACGTCACACTGCCTGCTTCGGCCTGTAATTCGCCTTTGAGCAGTGCCAGCAGAGTGGATTTACCGCAGCCGTTTTTTCCCACCAGGCCGACTTTCTGACCCGGATTGATGGTGGCCGTTGCGTTGTCGAGCAGAACACGGACGCCGCGGCGGACCTGAAGTGAAGAGAAAACAATCATAAATATCGATAGGGTAAGTAATTGAGAGTAAAATTAATGTAATTCGTGCGTTGTCAGCAGCAAATCACCCGTCAGCAGGCGAGGAGTATCGTTGCAGCGGGCATAGTAGCGAAAATCGCAAAGATTCTCACGTTTTTAAGAGGAAGTGATGATAAATAATCCGACCATATTACTGATTTACGCGCATCCGGAACCGCATCACTCCATCGCCAATAAGGCGCTTATCTCTGCGGCGTCGGAACTCGGGCATGTCACGGTGCACGACCTGTACGGCACTTATCCGGACTTTTTTATCGATATCCGGCATGAGCAGGAACTGCTGCGGCAGCATGACATCATTGTGTTTCAGCACCCGTTGTATACCTACAGCTGTCCCGCGCTGCTGAAAGAGTGGTTTGACCGCGTGCTGACCCGTGATTTCTCCGGTGAGCAGGGCGGAAGACAGTTGTCGGGTAAATACTGGCGGCAGGTGATCACCACCGGAGAACCTGCCGAAGCGTACCGGCACGGCGGTTATAATCGCTTTCCGCTCAGTGAATTACTGCGCCCCTTTGAACTGACCGCGGCGCTGTGTGAAATGCACTGGCTGGCGCCGGTGATCCTGTATGCCGCGCGCCGTCAGGGGAGAGCGATGCTGCATGAACAGGCGCAGGCTTATTGTGACTGGCTGCGGGAACCACAACTGACCGGAGGACGTAATTATGGAGCCAGCTGACGGCAATCTGCTGCATGCAGGTATTGTTTTTCTCGCAGCGGCCGTGGTGATGGTGCCGGTGGCGCAGCGGTTGCGCATCGGTGCGGTACTGGGGTATCTGCTGGCGGGGATTGTTATCGGCCCGTGGGGGCTGGGGTTTATCAAAAACGTCAATGAATTGCTGCACTTCTCCGAACTGGGGGTGGTGTTCCTGATGTTTTTGATCGGGCTGGAACTGAATCCGCGTGAGTTATGGAAACTGCGGCGATCTATTTTCGGCACCGGAACCGTCCAGGTGGTATTTTCCGCACTGATCCTCGGGATACTGCTCTGGCTGACTGATTTTTCCTGGCAGGCGGCCGTTGTCGGCGGGCTGGGGCTGGCGATGTCCTCCACCGCGATGGCATTACAGCTGATGGATGAAAAAGGAATGACCAACAACGACAGCGGCCAGATGGGATTTTCTGTGCTGCTGTTCCAGGATATGGCGGTGATCCCGATTCTCGCGGTGATCCCGCTGCTGGGCGGGGAAACTGCGGGCAGCGACTGGTATCGTATCGGTATCAAAATTCTGGCCTTTGCCGGACTGCTGATCGGGGGGCGCTACCTGCTGCGGCCGCTGTTCCGGCTGGTGGTGAAATCCGGGGTCAGTGAAGTCTTTACCGCTGCCTCGCTGCTGGTGGTGATCGGCTCAGCGGTGTTTATGGAGCAGCTCGGGTTTTCCATGGCGCTCGGGACGTTTATTGCGGGTGTCATGCTGGCGGATACGGAATACCGCCATGAGCTGGAGATCACCATCGAGCCGTTCAAAGGGCTGCTGCTGGGAATGTTCTTCATTTCTGTCGGTATGTCGCTGAATATCGGCGTACTGTGGCAGTATCTGCCGCAAATCCTGCTGGGTGTGATTGTGCTGGTGAGTGTCAAAATGATGGTGCTGTATCTGCTGGCACATCTTACCTGCCGCCGCAGCGGGCGCTTACAGTTTGCCGGGGTGCTCAGCCAGGGCGGTGAATTTGCGTTCGTTCTGTTCTCGGCGGCGCTGGCCAGCCGTGTTATCACGGATCACCAGATGGCGCTGCTGCTGGTGGTGGTCACGCTTTCCATGATGACCACGCCGCTGCTGATGCAGGGCATCGATATGATTCTGGCGCGCCGTTACAATAATGCCGAGCCGGGAACGGGCGAAACGCCGTTTGTGGAAGATAATCACCCGCATGTGATTCTGGTCGGTTTCGGGCGGATGGGACAGGTCATCGGCCGCCTTCTGATGGCCAACAAAATCCATCCGACGGTGCTGGAAAAAGATGTCAGTGCGGTCAGTGCCATGCGGCGTTACGGTTATAAAGTGTATTACGGGGATGCGACCGGACTCGCATTGTTGCGTTCTGCCGGGGCAGAGACAGCAAAGGTGATTGTCATTACCTGTGATAAGCCGGAAGATACCATGACGATTGTGCAGTTGTGTCAGGAGCACTTTCCGCACCTGCAAATCATTGCCCGCGCACGGGGCAGGGTGGAAGCACATGAGCTGCTCACGCACGGCGTGACGCAGTTCAGCCGCGAAACGTTCTCGTCGGCACTGGAACTGGCACGAAAAACCCTGATCGGGCTGGGAACACACCCGGCAGAGGCTCACCGGGCACAACAGTTATTCCGCAGGCTGGATATGCAGCTGCTGCGTGAGCTGATTCCGCAGGCGGAAGAGGAAATCTCGCATATCTCCCGCGTCAAAGAAGCGCGGCGTGAGCTGGAAAATCTGTTTGATAATGAAATGAAACGGGAAAAACATCTGCCGGACAGCTGGAACCTGACGGAAGACTCTCCGGGCAGCGGACGGACAGATGACAGGAGCTGAAAAATGAGTAACCGGAAACGGTTTATTGCGGGTGCGGTATGCCCTGAGTGTCAGACGCAGGACACACTCGCGATGTGGCGTGAAGATAATGTGGATGTGGTGCAGTGCGTGCAGTGCGGCCATCTTGAGCGCCGGGCGGATGCACCCGCGGAGCAGCATATACGTAAAGATGAACAGGTAATTGGTATCTTTACACCGGGGGAATAACAGGCAACGGTTTTTCACAGAGAATTTGGGGGAATTTGTCCCAAAACAGATACAGTGGCTGTAAATTCCGTTACAATCGGCGCGTTAATTAAAATCTTATCCCCCGCGGATGTGTAGGAGATACCAATGAAAGTAGCAAAAGACCTGGTAGTGAGCCTGGCTTATCAGGTAAGAACAGAAGACGGTGTATTAGTTGATGAGTCTCCGGCAAGTGCTCCGTTAGACTATCTGCACGGTCGCGGTGCGCTGATCAGCGGGCTGGAAAGTGCACTGGACGGCCGCGTTGCCGGTGATGTGTTCGACGTTGATGTCGGTGCAAATGATGCATACGGTCAGTATGACGAAAACCTGGTTCAGCGCGTACCGAAAGACGTTTTCGTCGGTGTTGATGAACTGGAAGTCGGCATGCGTTTCCTGGCAGACACCGATATGGGCCCTGTACCGGTTGAAATCACCGGTATCGAAGGTGACGAAGTGATTGTTGACGGCAACCATATGCTGGCCGGTCAGAACCTGAAATTCCACGTCGAAGTTATCGGTGTGCGTGAAGCAACAGCAGAAGAGCTGGAGCATGGTCACGTTCACGGTGAAGAAGGCGGCTGTTGCGGTGGTCACGACCACGGCGAAGAAGGCGGTTGCTGCGGCGGCGGTCATGGTCATGGTCACGATCACGACCATGGTCACGAACACGGTGAAGGCGGCTGCTGTGGCGGCGGTGGTCACGGTAAAGGTCACGGCCACGGTAACGGCGGCTGCGGTTGTCACTGATAACCCGCGTCTGAACCGGACAAAAAAAGCGCATTCCTGACGGATGCGCTTTTTTTATGTCCGTTGTTTATCAGTAGTGCGGCGGCGGCACTTCTTCTGACAGCGGTGCCACATTTGAGCCGGGGGTGGCTTTCAGGCGTTCGGTCAGCAGGCGGAGCCTTTCATTCAGCCGGGTGATATCCATCTGCTGCTGTGTGACCACCTGATTGAGTTCCTCAATAGTCATATCCTGAAAGGCTGTTTTGCTCTCCAGTTGTTCGAGGCGTTGTTCCAGTTCAAAAAGGTCCATCGTTTTCTCCTGTCTGAGACGGGGATTACTGTGTAAAAGTATGTAATATTCCTGTGAAATACACTTAGAGTGAGAGGATATATTTTATTGGGGGGTTACTATGAAACCTCTTTTTGCTAAGGTTGTCTCAGCATCACAAAACCGTGACATTATGATGTCGCCCGGTGACGGCTGCAAGGACTCTCTGGCGTGATCTGCTGTGCGGTATGTCCTGTAACTGTTGCAAAACTTATGGAGAAAAGGATGAAATCACTGTTTAAAGCGACTGTTGTCGCAACCTCGCTGGCAATGACATTAGGTATGTCACAGGCTTATGCGGATACCGCGCCGAAAAAAGAAGAAGTAAAACTGAACAGCGCATTTAAAACCGCAAGTCAGCAGAATGCTTATGCACTGGGTGCGTCACTGGGTCGTTATATGGAAAATGCCCTGAATGAGCAGAAATCCATTGGTCTGGATCTGGATCGTGACCAGATGATGGCGGGTGTTCAGGATGCATTCAGCAACAAAAGTAAGCTGAGTGATGAAGAGATCAACCAGACTCTGCGCGGTTTTGAAGAGCAGGTGAAAGGTGCCGCTCAGGAAAAAATGGCACGCGAGGCTACTGAGAACAAAGCAGCCGGTGACAAATACCGTGCGGCATTCGCCAAAGAAAAAGGCGTGGAAAAAACCAAAAGCGGTGTGCTTTACAAATCTGAGAAAAACGGTAACGGTGCATCTCCGAAAGAAACAGACAGCGTTGTCGTTCACTATAAAGGCGCATTAATCGACGGCACTCAGTTTGACAGCTCTTACGATCGTAACGAGCCGCTGACTATCCGTCTGGACAGCGTGATTAAAGGCTGGGCTGATGGCCTGAAGCAGATGAAAAAAGGCGGTAAAGCCAAACTGGTTATCCCGCCGGAAGCCGCTTACGGCACCGATGGTGTTCCGGGTATCCCTGCAAACTCTACCCTGGTCTTTGACGTTGAGTTACTGGATATCAAACCAGCAGCCAAATAAGCCCTGCTGATACCGGAAACTGACAAAACCCGCACTTTTCTGTGCGGGTTTTTGTTTCCGCGGCGATCAGGATTATGAAAAATTTGCAAAACATCCGTGTTTTTTTGTATTTTTTACCAGAATTTGATCACCTCAGGCGCAAAACGGCCTGTTTTTCGCTATAACTTAACCTGCGGGTATCTGCACAGAACCGGAAGCCCGTCATTTGCAGCTTTCCTGCACCCGGTAAATACGGGTATATAATTGATACATGATGACAGGGTAATCCTCCTGCAGTGAAAGATTACAGATGAGTAAAACCAACGACGTTCACACGTTACAAAGAGTGGTGTATTAAATGTCTAACCCAGTATTATTTAATGACAATGATTCAGATTACATCGTAAATCATCCGTTTACTGAAACGGATTATGAAATTCTGAAATCCTATGAGGCGGCCGTTGATGGTCTGGCGCTGCTCATCGGTGAGCACTGTGAAATCGTTCTCCACTCACTGGAAGACCTGAAGCGCTCAGCGGTGAAGATCGCAAACGGTCACCATACCGGCCGTAAAGTCGGCTCCCCGATCACAGACCTGGCGCTGCGTATGCTGCACGACATTACTGATGAAGACTGCAGCACGTCGAAAGCCTATTTTACCCGGGCGAAAACCGGGGCACTGATGAAATCGCTGACTATTGCTATCCGCAATAAGTCACGTCGTATCATCGGGTTATTGTGTATCAACATGAACCTGGATGTGCCTTTTTCACAGGTTGTTCAGACCTTCATCCCGAAAGAACTGGCGGAAGAAACGTCCAATGTAAACTTCGCCTCTTCCGTTGAAGACCTGGTGGCACAGACGCTGGAACAGACAATCGAAGAAGTGAATGCCGACCGCAATGTGGCAAACAACGCGAAGAACAAACAAGTGGTGCTGAACCTGTATGAGAAAGGGATATTTGATATCAAAGATGCCATCAACCTTGTTGCTGTGCGTCTGAATATCTCCAAACACACGGTTTATCTCTACATCCGCCAGTTTAAAAACGGCGAGTAAGGCAGCACGGAGCAATGACACCGTTATCTTACTGCCTGCTGGTTACCGGCCCTGCCTACGGCACACAGCGTGCCGGCAGCGCGTTGTTGTTTGCCCGGCATGTGATTGCGGCCGGACACCGGATTCAGTGTGTGTTTTTTTACCGTGAAGGGGTCAGCAACGCTAATGTGCTGACATCACCGGCCGGGGACGAAACCGATATGGTGCGTCAGTGGCAGCAGCTTGCCCGTGACAACGATATTCAGCTTGCGGTTTGTGTGGCGGCGGCACTGCGCCGTGGTGTCACTGATGCTGCTCAGGCGGCATCGCTGCAACTGGCTGCGGCTAATCTGGCGGACGGGTTCGCCCTCAGCGGTCTGGGCACTCTGGCGGAAGCTATGGTGACCTGTGACCGTGTTATCCAGTTTTAGGGAGATCCGGTGAAACGTATTGCCTTTGTTTTCAGAAGTGCGCCTCACGGCAGCAGCGGTGGCCGGGAAGGGCTGGATGCGCTGCTGGCAACCAGTAATTATACGGAAGGGGTCGCGGCCTTTTTTGTGTCCGACGGGGTGTTACAGTTATTACCGGAACAAACACCGGCAAATATTCTCGCCCGTGATTATATTTCCACCTTCAAAGTCCTGCCGCTTTACGATATTGAAGAATGCTACTGCTGCACAGAAGATATGGCCGCACGGGGATTGTCCCCGGAGACACCGTATATTCTGCCGGTGACCTGTCTGAGTGCGGCGGAACTGGCGCGGAAACTGGCGGCATTTGACGCCGTGGTGTCATTTTGATCTACATACGGTGAGCAAGATGCTATATACTGTCAGCCAATCGCCATTTCGTACTGATATCCAATCATTACTGAATCTGTTATCCCCTGAGGATGACATCCTTTTTACCGAAGATGGCGTAATCGCAGCAACGGAAGGTAACCCGTTGTTGCAGGCGCTTATTCAGTCGGGTCATATTCCCTGTGTGCTGCGGGAGGATGCCGAAGCACGCGGTTTATTACCGTTCCTTTCGGGCAAAGTGAGAATCACAGACTATACTGGTTTTGTGGCACTCACCGTCACACACACGCAACATTTTGCGTGGGAATAGCAAATATCATTGTATATTTCTTGACACCCTGTTGCGTCAGCAATAAAATTTCGCGTCCTCGTGTTTTGTCTTTGACAGATACGAGGCACAAATCCGTGTTTACGAAGCAAAAAACCAGGAGCTTTTTTTATAATGGCAACGATTAATCAGCTGGTTCGCAAATCCCGTAGCTCGAAAGTTGTGAAAAGCAACGTTCCTGCACTGGAAGCCTGCCCGCAAAAACGTGGCGTATGTACCCGTGTATATACCACCACACCTAAAAAACCTAACTCAGCACTGCGTAAAGTATGCCGTGTACGTTTAACCAACGGTTTTGAAGTTTCTTCATACATCGGTGGTGAAGGTCATAACCTGCAGGAACACAGCGTGATCCTGATCCGCGGTGGTCGTGTTAAAGACTTACCGGGTGTTCGCTACCACACTGTTCGCGGCGCACTGGACTGTTCCGGTGTTAAAGACCGTAAACAAGCTCGTTCTAAGTACGGTGTGAAGAAGCCAAAAGCTTAATGGTTCTCCGTTAAGTAAGGCCAAACATTTATCGCATTAATGTCAAATAAACTCATTGAGTTTTGGACAACCCTGAATTAACAACGGAGTATTTCCATGCCACGTCGTCGTGTAATTGGTCAACGTAAAATTCTGCCAGATCCTAAGTTCGGATCAGAGCTGCTGGCCAAATTTGTAAATATCCTGATGGTAGACGGTAAAAAATCTACCGCAGAATCAATCGTATATACCGCGCTTGAGACCCTGGCTCAGCGTTCAGGTAAAGATCACCTGGAAGCATTCGAAATCGCACTGGATAACGTGCGTCCGACTGTCGAAGTTAAGTCCCGCCGCGTTGGTGGTTCTACTTACCAGGTGCCGGTTGAAGTTCGTCCGGTCCGCCGTAATGCATTAGCAATGCGCTGGATCGTTGAAGCTGCCCGTAAACGCGGTGATAAGTCCATGGCTCTGCGCCTGGCAAATGAATTATCCGATGCAGCTGAAAACAAAGGCACTGCCGTTAAGAAACGTGAAGACGTTCACCGTATGGCAGAAGCTAACAAGGCGTTCGCACACTACCGTTGGTAATCAAACCGTAGTGAATTGTGTATAGGGTAGCCGTAAGGCTGCCCGACCAAATTAAACGAACGTCCAAGAGAGAGGAAAAAATGGCTCGTCAAACACCCATTTCACGTTACCGTAATATCGGTATCAGTGCACATATCGACGCCGGTAAAACCACCACAACAGAACGTATTCTGTTTTATACAGGTGTGAACCATAAAATTGGTGAGACCCACGAAGGTTCAGCAACGATGGACTGGATGGAGCAGGAACAAGAGCGTGGTATTACTATCACCTCCGCAGCAACCACTGCGTTCTGGTCTGGTATGGGTAAACAATTTGAACCACACCGCATCAACATCATCGACACCCCGGGGCACGTTGACTTCACAATCGAAGTAGAACGTTCTATGCGTGTTCTTGATGGTGCTGTAATGGTTTACTGTGCCGTTGGTGGTGTTCAGCCACAGTCTGAAACCGTATGGCGCCAGGCAAACAAATATCATGTACCTCGTATCGCGTTCGTTAACAAAATGGACCGTATGGGTGCAAACTTCCTGAAAGTTGTTGATCAGATCAAAACCCGCTTAGCGGCCAACCCGGTACCACTTCAGTTAGCTATCGGCGCTGAAGAGTCATTCACCGGTGTTGTTGACCTGGTCAAAATGAAAGCGATTCAGTGGAGTGAAGAAGACCAGGGCGTTACCTTCACATACGAAGATATCCCGGCAAACATGCAGGAATTAGCTGACGAATGGCACCAGAATCTGGTTGAAGCCGCAGCTGAAGCTTCTGAAGAGCTGATGGAAAAATATCTCGGTGGTGAAGAACTGACTGAAGCTGAAATCAAAACAGCATTACGTCAGCGCGTACTGGCGAACGAAATTATCCTGGTAACCTGTGGTTCTGCATTTAAGAACAAAGGTGTTCAGGCGATGCTGGATGCGGTTGTTGAGTACCTGCCATCTCCGACAGAAGTTCCTGCTATTAAAGGTATTCTGGACGACGGTAAAGATACTCCTGCTGAGCGTCACTCTTCTGACGAAGAGCCGTTTGCATCTCTGGCATTTAAAATTGCAACCGACCCGTTCGTGGGTAACCTGACGTTCTTCCGCGTATACTCTGGTGTTGTTAACTCCGGTGATACCGTACTGAACCCGGTTAAATCCAAGAAAGAGCGTTTCGGCCGTATCGTTCAGATGCACGCTAACAAACGTGAAGAGATTAAAGAAGTTCGCGCTGGTGACATCGCGGCTGCTATCGGTCTGAAAGACGTCACTACAGGTGATACTCTGTGTGCGATTGAAGCACCAATCATCCTGGAGCGTATGGAATTCCCTGAGCCGGTAATCTCTGTTGCAATCGAGCCGAAAACCAAAGCTGACCAGGAAAAAATGGGTATCGCACTGGGCCGTCTGGCACAGGAAGATCCATCATTCCGCGTATCAAGTGATGAAGAGACTAACCAGACTATCATCGCCGGTATGGGTGAATTACACCTGGACGTTCTGGTCGACCGTATGCGTCGTGAGTTCAAAGTTGAAGCGAACGTGGGTAAACCACAGGTAGCTTACCGCGAAGCAATCACTATGAAAGTGACTGATATCGAAGGTAAACACGCTAAACAGTCCGGTGGTCGTGGTCAGTACGGTCATGTTGTTATCGACATGTATCCGCTGAACAAGAAAGACGCAGAAGGCGTCAACATGGAATACGAATTTGTCAACGAAATCAAAGGTGGTGTGATTCCTGGTGAATACATCCCTGCGGTTGACAAAGGTATCCAGGAGCAGCTTAAATCTGGTCCGTTAGCAGGCTACCCTGTTGTGAACATGGGTGTTCGTCTGCATTTCGGTTCATACCATGATGTTGACTCCTCTGAACTGGCGTTTAAACTGGCGGCATCTCTGGCGTTTAAAGACGGCTTCAAAAAAGCGAAACCAGTTCTGCTGGAACCAATCATGAAAGTTGAGGTGGAAACACCGGAAGACTACATGGGTGACGTCATTGGTGACCTGAACCGTCGTCGCGGTATGATCGAAGGTATGGATGACATGCCTACCGGTAAAATCGTCCGTGCGCAAGTGCCACTGTCTGAAATGTTTGGTTATGCAACTGACCTGCGTTCACAGACCCAGGGCCGTGCTTCTTACTCCATGGAATTCCTGAAGTATAATGAAGCGCCAAACAACGTAGCTCAGGCTGTTATTGAAGCTCGTAATGCAAAATAATCGGTAATTTACCGGTTTAACTCGTTAATTTCAGTCCCTTCTCACAGTGAAGAAGGGACTCCATAAGGAATAGAGTCGTGTCTAAAGAAAAATTTGAACGTACGAAACCGCACGTTAACGTTGGTACTATCGGCCACGTTGACCACGGTAAAACTACCCTGACTGCTGCAATCACTACCGTTCTGGCAAAAACCTACGGTGGCAGCGCACGTGCATTCG
>OJJS01000060.1_pt1 | contig 22497 bp, 29 predicted proteins | sample 1596371 | NCBI WGS metagenome assembly OJJS01 (sample SAMEA4350116, study PRJEB24818) | metagenome | biome: human; feature: gut; material: faeces | place: Denmark | collected 2013-09 | reverse complement strand
TTTCAGTGGTTAAAAAAAGAACGGGAACTAATAAGCTCCCGTTAACTATTTCACTGTAAACTGAATTACATGTGTTTGATGATTGCGTCACCAAACTCTGAGCATTTCAGGAGTTTAGCGCCTTCCATCAGGCGTTCGAAATCGTAGGTGACAGTCTTGGCAGCGATTGCCCCTTCCATTCCTTTAACGATTAAGTCAGCGGCTTCAAACCAGCCCATGTGGCGCAGCAGTAGATACTAAGAATCAATATAACTACATAATTTTATTATTAAAAACTATTAAAAAACAATGCTCTTCAGGTATTTGAATGCTTTGCCTAACCTATTGTTTTAACACTATTCCACTGATAGTTTTGGGGAATGTATTTTCAATTATTGGTTCGTGAAAAAACGTATTCCATCTCAACGCGCTTCATCGCCTAAATGGACACATTAACTTTTCACCACCGGCAACTGACTAAAATTTGTCGTGTATGCCGGTGACAACATTTCGCGCTTCATCTTGTACCCGCTGTCGCTGCCTTTACCAGCAAACCACACGCGGCCCATGCCGCTGTTATTGATCGTGTCGATGGTCTTCATCAGCTCGTCGCTGTTTTTGAATGGCTGCCGCGTGGCGAACATATCGAGCTGAGTGACTGCTGAATCCGTGAAATCTGACAGAATAATGCCCGCCTTATAATACCGGTACCCATCACACCAGATGTTATCCAGTGATCTCATGGCGGCATTAATGATGTCCCGCGTGTCGCAGCTGGGATACTCGAGTGAAATGTTTGTACTATTCGCATAGTCCGGCCCGTTAGCGTGTCTGCTGATCTGCACAAACACCCCGATCATCCGGCAACGCTGCTTTTCTTCCCGGAGTTTTTCAGCTGACCGTTCCGCATATTCACATACGGCCTTTCTCATGGTGACAATGTCTGTCACTTTGGTACCGAACGACCTGGAGCAGAGGATCTGCTGTTTCACCTTTCTGACTTCTTCCAGCTCGATGCAGGGTTCCCCGTTCAGTTCCCGCAGCGTGCGCTCAGTGACAACACCGAATGTTTTACGGATAGTCGCTGGTGCGGCGTTCGCCAAATCTAATGCTGTGCGGATCCCCATTGTGTTCAGTCTGGCAGATATGCGCCGGCCGATTCCCCATACCTCACTGACCGGTATCAAAGCCAGTAATTTACGCTGGCGCAGCGGATCCGAAAGGTCTATCACCCCGCCGGTTTTTTTCCATATTTTTGCTGCGTGGTTGGCAATTTTTGCGAGTGTCTTTGTCGGTGCAATACCAACGCCGACCGGAAGGTGTGTTTTCTGCAGAATGGCAGCCTGTATCTCACGGCCGTAATCCTCCAGGCTGAATGCCCTGGTCATGCCGGTAAAATCAAGAAAGGCTTCATCGATAGAATAGATTTCTGTGGCGGGTGCGAAGGATGAGAGCAATGTCATCACACGGCTGCTCATATCGCCGTACAACGCATAATTTGAGCTGAATACTGCCACGTTATTTTTGTGACAAAAGGCGCGGCATTCATAATACAGCGCCCCCATTTTGATGCCGAGGGCTTTCGCCTCTGCCGACCTGGCAATCACGCAGCCGTCATTATTACTCAGGACGATGACCGGCCTGCCTGTCAGGTCCGGCCGGAATACTCTTTCGCAGCTGGCGTAAAAGCTGTTTACATCCACCAGCGCGAACATCACTGCGCCCGGTGAATGATGTAGGTGACCACACCGAAAATCTGTAAATCCTGCTCACCGCTGATTGCAATAGGCTGATAATTCGGATTCATCGGGATCAGCATGGGTATCGGTGATAGCTGCAATTTTTTGACAGTAAACTCACCGTCAAAACTGGCAATCACTATATCGCCTTCAGCCGCGGTTACCGCGCTGTCCACGATAACCACATCGCCATCAAAGATATTTGCATCTATCATCGAACTACCTTCAACCCTGAGCAGATAGGTACTTTCAGGATGCCGGATCAGTTCACTGTTCAGGTTTATGCGATCCTCGATATAGTCCGCCGCTGGTGACGGAAACCCAGCGGGGACATGCTCCAGGAACAGAGGTAATGTCAGAATTGTATCATCGTTTATCTTGACAAGCTTCATACTCAAAACCGATTAACTGTACGTATATACAGTTAATGATAGAGAAGTTTGACTGTCTCATCAATCTGATTTTTACTAATTTTATGCGTCACATACATTACTCGTTGAAATCAAATCCGACAGTCTGCTATGAGCAAATATCGGACATTAATAACCTCAGAGACATAGCGTCCTCGAAATGTATCCCCCTAGAATGATACTTGTCATGGACTCATCGTAACCAATTAATTTTTCAGTGGAAATCGGAGGTGGAATTTTTATGAATAGGAAAAGGAGAAAAATGCCCTCCTTTTCTATTTTTAAATTACACTACAACTTAAATTTTAGCCTTTCAGGAGCATCGTATAGAGTAGATATTTTTACTTCGGTTTTACAACCTTTATCCTCAATTGCCAATGCGTATGCCCGCCTTAAGTTTTTTTCCATTCTTGGGTCAAATAGCACCGTATCTAAGAGTTCTGCTGGATTAATTTCAAACTGGAAAATATCACTATCGGTGCTATTATCATCACTAGTATATATTAAACGAACTTCGTTTTCGTGTTCAAATTCTACACGCTTGTATAAAAGCGATTCAGCAATGCCTGAACCATTAGTATTCAATAAATCAATTGACGTGAGTTTTCCTGGAAGAGTATCTTCCGGAAGATAAGAAACCTTACCTATAAAACACTTTACATTATGGTAAGTCGGCTCTGTTTTTTGAAGTGCGGCTAATAATTTTCTTGGTGTGGTTGAAACTCTTACACCATTTTTATCATGGGAATATATCCGCCACATTGCATCGGTTTCACTGTGAAATGTCCAGCATTGCCCATAAACATAATCTTTTGCGGCAAATGTTCCTGTTTGACCATCAGATGTTTCAATTACACAATTTAATAAAGCATTCTCAAAAGGGTCATCCCATTTTTTTGGTCTTACTAAAGTTAATTTTTTTTCTTCAAGTAATTGAAGAAAACGGTATATTGGCATAATTCTATAAATAGGCATATCCAATGATTCATCTGTTAAATTAATATAGTTATTATAGCTCATGCATATTGACCTTTTGCTTTGTTAGTGGAATTGAAAATCAAAAAGGCGACTGGGATATTTTAGCAAAAACCTAAAAACTGATTCAACCCTGCTGATTTGAAGATTTCAGTTCATATATCCAATATTATAAATTCTCATTTATGGACTATTTTCCTAAATTTTTTTAATTCAATATTTAGGGAGCGCAGTACACCTATAATCGAATGACTACTTCTGGCACAGAGCAGACTGTCAGGATTACCGCGCCTGAAATCCACAAGCGCGGCTTTATTATTTACCCAGCCGCTGGAAAATACCGGTAAATCGTCGATACCCCAACACTATAAATAATTGCCAGCTGCTGCCGTGAATACCCTCTATCCAGCAGGCGATCGATTTGTTCACAGTCGTTTTGTGTCAGTGCCGCTGGTCTTCCGCCGACTCTGCCCTGTGCTCTCGCGGCGGCCAGCCCTGCTAATGTCCGCTCTACTATCAGCTCACGTTCCATTTCTGCCAGCGCTGACATGACGTGAAAGAAAAAACGCCCCATCGCGGTGCTGGTGTCGATACTGTCCGTCAGTGACCGGAAGTGTGCGCCGCGTTCGTGCAGATCAGATATCAGGGCTATCAGGTTTTTGACACTGCGCCCGAGCCTGTCCAGTTTCCATACTGCCAGTGTATCGCCCGGCTGAATGGCCTTTAATGCCCGCTTCAGTCCCGGCCTGACGGCGGTTTTACCGCTCATTTTGTCCTCAAAAATCTGGTCGCAATTTATGCTGATAAGCGCATTTCGCTGTAAATCGCTGTTTTGGTCAGTTGTTGATACACGGATATAGCCGATGACCGCCATTGTTTTCCCTCATGTTTGCTGTAATGACGGGATTATTACGGATTTATCCGGTTATGGCTGCATTCCCGGAAACCTTGGTTTACCGGAATTGCTGGATAAGAAGTTCGATAAGACCGGCGGGAAGATCACAGGACAGACGGATATTGAGGCGCCGGGCGGTCGCACCCAGACACTGAAAGCAAAAACTGGTACATCGGTATACCAGGAGTTGTACCTTCAGGACACCTTCGCTGCATGGTGGGGGATTACCGCTGGTAATAAGTTAAGCCTGGAAAACAGGATTACAGGCAATACGCTTACTATCGGTATTGATGGTTTCAAAATTGACGGTAAAAATATTGCGACTACAGATCAGCTTTTTGGTGTCGGACAAACCTACAAAAATCTGACGTCCGGTCGTCAAAATAAAGTCTGGTATACCAACACCGACAGTAAGCCCCGCATTATCCATGTCGAATCAAACAGAACCGGCACACAATACCCTTTCAGTATTGATATTCAGATTATTGATACGGGTGGACAGAATCGCGGGGATTACCGTTGGACAGCGGCGGATGAGGTGGTTTCTCTTACAGCTACAGTTCCGCCCGGAGCAAGATATAGCGTTAACGGGGGATGGGGGCAGCCGACAGAATGGGTTGTTATTAATAGCTGGCTGGAGATGTCACTATGAGATATTACAAAACAAAAAATAATGAAGTTTATGCACTTGAAGATAATGATTTAGCCAAAGATTGGATAAAAGAAAAAGTGACTGAAATCACCAAAGAGGAAGCTGATAACATCACAAATCCGCGACCAACGAAAGAGCAATTGATCGCAAAAGCAGAATACGATAAACAGGCGCTGATTACAGAGGTTCAGGCGGAAACGCAACTGCTGCAAACAAAACATGCTATGAAACGCATCAAACCGGATGAACTGGAACTGTTAATCGCCTGGCTGGATTACCTGGACGAACTGGAGGCAGTGGACGTATCCACCGCCCCGGATATTAACTGGCCAGTGAAACCGGTGGTGTAGGCCATTCAGTACCGGCACCGGCGGATGTGTCGGTATCAGTGACTTTCACACTGTAAATTTCCCATTCTGTCAGTTTTACCTGGTCTGTTTCAGTTGCCATGTTGAGGCGTATTTTACGTTCCAGCATGGCAATTTCCTGTTCAGCTTCTGCCAATAACGACTGTTTCTGACTTTCGGCAACAGCGACCTCATGCGTGTGCTGTTCTGCTTTATCTGTCACCCATTTCTTACCGTTCCACTTATCAAAAGGTGTTAGCGGTTCAAGTAATGTCAGGTTATCCGGCAGCGCACCGACTGTGTTTATCAGGATTTTTTCTTTTGTGGTTTTGTCGTAAGCGGTTTTACCGCGATGGTCTTCCACATGCAGCCAGCGTTTTCCGTCCTCACTGCGGATAATGGCAAATCCCGGTGCGGGTAATTCCGGTTTATCCGGATAGACATCAGCTTTCAGACTGAATCCCAGCTGTACCTCATCCATGCTTTTGCCGGTATATTCCCGTGTCAGCGGGTGGCAGCAATACACCTCTGCCCATCCCGGAACCGTAGCCAGCCCGTTTTCATCAAATACTGCGTACTGAATTTCAGTGTTGTAATCTGCCATTTCAAATAACCCTCGTAATATAAATAACCGCTTTGTTTACCGGTCTGAATTCATTTGCTGTGCTTACCTGACGGGATGCATCAAAGGAGTACGCTATAGAGTTCCCGCCTGATCCGGCAGCGCGACCGCCGGAATTGACGGAGTGCCGGAAGACTCCCTCGGAAAAATCTCCGCCCTCAATCGTCGGATTACCAAAGCGGCCAGTCAGGTTCCGCATAGCGTCGCTCTGGACGCTGCCCAGCGTTCGCCCGGAGTCATAACCTTTTCCGCTGTCCAGTGCCCGTTTAAATAGCCCCCGGTCGTCGGGAAGTTTCAGCCCGGGAAAGACTTTGGCAAGCTCCGGATGAACTGATGCACTGAATGAACGGCCGTCATTTGCTAAAAAGTTTTCGGGGATAGATGCTGTTGACTGCCATTCGATAGTTGCCCCGATCGGAACACCCACAATACGATTTTCATATATATCGCCGTTGTTATTCAGATAACGTGCTGTGACAACTGCTTTGTGATCAACATAAATCTGCCCTGTATCAGAGTTTCCGGCGCCGGATGAAATAGAAATACCTTTGATATATTTCACATTGATATCGCCGGTAAATGCGCCACTAAAACCCATTCTAGGCATTTCAGTAATCGCACTGAAATTAAAATAGTTTCCTTTCGGCTGAAATTTTTCCGGTAAACCAAGGTTTTTGATAAAAGCCGCTGTATCCGGGATGTCTGCGCCGTTTTGGTCTTTGGCGAGTTTGCTGTTTACTTCTGTTTTTGTGGCGTAGTTACCGCCGGAGATAATTTTTTTGATCGCGTCCTTCAGTTGGTTATCATTATTTTTATCCTGCGCAATACCAGCTTCAATCAGCACACCAAGAATTTCCCGCTGGACGGAATTAAGCCAGCCAGCCTCCAGTATGGTCGGTGCTATACCGGCGGCCACGTTGCCGTTTGTCCACTCGCCGTTTTTATCGGCGGTACTGGTGACATCACCAATTTTTTTCATAACAAAGCCTCACTCAGTGAAGGTGATAATTAGTTGTTGATAATCAGGGTTTACTGGTCGTAACCGACCTGAAGGATCGTGTGAGAGGGGGAAATCTGATTAAACTGGCATTCGAGGTAATGCTCCCCCCACGAACGCAGCGGGTCACCGCAGTAACTGCCGCCGGCGACCGCGTATGTCACCTGTGTGTTTCCGGCATTGATACGCCAGACGAACGGCCATTCATCACCGTTCAGTGCATCACTGCAGGCTGACAGCCCCGCCCTTGCCTGCCGGAATTCGGTAATGGTGATGGTGTAACCCATCTCGGCAGCCAGGCTGATGTAATAGGGTTTTGACATCCCGCCGGTGCGCAGCAGTTTTGAAAGAACCGCGGATTGTCGTTTCGGGATGGTGTCCATCTCCCCGATCCCACAATCATCCGGCAGACCGAGTGTTTTTTCCCACTCCGGTAATAACGTTGTGGCCGCCTTCGGAAATGCCCCCTCAAGCAACTGAACCGCGTCAATATCCGAAGACTCATAGCCACGCGCCAGTGCCCGGAGAACAGCATGCATATTTGATCCCGGCCGCCAGTCCCACGCCATACCCTGCGGTGCCAGTCCGATCATGGCCTGAGTGTAATCATCAGCAGTGTAATTCATGTGTATGACACCTCCCCGCGCTGTGCCAATTCGCCGGTACTCAGAACTATATTTTCAGCCGGTTTTTTCAGGACAAAGCCGGTGGTGCCGGGGATATCAGCAATCGCATACTGCAGGTCAGAAAGGTAGATTTTTGCGCCGCCAGTCGGGTCACTGTCCCGGAAGAACACATCATCAATGGCTTTGGCTATCTGCTGATGTAATTCCGAGGTTGCCCGGCTCAGCCCTTCAATTTCAAAATCTATCTTTTTCGCGATAGGTGAACATACCCACACCAGCGCCGTCACCGTCTGCACATCCCAGATATGATCTGCGACACGCAACTGATCACCGGTCGCATGCACTGAATAAGTTTCTTTGGTAGCCGGTCCGTCAGTTCCCAGCGGAAAACCGCCGTTGCTGTTGCCGTCACACATGATGTAAATACCGACCGACCCGGCACCCAGCAGGCGGCGTTTGACCCAGGCACGGGAAATACCGGGCACTTCTTTCGCCCAGCCTTCATAGTCTGTATCGCTGCCGCCCTGCGGTGGTTTCTGGTACGCATGCAGAACACGCTGCCGGAAAGCCTCTTCATTCTCAATATCACTGCCGCCGGTGATCGGCTCAACAGCAACACATTCCGAAGATACCCCGGAAATAGCGACTTCAAGCGTCAGTTTTGTACCGGCCGGTGAGTTACCCGCAGCGCCGCCGCCGTAAATATTATCGTCAATGCCGGGCAGGATGGCCTCAACAGACACAATGCCTTTCCCGTCAGCATTAATATGGGCCTCAGCAACAGACTGGTACCGGTATCCATCCCCGCGGGTCATCGCTGTACCGGCCGGAATGATGCTGTCCGGCACGCCGTCAAACTGAACCTTTGCACCGGTGGCTTTGTTTGGTGGTTTACGGTAAACCCGCTTCAGCGCCCCCCAGCCCGCAAGGTATTCATCTGTTGCTGTAAACGGGGTTGCCTGTTTTGCAATGTAATCCAGATAGGCATAATGCAGATGTGCCATACCGGCATCCATATCCGCCAGTACCCGCATATTGGAATACCGCAGCAGCGCGCCCGGCTCTTTCAGTTCATTGCGCAGGAAATTCTGGTTCTGCTCCCGCAGCTCCGTCAGTGTTTTACGCTTAAACGGCATTTATTGTTTCTCCCATACCCAGTAAAAACGCAGATCTTCCGCACCGGCGTCCGGCCGGTGATAACGGATAACCATGTTCAGCCGCTGTGGCCACACTATTTGTGTCCGGATCTGAATATCAGATACGACCCCGTCAGTTATCAGCCAGGTCAGCGCCTCACGGGCGTAATCCTCCGCTTTCTTTGCCACCTGCGTGGTCAGTTTCTGACGTCTCAGCAGCCAGAGACGGGAGCCGATAAACCCATCCGTTCCGGTATCCGCCCACCAGCCGCGCCGGTGTTCATCGTCATAATCATCATCGCTGTGCGCCAGCCGGTCAGTGAACAGACTGCTCATAATCGCTGACTGCAAATCATCACCGGAAAGCAGGTCACCGTTTCCGGCTATCCAGTCCGCCCGCAGTGTATCCGCGTTCCACCAGGAAGAAATATCAGACATCAGACTTTCTCCTTAATCGGGTTGCTGGTTCGGGTGGCACTGCCCGGTTCGACATTTTTCACATCATGGTTGTGATTGTTGTAGCTGTCCCGCAGGTCTTTCAGTGTGGATTTATTGCTACCGTAGTTATCAACCACATCACCGGACACTTTCAGGATCGGCGTATTCAGCACCACTTCTGTTTTGGCATTAACCGTCACCTTATCGGCGTTATTGATGGTCACATCTTTATCTTTGGCCTCAATCACAATGCCGTTCTCTGTCATGTGGATGTACATGCCCCACAGGTTGTACATCACGCTTTCACCCGGTGAGAGTCCGGTATGACGGGAACCGGGGTGATTGCTGCCGATGACCACCGCACTGGAGCGGTTCCCGCCGAGATAGGCGATCAGAACATCCGAGCCCGGCGGCAGAGAGGACGAAAAACCAAATTCCGTCATACGATAAGTGCCGTCCCGGACTTCCAGCGCGGTGCTGTACTGGAGGGTCTGAATCGCGCCGTCATCTTTGGTGACACTGGATTTACCGGCACCGATCATCATCGACATCCGGGTTTTTAAATCGCGGACCTGATCACTCATTGTCACACCCTTATTACCTGGTAAAATTCATACGGCTCGGCAATGAATGCTTCCGGCGGCATCAACTGTAGTGTTGCCCGTGTCCCGCCGGCATCCCGCAGATAGGTCACATCCGACAGCGTCCAGAATTTATCCGTTACCCCGAGGACAGGGATATTTATCGGGATCAGCGTATTTGGCTCCCACAGTTTCCCGGAAGCATCCCGCCAGCTGTCGACCATCACGCTCAGGATTTTTGAGCGCCCGTAGCGGCGGTTCATTTCCCAGTCGATACTTTCCTGCTCCCGTTTGGCGGTGATCAGGGTGCTTTCGATAATCGTGATGTAATTCCGGTACCGCATTTTCCCGGCTTCCGGGTCCCGCGCTGAGGCGTTCTGTACCGCTGACACATCTCCGGCAAACGGGGTAACAGACAGCGATACGCCGGTATAATCGGAATAGCGTTCTGCCATAGAATCCGAGAAATCAGCACTTTCGATATTTTTACCCTGCTCCACGCCGCTGGCCGCCACTTTGTCACTGACGCGGGTCAGCAGCAGGTTTCCGTCAGGCTGTTCGTAATACAGCAGCGCAGAGTACCGGCAGCAGCGTTCGATCACCTGCTGTGAGGACTCCCCCCAGTTCAGTGTGAATTGCGGGACAATCTGTAACCCGCCATCAGAAACCGTGCTCGACACCTCAATGCCGTACCACTGCGCCAGTTTCTGCGCGATTTGCAGGGCGTTTGACTGACTGATTACGTTATTCGGCCAGTTGGCTGAGCAGTCCACCAAATCCTGGCACTTACCCCGGCCTGACACGCTTATCTGGTGTTGGTTTTTGTTGATCTGCCCGTTCCAGGTGTCGATATAACCGGTGATAACCCGGTCCTGACCGAGAAACACCTCACAGGGATCACCCGGCTTAAACAGCTGCTTTTCATTCGTTGCCGGGTAGTAATCCATCAGGCTGATTTCAAAGTCATTCGGCAGCCGTTCAATGCCACGGGTAACCCGGACACTGTCCCAGCCGGAAATACGCTTGCCGTTTATCACCAGGGATAATTCTTCGGTTTTTTTTGTCTCTTCCGTCATTTTTTCAGTGCCTTAAATCTCACCGGCATAAACGCCGGATGCCGGGGCTGAATCTCCATCACCAGCTCGTCGCTGCGGGTTGCATCCTGATACAGGCGGTTGGCAACATTGAGAGACGGCAGCACCGACGGCAGAGTGTAAGACGACAGGCGGCCGCGTTCGGATCCTTTATCGGTGAAGAAAATGACAACCTGTTCGCGCCGGTTCAGGAGAGTAAGATAAATATCATCCAGCGCCAGATCCCCGGTAATAGTCATGGCATCATCAAGGGATTCACAGACTTCACGCTGATATCCGGCGGCCTCGGTGCTGTTTGTCGGGTCAGACTGTCCGGCCACAACCGAAAGCGCCGATGCCGCCAGTACAACCAGCATCATTTCAGTCAGTGCGGCAATTCTTTTATCCTGCTCCGTCTGCTGATATTCCGGATTGCGGAAACGGGATAACGCATTCAGGATCTGCATCTTCTGACCGGTGTCACCGTCCATAGTGATCAGGATGACAAACACTTGCTGTATCTGTGCGATCACATCTTCCGGGGATGCTGCATCACTGACCGCGCTGAGTGTTTCGTCCAGCCTTTGCCGGTCAATAATGGCCTGGTTCAGTGTTTTATTGATAATTTCACGGTCATCAGCATCACCCTGATGTATGCGCTTGCCGGTCGCACCGGACACCGCCCCGCCTGCGCTGCCTTTCTGATAGCGCCCGTATTTATTGCTTCCGAACACGCTGTTCAGCGAGTTACTGAGATTAGTGACCTCATCAACTGAACTGCTGACCATATTTACCCAGAAATCCGCAGTCTGTTTCAGCGTCTTCATCATCTGTGTGACAGACCGGACTTCACCTTTAATCATGGCGATCGTCTTCAGGGTGGTATGTGCCGCTTCTTTCAGCCACTGCCCGAACGTCAGTTCACCGGTTTTTTCACTGCCGGTGATGGCGAACACTTTCAGGCCGGACTCGATCACCACCAGCTCAAATTCAAACACCCTGCCGCTTTCTTCATTTTCTGACACCCGCAGGCCGCTTTCAGTCACACTGACGGTCATTTCCCCGAGTGTCGGGTGAACCAGCGTTCCGGCCTCACCGACTTCACAGGCGGCTACCAGATTGTCACGCTGGGTAATAACGTCCGGCGCGTCATAAACGAGACTGTCCTGAATCAGGAATCCCTTTATGGTGATCCGCCGATTGCTGCGCCCCATATCCTCTATCCAGGACTGATCGCGGTACGCATATTCGTGAATAGCCTGGCTGCGGCCGAAAACACTTTCACCGCTGATCACACCGAACGGCACACCACGGAATGAAGCCTGCCGCAGGTGTTCTGACCAATTCCAGTCCGGCTCAATGCCGAGTACATCAGATATGGCGTCTTTGATAATTGGCATGTGGGCTCCAAAGGAAAAAGCCGCAATTAAGCGGCATGATTAACATTTGGGAATGTTATTTATTGATGATTAGTACAGATTTATTAAAGTGGTCGGTAAATTTGAAAAGGATAAAAACACATGAGTTTATTAAAAACTATATCCGCATTGACTATGTTAGTTCCTGTAATTGCATTTTCTGCATCACCTATCGTTTGCGAAAATCAAGCACAGGGAAATACAGGTACATCCATATGGCCATCAATTTATATGCAGGACACAAACACCCTTTGTTTTGACGTGAAAGGCTGGCCTGAATTTTCAGGTACAAACTGCGTAAAAAATGGCAAAACAGCGAAGTGGACCGGATTAGTAATCGTGTGGGAAGACGGAGAATCACAGGGGCGTGATTCAACAAATTTTCGCGTTGTTAATCCTGTAGTCAATGATGATCAAATTCAATACCGCATAGAATGGTCGCGTGGCGATGAATGGCGAACAATGCAAAATGTAGTCATTAATCGGCTTACCGGTGGAGCCGTAAGTTATTTTGTGACTGAGCATGGTGGTGAAAGTTATCAATGCCGGACGACTCAAAAAGCTATTTAAATTATTCGCATACAAGCCCATTCCGGGCTTGTATATCCATGTTTACACAGTTAATTATGGCACCCCCGCCCACCATCCGAGTATGAATCCTTGTACACCTTTGTATACTTTCCTGAATCAACATCACTGAGCGGTAATCTATCGATCTCTATTGCAAACGTCGTGAACGCCTGGCTAAAACTTCCGTTTTTGTATTGATAAATATCAACTTCTGTTTTGCCATCATCAGAACGCCATATTGTGGTAGTCAATGGTGCCGATGGATCTGCTGCATTAGCACGATACAAGCGATATATTTTTCCCTCGATAACCAAGTCCCCGCTTCCAGTAATATGCTGCGGCAACGGAGACACATCAGGACACACAAAAGGTTTTGTAAGATTAACCTTAGAAGCCAGAGTCATTGAGCTAAACAGCAATACACTCATAGTTAAAATTAAAAAAGTTATTTTTTTCATTACAGTACCTATGACAATTAATATCTGACAGATACTACGGCATATTCATCGCAGTTGTAACCCGCCCTTTAGGTTTTACGCTAACAGTATTTTTTGTGCCGGTTTCTATATTAGTCAGAATAATTTCCAATGTACCGCCAGATTTATTCTCCTGAAGCACTTGGGATAACTGCTCAGTGAAAGCCAGTAATGCCTGAGTTGGGTCCTTTTCTATTTTAAAGTCAGTCGCTGCTGATGCAGTCTCTTGTTGCTGAGTTTGCTGCATGGAGATCTTATCACGCTGCTCTCTGACCCTATCGGGGTTACGAAGCCCTTTCCAGCGGTCATCCATAATTGAATCCATAATGCCATCCATTACTTCTTGGTGGCTGTACGGCTGTTCGATGTTTTCGACCTTAATCATATGAGGAATGATCTTAGCCAGTACATCAGGGTCATGCATATTAAGCGGCTCATGCGGACCAAACCCAGTGCCTTTTGATACCCGATCTATGTATCCCTGAGTGTTATTTTTTGCCTTAGCTGGTGCGTACTTCCTCAGGAGGCCGTCGAAAGTATTCAGCCCATCTTCAGCATCAAGCATTAGCTGGCGTGACATTGCTGCTATCCCGTCTCTGGATGACCCGAATTTGACGTACCGATGGTCGTTACCGTAATCATACCCCGTGCTGTTGGGTGCTGCGATCAGGTTGCCGGGGTTGTTATTTCTCAATCCGCGCCGGTTTGAATTATATTGCTCGTCCTGCACCCAGTTATCAGGCACCTTACTATTCAATGTTGGTTTTCTTTTACCGGCTTCAGCTCGTTCCCTCTGTTCTTCCCATTTATCACTCCATTTGTTATAGATGTCACTATACATTTTGTCGTCAGGATCGAGGGCCGTCATCCGCAAGTCCTCAAACCAACTTAGTGAATCCCTGTACTCCTTGTCTTTAGCAGCCCATCGAATAATATCCTGACGCTTATCACCATGATAAAAATTATCTTCTGTATCATTTATACGCCTCTCTGATTCACGGATATTCTTCATGGCGCCATCAAGATCACCAAAGTCAGGAATGATGCTGGGTGAATCAATAAACTCATAAAGCGACCTCTGAACCTGGTTCATTGTTCCCGATAATTTTGCACTGGCTTCATTTAACTGAGTGTTTACCTCAGTCATTTTTTGGGCGTAATCACCGTCAATAGTCAGGCCGTACTGATCCGATTTATTTAGCCTTTCCTGAAATTTTCCCTCCCGTAATAATGCAACAATCTCGGGGGGTAATTTCAATTTATCCCGAAGCTCCCAGTTTCTGTGCTCAGGCAGCACTTTGATTGCCGATTCAAGGCTTTTTAGCGTCGCCTCCATGTCAACGCTACCATCTTTGTGCTGAACAATATCAGCCCCGATAGATCTGATAGCCGCTAACGTTTCATTATCCCCGCCTGCAGTAATAGCACTACTGAACTTCTCGTACTGACCTTCCATAGTGTTACGGGCATCATTCTCGCTCATGCCACCCTGTTGTAATGTTCCAATCAGGCGGGTGCTTTCTTCAACTGTCATGCCGGTATTAGCAGCTGATGTTGTGCGATTTAACCCATCCTCAGCCATGCCAGTAATCAGTTTTCCGCCACCGGTGATAATGGCACCAATACCACCCACTCCCATCATTTTACCGGCAAGCGCACTGAAATTTTTCAGCGGTGGGATCATGTCCCCGATATTCTGAACACCAGCTTTTGCTTCATCTGATACACCCCGGAGCAAATCACCGATCCCACGTAACCCGGTTACTGATTCATCTCCGCCGAGTTTCAGTTTTTCCCGCGCCTCGTCAAGGGTCGGAGTCAGACTGCGAACCTTTTCTTCCAGAAAAATAATCTGTGCACTGGCGCGATCATCAGCATTCAGTTCAAAATCAAAGGCATTACCCGCCATAACTAATCTCCGCTTTTAATCTCTTCAGCCTGCTCAACCCACCAGTGCAGACGGCTTTTTGACAGGAGCCACGCATCACGCGGCCCCCACCGGTAAAAATATGTCACCTTTGCCGCCAGCCGCTGCCATGACCGGAGAGCATTTATGCCAAAAAAGGGGTCAGAAAATCACGGCACTGTTTGAAGTCTGTGATCGCCATTTTTTTCAGTTCTGTTTCCGGGATTTCACTGACCAGGGAAATCAGCCGGCGCATACCGGGAAGCGAGTTGCTGGCCTTATTCTGCACATCATAAAACTGCTCTACTTCGATAAGGCACGGCTCTCGCAGGTTAACTTCCTCATAACGGACTTTGCCGTCATTGGATTCCAGCGGTTTACTCAGCGTGATAGTTTTTGTTGTTTCCACAATTAGTTCTCCGTTACCGAACGACCTTCAAAACGCACGTCAAACACGGCGTCTTCGCTGTTTACTTCCTGAGTCTGAACAACCCAGAGCCCCTGACCGATGATGGTTTTACCGTTCGCCAGTTCAGCCACCACGTTCACATTGGTCATGCCGTTAAAATCCGCCACGGTGGTACCGCCGGAATCACGGACACGCATCGCGATAAAACCGGCAACCGGCTTTTCTTTGTAACCGTGGACAAAGTCCATACCGGTCAGGGTTTCGCGGGTGACAGTGGACGGACTGTATTTAAAGTCCGCCGCCACCATAATTGACATACCGTTGACGGAGACGTGAGCCGTTCCCGCCAGACGGTTGGATGTATCGCCCATGATTTCTCCTTAGTTGCCCGGCATCAGGCGGAACTGGTTAAGCAGCGCAAACACACGCAGCTGGTTAATGAGGGTGCCGGTCCACAGGACATCAACACGGTTCGGGTTCTGGCTGTTGCGCTCGACTTTCAGACCGGCGGCAAAGCCTTTCGCGTCCTGCACATGACCGTTAAATTCCAGAAAGCCATATTGTGCGATCAGTTCTGCCCGGATGATATTCGGCGTGACGATTGCGGACCCCGGCGCAAAGCGGGTACCGTCATTCGCCAGCTTCATACGTCCGAATTTACTGGTCACCTGGGTGCGCAGATAACGGGAGACAAACATCAGCAGATACAGGGTTTCCACCTGGAGATAACTGTCATCATTATCGCCGTAGGCATTTTTCTGGTAGGTCGTGATGATATTCTCAATCCGCACGGTACCGTCATCATCCACGGTAAATGTGGAGATACCACTGTGCAGCAGGTTGTTGCGCTCAGTCAGTTCAAGAATCTTCGTGTCGTCCGGCGGCAGCACACCACTGATAACCAGCGTCTGTAACGGGCGGCCCGGGTCATTACGCAGGCTCTGAGCAATAGCACCGGTATATGCCGCGCTCCACTGATAATCCGGTGAGGGTGAACCGTTGACCCCAAGCAGGGAGGCATGCTGGTCGTTCCGCTTTTCGCCAAAATCAGCCTGTTGGCCATAAGTGCCGGTGATCACCCCGTAGCTGTGGCCGTATAACTGTTTATCCCACGCCCAGCGGTCTGCCAGAAAGGTTTTCACCACATCGAGAGACGCCGTATCAGTATACGGATTTACGATAAAATCAAAGGATCGGTCTTTCAGGTTCGCCAGACCATTAAGCAAATCAGGTGAGCCGTTACCACCGGTCATGGCCGTGACGGTCATTTCAAAACCGGACGGTGTCGACTCGCCCCCGGTCAGCCCGAGGTAGTTCAGCCGGATATCAATCCCGTTACCGTGAGCGCCTTTATTTTTCGCCGTCAGAGTCACCGTATCTGTCTCTGCCGCCGCGGTTAATGGCAGGTTCGTATTGCGGTTAATCACCGTTGCCAGTCCGGTTGCGATCACTTCTGCTGTGTCCGTAGCCACGACGGCCATCTGCACGCGGATACCCGCGATATACAGTGAAATCACACCGGTATCATTGGCAGCGCTGGTAATTTTCAGTTTACCGGCAGCGGCTGTCTGCGATTCAGTATCTGCCAGCGGTAACACCCACACCTCACCGGCCGTGTCATTACGGAAATACGCATCGGCTTCGGTGTGCAGCATAGATCCGCGGCCGAAACGCTCTGCGGCCTGCATCCCTGATGTTATACGCTCAGGAATGCTGTCTTTGCCCGCCGCACCGTCCAGCATCTGGCCGATTAACAGCGTGCGCTGCGTGGCAGTTGCTGTGTTGGCCATCGAGTTATCAAACTCAACGAAAAACAGCGGGGTCCGCAGATTCTGCGGAATAGTGGCAAATGGCACTGTCATGCTTTTTGCTCCTTCACTTTCTGAGGATTACCCGGCACGACATCCCCCTGATTCAGACGGGTGCGCCAGAAAACATTATCAGGGACGTCCTGCCCGGATTCAGGCAAAAGCTCCCCTTTGACCGGACAGCGGACGCTGCGGCCTTTTACAGGTTTTACAAACATGGTTACTCCTGATTAGTCAGGTCGATGGAGACGTGATGTTCCGGACTGCCGTCAGGCATCTGAACACTGATATCGATACCGGTAAGCGGATCCGCGTCAACCGGGTAAAACTCCTCCGGCCCCTGGTAATATTCGATATCCAGATCCATCAGCAATTGCGCCATATGGCCTTCACCGGCAGCACTGATGTTTATCTGAGAGCGGATATTCAGGAACTGCTGGATTTGCCGGGTCAGCTCATAACTGTTAATTACCGCCCGTTCAATCTGTTCCCGCAGGGCTTCCAGTGCCAGCTCTGCTTTTATGGCGCCGTTCCGGTCTTCCTCATCGAACTCTTCCAGGCGGCCGGTGACGCGGACCGTAGTCACTGTGTTGAACTGCGGAACATTACGGCCGAGTGAGTGTTTTTCATCAAACGGGGTCTGCACGATAATGCAGGGGTATTCCGCATTGGTGGTCGGCCAGTCCTGCGGGGAATACACGCGGTCTTCCGCGTTGGTTTTCCCCTTCAGGGCAGCAACAACCAGCTCACGAACTCTGGCAGCATTCATTATTTCACCTTATTCAGGATCAGATGCGTCCCGCCGTGGCTGTCCGGCTGCACATCGGATACCACAAACAGGGTGCTGACGCTGTAGATAAACACCCGATCCCCTTTCGCCGGCGGTACAGTAAAAATAACATCGCGCACACCGAGGATCGGACGGGTGGTATTGATACCGCTTTCACCGTCCGTGCTTTCATAGTTCTGGAAATAGGCCCGGTCAAAAATGCCGTCAATATCGTAAAATCTGGTACCTTTGGCACTTTTAACCGGTTCCCAGCGTACTTTTTCCGCAAAGACGTTATGCAGCGGCCCCAGCAGGTGTTTATCCCAGTCAACGCCCATTGATGGTTACAGTGCCGGGCGGGTTGGCTTTCGCCAGTTTTTCCCGCACTGCCTCCAGCGTCATCACCACACCCAGGTCAATCAGGCGGGCTGCATCGGAATCATCCAGCGTGATTTGCTGGTTTTCCCGGTAAAACTCACCGTCATGCTGCACACTGCGGCCTTTGACCACCACATACACACCATCAGGGTCCGGGTCAGGATCCGGAGTGAAATTCTGCGCTGATACGGTTTCGGTTACCGGCTCACTGCCGGCAGTCTCCGGATCCTTCACCGGATTAACCTGACCGGGAACCATCAACTCGGGCGGCAGGCCGCCCGGTTCCTGTGGTTTCTCCGGCGTATTTTTTTTATTCGCCATCAAATCCCCCTGTTAAACCACAACGGCACACAGTGATGCGTTAACACGGCTCGGAATGACCAGCGGCGCAGACTGAATCATAATAAAACGCTGCGCCGGATCGTGCTGCAGCCAGGACTTCGGCGCATATGCCATCGGGCCGTAATTGAATGCCGGGTCGATAATGGCACCAAATGCACGGGTCCCCATCAGGTCAGCGCCTGACATAATCACCGAGCCGTCAGCAATCATCGGTTTTTCTTTACCGTCCAGCGGATCAATAAACCAGTCGTTGTATACCCACAGGTCATAGTTACCCCAGCGGCCTTTGTATACAGCACCTGTTTTGATTTGCGTTCCGGGGTTAATCTGGTTACCGAACGGAGAAAGCGCGGGGAAGGTAATGGCGCTGTCCTTAACCGAAGTGTCAAGACGGAAAGCTTTCCACGATTTGGTGGTGAAGACGATATCGGTCGCCACCGCACCGGACTCCTTCAGCATACGCTGCGCCCAGTCTTCGATGTCAGCACTCGGTTTGGTGTTGGTTTTTCCTGCTTCCACGGTTTCCGGCCATTTATCGGCACCGCTCAGGGCAATAGTCAGATCGGACGAACGCCCGAAATCCACCACCTGAGTTTCATACCCCTCACCGGTTACTGTCACCGTACCGGTCTGGAGTGCGCTGGCCGCCATCCATTCCAGACGGCGGTTGATCATGTCAATCTGGTCAGTCAGCTCGAACTGCAGATTCAGCATTTCACGTTCTGCGGCAGAATACTGACCGCCGATGCGCTCACCAATCTGACGGCGGATGGGTTTGCGCAGATCCGGTGCGCGCTTATCTTTGATGTATGCCGGTTTAAAGCTGTTGGTCTGGAACTTACGGGACTCCACCAGCTTACCTTCCACCAGCGGCGAAACGAACGGAGCCAGACGGCGCAGACCGACATCAACATCAATCGAAACTTCTTCAGTATCGGATTCCGTGATATTCGGGAAAAACTTATCCAGCAGCCAGTTCTGACTGGTCATCAGATTCGGAACAACCTGGATTAATACATTGGTATCGAAAATATTCATGCTTTTTCTCGTATAAAAGACGTCACAACGCCTGCCATAGCTGGCATCGGGACGTCTGTATTAAAGGGAGGGATCAGGCCTGTACGCTGTCGCGCAGGAAGACGGAGAACTTACGCAGGGCATCTTTCAGCTCTGCCGCAGTCCAGCTTTCATCATGAATAATGCGGTTCTGATTAAATTCACCCATCAGATAGACACCGCCGGAAACGCTGCTGTCAGTGGTATCGACATCATCCGCCAGGATAGCACACGGAATTTCACTGCCGTCAGTCGCCCCTTTTTTGCTCAGCGCATACTCACCTGAATCAGTGACTTTACCGAGGATGGTACCGCGTTTCAGAATACCGGCTTTGGCAATCATGCCGGTATCTGTCACGGTCTGTAACGGGCCGGAAATCAGTTGATCCGGATTAAATACCGCCTGGCGTACTCCCGGCTGAAACGGGTTCTGTGAGAACTGTTCCATTATTTCGCTCCCTTGTTGCTGTTATAAAGACGGGTCATCTGCTGAGCCAGCGCGGCGGCTGAACCGGCGGCGGGTGCCTGCGCATCAGGACTGATACGCACCTGCTGCTCTTCCCGCATGCGGCTGTCGAGTGATGCGCGCTGTGTTGCAGGCTGTACCGCACCCATTGCTTTCAGGGTGCTGATAGCTTCAGATGAAGACATACGGGTATTGAATGCCAGATGTGCAGCCATATCCGGACGACCGGCGGCAGCCTTGCTGCCAAAGATGCGGGCACAGCGTTTGCGTTCAGCGCGGCGGCCTTTTTTCACATCTTTATTTTCATCGTCGTCTTCGGCGTCTTCGTCATCACCTTCCGCGTCTTCATCATCTTCGGCGTCAGGATCATCGTCGTCGCCTTCGGCTTTTTTGGCTTTCTTAGCCTTGCGGCCTTGTTTTTCGTCGTCCTGATCTTCATCGTCTTCCGCATCTTCGTCGTGCTCGTCCTCTTCCGCTTTGCGGCCTTTGGCTTTGCGCACTTTTTTGTCCTCATCCTCTTCCGAGGCTCTGGCTTTTTTACCCAGGCCGATAAGGTGTGCAAAATTAAACTTATTGTCTGCCATAGTTAAATTACTCCGGATTCTTTCATCAGTTCCTGAAATGCGACATCGGGGCTGGCGACCACATCGGCCAATCCCATCTGTACGCCCTCGGCTGCCAGATAACAGGCGGCCTGTGTATTGCGGACAACTGTCTCAGACAGTCCGCGGTTACGGGAAACAGTGCTCACAAACAGACGCCCCATTTCATCGACATCATGCTGAATGGCTTCTTTTGCCTCGTCACTCAGCGACACATACGGGTTACTTTCTGCCTTGCGGTTACCGTAGGTGATAATGGACACTTTCAGCCCGTCATCCTTAATACGCTGTGACCAGTCACAGTGAATAACGATCACCCCGACCGAACCGACACCACCGGTGCGCGGGACGTAAATTTTGTCCGCAGAGCTGGCAATGGCATAAGCAGCGGAAAAGGCATTTTCGGACAGAATGGCGTGAATGGGCTTTTTGCCGCGTTCGGCATAAATCAGATCAACCAGGTCAAAACAGCCGGCCACCTCACCGCCTGGCGAATCAATATCCAGACAGATACCTTTCACCTCCGGATCGTTAACGGCGGTCAGGAATACCCGGCGGATGCCGTCATAGCCGGTCATGCCGCTGTACGGCCGCAGTGTGCCGAGTTTCTGAACCAGCGTGCCGTAAACCGGGATAATCGCGATGCCCTCCAGCACGTCATACCCGCTGTCTTTCCGGGCTTTACGGCTGAAATATTCGTCATCGTCTTCCATCATGGCACTGCGGATCTGCGTGATACCAAGCCGCTCTGTCAGTGATGACACAATCACTTCCGCTTTCTGCGGGTGTATGGCAAGAGGCGTGTTAAACAGCTTCTGTGCCAGGTGGGGTAAATTCACTTCGCCTCCTGTTTGTTATCGGGGTTTGGTGCAAACTCTTCTGCCACTGCCCAACTGGGTGGCGGCAATCCGAGCTCTTTAAACCGCTGAAGTTCATAGCTGCGCTGATCGACCAGCTCTTCCCAGTCCTCACCCATGTTTTCAGCCACTTCCATTTCCAGTGTTGAGAAACTGGCTTCCATACTGAGGATGGCCCCTTTTTTCTCTGCGACCGGATCCACCCAGCCGCGACCAGGCCCCATCCACCGCGCGCGGCAGTAGGATGCTGATGCGTCCATAAAGTCCGGGGCATCATTCGGCAGCGGAACATCTTCCACGTCGTGAATTTCTTCGGCAAAGGCCACCGCTATCGGTTGTGCGAAACCGTTTGAGAAGTCATCACGGCGGCGGGTCAGGGTTTTCCAGGCTTCCAGCATGGCGGCGCGGGCTGAGGAATAGTTAACATCAGACCAGTCCTGTGTGACCTGCTGAGCAGAAAGGCCGGTTGCCGCAGAGATGTTCCGCAGCACCGCACTCTCAAAGCCGTCAAAATTACTGGTCGGCCGGGCGGCGGACAATGTGACTATTTTTTCATTCGGGAACAGGTGCGGGATCCGTGCGCCGTTCTGAAGATTGAGGCGCTTGTCCTGATAGTATTCTGTCCGCTGTGTCTGGTAGGCACTGAGTTCATCACCGGTGAAATCGCCGGTATCCCCCAGGGCGGAAGCCACCATCTGCGCATCATACGGGGATTCGATATACGCCCCGAAAATAGCGTTGAGGATTGCCGCCTCCAGTTCTGATTCATCGTACTTAATCAGCATTTTCAGCTTCTGAACGATAGGGGCCAGAATACCGATCCCCCGGTGCTGAGCACCGCGCTCCATATCAAAATCATGCACCACCACCGGACGACCCCATGACGTTTCGCGCTGAATGCGATTCCAGGTCATGGTTTTCTTACCAGCCCACCAGTCGCCCATGTGGGCTTCACGGATGTGATAGGCGA
>OJJS01000059.1_pt1 | contig 22687 bp, 22 predicted proteins | sample 1596371 | NCBI WGS metagenome assembly OJJS01 (sample SAMEA4350116, study PRJEB24818) | metagenome | biome: human; feature: gut; material: faeces | place: Denmark | collected 2013-09 | reverse complement strand
GTGCAACAGTGGCATTCGGTCATGATCTGTGGCGTCAGCTGGGCAGTGAGAGCAGTGCGCCGGAGCTGAAAAACTTCCGTGAACTGGGGCGCGGTCTGGCACCGGCCACGCAGTATGATTTACTGATCCACATTCATTCTCAGCGTCATGATATCAACTTTTCGCTGGCACAGGCGGCGGTGGCGGCATTTGCCGGTGCGGTTGATATTCAGGGTGAAACACACGGTTTCCGCTGGACAGAAGAGCGCGACCTGAGCGGTTTCATTGATGGTACTGAAAACCCGGAAGGGGAAGAGCGTCCGGAGGTGGCACTGATCGCGGATGGGGAAGATGCGGGCGGCAGTTATATCCTCACGCAGCGCTGGGCGCACAGCCTGAATAAATGGACGCGTTTTTCCGAAGAGCAGCAGGAAAAAATGATTGGCCGCACCAAAGCAGACAGCACCGAGCTGGATGAGAATGTACGTAATGTAACGTCTCATGTGTCGCGTGTGGTCATTGAGGAGGAGGGCGAAGAACTTTCCATTCTGCGCCAGAGCCTGCCGTACGGTACTGCCAGTGGTGAGCACGGACTGTTCTTTATCGCGTACTGCGGTCGTCTGCACAATATTGAGCAGCAACTGCTGAGCATGTTCGGCGAAACCGACGGTAAATTTGATGATCTGCTGCGTTTCAGTAAACCGAAAACCGGTGCTTACTATTATGCGCCGTCGCTGGAACAGCTGAGCGCGCTGTAAGCGGATGTCACTTTAAGCCCGGAACCGGCTGATAACGGGCAAAAACGAAAAGTCGCTGTGAATACATCCCTGTAAGCTCAGGCGCGCCATCCATGGCGCGCATGCTTTTCGTTTCCTTTGCCCGTTATCACCGTTGTACCTGCTCCGTGGTGCTGCCCATTTTCACACCTGCCTTTATCCTTACAAAAACAAAGGTTAAATGACACTATTCTGCTGTACCTTCCCCTGAGGGCAACCCCTATCCTGCAGGTATCAACCACACAGGAGGTTCCCCATGTACGAATTTTTCAGAGAAAACGGGTTTCTGCTGATGTTACTGATTTGCCCGCTGATGCACTTCTTTATGCACAGAGGACACGGTTCACACGGCAGTTGTGACCACAATCAGCATAATGAAAAAGCATCAGCTCAGCAGGAAGAAAAGAAACATATCGATGCATAATATCCGGAAGGAAATAATCACTATATATAATTCCATAATGGTATAAGCAAATGGCTTGTATCACTTTACTGATATATGCACACTGACCGGAGTTCCCTGAAACGCATCATCATAATGAGGTTCTCCGCCGTGAAACTGTCTGCCAACGCTGTATTACCTGCCGGTCTGCTGCTCCTCTCTGCGGTGTGGAGTGGCGCCGCCGGTGCTGCTCAGCTGCTGAACAGCTCCTATGATATTGCCCGTGAGTTGTTCACGGACATTAACCCGCTGTTTGAAAAACAGTGGAACGCGGAACACCCGGACGATCCGCTGACTATCCGCCAGTCGCACGGCGGCTCCTCAAAACAGGCTCTGGCGATATTACAGGGACTGCGGGCAGATGTGGTCACTTATAACCAGGTGACAGATGTGCAGATTCTGCATGATAAAGGAAATCTGCTGGCGGCTGACTGGCAGGCCCGTCTGCCGAATAACAGTTCTCCGTATTATTCCACCATGGCTTTTCTGGTGCGCAAAGGAAACCCGAAACAGATAAAAGACTGGGATTCCCTGCTGCGTGATGATGTGAAAATCGTCTTCCCGAACCCGAAAACCTCCGGTAACGGCCGCTATACTTACCTGGCTGCGGAGGGTTTCTGGCAGCAAAAAAACGGTAAAAACAGTGCCAAAACACAGGAGCAGATGAAAAAATTCCTCAGTAATGTCGCGGTATTTGATACCGGCGGCCGCGGAGCCACCACGTCATTTATCGATCGCGGGCTGGGGGATGTGCTGATCAGTTTTGAATCAGAAGTGAATAATATCCGCAATGAATATGGCGCGGATGATTACGATGTTATCGTTCCGGCATCGAATATTCTGGCGGAATTCCCGGTGGCGAGGGTGGATAAAAACACCGAAAAAAATGGTACTCAGGCTGTTGCCGATGCGTATCTGACGTTCCTGTACAGCCCGGCTGCGCAGGCAAAAATGACTCAGTTTAATTACCGTGTCACTGACCCGGATGTGATGGCGGCGACTAAAGGACAATTTCCGCCGGTCATGCTGTTTAAAGTGGAAGCTCAGTTTGGTTCATGGTCTGAAGTGATGAAAAGTCGTTTTAATTCAGGCGGTGAATTTGACACTCTGATGGCTCAGGGACGCTGATATGGCAAGGCGGGTATTGCCGGGATTCGGCCTGTCCCTCGGGTTTACCCTGCTTTACAGCGGGCTGATCCTGCTGCTGCCCCTCACCGCGCTGGTATTACAGCTGGCGCAGATGAGCTGGGCGCAGTACTGGCAGGTGATCACCGGTCCGCAGGTGGTTGCCGCCTATAAAGTCACGCTGCTCGCCGCGCTGGCCGCCAGTCTGTTCAATGCCGTTTTTGGTGTGCTGATGGCCTGGATACTGACCCGCTACCGCTTTCCCGGCCGCCGTATTCTCGATGGCCTGATGGATCTGCCCTTTGCATTGCCCACCGCGGTGGCAGGGCTGACGCTCGCCACACTGTTTGCCCCCAACGGCTGGTACGGCCGTTTTTTTGACTCATTCAATATCACGGTGGTGAATACCAGGATTGGTATTGCTGTCGCGATGATGTTTACCAGTATTCCGTTTGTTGTCCGCACGGTACAGCCGGTGCTGGAAGCCCTGAAACCGGAATATGAGGAAGCAGCGGAAACGCTGGGTGCTTCGCGTTTTCAGATATTCTGCCGTGTGATCTGGCCGGAAATTGCGCCTGCCGCCCTGGCGGGCACCGTTTTATCGTTTACCCGCAGTCTCGGTGAGTTCGGCGCGGTAATTTTTATCGCCGGTAACCTGGCGTGGCAGACGGAAGTGGTGTCGTTCCTGATTTTTGTCCGTTTGCAGGAATTTGAATATCCGGCAGCGGCAGCAATTGCCTCTGTGGTGCTGATGACATCACTGGTGCTGCTGCTGGCGGTGAATATCATCCAGAGCCGCGCCGGGTTGCGCACAGGCAGGTCACATGGCTGATTCACTGCGCCGCAGGCGTTTTCCGTGGCAGAAGTGGCTGCTGATTGGCACCGGTCTGCTGCTGACGTTTGTGATCCTGATTGTTCCGCTGATATGGATTTTTGTCACTGCGTTATCTGACGGTATCGGTGGTGTGGTCCGGGCGCTGGCGGAGGCGGACATGCTGCATGCTATCTGGCTGACGCTGATTGTGGCGCTGATTACCGTACCGGTGAATCTGGTTTTCGGCACACTGCTGGCGTGGCTGGTGACACGGTTCCGTTTTCCCGGCCGTCAGCTGCTGCTGACGCTGGCTGATTTGCCGTTTGCGGTATCACCGGTGATTGCCGGTCTGTTGTATCTGCTCTTGTACGGCTCGAACAGCTGGCTTGGCGGTTTTCTGGAAAGCTCGCTGGATACGCAAATCATGTTTGCGCTGCCGGGGATTGTGCTGGTGACTATTTTTGTGACCTGTCCCTATGTGGTCAGGGAGCTGGTGCCGGTGATGCTCAGTCAGGGAGCACAGGAAGAAGAAGCCGCTGTGCTTCTGGGAGCCCGTGCGTGGCAGATTTGGTGGCGGGTGACGCTGCCGAATATCCGCTGGCCGCTGTTTTACGGTGTGATACTGACCAATGCCCGTGCTATCGGGGAGTTTGGCGCGGTCTCAGTGGTTTCCGGGGCGATTCGCGGGGAAACGTTTACTTTGCCGCTGCAGGTGGAATTATTGCATCAGGATTATCAGACGGTGGCGGCGTTTACCGCATCCGGACTGCTGGCGCTGATGGCTGTTGTGACCTTATGCATTCGTCACGGCGTGATGGCATATCAGGGATACCGGAGGAAATATGAGCATTGAGATCCGTCATCTGACACATCATTTCGGCGCAGAGCCGGTATTGCAGGATATCTCGCTGTCGGTGGCGGACGGCGAAATGGTGGCGTTGCTGGGGCCGTCCGGCTCCGGAAAAACCACACTGCTGCGCATTATTGCCGGGCTGACGCCTCACACCGCCGGTGAACTGTATATCAGCGGTGAGGAAGTCTCCGGGATGGCTGCCGGTGAGCGCCGTGCCGGGTTTGTATTCCAGCACTATGCGTTGTTCCGGCATATGACGGTGTTTGACAATATTGCATTCGGGCTGACTGTTCTGCCGCGTAAAACACGGCCGTCAAAAACGCAGATCCGCGATAAAGTGATGTCTCTGCTGGAAAAAATTCAGATGCTGCACCTGGCGGACCGGTATCCGGCACAGCTCTCCGGAGGGCAGCAGCAGCGGGTGGCACTGGCCAGAGCGCTGGCGGCGGAGCCGCGTATCCTGCTGCTGGATGAGCCGTTCGGTGCACTGGATGCCGGAGTGAGAACCGAACTGCGCCGCTGGCTGCGTCAGCTGCATCAGTCGCTGGGATTCACCGCTGTGTTTGTGACGCACGACCAGGAAGAGGCACTGGAAGTGGCCGACCGTATCGTGGTAATGCGCAGCGGGCATATAGAACAGGTTGCGGCACCGGAAAACCTCGGTAATGATGACAGCAACCGTTTTGTGACGGAATTTCTTGGTCAGATAAATATTTTCCGCGGTGATATCGGTACTGACGGTGTGGTGCGGGTCGGCGGTGTGCGTCAGCCGGTTACCGCGCTGACGGCCGGTTCCGGGCCGGTGGCCGTATTTGTGCGCCCGTGGTCGCTGACACTGAAACATACGTTTTCAGCAGATGCGGTTGCCGCACGGATAGTGACGCTCCGTTCACACGGTCACTACCGCACTGCGGTGGTGACCACGGAAGCCGCAGAAGATGAAGTGACGGTGATATTACCGCCGGACACCCGTGCCGCCGCCGGTGATTCTGTCTGGCTGACTATCAGAGAGCTGCGGCTGTTCCGCGGTGAACACGAACTGGCACTGCTGCCGCAGGCGCAGTGCGCATGAACATGAGAATAAATCCGGTTGCATATTGCCTTGCTGCGGCGGTATGGTTTCAGTTTACGGCTCAGGAGGCAGAATAACGTGGCATCTATCAGTAATGGTATCGGTAATACCCCGCTTTTCCGGCTTGCCCGGCTGGGGGAAGAGTACGGAGCGGAAATCTGGATCAAACCGGAAGGCAATAACCCCGGAGGCTCGGTAAAAGATCGTGCGGCGAAAAGTATGATTGAAGGCGCTGAACAGCGCGGGGAAATTCGTCCCGGCGACACGCTGATTGAAGCCACCAGCGGCAATACCGGTATTGCACTGGCGATGATTTCCGCCATACGCGGATACAAATTAAAACTGCTGATGCCGGAAAATATGAGTGCCGAACGTCAGGCCGCCATGAAGGCGTACGGTGCGGAACTGGTGCTGGTCAGCCGGGCGCAGGGCATGGAAGGTGCACGGGACCTGGCGCGGCAGATGGCAGCGGACGGGGAGGGCTATGTGCTCGATCAGTTTAATAACCCCGATAATCCGCTGGCCCACTACCGGACAACCGGTCCGGAGATCTGGCAGCAGACCGGTGGCCGTATCACACATTTTGTTTCCGCGATGGGCACCACCGGCACCATCACCGGGGTGGCGCGTTACCTGAAAGAGGTTGCGCCGCAGGTGAATATCACCGGCCTGCAACCGGCGGAAAACAGCCAGATTCCGGGGATACGGCGCTGGTCACCGGGGTATCTGCCGGGTATTTTTCAGCCGCAGCTGGTGGATGATATTCTGGATATCACCCAGCAGGACGCGGAGGACACCATGCGTCAGCTCGCGCAGCAGGAAGGTATTTTCTGCGGGGTCAGCTCCGGCGGGGCGGTGGCCGGTGCGCTGAGGATTGCGAAAGAAAAACCGGGAGCGGTGATTGTGGCTGTCATTTGCGATCGCGGTGACCGTTATCTCTCAACCGGCGTCTTCGGCTGAGACATCATCCCGCTGTTTTGCCGGTATATTTCATGTGCAGCAGCGGGAACGGGTTTCCCTCACCATCCAGTTCAGAACGGCCTGTCTGTATAAAGCCCATATGGCGGTAAAAACCGGCGCCCTGCGGGTTTTGTTCATTCACATCCAGCTCATCGGCCTGTAACTGCTCAACCGCATAATTCAGCAGGAATTTACCGGTGCCTTTGCCGCGAATTGCCGCATCCACAAACAGCATCTCAATCCGGTTTCCGTCTGTGCCGAGGAAGCCGTGAATCTCTCCGTTTTCATCCTGTGCCATCACCACATTCAGGTTCGGCAGATAGGTATTCAGCAGCAGCGGACGCAGCTTTTCAATATCAGCGTCATCTAAAAAATCATGTGTGGCACGGACGGATGATTCCCAGATAGCCACAAGGCGCGGAAAATAAGCCGGTTTTGCAGGAGTGACAGTTAACATAATAACCTGTAAATCAGAGGTATTGAGATGGCAGGTGTCCCGGTATGCGGGACACCTGCGTATGATCAGTCATTGGTATGACGTCTTTTAGGGGTACAGATATACACCCACGCCGGCGGAACGTTAAACATCACACGCTCTTTACGGAAATGGAAATAGCGTTGCAGGTATTTCTCAAACTTGGTGGTGTACTGAAACAGAATAAATTGTCCGTTGCTGATTTCAAGATTGTTACGTACTGCTTTCAGAATACGCAGCCCGATCCGGCGGTCAATTGACAGAAACGGCAGGCCGGAAAAAATCACATTATACGGATGGTTCAGTTTTTCTGCTGAGTCCGAAAAAATCCCCAGACGGCTGTCCTGAAATTTATTCAGCAGACTGACAAAATACGGATCAATCTCGTAGGCATCCAGTTTTGCCTGCGGATTCATCTGATCCAGAATCTGGCGGGTGATAACCCCGGTACCGGCACCCAGTTCAGCAAAATGCTGAACACCGTTCCAGTCGACGTGGCGGACCATTGCACGACACAGCCAGCGTGATGAGGGAGTAATCGTTCCCATGGTTGCCGGAGACACAATAAATTTTTTAATGTACGCGTAATAGCTCAGTAACGGTGAATAGTTTGATACTTCCATAATAAGCATTCCTTACAAACCCGGCCGGTGTCCGGCAAAAACAGAACACAACATACAACGCACGTTTAAATAGTCACGTCCGTGAAACTTATTCAATATCATATGCCGATTATTCCCTTTCCTCTACAGATAATTAAGGTATTTTTTTAGTGGGCTAAAAATTAAAAACTTCATAAAACTGTCATATAAAACAATGGAGTAGAGGGTTTTATTTCGGTTATTAATTAACGGACAGATAATACTGATTTGTTATAAATAATAATCAGATGGATGAATGAGATAGCTGACAAGGAAAGAATAGCGGATTAAGCGGCCGTTAGTACAGGGATGACAGAGACTTTTGCAAAAGCTGACATTAACGGAATAAACATGACACTCCGCACCGGCATATTATGCTGAATAAAAGCCGGTACGGAATAAGAATTAACTAGTGATGTATTTTTCCGTGATCCATTATCGCCTGACGGAGACGCTGCTGTAACTCATAACGCTGTTCATACGGCAGCGGGTTGCTGTCACCCAGGCTGACCATCAGTTCATTCATTTCAGTAATACTGTTGCTCTCAATGGCTTTTTCCACATCAGCAACACTTTGTGCATAATCGCTCATACGGCTGTCCTTATTCAGTCTGATTTTAATGCTGCTATCCTACCTGAACAGCCAAAAAAACGTTAGTACAAAACGGCGGAGCTCAGGCGGCGTGATCATTATGCCGGGATGGCGGTTCCAGCGGCGGGAGGCCGTGTGCGGCTCTTGCCCGGTCACAGGCAGCATTGTGCACACCGCTGATCCATGACTGATCAAATTCTCGGCAGGGGGACGGGCGCTGTGCGTAGATACTGCATGCCACACACTGACCGACTTCCCCCTGAAGATTGATACAGCGCGGGGATTTCTGATCTGTGCCTTTCATGCAGGCCATAAAATCATTCACTTTTTCTGTCATCTCTGCCGGTACCACACCGCCGGTGATATCCATTTCTCCGTGATAAAATGAGACCCGGAAATAGGCACAGCATGCCCCGCACTGCATACAGGGATTGGTGTCCGCATCAGTAAACGCAATTACATTACTCATGATAGTTAGCCACACATTATGCAAACGCGGTGATAATTTCACCGCCGACCGAGTTTTGTCCTGAATAAATCTCCAGGGCGGATTATTGTTTTTATTTTACCGCTTAAATTCATTAAAAATAAACAGCAACAGATCACAAAATAATGGGCAAAGATAAAATAATAAGTCTGCTAATGAAGGATGATCGGGATTATTATCTGATATTTCAGCTAATTTTCTGTTTTTAAAAGATAAAGTAAATTCAGTACAGGTGGTATTCTCCTGCACAATCTGCTGCCGCAGTCTGGCGCAAAGCTAAAAAAATCAATGAGGTTGCTGACAGTGGCAATCCTTTCAATATGGTTTACTTTCCGCATCGGAAAACAGGCTCGGAAAGTAAAGGGAAAGGTATGCCCATGTCTCAGGATGAGCAGAAAGCATTGTGGTTGCCCGTCGGTGAAATACAGCCGCAGGGGGAGTATTTAAAAGCAGACAGTGCCCGTTACCGGCCGCTGCGTAATCTGTTCAATATCGCCCAGTCTTCACTGCGCCGCCTGTTACAGCAAACCGATGAGGAAAGCAGGGCGCAGCACCGGCAGCAGATGCTTGCCGATCAGACCGCACTGGCGGATGCCTTGTTTCCGGTTCTGGCAGATACTGCCCGTGATATCAGTCTTTCCGGCTGGTATCTCTGGTGTCAGATTTTACAGGACCCGTCTCTCCGCACCCTTGAACAGTCTCTTGCCTGGTTCTCTGTGCAGATGACAGAACACTGGGAATACCTGCCGCCGCAACATACGGAAGAGCCGCAGGCTGAGCAGATAAAAGTGCAGGAGCTGAGTCTGATTCTGGGCACCGCCACCGAAAACTGCTTGTTTTACAGTGCGGTATTGCTGTTGCCGGTGGCGGATGACATCCCCTATTACCATTATCTGCAATGTCAGCACCGCGGAACGCTGCCGGATCTCCCGGCGCGCTCTGAAGAAGCCCGGACAGATGCCCGTCAGCGCATTGATATGCTGACACAGTGCCTGGCGCACTTACAGCCTCTTGCTGCATTTTTTGCGGCACGAAGCGCTGCCGGCACAGTACATCCCGCCTTTTTTACCGAATTACTGACCGGTTACCGCAGCGCAGTGATGGCTGTCAGCGGTCTGCCGTTGTCCGCACCCCCGGTAACGGATGTACAGCCGGAATCTCCGCCGCAAAAACCGGTATCGCCGGCAGCGGGACAGACCGCCCGCCCGGATTTTCCGGCACTCAGTCAGCGTAATCATCATAACCGTGATACGGCACTGCGGCAGTTGCGCGAAATTTCACGCTATTTCAGAGACAGTGAACCTCACAGCCCGATCTCCTACCTGCTGGAAAAAGCCATCCGCTGGGGACAGATGTCTCTGGCCGGGCTGTGGCAGGAAATATTACTGGAAGACAACAGCACACTGCTGGACCGGATTTTTTCACTGACCGGTCTGAATGACATGCAGATGACGGAATTGCCGGAGCCGGAAAGCGGTATATCCGGCACGGCATCCGCAGATGAAAACCCGACCTTACCGGCAGAGCGCGGCAATACCGCACTGCGCTGGTAATTATTACACACACATAATAAGGATAGTTATGGCAAGTATTTATATGCGAATTGATGGCGTTGATATTAAAGGCGGCGCAACAGTTATCGGCCTGGACGGCGCAAACTGGTTTGCGGTGGATTCTTACAGCTGGGGCGGCTCCCGCAATGTGGCGATGGATATCGGTAACGGCAATAACGCCGATTCCGGTATGGTCGCGATTCAGCCGGTCAGTGTGGCAAAACAGATTGATGGTGCATCGGAAGATCTGCTTTCTTTCCTGTTTAATCCGGGTAAAGAGGGGAAAACGGTGGAAATCGCCTTTACCAAACCGGAAGCTGACGGTTCCGGCGCATCGGTGTATTTCCAGATCAAACTTTCTCATGCCCGCCTGACCGGTTACAACGTCAGCGGTTATGACGGTGCACAGCCGCATGAAATGATCACGTTCTCCTATGTGGAGATTTCCCAGAAACATTCCTATGAACTGGAAGGCGGCGAGCTGAAAGAGGGCGGCATTGTTACCTACAACCTGCCGCAGGGCAAACTGCTGTCCGGCGCGAAATAATACTGAACGGGAAGCCTGAGAGCTTCCCGTTTTCTTGATAACCGCAGGAAAATTGTTATGGCAATGAATGCACAGCACAAGCGGGTAAATAAAAACCGCGTCAGTATTACGTATGATGTTGAAGTAAACGGGGAATCAGAAAACCGGGAACTGCCGTTTGTCGTCGGGGTGGTCGGTGATTTCTCCGGCCACAAACCGGCGGATAAAAAATGTGCGCCGGAAGATCGGGAATTTACCGGTATCGATAACGACAATTTTAATGATGTGATGGCGCAGGTAAACCCGGAACTGACCTTTAATGTCACCAATACACTCAGTGATGACGGCAGTGAATTTCCGGTTGAAATCTCTTTTACCTCGATGGCGGATTTCCATCCGGAAAATCTGGTTAATCAGATTGCACCGCTTAAATCGCTGGTTGAAACCCGTAATCAGCTGAAAACGCTGCTCAGCAAAGCAGACCGCTCCCGTGATCTGGAGCAGTTGCTCAAAGAAATCCTGCAAAACACCGAAGCGCTGAGTTCGCTTTCCTCCGAGCTGGCTGTACAGGAGGAATGCTGATGAGCGACACCCTGCAGCAACAGGCGGCAGCATCACAGAGCACGGCGGAACTCAGCTTTCTGGATCGCGCAGTGCAGGCCACGGTGCAGACGCCGCCGGATACCACCCGTGATCTGATGACCGCGCTGGCCCGCCAGGCCATGGCGGGCACTGTGAGCTGGGACAAAAACCTGACGCTCACGCTGCGTAAAGCGATCGCACTGATTGATGAAAAAATTTCCGCACAATTATCCGAAGTGATGACCGCTCCGGATTTCCGGCGGCTGGAGGGCAGCTGGCTGGGACTGCATAAACTGGTCAGGGAAAGTGACCCCGGCGCTGATCTGAAAATTCGTATGGCGGATTACACCAAAACCGAGCTGCTGCAACAGTTTGAAAACGCACCGGCGATTGATCGCAGCCCGTTTTTTAACTGTGTTTATCAGGCGGAGTTCGGTACCGCAGGCGGCCAGCCGTACGGCGTGCTGCTCGGGGATTTTGAATTTGGCTACGGTGATGAGGACGTGGCGCTGCTGCGTTACATCGGCGAAGTGGCCAGTGCCTCACATGCGCCGTTTGTGGCGGCAGCGGGGCAGTCGATGTTTGATTTTCAGTCAGTGACCCAATTTGCGGACGGCAAACCGGTGGCCGCCGGGTTTGATGCTCCCGCGTATGCCTCGTGGAATGCATTCCGCGCCGCCGATGAATCCCGTTATGTGGCACTGACACTGCCGAAAACCCTGGCGCGTCAGCCTTACGGCACCGGCGGAAAAAGTATCAGCGGATTTGAGTTTGAGGAATTACCGCAGCGGGCGGACGGCTCCGCACACGTGTCGTCACAGGATCAGTTTGTCTGGAGCAATGCAGCCTATGCTTACGGGTTGCTGCTGACACAGGCTTACCGCCGCTTCGGCTGGTGTACTGCGGTACGCGGGGCGGAGAATGGCGGCAAAGTGGATAATCTGCCGAATTATATTTACCGCAATGATGCCCGTGACGCCGTTCAGCTTTGTCCGGCACAGGTGAATCTCACCGATGAGCGGGAAAAAGAGCTCAGTGACCTCGGCTTTCTGCCGCTGGTGCATTACAAAAATGCTGCACACGGCGTATTTATGGGCGCGCAGACGGTACATAAACCGAAAATTTATACTGACCCGGCGGCGACCGCTAATGCGGCAATTTCGGCCAGACTGCCTTACGTCATGGCAAGCAGCCGTATCGCACAGTATCTGAAAGTGATTGGCCGTGACCGTGTCGGTTCGAATCTTTCGGCAGCGGATGTGGAAAAATCCCTCGATCGCTGGCTGCATCAGTATGTTAATCCCAATGCTATCGGCAATGAAGCCAAAGCCACGCATCCGCTGGCGGAGGCCAAAGTTACCGTGACAGATTTACCCGGCCGTCCCGGTATGTATGCGGCGGTGGCGTGGATACGGCCATGGTTGCAGATGGAAGCGCTTACGGCTTCGCTGCGGATGGTGGCGGATATTCCGGGCGGGTAATACAGGATGTCGCGGATGACGGATTTTCAGACTGCACTGCATCAGGCGGCGGCCCGGCAGGATCACAATCAGTTTTGTGCGCTGATACAGCATGCTGTTCACAGTATCGACCGGCTGTGCACCACTCAGCTGCAACAGGTGCTGCATCACCCGGATTTCTGTGCGCTGGAAGCCCGCTGGCGCAGTCTGCGTCATCTGACCGCCCTGGTTTCATCCCCCCGGCGGGTGGTTATCCGCCTGCTGGATCTCTCCTGGCCGCTGCTGGCCCGGGAACTGAATACCGCCTTTGATATCCGTCATACCCTGTTATACCGCCTGCTGTATCAGCGTGAACTGAACACGGCGGGGGGATTGCCGTTCGGGCTGCTGCTGGTGGATCACCAGATGGTGTTTACCGGCGGTGGTGAGTATGACGAGCTGTATACCGCCACCCGGCTGGCTGAGCTGGGAGAGGTGTCATTATGTCCGGTGATCACCGGTACTGACCCGCATTTTACCGGAGATGACCTGCACTGGTTCTCCGCGGATCATGACAGAATTTCCCGTATTCTGAACAGCCCGGATTACTGCCTGTGGCAAAAGTTACGTTGTCACGAACAAGCGCGCTTTCTGTATCTCGCGCTGCCGCGTTTTCTGCTGCGTTATCCGCATAAAACACCCCGCTGCGGCTTTGTTTATCAGCCGGATAATCCGCACGGCGGGGAATTATGGGGCAATGCTGCCTGGCTGGTGGTGATGAATGTTATCCGTGAGTTTGAGCGGATCAGCTGGTTCGGTTTTTTGCGCAGTTATGACAGCGGCGGCACGCAGGGGGCGATAGTGGCTCCGCTGACAGGCGGGGATACGCTCACGCCGCCGGAGATAGTCACGGAAACCGATCTGGCCTGCGAACAGGATAATTTCTGGGCAGAACAGGGGCTGACCGCCTGTACTTCACTGTATCTCAGCGGGCAGTACGGTTTTTTCAGTTATTACAGTGTCTGGCAGCCGCCGGAACCCCGCTGGCGGCAACTGACCATACTGCCGGTGAATCTGATGGCATGCCGGTTTGCGCATGCCATCCGGACGCAGATCCGCGACAAAATCGGCAATTTTGATTCCCCGGCTGCGTGTCAGCGTGCAGTGGAAAAATGGCTGAAACGCTATGTCAGCGATGTTGATTACGGCGAGGATGTCATTATGGCCGATTATCCGCTGCGCCGTGCGTCTGTCATCATGAGTGCGGACCCGGCGGATCCGGCACGTTATCAGTGCCGTATCTGCCTGCAGCCGCAGTATCAGTACGATATCAGCGAGGCGAATGTGGATCTCACTCTCTGGTTTTCCCGGCCGCAGGGAGAGGTGTTGCTATGAGCCTGCTCGAACGGTTGTGTCACGAAGCGGATGAGCCGCCGTATCAGCCCTGTACGGAACGGGCGGTCACGGCACATCTGTACCGGATCATCAATGCCAGAGCACCGATCTGGCAGGACGGCAGGAAAGGCAGCGGTATCGCCGGGTTTGGTCAGAGCCATCTGCTGCGGGCACAGGGAAAATTCCATCTCACGGCAATCACACTGGAAATCGAAAGTCTTATCCGCTGCTATGAGCCGCGCTTACAGCAGGTGAATGTCACCATTGTGCCGCATTCACACCGGCAGCATCAGATTCATTTTGAGATTGCAGCGCTGTGCGGCGGCCGGGAAGTGTGTCTGCCGGTCTGTCTGGATTTTAATGCCGGACAACTGATAAACCCGGAGGCCGCCGGTGCGTGACAACACACTGTATTACTTTGAACAGCAGCGGCAGCAACTGCTGGAGGGGCTGGATGCTTTCTGTCGTCAGCATCCGCATCAGGCGCAGTTGCTGGGGATCAGCAGACAGACGATTACCGATCCGCAACTGCGTGCGCTTCTCGATGGTGTGGCCTACCTGACAGGACTGACGGCGCAGCAGCTGGATCTGACCGCGCCGCAGCTGACAGAAACCCTTGTCCGTACTGTGTTTCCTGATTACCTTCGCCCGGTGCCGGCGCTGCTGCCGGTGGTATTCACACCGCAGGCGGCGGCTCTGGTGCAGACGCTGGCGGCGGATACACCGTTCACCACCCTGAACGCCGCCGGGGATACCATACACTGGCGGACACAGCAGCCGCTGACACTGATGCCGCTGGCAATAACCGGACACCGGTTTATCCCGCAGGCGGTGATCTATCCGGAGCAGGGGGAGAGCCGTACCGCCGCCTGTTCCCTGCAACTGACTTTTTCGGTGACCGTGCCGGGATTTCCGGTATCAGAACTGAACCTGACTTCCCTGGCGCTGCATTTTACCGGTGACGGCGATCTTCCCTGGCTGATTGATGATGCTGTTCACCGTCAGTGTGCCGCCATCCGGCTGAATACCGGGGAAACAGAGAAATTTTTACCGCCGCAGGCGTGTCAGCGATTACCGCTGACTCAGAGTACGGAAGCGGAAGATAATGCGCAGGCACTGTTATATGACGCGCTGTGGTATCCGGAACAGGCGGCAGGCACGGAGATATCACTGGCGGATTCACTGCAGCAGTGCAGCGGGCAGGATTTCACACTGACATTTATTTTCCGTGACATGCTGCCGGAACCGGCACGCTTTACCCGCAGTGACAGCATCGTGCTGTTCCGTGCTGTGCTGACAAACTGCTTTGAACATCAGAGTGAGCCGTTACGGGTATCGCCGGATACCAATCCGCACCCGCTGTGCGCAGATACCCTGGCGGACGTCCTTCTGTATTCAGCGGACGCGGTGACGGATATCACCACACTGCCTGCCAGGCCGGTGCCGCAACTGTACCATCAGCCGGTCACGCAGCGCTCTGGCTGCTGCTGGCAGCCGGTGTGCGGCACGGAGGGTGAGGTAACTCATCTTAACTGCCTGTTATCTGATGAAGACAGCGGGAAGAGACATGAACGGCTCTGGGTCGTGTGCGGACGCGGGACTCAGGGAGCGCTGGCAGAAACAGCTGCCGGAGAACCGGTCACACCACAGCAGGCCGATCCGCTGGCCTATCACGTCGTTGCCGCTCAGCGGGCAATGCAGCTTCCTCTGCCGGTGCAGCCGGATCCGTGTGCGCTCTTTTTACGGCTCCGGCAGACCCGGCTGGCAGATCTTACTGATTCACCGGACGGTGCCGCACCGCTCAAAGCCCTGTTGTCGCTGTATGACCGGCAGAATTCACCGGTGATCACCGGGCTGATTGCCGCCATTGAAGAGATCACATCCTCGCCCGGCGTGACCGTCCGTTTTTATCATCACCTCCCGCTGACGATTCCGGGGCGGCATATTACCGTCACACTGGTACACAACACGCCGGTGGCAGGAACGGCCTTCTTTGCCGCACTGCTGGAAGCACTTTTCTCCGCGCTGAGTCATGATCATGAATTTATTCAGCTCACACTGCGCTGCCGTAATGACCGTGGTGCGGCATATCACGGACCGGTAAGGATCGCTGATGAGCCGTTCTGATCCCTCCGGCCTGCTCGGTACCGGTGGTGTGCTGCCGCGTTATATCACCGGCCCGGTGGCGGAATATGCACAGGCTCACCAGCAGACTGCACCGCAGGATTTTTTTCTGATTTTTGATGCGGTCTGCCGCCGGTTACAGCAGACGGCAGACCGGCAGCACGGCGGACAATCCGCCGCTGCGGAATTACCGCTGACAACGCTGATACAGACATTGCTGCCGGAAGCGGCGGTCTGTTACCCGGCGGCAGCGCAGGTATGGAACGGCAATACCCGGCTGCGGGCACTGAACAGGACAGTATCGGCCTTTTTTGCCTGCCGCACGGAATTTCAGTACGCCCCGCCTGTCCGTATGCTGTATCACCCGCCTGCCGGTACCGGAAACCGCCTCGGCGGCGGTGCGCTGGCAGGCACGCACTGCTATCTGCGGAATGCACATCTGCAGGTGCATGTCTTTACTGATCCGCTGCAACCCCGCGACAGCTGGCAGACCGGCGGGGAATCTCACCATTATCTCGGATTATTTATCCGTACCTTTTTCCGCCGTCCACTGACGTTTGACGTTATTTTCCGGACAAATGACACACAGATGATGCCTGCACAACTTGCTGCCGCGGCATCACGGCTGGGACGAAATACCCGGCTCTGACAAGGAACCGCTATGCTGACTATCGATTTACATCAACTTATCCGGCGGTTATCGCCGCCGCTGGTGACGACACTGGAGGATGCGGCGCAGGAGTGTGTCCGCCGTCATCACCGGGCGGTCACACCGCTGCACTGGCTGCTGATGATCGCCGCCTGCCGTGATCTGAACTGGTGTGAGGCACCGGCAGATAATACGGCACTGCAATACAGCCTGAATGATGCACTGGCGCTGCTGCCGCAGGCAGCGGATGCGTCCCCGGTGTTTGCCCCGGAACTGACAGAACTGATGAAACAGCTCTGGCTGCATGTCTCGCTGAATCAGGGCGGGCAGCAGATCAGTGATATTCATCTGTTACAACTGCTGCGGCAGACAGCGTGCAGCGGCATCCCGCCTGCGGTGACGGCATGGGCACAATCCGTGGACGCACAATGGCTGGCGCGGCAGATAACGGCCTTGTCGCCGGGCGCCGTTCCGGCGGCACAGGACAGCCACGGAACAACATTGCTGGAGACGTATGCCCGCGACCTGACGGCTTTGGCGCGGGCGGGAAAACTCGACCCGGTGATTGGCCGTGACAGTGAAATCCGTCAGATTCTGGATATTTTCTGCCGCCGCCGTCAGAACAGCCCGATTATGGTCGGCGAGGCTGGTGTGGGAAAAACCGCCATTGCGGAAGGTCTGGCGCAGCAGATCAGTGACGGCAATGTGCCGGAGCGTCTGCGCGGTTGTGAAGTGTGGGAGCTGGATCTGACGGCATTACAGGCGGGTGCCGCTATGAAAGGGGAATTTGAGCAGCGGCTGAAAAACCTGCTGGCGGAGATCCGCACCGGCAGCACAGAAAAAATCATTTTTATTGATGAAGCCCATACCCTGATCGGTGCAGGCGGTACAGCGGGTCAGGGGGATGCGGCCAACATCCTCAAACCGGCGCTGGCACGCGGTGAATTCAGAGCCCTGGCCGCAACCACCTGGTCCGAATACAAACAGTTTATTGAGCCTGATCCCGCGCTGACGCGGCGTTTCCAGCCGGTAAAAATCGCTCCGCCGGATGAGGCCACCACGCTGACCATCCTCAATACCCTGAAACCGGTACTGGAGCAGCATCACGGCCTGCCTGTCACGGAAGCTGCCTGTGAAGCGGCGGTACGGCTTTCTGTCCGCTATCTGCCGGAGCGGCAACTGCCCGATAAAGCGATCAGTCTGCTGGATACCGCCTGTGCCGGGTTATCGGTTTCACGCTCCGTCACACCGGAAAGTGCGGCAGATGCCGTGAATGACCATCATATTGCGGAGGTTATTGCGCTGTGGACGGGCATTCCGGCCGGGCATCTGGCCGCGGATGACATTTCCCGGCTGAGCCGCCTGGAAGAAAAAGTGGCGGAGCGGGTGATCGGCCAGACCGCGCCGGTTGCGGCGGTGGCACAGGCTATCCGCATTGCCCGCAGTGGTCTGAATAACCCGTTGCGGCCGCAGGAGGTATTTCTGATGTGCGGCCCGGGCGGTACCGGCAAAACCGAAACTGCTCTGGCACTCTGTGAGGCGCTCTGCGGCGACGAACGGCGGATGGTCACACTGAATATGACGGAGTTTAAAGAGCCGCACAAAGTCTCCATGCTGCTGGGTGCCCCGGCGGGCTATACCGGCTACGGCAAAGGCGGTGTGCTGACCGAAGCCGTGCGCCGTAATCCGTATACGATCCTGCTGCTTGATGAGATGGAAAAAGCGCATCCGGCCATTCATGACGTGTTTTATCAGATTTTCGACAAAGGCCGTATCGCTGACAGCGAAGGGCGGGAAATCGATTTTCGTCACACGATCATCATTATGACCAGCAACGCGGCAGAAGACGAGATTGCGGCGCACTGCCGTGATGAGCGCCCGGGAACAGCCGGACTGGTGCAGTTGATCTTCCCGGCACTGCTGCGTCATTTCCGGCCGTCGTTTCTCGGCCGTACCACTATTATCCCGTACTACCCGCTCAATGATACGGAAATGGCGGCGATTGCCCGGCTGTCACTGGAACGGGTGGGTAAACGCATTCAGGAAACCTATCAGTGCACGTTTGATTATTCAGATGAATTAGTCACTTATCTGTTGTCACTGCCTTATTCAGCAGAAACCGGCGCAAGAGCGGTTGAGCAGGGGATCACGGGTAAACTTCTGCCGCAGATTGCCGAAGCCTGTATTGAAAAACGCAGACAGCAGACTGCCATTACCCGGGTTTCATTATCAGTGACTGATAATAACCCCGTTGTTTCTATTGATTAACATCAGGATCACCGCTATGTCATTGACGATTCGGATAGTCAGCGCGCCGGAGAATAACCCTCTGTCACAATACTGCTTTGACGGCAGGGACGGCACTATCGGGCGTGATGCTCAGGCCGATATTGTGCTGGATGACCCGGATTCCCGTATTGAGGATATTCACGCCACATTCCGCTGCACTGCCGCCGGTTATATTCTGACCGATACCAGCCGTGACGGGGTGTTCATCAACAACCGGCACGATGCGCTGGGTCATGGCACGGACTATCTGTTACAGGACGGCGACATGCTGGGAATCGGTGCTTTCCGGCTGCTGGTCTCCTGTTTTTCCCCGCTGAACCGGACACCGGAGCCGCTGAATACACAGGGCGAAGAAAATGCCCTGCGCAGCCTGTTCTCTCCGGCAGATGATAACAGCTGTTTTGATGATGACCCGTTCCTCGGCACTGCGCCGGTGAAAAAACCGGCACCGCATGATATCCGTTACCATTTTTCAGCGGTCGCCAGACCGTACGGCAGCCCTGCACCGGTTGCAGAACCCGTACCGGAACCGGCGTGTGTTTCTGAACCGGCCGGTGTGCCTGTTCCTGAGCCCGTTCCCGTGTTTACGGCGGCGCCGGAAGCTGTTTTGCCGCCGGTACTGACCGGCGGCAAACTGGTGCTGCTGCAATCACTGCTGCCGGAAATCAGCCGGGCACTGGATTTGGCGGCAGAAAAAATAATCCGTGATATCTCCCCTCAGCACCTGGAAGCACTGCACCGTGACCAGAAAATTGCCGGAAAAATTGATTACTGGCAGACCTACAAGCACTTCTTCAGCCAGCAGATTGCGGATGACCATCTGAAAACCAAACTGACAGATTATTTCCGCAGTGAATTTTACACCCAAATTATTCAGTCATCATGAAACGACGTATCTATCTGTTTATTTTTATTTTTTTATTTTTCGGCCCGGTGTCCTGCCGCTTCGGGACACCGCCGGATACCGGTCTGTTACGTGTGGTGATCCGGGCGCAGGACAACAGTAACCCGAATGCGGATAACCGCCCGGCGCCGGTTGTGCTGAGGATCTACCAGCTCAGCAGCGATGAAATTTTTCAGCGTGAACGCTTTCTGCCGTTGTGGCAGCAGGATCAGCGGTTACTCAAAGAACAGCTGCTGGCCAGAAAGGTGACGGCACCGGTCTATCCCGGCGGTCTGGAAACGCTGTTGCTGCAATTACAGCCCGGTGTGACACATATCGGTGTGCTCGCCGGTTTCTCTGCGGCAGAGGCTGCGAATAAGCAGATGATTGCGGTTCTTCCGCTGCCGGTGATGCAGGTGTCGTTGTTTCTGGACGGGCAGACACTGTCACTCTCAGCGGGGGGCAATGATGATTAATGAAACGGCCGGTATCTGGTGGCAGGAGGGGTTATTTCTCCAGCCGGAGCATTTTATCCAGGAAAGCCGCCTGCACAGCCATTGTCTGCGCGATGTGACACAACAGCTGAGCGGCGGTCTTGCCGGTTTTTCCCGGCTGATGACAGATGAGTCCCTGACAGGGGCGGGAAAACTGACGCTGTTACAGGCACACGGTGTGATGCCGGACGGTACGCCGTTTATCACGGACACGCCGCTGAGTGTCAGTCTGGACGGACTGGCGGGGGATATGACGTTTCTGCTGACTCTGCCGCTGAGCAGTGCGCCGGATCGTTTTACCGCAAAACCGCTCAGCGTCAGTGAAAATCGGGAACCGCAGATGCGCGAACCGGTGATGACCAGCGCCGCACATCTGAATCTTCAGCTTAAATGTGCCTCACAGTGCCGTGAAGATGAAACCGGGCTGACGGTTGCCAGGCTGCACTGCCGGGAGGGTGCCGGACACCCGCTGCCGGAGGCGGAATTTTGTGCGCCGTATCTGTTTGTTCAGGATAACCCGTGGCTGAGCCGCAGGGCGGAAGATATCCGGCTGCTGCTGGCACAGCGGCTTCAGCGGCTTTATAACGCTCCGGCCGGGGAAATGGCTTGTCTTCATTTACAACCGCTGCTGACACAACTGCAAAGTCTGGCGGCGGGCGATCGTATCACCTGCCGGGATTTTTACCGTTTCTGTCTGCATCTGCAATCCGTTTTATATGCGCTGACCGCGGCACCGGCGCCTGAACCGCAACCGTGGCGGAATGATGATCACGCCGGGCTGTTTACGCCCTGTATTCAGTCACTCAAGCACCTTCTTACCCCGCAGACCCGGCAGCATATACAGCCGCTGAACTGGGATACCCGGCTGCTGACAACACGGCGTTTACTGCGGCTTGCGCTGCCGGAATCCGCCTTTGCTGAACAGAGCCGCCTGATCGTGGAATATGCGGATGACAGCGGCAGGCCGCCGGATGCAGGCCGGACAGCACGCCTGCTGAAACTGGCCGGAAACCGTCAGATAGCGGCCTGTGTGAATAACGGGCTGACCGGTATTCCGCTGCTGCATCTGAACAGCGTTCCGGAGGGGATCACAACACATCCGGGCGCCATTTATTTTGAACCGGATATCCGCAGCCCGCTGTGGGCGCAGATGGCACAGGACGATCCGGTTCTGGCGCTGCACATTGACGGCCAGCTGCCGCATGCCCGGCTGAATGCCATCCTGATAACCCGGAGGTAATACGTCATGGAGAGAGGTTTTGTAACAACCGCAGAAGCCGGACACCCGGACACCGGACACAATGTGCTGATCAGTGCAGGACAACCGCTGCTTCAGGCATTGATTATGCTGATACAGGGCGGGACTCCGCCGGATCTCACACTGTTCCGGCAGCAGATGTTACAGGGCGTGAGCCGGTTTTACCGGATTTGCGCCGCCCGTCAGCTGCATCCTTCCCTGATCGGAAAAAGTGCCTTTGTCTGGTGTGCCGCGCTGGATGAGGCGGTGCTGAGCACGCCGTGGGGGGCGGAATCGGTCTGGCAGGAACATACGCTGACCGGGGCGGTGTTTCAGAACCGGCGCGGCGGAGAAGACTTTTTCCGCTATCTGCACCTTGCGGTGCATAACCCCGTTCCGCTGCGTGATTTTCTCGAATTACAGTTTTATCTGTTGTCACTCGGGTTCTGCGGGGAATACCGCGCACAGCCGGAAGCGCTGGCCGCCTGTTACAGCCGGCTGCGCCATATTCTGATCAGCAGTCGTCAGGACGCGCTGTCTGCGCCGCCGGGACGTTGTACCGTCCGGAACCGGCCTGCGAAGTGTATTCCTCTGCCGCTGATTTTTTCCGGTTCACTGCTGCTGTGCGCAGCATTCCGGGCGGCGGCGGATTTCAGTTATCAGCAGTTATTACAGCAAGTGAGTGACACGCTGACAGCCCTGTTCTGAACAACGGAGATTGGTGATGAAAATCAGAACCGCAATAATGTATGCGCTGGTGATCCTGCTGCTTACCGGACTGACCGCAACGGCCTGGTATTACTGGCTGACAGAGGGCGGCAGTGCACTTTTGCCGGTATTTGTGTCGCTGCTGAGTTTGTGTCTTGCGGTTTACGGACTGTTCAAAACCTCATGGCGGCCAGAGCAGGATGTGAAGCAATTACAGCGGCAGCAACAGCGCCGTGAACTGCGCCGGTACCTGTATCAGACACGCCGCCGTCTGCGCCGCAGCGGCGGGGCACCCCGGTGGGACAGACGCCGCATCAGCACTTACTGGCTGCTGTGTGACGATCTGCCGCAGGCACAGGCGTTTATGCGTCAGCACGGATTTACCCCGCTGGCGGAAGAGCAGGTGTCTTTCTGTTATCAGGCGGGTAATACCGTGATCCGTATCAGCACACCGGCGTGGCTCACCGGAGACGGCGGGCAGGAGAGTGCCCGGCACCTGGTGCGTCTGAATCCGTCTCAGCCGCTGCACGGTTTTATCTTATTATATCCGGCACCGGCGCTTGCGGCGCTCAGTGATGAACAGGTGATTCAG
>OJJS01000058.1_pt1 | contig 23094 bp, 21 predicted proteins | sample 1596371 | NCBI WGS metagenome assembly OJJS01 (sample SAMEA4350116, study PRJEB24818) | metagenome | biome: human; feature: gut; material: faeces | place: Denmark | collected 2013-09 | reverse complement strand
CGCGGTGACCGGGCAGTCAAACCCGTTTGTGACCGGTGAACGACGCTGGGAACAGGGGCACATCAACAGTGCTGACGGTATTTTTACCCGTCTGCCGTCTGCGCCGGTAACACCGGTGAAAGTACCGCCGAAAGCAGAAAAAAAAGCAGCTGATCAGCGTATCCGCGGCAATCGTAACAGCAGGATTTACCACTTTCCGGATTGCCCCGGCTATAACCGGATCAGCAGTAAAAATATTGAAATGTTCCCGGATGCGGTATCCGCGCAGGCAGCTGGTTACAGCATGGCGAAAAACTGCAAAGCACGCTGATGTGCGGCGGATAACAGAAATGTGGCAAAAATGTTAAATGTCAGCAGATTTTAATTGCTGAAAAGAAAGTATTGTCATTATACTGTCACAAAGTCAGTTTAGTGTTCGCTTTAGTTTGTCATCTGAGGATAACGAATGCGACATACAGACGAACGACAGTACCGGCCGGTGATAAATACCCTGAACAACAGGGCGGATTTATCACCGGCTTTTTTTTATCTGAATGTTCACTCATGGCTTGAGGGGAGCCGCCGGTTGCTAACTCACTGTTTCAGTTATTCCGTCATCATAAATCAACAGGATTAAGATTATGGGCAGACAAAAAGCGGTAGTCAGAGCACGCAAAGAGGCAAAACGAATGAGCCGGAAAGAGTCGCGCAGGGCACGTTTTAATGATGATAATGTGGCGGTTTTTATCCCGGCAGGCGGGGTGGAAGCCATCGGTATGGCGCGGGAAAAACGCGATAACAGTACTGTTTTGCCGCGAAATGATGCGCAGGATAAATACATCCGGGCCATAGCCCATAAACAACTGATTATTGCCAACGGCGAGGCGGGGTGCGGCAAAACCTTTATCAGTACCGCACTGGCGGCAGATGCACTGATTAATAAGGAAATAGAGCGGATTATTGTCACCCGTCCGGTATTACAGGCGGAAGAAGATCTGGGCTTTCTGCCCGGGGATATCAGTGAAAAATTCGCCCCGTATTTCCGGCCGGTATATGACGTTCTGGTGAAACGGATGGGGGCCTCATTTTTGCAGTATTGTCTGCGCCCGGAGATAGGTAAGGTGGAAATTGCGCCGTTTGCCTATATGCGCGGGCGAACCTTTGAGAATGCAGTGGTGATCCTCGATGAGGCGCAAAACGTGACTGTCACACAAATGAAAATGTTTCTGACCAGGATGGGGGAAAATGTGACAGTTATTGTCAACGGCGATGTCAGTCAGTGTGATTTACCGGGCAATGTTCCGTCCGGGCTGGCAGATGCGCTGCGCCGTTTCCGGGATGATGAGATGGTGTCAGTGGTGTCTTTCACACAGGATGACTGCGTGCGTTCATCGCTTTGTCTGCGGGCATTACAGGCGTATAACTGATCACAGCAGCTGCGGCAGAGAACCTGCCGCAGCCTGTTTATCATCAGTCGTCAGCATCCATCACATCATGTCGCTGGCGGTGATAACCCTCTTCATCATAACCGAAGCGCCAGTAAGGGATTGCATACATCTGGCTGTGTTCCCCGTTCAGTTCCCGGCGCACATAGCGGCGCAGATCCCTGACCATCGCATCTTCCCCGGCAATCCAGAACGTACACTCTGTCACATCGGTGACCGGCCAGCTTTTAAACAGTGCGGTGATCTCCGCAGTTTTCTCCGTACCGCCGGTTACCCAGTGCAGGGTGATACCGGCCGGTTTGTTCAGCTCCTGCTGATCCTCAGCATGATCGATACGGATAACCACATTTCCCTGCGCCTCAGCGGGCATTTTTTCCAGCAGTGCGGCAACCGCAGGCAGTGCGGTTAAATCAGCCGCCATATAATAGTGTTTTGCTGCCGGTAACAGCGGATCGGGCCCGCCGGGATTGGTAATCCCGAGATAATCACCCGGTTTGGCGTTTCTCGCGAAATCCACTGCCGGGCCGGCATCATCGTGCATGGCGAATTCAATATCGATTTCTTTCAGTTCAGGACGGATTGCACGCACCGTATAGGTACGGGCAACCGGACGCGGTTTGTCTTCCGGCCAGACCGGTCCTTTATCTGACAGTACCGGCAGTGCAGGCGGGTTCGGCGCGTCTTTGGCAATAAACAGCTTGAGGTGTCCGCCTTCACAATCCGCCGGATAGGTGTCCAGAGAATCTGCCGTAAAGGTAATTCGGCGCAGATTGGGGGTAACATCGGTAAAGGATTTCACCTGAATAAGACGCGGTGGTGCAGGGCGGTAGATATTTTTTTCCCGGCTCATGCGCAATTCTCCGTTTTATTGTTGTTAGTTTCGTTATATCTATTTCGCGGAGTGTATCAGGAATTTAGAAGAATGGTAATCATTATCAATAAAATTATTAAAAAAAAGCACACCGCATGGGGGGGCGGTGTGCCGGGCAATGCAGCTGAATAAACAGTGCATGAAGTACTGATGAGGTACTTACTGATGAGATATGACGACTATTTTACTTTCATTCCCGCCGCCGTCATTAATAAGCGGAAAAGTGATGAGACTGCAAACAGTGCCAGCACACTGCCTGCCCAGATAGCCAGCATCCAGGCGGTTTTTTTCCACCAGGGTGCCGGTGCGGCAGGATCAGTGGTAGCCCTGGTCATGGGTGATTTTTCCTCTGAAGACATAGTAACTCCACCAGGTATATACCAGGATTACAGGTATGATGAATAAAGCACCAACCAGCATAAAGCTCAGGCTTTCACCGGGGGCGGCGGCCATTTTGTAATCAATCACCGGCGGAATAATCATCGGCCAGATACTGATACCGAGTCCGGTGAAACCCAGAAAAACCAGACCGAGTGCCGCAAAAAACGGTGTGTAGTGCAGATGGCGGCTGACACTGCGGAACAGCGCAACGACACAGATAAGCACCAGCAGCGGCACCGGCAGGAAGAACAGAATATTCGGGAAACTGAACCAGCGTGCCGCAATGGTGTCATGCGCCAGCGGCGTCCACAGGCTGATCACAGCCAGTACCGCCAGCATTACCAGCGTCAGCGGCTTCAGCACCTTATACATCTGCTGCTGTAAATGGCCTTCTGTTTTCATCACCAGCCAGCCGCAGCCGAGCAGGGCATAGGCGATCACCAGACCGAAACCGCAGAACAGCGGGAACGGCGCGAGCCAGTCAAAGGCACCGCCGGTAAAGGCACGGTTGGCAACCGGAAAACCTTCAATCACGCTGCCGACAACTACGCCCTGAACAAAGGTGGCGATGACTGAGCTGATCAGAAACGCGCGATCCCAGAAATAACGGTGATGTTCATCCGCTTTAAAACGGAACTCAAAGGCCACGCCACGGAAGATTAACGCCACCAGCATCAGTGTCAGCGGAATGGCGAGTGCATCCAGAATCACGGCATAGGCGAGCGGGAAAGCGCCGAACAGCGCGGCTCCCCCCAGCACCAGCCAGGTTTCGTTGCCGTCCCAGACCGGCGCAACACTGTTCATCATCAGATTCCGGTCAGCGTTGCTTTTCACAAAGGGATAGAGAATGCCGATGCCGAGGTCAAATCCGTCCATCACGATATACATCAGTGTGCTGAATATAATAATGACGAACCAAATCAGGGGTAAATCAATGCCCATGAGACACCTCCGGCGCAATACCTTTGCGGATCAGTTTCATCATATAGATGTAGCCAATGCCAAATACGGACCCATAAACAATAAAGAAGATCAGCAGACTGATGCTCATGTGCATATCACCATGTGCCGAGACGGCATCAGTCGTGCGCTGTAATCCGTAAACCACCCACGGCTGACGGCCGATTTCAGTTACAAACCAACCCGCCAGAATGGCAATCAGCCCGGACGGTGCCATCCATAACATAAAGCGCTGGAAAGGACGGGAATCATACAAGCGCCCGCGGTAACGCAGCCACAGACTCAGGGCGGCAGCAAGGAGCATCAGCATCCCCAGCCCGACCATCACACGGAATGACCAGAACACCGCAAACACGTTATCCGGTCTGTCTTCCGGCGGAAATTCAGTCAGTGCAGGCACTTGTTTATCAAGACTGTGTGTCAGGATCAGACTGGCCAGCCCGGGGATCTCCACGGCATAACGGGTTTTTTCCTGTTCATTATCCGGAATCCCGAACAGGATCAGTGGTGTGGCTTCACCGGGTTTATTCTCCCAGTGACCTTCCATCGCCGCTACCTTAACCGGCTGATATTTCAGAGTATTGAGCCCGTGTGCATCACCAATCAGTGCCTGGAGCGGTGCCAGTACCACAATCAGCCACAATGACATGGAAAACATTTTTTTCATGGCACCGGATTTGTTGCCGCGCAGCAGATGCCAGGCCGCAGAGGCGGCAATAAAAAAGGCGGAGGCAAGAAATGCTGCGGTTGTCATATGCAGCAGGCGGTACGGGAACGACGGGTTGAAAATCACGGCAAACCAGTCCACCGGCACGACAACACCGTTGATCACCTCATGCCCCTGCGGGGTCTGCATCCAGCTGTTGGACGCCAGAATCCAGAATGTGGACATCAGCGTGCCGAGTGCAACCATACAGGTGGCGAAATAGTGCAGTTTTTCACCGACACGGTTCCAGCCGAACAGCATCACGCCGAGAAAACCGGCTTCCAGGAAGAACGCGGTCAGAACTTCATAGGTGAGCAGCGGACCGGTGATTGATCCGGCAAACTCAGAAAAGAAACTCCAGTTGGTACCGAACTGATAGGCCATCACCAGACCGGAGACCACACCCATACCGAAATTCACGGCAAAGATGGCTGACCAGAAATGAAAGAGCTTTTTGTAATCCTCATTGCGGGTTTTCAGCCACATTCCCTCAAGCACCGCCAGAAACGACGCCAGACCGATGGTGATCGCAGGGAAAATGATATGAAACGACACAGTGAAGGCGAACTGAATTCGCGCAAGCTCAAGGGCACTTAACCCAAACATAGTGACCTCTCGTTGTTATAGCTATGCAAATACTACGCAGATGAAATGTGTGGCACAGTACACCATGTGTTGCTAGACTATAATAGTGACAATTAATCATAATATGTATATAACAGTTATCCGGGGATTGCGTCATGACACGCTATGAACAGTTAGCAGAACAGATAAAACAACAGATAGAAGATGATATCTGGCAGGTCGGGGACAGACTTCCGTCCCTGCGTGAAAGTGCCAGACAGTCGGGGCTGAGTCTGATGACTGTCGTACAGTCGTATCAGTTACTGGAAAGTCAGGGCTGGGTGGTGGCGCGTCCGCAGTCCGGTTACTTTGTCGCCAAACGGGCACCGGCGTTTGCTCCGGCCAAAGGCGGCCTGGGTATGCATCTGAGTGAAAATGTGGAGATTAACGCATCACTGTTTGATGTGCTTCAGGCCTGCAAAGATCCTGCTATCATCCCGTTTGGCTCTGCATTCCCTGATCCCTCGCTGCTGGTTCAGCCGAAGCTCTCCAAAGCGCTGGGCGCCGTGGCCCGCCGTATCGCCCCGCAAAGTGCGGTGGTCAATATGCCGCCGGGGAATGAAAAACTGCGGCGTAATATCTCGCGGCGCTATGCCGCGCAGGGTATCCATGTTTCACCGGATGATATTGTTATCACCGCCGGGGCAATGGAATCATTGTCGCTGAGTTTACAGGCGGTCACCAAACCGGGTGACTGGGTAGTAATTGAATCCCCGGCATTTTACGGGGCATTACAGGCGATTGAGCGTCTGCGCCTGAAAGCGGTGGCGATTAAAACTGACCCGCAGACCGGCATGGATCCTGATGCACTGGAAGATGTGGCCGGCCGCTATGATATCAAAGCCTGCTGGCTGATGACCCACTTCCAGAACCCGCTCGGCGGCACAATGCCGCCGGAAAATAAACGGCGGCTGGTGGAGATCCTGACACGGCATGATATTGCACTGATTGAGGATGACGTCTACAGCGAACTCTGGTTTGGTAATGAAGCCCCGCAACCGGCGAAAAGCCTGGATAAAGACAACAATTTCTTCCACTGTTCCTCTTTTTCCAAATGTCTGGCGCCGGGCTTCCGTGTCGGCTGGGTGGCGGCCGGAAAGCATGCACGAAAAGTCCAGCAGTTACAGATGATGAGTACCGTATCCGCCAGTATGCCGACACAGCAGGCCATTGCGGAATACCTCGGACAGGGCGGTTATGACGCGCATCTGAAAAAACTGCGCCAGCAGCTGGAGCAGCGTCAGCACCGGATGCTGTATGCCATCAGTGAATATTTCCCGGAAGATGTGAAAGTGAACTGTCCGCAGGGCGGTTATTTTCTCTGGCTGGAATTTGAACCGCCGTTTGATGCGGTCAAACTGTACCGGATGGCACTTAATGAGCAGATCAGCATAGCACCCGGCTCCATGTTTTCCACCAGCGACCAGTTTAACCACGCTTTCCGTCTGAACTGTTCATTTGAATGGAATGACCGGCTGGATAACGCGATGAAAGTGCTGGGGCAGTTGTGCCATGTACTGAAGAAAACACAGGGATAAGATAAAGCGGATTACCGCGGCACACAGAGAGACAAACATAAAAAAACGGGCACTGAAAGTGCCCGTTTTGCCGAAAACAGATGCGGATTAACTAAATGCCAGACTAACTGCGGCGGTGGCCAGTAATCCTCCGGCAACACCTTCACCGAGACGGCGGCGCTTGTCGTTGTATTCCCCTTTGCTCATCTGGCCGAAAATCAGAGCCACGCCACTGTAAACTATTGCACAGCTGGCGATATAGACACCAGATAACAGCAGGGACTGCATCGCGACACTTTCACTGCCGGAAATAAAGTTCGGCAGGATAGCAAAGTAGACCAGCAAGCCTTTCGGATTCAGGAAACTGGTGAAAAAACCTTTGGTAATGACAGATTTGGCCGCCGGTTGCATCGGTGGCATTTCGCTCTTGTGCATGGCGGACATCACCATGCGGACAGCCAGATAAGCAATATAGGCCACACCGAACCAGCGCATGCCGTTAAACAGAAGCGGGGATGCCACAACAACGGCTGCCAGTCCGAATGCCGCCAGAACCGAATGCATCCCGTAACCCAGCAGCACGCCCATATTGGCTTTCAGCGCCGCACGGGAACCGCTGGCAAGACCTTGCGACGAAACGAATAAAATATCGGGTCCGGGAGCAAATACAATGGGTAACACGGTTGCGCCAAACACCATCAATGTATTTATGACCATACGACACCCCAAGTTCAAAAATATATTAATAATTCACAATTTGTTGAATATTAAGAATTTAATTCAATTTTGTGACGTCCTGATTTGTTATGTGAATTATACGGAGATTTGCAGGAAATTAGGTTGTTAAATTGACCCGAAAAAACTATTCTTAGCAATATTATTGCGCGGAAGTCGTCAGAGGATGATTTAAATGTCAATTGAACTGGATAAGATGGATCGGCGGATACTGGATCAGCTGCAACGTAACGGCAGAATACAAAATGTGGAGCTGGCACGCGAAGTCGGGCTCTCGCCGTCACCGTGTCTGAGACGGGTGCGGCGTCTGGAGGAAACCGGCGTTATCAGGCGCTATGCGGCGATTCTGGACGGCAGCAAGATAGGTGCGGGGCTGATGCTCTATGCCCGTATCTGGTTTAAAGGGCAGGATGCTCAGACGATCAATGATTTTGTCGCCGCCATTAATGAAATGCCGGAGATTGTCGAGTGTCATCTGATGGCCGGTGAATGTGACGCCATGATCCGCATTGTGACCAAAGACCTGACCTCTTACCGGCGCTTCCATGCTGATCACCTGACACAAATACCCAGTATTCAAAGTGTTAAGACAGAAGTGCCGATGGAAACCCTGAAGGTGACACACGCGTTACCCCTGTAAATTGTGAGGGTTATCACGAAACGCAACAGAATTGTGCACTCAGGCAGGTTATAAGCAACAGGGTTGCGCAGGGATTTTGTGATGGTGGTCAAATGAGAGGTAATAAAAAAGGCGCGTTAAAAAACGCGCCCTTACAATGAAAACCGGAATATTATACTTCTGACATCAACTGCCGGTAACGCTGATCATCATGATACAACTGATGGAATACGCGGTATTTGGCATCATAAAACTGTTTGATACTCTCCGTTTGCGGGGTCACCGTTTTGCTGATCCGGCTCATCGCCTGCATAGCTTCCGGGATAGAGGCATAGAAGCCCGCTGCTACCGAGCCGAGCATGGCTGAACCCAGCAGAACCGCTTCACTCTCTTCCGGCAGCAGCATGGCGCAGCCGGTGGCGTTGGCGTGTTCCTGAATAAAGATCGGGTTCTTGGTGCCGCCGCCGCATCCCATGATGGTATCAATGGCGTATCCGGCCTTATTCATCTCTTCAATGATATGACGGGTGCCCAGCGCAATCGCCTGGATGGTCGCCAGATAAATCAGAGCTAGGTCATCGAGGGTTTGTGTCATACGCAGACCCGTTACCACACCGCGCAGGTTCGGGTTCGCCCGCGGTGAGCGGTTGCCGTGGAAATACGGCAGCACATGGATATGCCGTGTCAGCAGGGCGATATCTTCTTTTGACCCCGCCAGTGCCAGCAGACGGTCGTTGAGAAGCTGATACACCGTCTGCTGATTCTGTTCCGCCAGTTTTTTCGCATCACTGTATTGCGGATGTGACGTGATCATATGGTCGATCAGCGCACCGGTTGCGGACTGTCCGCCCTCATTAAGCCAGTAGCCCGGAATCATGGCACTGTAATAAGCCCCCCAGATACCGTCGATAAAGCGGGCATTTTTGGATACCGCCATATGGCAGGATGAGGTGCCGCCAATCAGCGCCAGCCGGGTATTGAAATCCGGTTGTGCACCGGTGGCATCCGCAGCACCCAGCACGCCGATCCCGCCGGCGTGAGCATCAATGATAGAAGTGGCAACCGGTGTTCCCGGGATCAGCCCCAAATCTGCGGCGGCATTCGGTGTCAGGCCGTTACCGACCGGTTCACCCATCGGACGGATTTCGCGGCCGATAATTTGAGCATCGTTTTCCAGCAAATCATCCAGACCAATCTGGCGGAAGAAATGGGTGTCCCAGCGGTCTTCATGGCCGAGGTAAGTCCATTTGCACACCGTGGAGCAGAGCGACCGGCTGTTGGTATAAGTGGCTTTCCAGGTCAGAAAATCAGGCAGATCAAAGAAATAACCGGCTTTCGCCCAGGTGGTCGGCATGTTCTGCTTAAGCCATAACAGTTTCGGCGTTTCCATCTCCGGCGAGATACGGTTACCGACATACGCCAGTACCGGATGTTTTGTGTCATTGATCCGCTGTGCCTGACTGATAGCACGGTGATCCATCCACATAATAATGTTCTGCTCGCTGCGTCCGGTCGGGCTGACGGTCAGCGGCTGACCTTGTTTATCCAGTACCACCAGGGAGCAGGTGGCATCAAAACCAAGGCCTTTGACCTGAATCGGATCAATACGCGCCTGTGCCACGGCATCTTTTACCGCAAGACACACACTGCGCCAGATATCATCGGAGGATTGTTCCACATAATCCGCCTGCGGTTTAAACTGACGGATATCCCGCTTCGCTTCGCCTTTTTTGCGTCCGGCTGCATCAAAAACCCCGGCCCGGGCGCTGCCGCTCCCGACATCCACACCAATAAAATAGACACTCATAATCCGCTCCCTTATGACCGGGCTTTCTGCAATGCAATAAATAAGATAAGAATACCGCCCCACAGCGCCATGATGAGGTAACTGCTGACACCCAGCAGGTTCAGGCCGCTTTCCAGCATCTGTAAGACAAACAGAGCCAGCACAATACCGATAATGCGCCCGAAACCACCGTCCGGGTTCACGCCGCCGAGAACGGAAGCCAGAATGGCGATCAGCAGATAAGATTCCCCGTATCCCGCTTTGGCGGAGTTAAACTTGGCCATCATAATAATCGCGGCCACCCAGCACAGGACAGACGAAATCACATACACGGCCATCGTCGCTTTCTGTGTGTTCAGGCCGGAAAAGCGCGTTGCTTTCTCATTGGAACCCATCAGATAAACGGTACGGCCGAGCGGGGTGTACTCCAGCAGTCCCCACAGCAGGAACGCAAACAGCAGGAACAGGATCAGCGGCATCGGAATACCGAGCAGCGTACCGTTGCCCAGCCACAGTAATGACGGCGGGAAGCCGGAGATCACCGTACCGCCGGAAATCAGCACATTCAGGCCGTTGATTAACGTCATCATCCCGAGAGTGGCGAGGATCGGAGACACCCCGACAAACGCAATCAGGAAACCGTTAATCAGCCCGATAATCACAGCGGTGACCAGACCGGCCAGCAGGGCAGGCAGTAACATGGCACCGTCGCCCGGACTCATCGCCATCACACTCGCCATCACCAGCCCGCAGGCATTCGTTGTGGCGATAATGGAGAGGTTGATCCCGCCGGTCAGCATACAGACTGACATCGCCAGCGCCAGCATACCGAGCAGCGGCATCTGGGAAGTCATCGACTGGAAGTTGGAGACAGAGAAAAACGCACCTGCATTAAACATCCCCTGCAACAGCAGGATAGCGGCCATAATCACCAGCAGGTAAATAATGTTGCGGTCACTCCGCAGATTCAGCATTGACATCATGACAGATGACCTCCGGCAGCAGCACGGCGTTTTTCGTTATACGCGGTGAAGCTGATACTGATAACAATGATTAGCCCGGTCAGCACGGTGTGCCAGTAAGACGGTACACCGGCCAGGGTCAGGCCGTTTTTGACAATCGCCAGCAGGGCAACCCCGAGGATAACCCCGGTAAGCGTACCTTTGCCGCCGGTCATACTGACACCGCCTAATACCACGGCTGCCAGCACGGTCAGTTCAAATCCCATCAGGGCATTCGGTGCCACAGACTGGGTGATTTGTGTCTGTACCACAGAGGCGATCCCCGCCAGGGCACCCATATAGCCGTAAACAAACAGCATCACGCCCAGAATACTGATACCCACGCGCTTCGCGGCATCCGCATTACCGCCGACCGCATAAATCTGACGGCCGACACGGGTTTTGCTCATCAGAAAACCGGTGAAAATAATCACCGCAATCAGTGTCAGGATCGGCAGGGAAAGGCCGTAGTCATAACCGTCACTGCCGGTAAATGACATCACCTCAACACCATCCATAAACCATTCCGGGAAGCCGTACAGCCATTCACCGTTGGTGAAATAGATCAGCAGACCGAAGAAGACGTTCAGGGTGGAGATGGTGATAATAATAGACGGTACTTTCAGACGGTAGATCAGCAGGGCGTTGATCAGTCCCAGCAGTAAACCCACAACAGCTGCGATAGCAAAGGCGATAAAGAAATTGCCGCCCTGTGACAGCACATACGTTGCCATCACATACTGTGCGGTGGCCGCAGTGGCCGGGAAGGAGATATCAATCCCGCCGGAGACCAGCACCACAAACAGACCACAGGCCATAATCGCCAGGATAGCGGTGCTGGTGGTCATATCAAACACATTTCCCAGTGTCATAAAATCTTCATTGGTGACACTGAGAAACACACTGAGCAGCACAATTAATACCGCCAGCCAGAACTCATGATGTGCAAACAGATGACGACATGACTTAAGCATTAACCGCCTCCGTAATTGCCTGCTCCGTTGTTGTTAACGGATTGAACTCATGGGTAAAACGACCTTCTTTCATCACAATGACCCGGTGACTGTTATAGAATACTTCAGGAATTTCATCACTGATCATCAGAATTGCCATGCCTTCAGCGGCCAGCATTCTGATAATCTGATAAATACTCTCTTTATTGGCGACATCAACGCCGACTGTCGGGGAATCGAGGATCAGAATATCCGGTTTCGCCGCTATCCATTTGGCGATAGCGATACGCTGGGCGTTCCCGCCGGACAGACTGGTGACCGGCAGCGCCGGATCGGACACTTTTATCTGCAGTGCCTCAATCAGCTTACTGACTAGGTCATGCGCCCGGGTATGGTCGAGCAGTCCGCCTTTGCGGGTCAGACGCGGCAGCACCACTGAGGTGGTGTTGTCGTGAATGGACTGCGCCATCACCAGCCCGGTGCTCATGCGGTCTTCCGATACATAGCCGATGCCGTGATTAATCGCATCCCGGTTGGAGTGCAGCTGAACCGGTGAACCGTTGATCAGCAGGGTGCCGCTGTCCGGTTTCGTCATGCCGAACAGTGACAGACACAACTCTGTGCGTCCGGAACCGAGCAGCCCGGTAATGCTGACCACTTCGCCGGCATGCAGCTTCAGGTCAATATCATAAAATTGATGTTGCTTTGTCAGTTTCTCTGCGCTGAGACGTAAGAGTCCCCCGGTGTTGTACGCAGAAAGTGGTGTGAACTCGAAACGCTGACCCGTCATAAGATATGCCAGCTCATCACTGTTCATCTTATCCGCGTCATAGGTTCCGATCAGTTTTCCGTCACGGATCACGGAGATCCGGTCGGAAATTTCCATCACTTCATCGAGCTTATGGCTGACAAACACCACTGTAACGCCGTTTTCTTTCAAATCAGCGACCACGCGGATCAGCTGATTGACTTCACTGCGCGTCAGTGAGGCTGTTGGTTCATCCATAATCACCAGCCGGGCATCATTTGCCATCGCGCGGCAGATAGCGACCAGCTGACATTCAGCAATGGAAAGTTGTTCAACACGTTTATGCAGGGGCAGGGACAAGCCAATACGGCTGATAATTTCCTGCGCCTGTTTCATCTGGCGGCGGCGGTTGGCCAGCCCTTTGTACCACCTGACATGTTCCTGAATCACAATATTTTCAGCAACGGTCAGGTTAGGAAAGAGCGAGAGATCCTGGTAAATCACCTGAATACCCTGCTCAATAGATTGCTGCGGGTTTAACCTGCTGTAGCTCTGCCCGTTAATAATAATCTCTGCGCCCTTTTCCGGCGGATGAACACCGGAGATCACCTTGAATAAGGTACTTTTGCCGCAGCCATTCTTGCCGGCGAGACAATGAACCTCACCCCGGTTAAACGTCAGATTTATATTATCGAGTGCAATGACGGAGCCGAAGTGTTTGGAAACCTGTTTTAAGGTAATCAGTGCGTCTTTTGACATATACCAGCCCATAACAGGGCAGCACGCATGCTGCCCTTTTTAACAAAAAATAGAGAAGGATCAGAAACCGAGCGAGGTGGCGTTATTGCCGTCAACTTCCAGGATTTTATTGAATTTAATCACCTGTTTCTGAGTATCGATTTCGGCTTTACCCAGATCTTTGACTTCCACGCCATCGGCGACTTTCTTGCCGTCCAGTATATCTTTGGAGACCGATACCAGTGCGTAACCCGCATCAGCCGGGTTCCACAGGTAACCTTTCTTGATCTCACCGCCTTTCAGGTATGGTGCAGCCTGGGCCGGCATCAGGATACCTGCGGTGCTGATTTTATTTTTCGCACGTTTTTTCTTGATGGCTTCACCGGCACCAATCAGACCCAGCGAACCGTAAGAGACAATCCCTTTCATTTCAGGATGGGCTTTCATCAGATCATTGGTTGCCGCGAAAGAGGCATCAATGCTTTCGGCAACCGGCATACGGCTGGTCACTTCAAACATTTCCGGATAGGTTTTCTTCTGATACTCAACCGCCAGATTCGCCCAGTTATTGTGCAGAGGCACCGTCAGGGAACCGACATAAATCACATAGCCGCCTTTGCCGCCCATGTTTTTCGCCAGCTCATCCATTGTGGCTTTGGCATAAGCATCGTTATCGATAGTTTCGATATCCCAGTCAGCGTTATGACCGTCCGGCGCTTCGTGGGTCAGCACCACAATGCCTTGTTCACGGGCTTTCTTAAAGATCGGCTCAAGAACAGTCACGTCGTTCGGAACAACGGTAATCGCATCAACTTTCTTGGCAATCAGGTCTTCAATAATTTTTACCTGCTGAGCCGGGTCCGGCGTGGAAGGGCCGACCTGATATGCATTGACGCCCAGATCTTTTGCCGCCTGCTGAACCCCTTTATCCATCTGGTTAAACCATGGAATCCCGGAGACTTTGACGACGTTGACGATTTCGTATTCTTTTGCCATGACGCTGGCAGAGAAAAGCGCAACAGATAATGCAGCGACTTTAAAAAATGATTTCTTCATCGGTAATAACCCTTTTTATATGGATACAGAGAGTGTTGCAGGGAGACCAAATAGAAGCCTGACTATAGGAGCCGGGATAATAAAAAGGGGGAGCGGACGCTAAAAATGTGATCTGCGCCCATTATTGATATCGCAATGTTGCAAAATTAATAATAAATTGTTTAATTAATATTTTTATGTAATTTAATTACGCATCATTGCATCAAAATAACATTAAACTAACAAAACAACCCATAGTTAGTAACAATAATTATGTTTTATTCTTACCTCTATAAAATCATTCTTATTGACATTTGTTAAATCACTAATGACTTTCGATAAAATCGGGCTGAACCGATTGTTTTAAATGTAACAATGGTGTTTGTTTCATTTTAATGTGATAAGTATCACATAATAAAAGTGATAACCCTTTTTATTTGTGAAATAAAAAAACAAAAATAAGACGTTTTTTTTGTTTATTATTTGATTTATAAACTATTTTTTATTTATGGATAAAACCGAATCACAGAATAAAGCTGAATTCCTGTGGTTTCACAATCGTCCGGTAATCATCCGCATTCAGAACAATGGTTTCTGTCAGTGTACCGGCATTAAAGGCGATATCGGTATAACGCTCAAACAGCACCGGGTCAATCACCAGTTCCAGATCCGGATTAAAGGTAAATGGTGCGAGTGCCCCCGGAACGCAGTCAGTTAATGTCTTTACCTGTTCAGCGGTGGCAAAAGAGATCTTTTTACCACCGAAAAAACCAGCCAGTTTTTCGCTGTTAATTTTTTCATCTCCGGGTAATACCGCCAGCACATTTTTCTTCACACCATTACCTTTCACCTTCAGTACCACGGCTTTGGAGCATTGTCCCAGTTCAACACCGCGTACCTGAGCGACCTCATCAGAGGTAAACCCGAGAGCATCGTGACTCATGATTTCATAACGGGCGTGGTGGTTATCGAGAAGGGTGGTGATTTTACGGAGGATACTATCAGATGAAGACATACGGCTTTCCCTGTTTCTTATTTTGACTACCGATCACGGTAATCAAAAACACAGGGAAAACCAATGCGTTTGCGCTGAGAATGTGACAGGGCTACGGCCAGTTACGCCAGAAACTGACCGATAGCAGCACCAGCAGGGTATATATCTCCAGACGGCCTAATAACATGGCGAAGCAGAGCAGATATTTTGCCGCCGGGGAGATCTCCCCGAACCCGGGCGCGGTTAATCCGAATCCCAGCCCCATATTATTAATACAGGCCGCCACACTGGCAAACGAGGTCATTAAATCGTACCCCATCAGGTTAAGACACCAGATAAAAAAGCAGGTACTGATAATATAAAGGAAGAAAAAACTCAGCACGGAGTTAATCAGCCGGTGCTGAACAACCGTATCACCAACCTTTATCAGTGTTTGTGCCCGCGGATGGATAAGAGAATAGACTTCCCGCCAGCTTTGTTTGGAGAGAATTAAAAAACGGATCGCTTTTATCCCGCCGCAGGTGGAACCGACACAACCGCCGAAAAAACTGGCAAACAGCAGGAGAACAATAATATGAGACGGCCATTGTGCATAATCACCGGTGGCCAGTCCGTTATCCGTCAGCATGGAACTGGTCAGAAAAAAGGCATGTACAAAAGACTCTTCTGCGGAAGAATACATATTTGCCCGCCAGACCTCAAAAAAGACCAGGGCGATAATAAAGGCGGCCACTGCAAAATAAAACCGTAATTCCGTATTACTGAATAAGGGCTTCAGGCTGCGTTTTGCCAGCGCGACGAAATAGAGGGTAAAGTTGACGGCGGATAATAATGAAAACACACCTGCCACCAGCTCAATCGCAGAACTGTTAAAATAACCGATACTTTCACTGTAAGTGGAAAACCCGCCGAGTGACACCGTTGAAAGTCCGTGACATAACGCGTCAAACCATGACATTCCGGCCAGTTTAAACGCAACTGTACAGAGAAATCCCAGCAACAAATAGGTAAACCACAAATTACGGGCTGAACTGGCCAGGCGCGGGGTTAATTTTTCATCCTTAAACGGACCGGGCATTTCTGACTGATATAAACGCATTCCGCCGATACCCAGCAACGGGAATATCGCCACTGCCAGAACAATAACACCGAGACCGCCGATAAAATTGAGCTGGGCACGGTAATATAAAACGGAACGGGGCAAATCCGTCACATTATGGAAGACCGAAGCCCCGGTAGTGGTAATCCCGGAAACGCCCTCAAATAAGGCATCTTCAAATGCCATGTTCAGGTGATCATCCAGCCAGAACGGCATCGCGCTGATGATGGAAAATAACAGCCAGAAGACAGCAATAACCAGAAAGCCATCCCGCGTCTGTAATTGCAGTCCGCTTGTTTTACTGCGGTACCAGCAGATTAATCCTGCGGGAAAAAAAATCAGGAAGCTGCCGGCAAACGCAAAAAAACTCTGTTCCTGCGCAATAAGCGCAACCAGCATCGGTAATAACAGCGTCAGGCTGTAAATCACTATCAAAAAACTGCTCAGATGGATAATGACTCGGGAACGGGTTGATATCACAGGATGACCACCGGCTTTTCTAAAATAAACAGCAGATAATACGAAATAGCTGATAGTGAACTGATTGCCGCTGATTGTAAATTGTTTTCAGCTGAACAGAGCAGCAGGATCAAAAAAGGCGGCAGATCCGGCTGCCGCCTTGCCATCCATATCATGATACAGCGAAGACGATTTTACACGGTTTCGTCCGCCCATACCCGCTGATAATCGGTCCCGTTCACCTGCCAGACCTCACGGATATTTTCACCGGTATAATTGAGATAATCCTGTTCAGCGGAAAACTGTACCGCCAGTGCCGTTTCACACTCCGTGGTTATTTTTCGTGGTGCATCGATAACAGATGATGCCACGGAATCTTCCTGCAAACGGATTTTCAGTTTTTTTAATCCGTGCTGCACATGGAACAGAAACAGATAATTATGAAACAGATAGTTATGAAACATTCTCAGCTCCGGATTTTTTATTGGCAAGCCGGGTGTAAATCAGGCCGACGGCGATAGTCAGTACCAGACCAATAATAACAACCAGTTTACCGTTTTCAGTCACACCGGCAGGGCTTGAGGCATAGGAAAAATTATGTGCAAAGGCTGCACCGGTCAGCATACCCAGCACACTGACTGCTGCATCGGTATTTCCCTGTCCGGCGTTGGCTAACTGCCGCAGCGGGCAGCCGGTAATAAAGACGCCGCATAATCCGACCAGCGACATGGAGAGGAAATTCCACAGCCCGTCATTATGCGCAATCGGCTGGTTATCAAAGCCGATATTGATTTTTCCGGTGAGCATGTTACCGGCAATAACAACCAGCAGAAGAGCGAGAACGCCGATTGCCATCGTGTAATTGCGTGACAGGAAGATATTTTTCGCCATCCCGATAAAACAGAAGCGGGTGCGCTGAATAATCACACCGATAATAAGCCCGGCGGTTATTGCCATCCAGACCGGAGCATGAGCGGCTCCCGGCCCTTTGACACTGGATTTGAAAATGGAACTGTCGATAATAAACAGCACAAATAACACCAGACACACGGCTGGTAATATTAAACCTTCAGCCGCTGACTGCTGATAATTACGTGGTAATGAAAACCCTTTTTTAATAAACAGACTGCCGGTGCCAATACCGGCGACCAGGCCGAATAACCCGACAACGGCATTTAAATCACCGGCACCGATCCGCAGGATCATTCTCAGCGGGCACCCTAAAAAGACCAGACAACCGGCCATCATCAGAAAACCGAGTGTAAACCGGATAACCGGTGCGGAACCGGCTTTGGACTGAAATTCCTTAAAAATAACCGCGGCCCCGAATGAGCCGAGAATAAAACCAAAAATTTCAGGACGAAGATACTGGACGGTTTCGGTATTATGCAATCCCATACTGCCTGCACTATCCCGGATAAAACAAGCGACACAAACACCCATATTTGGCGGGTTTCCGTATATACCAAGGAGTACAGCGCTGATCCCTATAATAATACCGGAAATGATGATAATTATTTTTGTTGCGGACATTATATGACTCCGTTATGGAGATGTTATCTCCTGACTAATAGGACCTATTAAGTACAGGGTCAATGTACCGCAGTGAAAAATAATATCTTTTAACCGGGTCAAAGATTTTGAATGCAATGAACCTGTGAGTAAAATATCCGATGAGGAACAGAAATACACCTTGCAGCCAGCGACCATCAATTTATAATCTTTAAATATTAACTGTTTATTACATTGCCGGGAGTTCGTACGTTGAAAAGGTTATTGCTGTTAAGTCTGATGTGTGGATTTGCTTATAATATGTATGCCGGTGAAAATAACTGTTCAGCAGAAACCGCTGCCGTTAACGCATTTAATAATTTTATTTTTATGCAGGAACAGCCTTTTAACGATTCACTGAAAGAAATGAAAGTGCATATAAAAAGTAGTGATGACTACATTGATAATAGCGCGTATGTAAAATTTGATGACTGCGGCGGATTGCTGATACTGGAAAACAGCGAGATCATTAAATCCCGGATAAAAGAGCATGTTATCGTCAATGTCTTTAACATCAGGATAAATAAGCAGGATGAAAACTGGCGTTATAATATGACATTTAAACTGTCTGATATTGACCAGCATGGTGTTGATAACACATTTATGGTTCAAAGACAGCACGGGAAATTCCTGACTGACCGCAACGGGAAAATAACAAAAGCGGAAGATACGTCTTATGCCACGCTCGGTGATGAACGTATGAAATTCAAAGCGGAGACCCGCTTTTTAAGTGATAATAAAGGACGGTTGTCAAAATTGGACAGAGTCAGTACACAACCAAATGACAGCTCAAATACACGCTATTTTTATGATGACAAAGACCGCTTAATACGGACTCAGTCAGACTCCACAACGAAAGAATATACCTATACGGCGGATGGTAAACAATCAGGCAGTACAATGGTTCAGACATTTTCCACAACCGAAACAACCGTGACAATATGCAAAGACTGGAATGAATTCGGCAGATGTACACGTGCAGAACAGGATATAATGGTGTTAATTGAAAGTGAGAATGGTGAAAAGGACGGTATCTATAACCATCATGCGGAAATTGATTATGAGTATGTTTATTAATTTAGGTTATTACGCTGTTTATTTTAACGGAAATATGATTAACATCCGATATATTAATGATGATTAAAAAAGCTAATATTGTTACAAAAGTATTCCTTGCTTTTTCAAAGATGATGTTAACCGGAATATGATTGTTTAATATACCAGGGAATATTTCCCCGGGACGCTGGTTTTTCATATAAACACCCGGAAGAAACACACAATGTGTTCTCCGGTTACAACATAGAAACGTGAGTAAATAAGAGGATGAACGACGGTATGACCAATTATACGGATGTAACGGTAAAAGCACAGAATGCCGGACCCGGCCTCTGCTTTTTATTATTGCTGGCGGCCTGGGTTGTCGTGTTTTTCATACCGGACACTATTTTTATTGTTGTACCCGGGATGATTGGTTTTGCACTTCTGTTTTTTATTTACTACCTGGCATCGGAAGGGCACCTTGCAGCTATTTTGGGCGGAGTTATTGCAAGCGTCATTTTGATGGCAATCGCTGCGGCAATCCCCGTTATTGGCTGGATACTCCTGGTATGCTGGATATTTTACAACATCGTGAGGGCATTTGAGAGCATTCAGAATTTGCTGCCGGATGCCCTGTTGAGCGCTGCACTATATGGCAGTCTCTTAATTCCTGCCATTTGTCAGTTTAATTATTACGGCAGCAGTAATTTATTACTGACGATAGGATGCGGAGTTGTCTACCTTATCGCAGCAGCGGGATGTGTTGTGCGTATCAGCGAGCGTTCGGATACGACAAAACACAGTCTGTTTCTCTTTTCAGTTATGCTGCTCTCTGTACCGATGATTGTGCTGTTGATTGTGTCAATTGTCGCCTCGCTGCGTGCTGCATTCCGGACGAGCCTGGTAAAAACAACCACGAAACTTCCTCAGTCGGTGAGCGGATACACCACAGCCCGGGGAACGGTTGTTGCCGGCTACACGCGCAATGTTACTCAGACAGTAGTCTCCACCGTGATTGTTCCCGGAGCCGGTGCCGTGGGGGCATCGTTAACCGGTTCACTGGCTGAATTAAGCGCTGCTGCGGATGAACCGTCTGCCAAACGATTGAATGATGATAAAAAACAGTGCTGCGCGACGAACAAAGATCATCACTTTTATCGTTATGATGGGCTGAATGATAAAAAAATCGGTAACTTTATTCAGGCTGTTGCCGTAGCCGGAACATTACCGCCTCTTAAAAAAGAGGATGTCCTTGTTTACTTTGATGAAACACTGATGGGTAAAGGTGATCGTGGCGTAGTGTTAACCGATGAGGCTATCTATTGTTTACCGGGCATGTTTGAGGATGAAGAGAAATTCTTCACACGGTTCAGTAATATCGGGAAGGTCACTTTTTCCGGTGCGCTGAATAAGCAAATTACTCTCTGGCTGAAAGAGGGGAAAAAACAGAAAATCACACTGACTCAATCCAACGCCGGTGCTAAAAAAGTCTTCGAAATGATTGAGCTGGCGATTGCCTGAGAAACGGGTTCAGTGCTGCGGAGCATTTTTTCGATTATTATCCGGCGAAGCTGAGAGAGGTTGTAAGTATCCTAATAAAAATCCACGCAATAGCGTGGATTTTATGGTTTTTCTGATGCTGGTGAGATTTAATGAAACCTCATGAGGCAATAGACTTTAGTTACACATTAAACAGGAAATTCAGCACATCGCCGTCTTTCACAATATAATCTTTGCCTTCTGCACGCATTTTACCGGCTTCTTTTGCACCTTGTTCGCCTTTGTACCGGATGAAATCCTCAAATGCGATGGTCTGGGCGCGGATAAAGCCTTTTTCAAAGTCGGTGTGGATTTTACCGGCTGCCTGCGGAGCGGTTGCGCCGACAGGGATAGTCCATGCACGGACTTCTTTTACACCGGCCGTGAAGTAGGTCTGCAGGTTGAGCAGGGCGTAACCGGCGCGGATCACGCGGTTCAGACCCGGTTCTTCGATACCGAGGTCAGCCATAAACTCTTCGCGGTCACCATCTTCCAGCTCGGCGATATCAGATTCAATTGCCGCGCATACCGGCACAACCACTGAACCTTCTTTCTCTGCAATTTCACGCACCTGATCCAGATACGGGTTGTTCTCAAAGCCATCTTCATGGACATTGGCAATGTACATGGTTGGTTTCAGGGTCAGGAAGCTCAGGTAGCGGATCGCGCCCATTTCTTCTTTGTTCAGGTTCAGCGTGCGCAGCATCTGTGCGTTTTCCAGCAGCGGCAGGCATTTTTCCAGTACTTCCAGTTCCAGTTTCGCGTCTTTATCGCCGCCTTTGGCACGTTTCTGTACGCGGTGAATAGCGCGTTCGCAGGTGTCGAGGTCAGCCAGCGCCAGTTCGGTATTGATGGTATCAATATCTTCTGCCGGGTTAACACGGCCGGAAACGTGAACAATGTTATCATCGTCAAAGCAGCGGACAACGTGACCGATAGCTTCTGTTTCGCGGATGTTGGTCAGGAACTGGTTACCCAGACCTTCACCTTTGGATGCGCCTTTCACCAGACCGGCGATATCGACGAATTCCATGGTGGTCGGCAGAATACGCTGTGGTTTCACGATTTCCGCCAGTGCATCCAGACGGGCATCCGGCATCGGCACCACGCCGGTGTTCGGCTCAATTGTACAGAACGGAAAGTTCGCCGCTTCAATACCTGCTTTGGTCAGCGCGTTAAACAGCGTTGATTTCCCGACGTTCGGCAGACCGACGATACCACATTTGAAACCCATAAATTCTTCACCTTAAAAATGACAGCAGACCAAAACGGCCTGCAAGCACGTTAAATAATTGCCGCCGATTATACACGGTTACGGATAAACAGACGATACCTGCGGCTCACTGACCGGCTTTAAATGTATGCAGACGTGAAATGGCTTTTGCCATGCCGTCTTTCATCAGCACATCGGTGCAGCGTACCGCTTCATCGATGGTTTCATCAATCAGTTGCTGCTCAGAAGCCGGGGGCTTGCCCAGCACAAAACCGACCACTTTACTTTTATCACCAGGATGGCCGATGCCGATACGCAGGCGATGAAAGTTAGGGTTGTTGCCCAGCTTGCTCTGGATATCTTTCAGGCCGTTATGGCCGCCATTACCGCCGCCGAGTTTCATTTTTGCCACGCCGGGCAGGAGATCCAGCTCATCATGTGCCACCAGAATTTCATCCGGGGCAATCTGATAGAAGCCGGCGAGGGCGCTGACCGCTTTTCCGCTCAGGTTCATAAAGGTGGTCGGTACCAGCAGGCGGACATCATTCCCCTGAATATTCAGGCGCGCAGTATAACCGTAAAACTTACTTTCTGATTTTAATGACTGGTTATAACGGCGGGCCAGTTCATCCACATACCAGGCACCGGCATTGTGGCGGGTTTGGGCGTATTCCGCACCGGGGTTGGCCAGCCCCACAATTAATTTTATCTGACTCACACTTGTATCACTTGTTGTTCAGGCAGGTTTGACTGCAAAGAGGGCTATTCTACCCGTCACCCGCGCGGAGTACAAAAGAAACGTCCTTCCGGGACGGATGTGACTATTTGTGCAATAATTTAGTGATGAATTATTAAATTTCGCTTTTTGGCACAATAAGCCAAATAAAATGTTTTATTTTTGGTCTGTGTGATCTGAACCGCAACATATTACGGCAAATTCGGGCTATACTTAGTGTCAAGAAGGAATTCCTGCTTTCGTACTTTGAGTTGTTAAAAGACAAAAGAGTGGCGGAGGTCCCTATGAAACGTAAATTATCCTTATTACTCGGTAACCTGCTGATGGTTATCGGTATGTTGCTGATGGTCGGCAGCATGGCCTTTAC
>OJJS01000056.1_pt1 | contig 23880 bp, 24 predicted proteins | sample 1596371 | NCBI WGS metagenome assembly OJJS01 (sample SAMEA4350116, study PRJEB24818) | metagenome | biome: human; feature: gut; material: faeces | place: Denmark | collected 2013-09 | reverse complement strand
CGTGTGGACTATCGGTAGCTGCAGGGGGGAGTTTGAGCGGCGGCGGTTCCGCTTCGCGCATGAAGTGACGGTGGATGCGCAGCAGCTGCGGGGTGCGGCGGCGTTTGTCCGTCAGATGAAAATGCCTGTCGGCCTGCGCTTTGAGCGGCAGACGGTACCCGGTAAGCGGCTGGTTATGCAGATTGCTGACCAGCGCCGCCAGTTGCGGCATAAACGCCGGTTCCTGCATCTGTTCCGGCGGCAGAGTCTCCCCCGCCACCCGGTACAGCAGCAACCAGCCGTGGCTGAAGCCCGCCACACGCGGCGCCAGCCCGCTGTCACGCAACCGGTGCAGGATACGTGCCTCTTTCTGACGGCTGACACCGATATCCGCACTGTGTGCCGTCTGCGCTCTGCCAATCAGAGATACATCATTTTGTTCAATACTGACACTTTCCCGTGTCAGCCCGTTCAGCGGACGGATTGTCCAGCCGCCGGCCGGCAGTGCGGGAAAGTGTTCAGCGAGACATAACAGTAACGCGCTGTTACTGCTCAAGCACCGCGCCCTTACCGGACCAGATGATTTCACCGCTGCTGACAGACATCAGCTGCATTTCCATCTGACGGGCATCGCGGGTGCCGGTCACCACACTGTACAGCACATAGTCGGCATTCAGGTAACGCGCCAGACCGATAGCTTTGCTGCGCAGGGTCAGTGTGTCGTTATCCCCCATACCAAGCACTGACATAGCACTGCTGACCGCACCGGCCGGAATCACATTCAGTACCCCGGTTTTTCCGATGGTATTCATCAGAGCACCGGTCGCGACATTGGTTTGCAGGCTGCTGTTGGTCTTATTACCGACTTTATTGACCAGCAGTGTGCTGCCCTGATTCACGCCGTCACTGTGTACCATCTGATTAACCAGCGGTGTGATACTCTGTTCCCATTCGATTTTCTTCATTTTCGGCGGCACAGGCACCGTATCTGACGGCGGCGGCGGCGGTGTGGTATCCGCAGGCGGAGGTGTCACCGTATCCACCGGAGCCGGTGGTGTTACCGGTGCCATTGAAGGACACCCGGCCAGCAGCCAGACAGAGGCAATCACACATAAAAGACGTTTCATCACAATTCTCCTGTCCGCCGGTTATTTTGCCAGCATCGGCCCCAGATGACGGCCGCCGACCAGATGCATATGAATATGGAACACTTCCTGACCGCCGTGGCGGTTGCAGTTCATTATCAGGCGGTAGCCGTCATCCGCAATCCCTTCCTGCTGCGCGATTTTGGCTGCCACGGTGATCATATGACCCAGAACCTGTTCATCTTCCGCAGTGACATCATTCACGGTAGGAATAAGATGATTGGGAATAATCAGAATATGCGTCGGTGCCTGCGGGGAAATATCACGGAACGCCGTGACGCTGTCATCCTGATAAACGATATCAGACGGAATTTCACGACGAATAATTTTACTAAAAATAGTTTCTTCGGCCATAACCTGCTCCTGTAATTAATCAGCCTGACAGACGGGTCCGTATTTACCGGACTGACACCTGAAACAGACGGCTGAAATTGTCAGTGGTGATCTCAGCAAGCGCCTCAACGCTCACCCCTTTTAATACCGCCATATACTCCGCCACATCACGTACGTAAGCGGGCTGGTTCTCTTTACCGCGGAACGGTACCGGTGCCAGATAAGGTGAGTCCGTTTCCACCAGAATACGATCCAGCGGCACAATCCGTGCGGCTTCGCGGATCTGTTCTGCGTTGCGGAAGGTCACGATACCGGAAAAGGAGATATAAAAACCTTCATCCAGCAGTGCCGTTGCCGTCTCTTTGTCCTCGGTAAAGCAGTGTAACACGCCGCCGCACTCCCCGGCCTGTTCTTCGCGGATAATCGCCAGGGTATCTTCACGGGCATCGCGGGTATGCACAATGACCGGCTTATTCAGTTCACGTCCGATGCGGATATGCTCACGGAAAACATCACGCTGAAGCGCGGCATTCTCTTTCTGATAGTAGTAATCCAGCCCGGTTTCGCCGAGTGCCACCACACGTTTATCCGCTGCCAGTTCACGCAGCAGTGTGAAATCATACGGCTCATCCAGATTCAGCGGATGAATACCACAGGAAAAGGCCACATCCGGGCGTTCGCCAATCAGCTCGCGCATTTTGGTATAACCCGGCAGGGTTGTCGCAACCGCCAGCGCATATTTCACATCACGCTGTGCGGCTTTTTGCATAACATCATCCACACTCTCGTGCCGTTTTTCATAATCCAGACAATCGAGGTGGCAGTGGGAATCGACTAAAAACATAATTAACCTGTTATTTTAAATGAGGTGGTGCAGAAAACAGCGTTTCCTGGTGTAACAATTGTTCTGTCAGCAGCAGCTCCTGGTTAACCCCGGTGATCGTCATCAGCCGGTGGCGGCAGGTCAGCCAGCTTTCCGCCGCACTCAGTAAATGCGCGCTGCTGTAATGTGCCGCCAGTTGTGCGATAAGAGCTGACTGATCCTGATTCAGACAGGCGGGAGCCATATTCTGCTGATATTTTACCGCATCCATAAACAGGGTTGTCAGCCAGCTGATGCGCTTTTCCGCATCCTGATGGTTCAGTTCGGATAACAGCGATAAAAAGTCCCCGCTGCGCACTGAGGCGGCCAGTTGCGTAAACAGATTCAGCCGGTTTTGCCAGTCAGCGGTTGTCAGCAGCAGCAGTGCTGCTGCCGGGGCATTGTGGCAGAGATTCAGTGCCGTCTGCCGGGATACCATATCAGACTGCGGATGTTCGCGCTGCAACCACTGTAAGCCGGTATCCGGTGACGGCGGTGCCAGGTGATACGCAAAACAGCGGCTGCGCAGTGTCGGCAGTAATTGTTCCGCACGTTGGCTTTGCAACACAAACCAGGTGTTCTCTGTCGGCTCTTCCAGGGTTTTCAGTAAGGCGTTGGCGGCCGCTTCCGTCAGCAGTTCCGCCTGCGGAATATGGACCAGTTTGGCGCCGCCCTGCTGAGCGTGGTCATGCAGTTTTTCTGTCACGGCCCGCACGATATCAACACCGGAGGTGGATTTGCCTTTTTCCGGCTGCAGCAGATAAAAATCCGGATGGGTGCCTGCCAGCATCAGTTTACAGCTGTGGCACTCCCCGCAGCTTTTGATGCCCTGCGGCTGCTGACACATCCGCAGACGTGTCAGGGCATAGGCCAGCTCGTCGGTGCCGGTACCGGGAATACCGTACAGCAGAAGCGCATGATGCCCCTGGCCGGACAACCACGCAGTTGCCAGCTGACGGTAAACAGGATTAAGCCACGGATACCAGTTCATTACGCCTCTTTTTGCTGTGCCAGCCAATCCCGCACCGCAGTGCGGATAGATTGATGGACATTATCCATTGATTGCGATGCATCAACGGTAACAATGCGCGGGTCAGATTCGGCCAGTTCCAGATAACGGGCACGGGTACGACGGAAGAAATCCAGCGATTCCTGTTCAATTCTGTCCAGCTCCCCCCGGCTGCGGGCACGGGATAAGCCGGTTTCCGGCGGCAGGTCGAGATACAGCGTAAAGTCAGGATAAAAATCCCCCAGCACCGTATCACGCAGTGACTGCATCAGCTTGCGGTCAATACCGCGTCCGCCGCCCTGGTAGGCCTGAGAGGACAGGTCATGGCGATCGCCGATCACCCATTGTCCCCGCGCCAGTGCCGGTTTGATAACATTATCCACCAGCTGAATACGGGCAGCATATAACATCAGCACTTCGGCTTTATCTGTGACGGTTTCGCCGTCGATCCCGTCTTTAATCAGCGTACGCAGTTTTTCTGCCAGCGGCGTGCCGCCCGGCTCACGGGTATAGATCAGATCTGTGATGCCGTTTTCATGCAGTGTATCAACAATTACCTGACGCGCCGTGGTTTTCCCGGCACCTTCAAGCCCTTCAATTACAATAAATTTGCCTGTCATTGTTTTTTTAATCCGTTACGGTAATCCGCAACCGCCCGGTTGTGATCCCGCAGGTTTGTGGTAAATACATGTCCGCCTTTACCGTCTGCAACAAAGTAAAGGTAACCGGTAGTGTCCGGTCTGGCTGCCGCTTCCAGCGAAGCACTGCCCGGCATGGCGATAGGTGTCGGCGGCATGCCGTCAATCTGATAGGTATTATACGGCGTTGCCCGCGCCAGATCGCTGCGGTAAATCGTGCCCTGATAACGTTCCCCCATACCGTAAATGACAGTCGGATCAGTTTGCAGGCGCATTTTCAGTTTCAGCCGGTTCATAAAGACCGAGGCCACTTTTTTGCGTTCGCCGTCCACGCCGGTCTCTTTTTCAATCAGCGAGGCCATGATCAGCATTTCATACGGATCGGCATACGGTAAGTCGGTGTTACGGGTCTTCCAGGCCGCTGCCAGCTTTGTTTCCATCTGCTGGTGCGCCCGTTTCAGAATCTGACTATCTTCCGTTCCGGCAGTATAAAGATAGGTATCCGGATAAAAACGCCCTTCGAGGTGACTCCCGGCAGGCAGGCCGAGCATCTCCGTCAGTTTATCCGCAGGTAAATCCGCGAGGGTCTGTTTCAGGTAAGGCGCTTCCGACAGAATTTTCTGCCAGTCCGCCAATTTACTGCCCTCAACAAAACGGATGCTGAACTGTGCCTCTTTACCGCTGACAAACAGTTGCAGCATGCTTCTGACCGTCATATCCGGCGTCAGGCGGTAAGTACCCGCTTTGATTTTTGCCAGATCCGGCTCCAGTTGCAGCAGCCAGTCATAGTTATGTGATTCAGGAATAATCCCGCTTTCCGCCAGTTTTTTCTCCAGCGCCACCCGGCCGGTGCCCGGCGGGATGGTAAAAATCGTCTCTTCAGTAACAGAAATTTTTTGTCCGGAAAAAGCATCCACCTGGTGATAAAGCCAATACGCCACGCCGCCTGCAACCGCAAGCAGCACCAAAAATGTCACAAGGAAAATCCGTGTTTTTTTCATCAGTCATTAACTCTGTTCGTTCAGGGTATTGCTGCCGGACAGTGCGGCAAAAGCAGGGTAAAAAGTGAACGGGACATATACCGCCAGTGATGACGATCATCCGCACGGATCTCATTGACCGGCATCACCGGCATCAGCGCATTGCACATAATCACTTCATCTGCTTTTGCCAGCACCTGCGGAAAACGTTCGGTTTCATAACAGCGGTAACGGCTGTTTTTCAGTACATCCATGATATGCGCGCGCATCACACCAGCCACGCCGCATTTGTTCAGTGACGGCGTAAATACATCATCACCGCAGCGCCAGAACAGATTGGCACTGCATCCTTCGGTCAGAATACCGTCAGTATCACAGACAATGGCTTCATCTGCCTGCTGTTCTGCCACATACCGGCGGATAAGCACCTGCTCCAGCCGGTTCAGGTGTTTGATACCGGCCAGATACGGATTAACGGACAGCGGTACCGGGCTTTTTACCAGCGATAACCCGTTCTCCTGCAATGCCGGATAACCGGCCGGATAAGCGGAACGGATCAGGATCACCACCGGCGGTACACCAGCGCGCAGATAACCGCGCCCCTGCTCACCGGCAGAGATAATCACTTTCAGCACAGCATCGGTGCTGCCGTCTGCGGCCTGCATGATCCATTCGATCAGCAGTGATTCATCCGGCGGTGTCAGTCCCAGCCCGGCGCAGCCGTCCTGTAACCGGCGCAGATGGCGTGTCAGTAATGCCGGTTTGCTGTTCACAATACGCATTGTGGTAAAACAGCCGTCACCAAACTGCACACTGCGATCAGAAATTGCAATCGTGTGCTGCGGTACACCATTAACCCAGTAATGCGCCTGTTGTGTCATAGCCAACTCATTGTTTTAACGATTATTATTTAACCGTTATTCAGTATCCGGACAGACCTGTATAATAGTACAGCTGTGATTTTTGTGCAAAAGCACGATAACGGATGTATCAGGTAAAAAAAAAGCGCCGTCATGGCGCTTTTTCCTCAGAAAACAGACTCAGATCTTACGGAAAATCAGGGAACCGTTAGTTCCGCCGAAGCCGAAAGAGTTACAGAGTGCGTATTCCATACCTTCCACTTTGCGGGCTTTGCCCGGTACAAAGTCGAGTTTGCAGACCGCATCATCCTGATTATCCAGGTTGATGGTCGGCGGTATAATCTGATCACGCAGAGCCAGAATGGTGAAAATGGATTCCACTGCACCGGCGGCACCCAGCAGGTGACCGGTCATAGATTTGGTTGAACTGACCAGAACCTTAGTTCCTTCACCAAATACCGTTTCAACGGCTTTTGCTTCCGCAACATCACCCGCAGAGGTGGATGTACCGTGAGCATTAATATAGCCGATGCTGTCAGCAGGGATGCCCGCATCCTGAATCGCGTTTGCCATGGCCAGTGCAGCACCATCACCGTTTTCCGGTGGTGATGTCATGTGATAAGCATCGCTGCTCATCCCGAAACCGACCAGTTCCGCGTAGATTTTCGCACCGCGGTTTTTCGCGTGTTCGTACTCTTCCAGCACCAGCATACCGGCACCGTCACCCAGCACAAACCCGTCACGATCTTTATCCCACGGACGGCTTGCGCCCTGAGGATTGTCATTATTGGTGGATAAAGCACGTGCAGCACCGAATCCGGCAACACCTAATGGTGTGCTGGCTTTTTCAGTACCACCGGCAACCATGACATCTGCATCACCGTAAGCGATAATCCGGGCCGCGTGCCCGATATTATGCACGCCGGATGTACAGGCAGTGGCAATGGAGATACTTGGTCCGCGCAGACCGTACATAATGCTCAGATGTCCGGCAACCATATTGATGATAGTTGACGGGACAAAGAACGGACTCACTTTACGCGGGCCGCCTGCTGCCAGAGAAGCGCAGTTTTCTTCAATCAGTCCGAGACCACCAATACCAGAACCAATCGCAGCACCGATACGGGTTGCATTGGCTTCTGTTACTTCAAGTCCGGAATCCTCTATTGCACGGATACCGGCTGCAATACCGTATTGAATGAAGAGATCCATCTTCCGGGCATCTTTGCGCGAAATATTAAAATCTTCGTGATTGAAATCTTTTACCATACCCGCGAATTTGGTCGCATGGTTTGAGGTGTCAAAATGATCAATCAGGCTGATACCACTCTGCCCGGCACACACAGCTTTCCAGGATGAATCGACTGTATTACCGACAGGAGATAACATGCCAAGTCCGGTCACAACTACACGACGCTTAGACACGCTTATCCTCCGGGGGGGAAAATAAAAGAAACAAGGCGGTCGGGTGACCGCCTGGACATGAGGGATGCTTACTTGCCTGCGTTCTCAACGTAGTCAATAGCAGCCTGTACAGTTGTGATTTTTTCTGCTTCTTCGTCTGGGATTTCGATGTCGAACTCTTCTTCCAGAGCCATCACCAGCTCAACTGTGTCAAGAGAATCAGCGCCTAAGTCATCAACGAATGAAGCTTCGTTTTTTACTTCTTCCTCTTTAACACCCAGTTGTTCAACGATGATTTTCTTAACACGTTCTTCGATAGCGCTCATACTATTAAATTTCCTATCAAAACTCGCTATATGCGATGGTTTTCGTAGTTTATAAAATACAGGAAAAGATGCAACCCAATCCCGGCTGGTCTAACCATATAAATACTCACTTTTGCGTGCGTTTACACAAAAACGGCAAATGGTTAGCTCAAACATTAAATCATGTACATGCCACCATTGACATGCAATGTCTCGCCTGTGATGTAAGCCGCTTCATCAGAAGCTAAGAAGGCTACAGCACTGGCAATCTCTTCAGCATCACCCAAACGGTTAGCAGGAACCTGAGATAAAATGCCTGCACGCTGGTCGTCTGTCAATGCACGAGTCATATCGGTTTCGATAAAACCCGGGGCAACGACGTTGACGGTGATACCGCGCGACGCAACTTCACGGGCGAGTGATTTACTGAAACCAATCAGCCCGGCTTTCGCCGCCGCATAGTTAGCCTGTCCGGCATTTCCCATCGTTCCGACAACAGAACCGATGGTAATGATGCGCCCGCAACGTTTTTTCATCATGGCGCGCATCACTGCTTTGGACAGACGGAACACGGATGAAAGGTTAGTGTCCAGGATATCCTGCCACTCATCGTCTTTCATACGCATCAGTAAGTTGTCACGTGTGATACCTGCATTATTAACCAAAATATCGATTTCGCCAAACTCAGCGCGAATATTTTCTAATACATGGTCAATGGATGCGCTGTCGGTCACGTTCAGCGCAAGGCCTTTACCCTTTGCGCCTAAGTATTCACTGATAGCTGCCGCACCGCTTTCGCTGGTTGCAGTACCAATCACAGTTGCACCGCGTGCTGCTAATTTCTCAGCAATTGCACGGCCGATTCCGCGGCTCGCACCGGTGACAAGGGCAATTTTGCCTTCAAAGCTCATCTCAACCTCAGCGATTTTCAAGTGCTGTTTCCAATGATGACATATCATTGACAGCAGATGATGTTAATGTTTTCACAATACGCTTAGTCAGCCCGGTCAATACTTTGCCCGGCCCTGCTTCCAGCAGATCTTCAACACCCTGCGCGGCCATAAACTCAACAGTTTCGGTCCAGCGTACCGGATTATAAAGCTGACGGACTAATGCATCACGAATTGCATCGGCGGAAGTCTCTATCTTAACATCAACATTGTTCACAACAGAAAAGATTGGTGTGTTAAATGTGATATTTTTTAGCGCAACGGCTAATTTATCAGCAGCCGGCTTCATTAATGCACAATGTGACGGCACACTGACCGATAAAGGCAGTGCACGTTTTGCACCGGCTTCCTTACATAAGGCCCCGGCACGCTCAACCGCGCCTTTCTCACCGGCGATAACCACCTGACCCGGTGAGTTAAAATTAACCGGTGATACCACCTGCCCCTGCGCAGCATCTTCACAGGCTTTGGCAATGGCGTCATTTTCCAGACCGATGATCGCGTACATCGCACCGGTACCGGCAGGAACCGCTTCCTGCATCAGACGGCCGCGTAATTCGACCAGTTTAATGGCCTCTTTAAAATCGATCACACCGGCACACACCAGCGCGGAGTATTCCCCCAGGCTGTGACCGGCCATCATGGCAGGCATTGCGCCGTTTTTTTCCTGCCAGACGCGCCAGATGGCCACAGAGGCCGCCAGCAGTGCCGGCTGGGTCTGCCAGGTTTTATTCAGTTCTTCTTCCGGTCCGTTCTGAACGAGTGCCCATAAGTCATAGCCCAGTTCAGCGGATGCTTCGGCAAAGGTTGCCTCCACGACCGGAAAATTTACCGCGAGGTCAGCCAGCATACCGACTGACTGAGAACCCTGTCCCGGAAATACCATTGCATATGCAGACATGATTTAGCTTCCTGAAAAATTAAAAACGAATTAAAGCAGAACCCCAGGCGAAACCGCCGCCGAAGGCTTCAATCAGAATCAGCTGACCGCGTTTAATGCGCCCGTCCCGAACGGCTTCATCGAAAGCAGTCGGCACAGAGGCCGCTGAGGTGTTACCGTGGCGATCCAGGGTAACGACGACTTTATCCATGCCCATATTTAATTTTTTTGCGGTGGCACTGATAATGCGCAGGTTTGCCTGATGCGGCACCAGCCAGTCGAGTTCTGATTTGTCGATATTGTTCGCCACCAGCGCTTCTTCAACGACGTTGGCTAATTCACGGACCGCCACGCGGAACACTTCGTTACCCGCCATCGTCAGGTACGCCGGTTTTTCGCTGTCTTTGCGATCTTTATTCGGTAATGTCAGCAGATCGCCGTAACGGCCGTCCGCATGCAGATGAGTGGAGAGAATGCCCGGTTCTTCAGACGCTTCAACCACAAAAGCACCCGCGCCGTCACCAAACAGGATAACGGTACCGCGATCCTGAGGGTCCAGCGTTTTCGCCAGAACATCCGAACCGATAACCAGGGCTTTTTTCGCCATACCGGTTTTAATAAATTGATCCACCACACTGATGGCATAGCTGAAACCGGCACATGCCGCAGCCACATCAAAGGAGATACAGCTGTCGATACCCAGCAGTTTCTGGATTTCACAGGCGGCACTCGGGAAACCGTGAGTGGAAGAAGTCGTACCCACAACAATCAGATCGATATCACCGGCAGGAATACCTGCCATATCCAGTGCGTTCAGCGCTGCCTGGTGGCCCATCGTGACAACAGTTTCGTCATCACCGGCCAGACGGCGCTCGCGGATACCCGTACGAGTAACAATCCACTCATCGGTTGTGTCGACCATTTTTTCCAGATCAGCATTTGTGCGGATTTGTGCAGGAAGATAGCTCCCGGTTCCTAAAATTTTTGTATACATATTAGTTAGTTACTCTTAGGTAATACCATAGCAAGGCGAGATGCAATTCGTTCCGGCACCTGCTTTTCAACGGTCTGAACCGCCTGCGTAATGGCAGCGTTGAATGCACTTACATTCGCCGCACCGTGACTTTTAATCACAATGCCGCGTAATCCTAACAGAGAAGCGCCGTTATACTGGTCGGGGTTCAGGTGGCTGAAGCGTTTATTCAGCCATTTTGTCACCACTTTCTTCACGACTTTCTTCACAGCTTTGTACAGCAGAGATGACGATTTGCCTTCATTCTGTGATTTAAACATAGAAAGGATCACACGAATCACCCCTTCCATGGTTTTCAGGGTAACGTTACCCGCGAAGCCGTCACAGACCAGCACATCCGTTTTACCGGTCAGCAGTTCATTACCTTCTGCATAGCCGATATAATTGATGTCCGGTATCGATTTCAGCACTGTGGCTGCTTCGCGGATATTGTCGAGTCCCTTGGTTTCTTCTTCGCCGATGTTCAGTAATGCCACTCGCGGATGAGGAATCCCGGCCACATCTTCTGCCATCACCGCGCCCATGACAGCAAACTGCACCAGCATCTCACTGCTGCACTCTGCGTTTGCACCCAGATCAAGCAATACCGTTTTGCCTTTCTTCTGATTCGGTACCACGGTCATCAGTGCAGGACGCTCGATGCCTTCAATGGATTTCAGCATCAGTTTCGCCAGCCCCATCAGCGCCCCGGTGTTTCCGGCACTGACGCACGCCTGAGCCTCCCCCTCTTTCACCAGTTCCAGCGCGATACGCATGGATGTGCCTTTACTCTGGCGAATAGCCTGAGAAGGTTTGGCATCACCGGCAATCGTCTCATAGGCAGGGATCACCCGCAGACGAGTGAGCAGCTCAGCATTCTGGTTTGCAAGCAGAGGAGAAATGGAATCAGGGTGCCCGACCAGCAACAGGGTGAGCTTTGGATTAGATGCCAGTGCCTGCAGCGAGGCAGGCACTGTGACATGGGGGCCGATATCCCCACCCATGGCATCTAACGCGATGGTTAGATTAGTCAAGATATCAACGTGCTTAAAAAGCAGCAGATTACTTGTTGATTACCTTACGACCACGGTAGTAACCATCAGCGGTCACATGGTGGCGCAGATGAGTTTCACCAGAGGTTTTGTCAACAGAAACCAGAGTTGCTGACAGTGCGTCATGAGAGCGACGCATACCACGTTTGGAACGAGTTGGTTTATTTTGTTGTACGGCCATTGACCTTACTCCTTAAGTACTTTTCTTTAAACTGGCTAATGCAGCAAACGGATTTGGCTTTTCTGCTTCCGGAGGAAGCTCACCAAAGACTTTCACCGCGTCGGACACTTCACAGTGTTCAGAATCATGTACCGGAACCACAGGCAGAGAAAGAATTAATTCATCTTCAATCATTGCCAGTAAATCTGTCTCACCAAAATCACTTACGTCAATTGGCTCATACTCTTCCGGTAATGCCTCAGCCTGTTCATCGCTGACAACCGGGCTGAAACAATACGTTGCGCGGACATGAAGCGGGAAGATGTTACCACACCGCTGACACTCAAGTGAAACATCAGTTTCTGCTGTTCCCTTAATGACTGTCAGACGCTGCGGATCGATTTCAAACGTCAAATCAACATCAACGTCGCTGTCCACACTGACTACCGATTCGGCTAACCGCGTAACCTGCTCAGGTGCATAGCACCCCCGGTAATCCAGGCGCTTCTGCGCGGCGCGCTTTGCATCAATAGTCAGAGGTAATTTTATCTTTTGCATAAGGCGCGCATCTTATATTCGTAAGACGATATAGTCAAAGAAAATATAGACAGCAAAGAGGGCGGTAACCTGCCTTCCCGCTAAAAATACACTCAATAAGCGGCGCATAGTTTAGAATGAGTTTATTCTTTTTACCACGATTTTCGGAATATTTATGATCTCACTGGTTCTGGCCTCCACCTCCCTGTACCGCAAAGCCCTGCTGGAGAAACTCGGCGTGCCGTTTGTCTCCGCCGCCCCCGGCACAGATGAAACCCCGTACCCGGCAGAAGACGCACAATCACTGGTCATGCGCCTGGCCCGCGAAAAAGCCCGCTCGCTGACACAGCAATACCCTGACAGCCTGATTATCGGATCTGATCAGGTCTGTGTGCTGGACGGGGAAATTACCGGCAAACCGCATCACTATGATGCGGCGTTTGCACAACTGCGCAAAGCTTCCGGTCAGTGCATCACCTTTTATACCGGACTGAGCCTGTACAACAGTGCCACCGGGGAAGATCACACGATATGTGAACCTTACCACGTATATTTCCGTACACTGGAAGATGACGAAATCCGCGCTTATCTGCTGGCGGAAACGCCTTATCAGTGTGCCGGCAGTTTTAAATCCGAAGGATTAGGAATCGCCTTATTTAAAAAACTGCAGGGAGATGACCCTAATACACTGATAGGATTACCGCTGATCCGCCTGACTGAATTACTGATTCAGGCCGGATACAACCCACTGCGGATACCCCGCTGACCTTTATCCGGGGTATCCGATGACTGTTAAGGAACTGACATGAAGCTGAAAATGATCGCTGCCGCAACGCTGCTGTTCAGCGCAGCCGGCCTGGCTGCCCCGTCACTGGCGGACAAAACAACGTTTGTTGCCGACTGTACAAAAGGCGCTGTGACCAACCTGAAAAACCCGGACAACCGCAGTAAAGTCCCGGAAGTCTGTGAGTGTGTCTATGACAACTCACTGGCAAAATTCGGTAAAGACGGGCTGACCAAACTGGATGATCAGATCCGCAAAGGTCAGAAACTGACAGAACAGGATTCTCAGGCTATCGGTGAGATTGCCCAGAACTGCACCACTAACATTATCGGTGTGCAGACAAAATAACTACCCGCAGTCGTCAATACTGCCAATATAAGAAAAAACCCGCGTTCGTCGCGGGTTTTTTATAACGGGATCTGCACTCTGCTTATTTTGCCTGTTTCGACCGCAGCACAGTCAGACAATGACGCAGCTTTTCATCTAACGGCGCCTGAAGGCGCATCGCCTCTCCGGTCGACGGATGTGTAAAGGCAAGTGCCGCCGCATGTAAAAACAGCCGGTTCAGGCCCGTCCCTTTCAGTTGTGCATCAAACTGCGCATCACCGTAACGGTTATCAAATGCGATAGGATGCCCCGCATGAAGCGTATGCACGCGGATCTGATGCGTACGTCCGGTCACCGGGCTGGCTTTAACCAGCGTGGCCGAATCAAAGCGCTCTTCCACTTTAAAACGGGTTTCTGATGGTTTTCCTTCCGGGCTGACTTTCACCACACGTTCGCCGCTCTGGAGAATATTTTTCAGCAGCGGTGCCTGCACCACTTTTACGGAAGACTGCCACTGACCGCGTACCAGTGCCAGATAGTCTTTCTGCATCTGCTTCAGACGCAGTTGTTCATGCAGCGCCCGCAGTGCGGAACGCTTTTTGGCGATCAGCAGAATACCGGACGTATCACGGTCGAGCCGGTGCACCAGCTCCAGGAAACGCGCGTCCGGACGCAGCGCCCGCATTGCCTCAATCACGCCGAAACTCAGACCGCTGCCGCCGTGCACCGCAGTGCCCGCCGGTTTATTAATCACCAGAATATGATCATCTTCATACAATACACACTCTGCGAGTGCGGATACTTTATCCAGTTTCGCTGATACCGGCGCATCATTTTTTTCTGCCACTCGCACCGGCGGAATACGGATGCTGTCCCCGTCCGCAATTTTGTATTCCGGTTTGATCCGGCCTTTATTTACGCGCACTTCCCCTTTACGGATAATGCGGTAAATCATGCTCTTCGGTACCCCTTTGAGGCGCGCGAGCAGAAAATTATCAATACGCTGGCCGGCTTCATCGCCGGACACAACAACAAATTGAACTGTCTGATTATCAGTTTTCATGAAACGGGGGGCTATCCTCTGAACCGTTGCTCCGCAAACCGGGATCGTTATCCGGTGAAACAGGCGGCAAATGTGCATCAATGTTTTACGCGGCTATTTTCCCATTTTTTCCGGAAAAAGACCAAGGATTAACGTCATTAACAAATTTCTGCATAATTTTCACCGAAACATGCAATGTCACCTTGCTATAACCACACCGGCAATGGAATAATGCATGCGCCGATTTTGGCAAAGCAGATATTTTATATTTGTCTGACCGATGACAACGCAGCAATGGCGTAAGACGTTATTTCCGGTCAGATAATCAGCGGGCTGCGGGTTGCAGCTTACCGGGCCGGTATCACGTATAAACGTGATTTTCAGCCGGCAACGGGGATTCAGACAAGACTGAACCTCACCGACACAATTTGCACCTCTATACGATCGACAGCCGGGAGGCTGACGGTGCGGTAAAAGCCACGAGGTCATCGGTTCCGGTAGCAACGAAATTGCCCGCAGCGCACTAATTAAATGAAAAGATTGAGTAAATTATAATGAAAAGAATGTTAATCAACGCAACTCAGCAGGAAGAGTTGCGTGTTGCCCTTGTCGACGGGCAGCGGTTGTATGATCTGGATATCGAAAGCCCCGGTCACGAACAAAAAAAAGCAAACATCTATAAAGGGAAAATCACCCGTATTGAACCGAGTTTAGAAGCTGCTTTTGTTGACTATGGCGCAGAGCGTCACGGTTTTCTTCCCGTCAAAGAAATTGCCCGCGAGTATTTCCCTGCTAATTACCACGCCTCCGGCCGTCCGAATATCAAAGATGTCCTGAAAGAAGGTCAGGAAGTCATTGTTCAGGTCGACAAGGAAGAGCGCGGTAATAAAGGCGCGGCACTCACCACCTTTATCAGTCTGGCCGGCAGTTATCTGGTTCTGATGCCGAATAACCCGCGTGCCGGCGGTATTTCCCGCCGTATCGAAGGGGATGATCGCACCGAGCTGAAAGAAGCCCTGTCCGCACTGGATATCCCGGATGGTATGGGTCTGATTGTCCGCACCGCCGGTGTGGGTAAATCTGCCGACGCCCTGCGCTGGGATCTCGAATACCGTATCAAGCACTGGGAAGCCATCAAAAAAGTTGCTGAAGGCCGCCCTGCTCCGTTCCTGATCCATCAGGAAAGCAATGTTATCGTCCGTGCGTTCCGTGATTATCTGCGCCCGGACATCGGTGAGATCCTCATCGATAACCCGAAAATTCTGGAACTGGCACGCAAGCACATCACCGCTATCGGCCGTGCGGATTTCGCCAGCAAAATCAAACTGTACCAGGGCGAAGTGCCGCTGTTCAGTCATTATCAGATTGAATCGCAGATTGAATCCGCTTTCCAGCGCGAAGTCCGTCTGCCGTCCGGCGGTGCGATTGTTATCGACACCACCGAAGCCCTGACCGCTATCGATATCAACTCCTCCCGTTCAACACGCGGCGGTGATATCGAAGAAACCGCATTTAACACCAACCTGGAAGCGGCAGATGAAATTGCCCGCCAGCTGCGCCTGCGTGACCTCGGCGGCCTGATTGTTATCGACTTTATCGATATGACGCCGGTCCGTCACCAGCGCGAAGTGGAAAACCGGATGCGCGAGGCAGTTCGTCAGGATCGCGCCCGTATCCAGATCGGCCGTATTTCCCGTTTTGGTCTGCTGGAGATGTCCCGTCAGCGCCTGAGCCCGTCACTGGGTGAATCAAGCCACCATGTGTGTCCGCGATGCAGCGGCACCGGGACTGTGCGTGATAACGAATCACTGGCGCTCTCCATTCTGCGCCTGATTGAAGAAGAAGCGCTGAAAGAGAACACCCATCAGGTACATGCAATCGTCCCTGTTCCGGTGGCGTCTTATCTGCTGAACGAAAAACGCCAGGCCGTCAGTGCAATTGAAGCACGCCAGGCGGGCGTCAGCGTGATTATCGTGCCGAACAATCAGATGGAAACCCCGCACTTCCGCGTGGTCCGTGTCCGTAAAGGGGATGAGGTCGGTACCCTGAGCTATCGCCTGCCGGAGAAATACGAAGCGGAATCCGCTGCCGGTGAAGAAGAGGAAACTCAGGAACGCCGTGCACCGGAGCAACCGGCCATCAATGCCTTTGCTATTACTTCCGACGCACCGGTACCGGCACAGTCTGCCGCTGCCCGCAAACCGGAAAGCAAACGCGATAACCGTCAGGTCAAGCAGGCACCTGCTGCTTCTGAAGGCGGTTTCTTCAGCCGTCTCATCAAAAAACTGTTCGGTTCCGCACCTGTTGTGCAGGAAGAAACTGAACAGAAAGAGAAAAAACAGAGTAACGACAACAATAACCGCCGCGGCGGGAATGACCGTAACAAACAGCGCCGTAACCGCCGTGACCGTAATGATCGCAACGGTGAACGCACCGAACGAACTGACCGCCCTGAGCGCGGCGAACGCAGTGATAACGAATCACGTAACAAACGTGACCGTGATACGGTAAATGAGCCGCGTAAAGGTCGTAATCAGAATACGCCGAACGAAGATCTGACACCGGAAGAACTGGCCGCCCGCGAAGCGCAGCAGCAATTACGCCGCGAACAGCGTGCAGAGCGTCAGCGCCGTCGTCAGGAAGAGAAGCGTGCTCAGCAGGATGCGAAAAAACTGCATGCGCAGCAGGAAGATCAGGATGCCCTGAACAGCGACGGTAATACGGAAGATGATGATGCACCAACACCGGTTCGTCAGCGCCGTAACCGCCGCCAGCTGAACGGCTCTGTCCGTATTACGGATGAAACACAGACTAAACCGGCTGTTGCAGCCCCGGTTCCGGCTGTTACCGACACTGCACCTGCAGCAGTCCCGGCGGATACAGACGTACCGGCTGCGGCTGAAAACAATGGTGATGAAACGCACAGCGATAACATTCTGCCGCGCCGCTCCCGCCGTTCACCGCGCCATCTGCGTGTGAGTGGTCAGCGCCGCCGCCGTTACCGCGAAGACCGTCAGCTGACGCAATCCCCGGTTCCGCTGGAAATGGCCGTGTTCTCTCCTGAGCTGGCCTCCGGTAAAGTGTGGATTCAGTATCCGGTTGTAACACCTGCTGTACCTGCGGAACAGGAAATGACAGAAGCGGCTCCGGAAGTCACCGCGATAGTGACAGAAGCAGCAGTTGTCACTCAGGTTGTTGCTGAAACGACAGAAACCACGGTTGTGGCAGAACAGTTCTCTCTGACAATCGCTTCTGAAGCACCTCAGGTTACCGCACCGGAAGAAACACCGGCTGCTGAGACTGTGGAACCTGCACCGGCAGAAATGCCTGCTCAGGAAACCACAGAGGTTGTAGCTGATGAACCGGCAGTAACTGATATCGTTACGGCTGAACCGGCAGCGCCAATCGCCGCCGCAGAACCGGAAGTGATTACAGAGCCTGAAGTGATTACAGAGCCTGAACCGGTTGTTGTTGCTGAACCGGTTGCTGAGCCTGTTACTGCTCCTGTGGCAGCACCGGTTACTGAAACAACCGTCGTTGTGGCCGGACGCCACGCGTATTCACCGATGACCAAAGCGCCTGCTCCGGCAACCACCGGCGAAGCCTTTGCTATCACTGAATATCAGCGTGAAGCCGGCGAAGCCTATTCCCTGCACGGTGCAGGTGGTCATGCCGCGACTAACCATGCAGCTTCAGAGCCATCAAAAACACTGCTCTGATAATGTATCGCTGAACTGAAAATGGCTTCCTCCGGGAAGCCATTTTTTTATTTGCTCTCAGTCAAAAAAAAACCGCGAATGCTGCCATTCACGGTTTCTGTGGTTTTGATTATGCGATTACTTAATATCTTTGATATCGCCCATCGCTTTGAGCTCTCTGGAGATTTCACGGCGCTCTTTTGACAGATCCGCATTCTTGATGATGTACTCATCCACACGATCTTCGTAGTCACTGCGCATATTGGCAATGATGGCCTGGATATCTTCAATGGACATACCCGGCTTGATGTAATCACTCAGGTTATCAAGCAGAAGTACACGTTTCTGGTTATCACGGATTTTCTTTTCGTTGTCAGTTATTTCACGCAATATTTTATTTTTACGGCGAAACATACGAACGAACTCCAGGACATTGTGAAAGGAAGGCTTGGTTGTGTTGTCCATTATTCTACCCTTAGTCATATCTGAAATGTGATTCATTAAACAATACAGGTTAACCATGACTGCCGACAAGCACTTCCGCCGGTTTTCGTCAGTTTTATTCAGTGTAGCGTATTTCTGTGCGGAATTGTTTCAGCTGACAGACATTCCGCACAAAATACCGCAATTTTGTGCGATCGGCTATCGGATAACATTACAGGGATAATCAGTACTGAAATTGGTATTTTGTTCCCGATTTGTTACTCTGTAGCCCATCTTTTATCAGAAAACGGGCCATACGGTGTCTTCAGCACAATTTTTCTTTCACGATTACGAAACCTTCGGGCAGGATCCTGCCGGTGACCGTCCGGCACAGTTTGCCGGTGTCCGCACTGACAGTGAATTCAATATTATCGCCGATCCGGTGATCGCCTACTGCGCCCCGGCAGATGACTACCTGCCGCAACCCGCCGCCGTGATGATAACCGGTATCACACCGCAGGAAGCGTTGCAGAAAGGTGTTAATGAGGCACAGTTTGCCAGACTGATTCATGACACCTTTACACAACCGGATACCTGTATTCTCGGCTATAACAGTATTCGTTTTGATGATGAAGTCACCCGTAATATTTTTTACCGGAATTTTTACGACCCGTATGCCTACAGCTGGATGAACCGCAATTCCCGCTGGGATCTGATTGATATTACCCGCGCCTGTTATGCCCTGCGTCCTGACGGCACAAACTGGCCGGAAAATGACGAAGGTCTGCCAAGCTTTAAGCTGGAACATCTGACGGCCGCAAACGGCATCGCCCACGAAAATGCCCACGATGCGATGGCTGATGTGTATGCCACCATCGCCATGGCAAAACAGCTACGGGGTGCACAACCGCGTCTGTTTGATTATTTCTTCAGTCTGCGCGACAAACGCAAACTTGCCGCTCTGATTGATATTCCGTCCATGAAGCCGCTGGTACATGTCTCCGGCATGTTCGGGGCTGTCCGCGCCAATACCAGTCTGGTGGCTCCGCTGGCATGGCACCCGGATAACCGCAATGCCGTGATTATGTGCGACCTGGCCGGTGATCTGACCCCGCTGCTGACGCTGGATGCGGATACCCTGCGTAAACACCTCTATACCCGCCGTGATGAACTGCCGGACGGCGCATCTCCGGTACCGCTCAAGCTGGTGCATATTAATAAATGCCCGATCCTGGCGCCGGAAAATACCCTGCGCCCGCAGGATGCACAGCGTATCGGACTTGACAAAGATGTATGTGCCCGCAATGCGGAACTGCTGCATCAGCATCCTGAGATCCGCGAGAAAGTGGTGGCGGTTTTCGCACAACCGCGTGAGTTCCCGCCGCAGAATGATGTGGATCGCATGATTTACCAGGGCTTTTTCAGTGACTCAGATAAAGCCGCAATGACCATTATCCGCGAAACCGATCCGAAAAATCTGCCTGCGCTGGCATTGAGCTATCAGGATGCGCGTCTGCCGGAATTACTGTTCCGCTACCGTGCACGGAATTTCCCGGGCACGCTGGATGAACAGGAGCAGCAGCGCTGGCTTGCCCATCGCCGTGAGGTATTCAGTCAGGATAATTTAACACGTTATTTTGAACAGATCGGTGAAATGATGCAGGAATATCAGCATGATGCGCATAAAACAGAATTGCTGAAGAAGTTGGTACAGTACGCGCAACGACTGGCGGAGTAAGCAGACAGACCGCCGGGAGCAGCACTCCCGGCAATAATATTATCCCGCTTTATTCGAGGTATAAAACACCCGGCACAGGGATTCCCTGTACTTCGGACAAACAGATACCAGCCGGGTGCGGCTCTCAGTATCCCGTCCCAGTTCCTTCAGCACCCCTTTGGTGATCAGTGAATCGGCACTGCTGTGCTTGATGCCGATACTGACATTTTCATCACGGGCATTCAGAATATAGATAATCAGCGCGCGCTCATCCGAACTGAGGTTATGCAAAACCTCTGCTTTATGGCATTTGACCTGAACCGCTTTGCCGAAGGCATTTTTGAGTCTTTTAAACATAGTGACCAGTAAACAGGGAGAAAAGCTGATTATAATAAAATTAATCCCTTATTAACATTACTGATTTATCCGGAAAATTAATGAAAAAATCCGGTCACAGACATAACCGGATTTTGCAGATTTTCATTCTTCAGAATAGTTATTTCTGATGCTGACTACAGCCACATCCTTCGTGCCCTTCACCCCAGTATTTTAATTTACTGGTTTTACCCAATCCCGGATTCAGGGTATTGGTCGGGTCCGTCGCTTTATAGAAGGCTTTCAGCTGTGGTTTGGCTTTATACAGATGGCCGACATTATGCTCTGCCGGATATTCCGCTCCACGTGTGTTCAGAATTTTCAGCATCTCTTCTTTCAGTGCGTGCGGATCCACACCTTTCTTCACAATATAGTCCTGATGGAAAACGTGGCATAAAAAATGTCCGTAGTAGAGTTTATGCACCAGTTTACTCTCAATTTCGGGCGGCAGAACTTCCAGCCACGCCTGATCATTACGGCGCAGCGCAATATCCAGCGCCAGGATATCCTCCACCTTACTGCTGTTGACCGCGTGATAACGGATAGCGGCACCGGCGGCCACAAAACGGTGCAGGAAAGCATCCGCGCCCTCTTTGGCATCACACTCAAAGAAGCCACCTTCTGCATTTTCAAAGAAACTGCTCAGCCAGCTGCGGGCTTCATCAATGCCTTCACCGGCCATTTTCAGCATCAGGTGATGTTCATATTTATCACGGTACTCTTCCATCCGGCGCGGCAGATGGTTCGGCCATAAATGGCTGAATAACTGCATTGTACGGTCGATCAGGTTTTTCGGCAGCAGCGGGATTTTATTGAAGATCGCATCCATCCGTCCTTTGATAGTGAACAGTTTCGGCATTTTTTCAGTACCGAGTTTATCAATCGTCAGGAAGCTGTCTTTACCGTAGACTTTCGCGATGTCATAACACTCGCGGTGCATATATTCCCCTGCCACCGGCAGATGTTTAAAGCTGGCGAGAATATGGCGGCGGATATCTTCCAGTACCGACGGGGTATTGGTGCCGATATAGAAGACTTTGTTCTCCCCCTGCGACGGGAACGTATCCAGGCGCACCGCAAACACCACCAGCTTACCGGCACAACCGGAGGCTTCAAACAGGCGGCGTTCATCAGCATTGAAACGGGACGGCGTGTCTGCATCCACATCGCGGATACGCTGATGATAGTCATGATCAGACGCCGGTTTATCCGTATCCTCAATATCCGCCTCCTGATAGCGGCGGTATTCCAGACAATTCAGAATCTCTTCCGGGGACGAACCTAAATCAATCCCCAGATGGTTTACCAGTTCTGCGGTGCCGTCTGCATTAACACGGCCGTACAGCGCGAGTTCGGTATAGGCCGGTCCCCGCTGCACCAGTGAGCCGCCGGAATTATTACAAATCCCGCCGACCACAGAAGCCCCGATACAGGAAGAGCCAATCACGGAATGCGGCTCACGGCCCAGCGGTTTCAGGACTTTTTCCAGATGCCACAGGGTACTGCCGGGTAACGCCACAACCTGCTGCTGTTTTGTCAGTACCTGAATCTTATCGAGGCGCAGTGTGCTGATAATGACAATCTCACGGTCATAATCATCCCCGCTCGGCGTGGACCCCTCTGTCAGACCGGTATTGGCCGCCTGCATGATCACAATTCTGTCAGCTTCAACAGTGGCTTTAAACACCTGCCACAGTTCATACAGCGTGCCGGGGAATACCACCGCCAGCGCACTGCCCTCACCGGAGCGGAAACCCTTGCGGTATCGCTCCGTCTTACGCGGCTCCGTTAAAATATGTTTATGACTGACAATATCTGTCAGTGCCTGAATAAGACGTGCGCTGTCAGGTTGCTGACTGTTGATCATACTTTCCCCCGATTCAGATTACTTATTGTTCATTAAGTAATTATGCCTCTTATCTTATTTATAATACAAATACTATTTTTAACAAATTTAACAGATTAACCACGAAACCGGTTTATTTAAACAGGTTGATCAGCAGCGTTACCATCATAATTCCGACGGTCAGGATCAGAATTTTGCGGACAATTTCACCATTAGTACGGATGGCATGCTGACTGCCGAGGTGATTTCCGAGCAGGCTGGCAGCAATCATCGGGATACTGAGCAGAAACGCGATATGTCCGGCCATAATAAAGGCGACCAGCCCGCCGACATTCGACGCCAGATTAAAGATTTTCGAGGTGGCGGACGATTTCAGTAAATCGAGGTTATTGATCAGAAACAGACAGATAATAAAGATACTGCCGGTGCCCGGCCCGAAAAAGCCGTCATAGAAACCGACAATAAAACAGGTAAAAAAGACCAGCCAGACAGATTTACGTACCGCATTACCCTGCTGTGCACCACCAAGTTTCCCTTTAAAGAAAGCGGCCAGCAGGCCGATCGGCAGCATACAGATAATAATGTAGGTGATCGTTTCAGACGGCAGATAAATAATCGCCTTCGCGCCCACCCAGGCGCCTAAGAACGATGAAACAATCCCTGCCGGAATTATCTGCCAGTAAACGGATTTGTTTTTGATAAAGTTTGAAATTGCCGCCAGTGTACCGACAGAGCTCACCAGCTTTTCCTGACCCAGTGCCATATGCGGCGGCAGGCCGGTCAGCATAAAAGCAGGGATCAGAATCAGCCCCGCACCGCCTGCGATAGAATCAATATACCCGGCCACAAAAGACGCGATCACCAGCAGTGCCAGCCCCGCATAAAAATAATCAGCCATCAGGCTGTGTTCAATATACATCCGTATCCCTTCATCATTATCTTTTATGATTTACTGTGCTTTCAGCGGGTTACTATACCTTATTGCATATAAAAAAACGGCGCACAGAATCAAACTGTGCGCCGTTTCCGGGATAAAGAACTGCTTAAAACTTACTGTTCCGGCATCTGCGGCATCGGACGGCGGAAGCGGCGGGTCAGCCATAACATATAGATCAGACCCAGTGCGCCCCAGCTCAGTCCTAATTCCATCGATTTCGCATCGAGGTTGAACCAGAGTACCGTGACTGTCGCAGCACCGATAATCGGCAGCAGCAGGTAGTTGATCTGGTCGCCCAGCGTCTTGTTGCGGCGCTCGCGGATATAGAACTGTGAAATCACCGACAGGTTAACGAAGGTAAACGCCACCAGTGCACCGAAGTTAATCAGCGCGGTTGCGGTGACCAGGTCAAACCAGACCGCACTCAGCGCCAGAATACCCACCAGCATCACGTTCAGTGCCGGGGTGCGCCATTTCGGATGTACGTAACCGAAGAATTTCTCCGGGAACACACCATCGCGGCCCATGACATACATCAGACGGGATACCCCTGCCTGTGCTGCCATACCGGAAGCCAGTACGGTCACGCAGGAGAACACCAGAATGATGGACTGGAAGAAGGCAC
>OJJS01000055.1_pt1 | contig 24444 bp, 22 predicted proteins | sample 1596371 | NCBI WGS metagenome assembly OJJS01 (sample SAMEA4350116, study PRJEB24818) | metagenome | biome: human; feature: gut; material: faeces | place: Denmark | collected 2013-09 | reverse complement strand
CTGGTGACCACTAACGCCCGCTTCTGGAAAGACAGCGGCATTGCCTTTGATATGTCCTCACAGGGTGTGAGTGTCCAGGTCGGTTCGCTCTCCACGCTGTTCAGCGGCGGTGTCAGCTTTGACGTACCGGAAGGCTGGCAGCCGGGTGAGGAAGTCAATCCGAAAACCCTGTTTAAGCTGTTTGATAATCAGAAGAGCACACAAAACTCACTGTATACCCAGTATAAAAGTTATCTGCTGTTCTTCTCTGACTCCGTACGCGGCCTGTCTCCGGGCGCGCCGGTGGAATTCCGTGGTATCCGTCTCGGGACAGTGGCACAGGTTCCGTTTTATGCGAAAGGGCTGGGACAGTCATTTGATCAGGATTTCCGTATCCCGGTACTGATCCATATCGAACCTGAGCGTTTCGAGAAAGACGTGGGTAAAAACTTCAAACTGGCACAGGAACTGGAAACAGCATTACAGCAGGGTCTGCGTGCCTCACTGAAATCCGGCAATTTACTGACCGGGGCACTGTATGTCGACCTGGATTTCTATCCTGATCAACCAGCCTGGAAAGCGCCGATGACGGTTGCGGATTATGAAGTCCTGCCGACCACCAGCGGCGGCCTGGTGCAGTTGCAGCAGAAAGTGCTGGCAGCGCTGGATAAAATCAACGGTATGCCGATTGAACCAATGATGAAACAGGCGACGGAAACACTGCGCGCCAGCGAAAAAACCATCGCGGAAGCACAGAAAACGCTGTCTGAGCTGAATGTGCTGCTCGGCAGTAAAGAGTTCAAAGCGCTGCCGAAAGATATGCAGGCAACACTGCGTGAACTGAACCGCAGCATGCAGGGCATCCAGCCGGGCTCACCGGCGTACAATAAACTGGTGGATGATATGCAGAGACTGGATCAGGTTCTGCGTGAGTTGCAGCCGGTATTGCGTACCCTGAATAATAAGAGCAACGCACTGGTCTTTGAAGCCGCGCCGCAGGCGGACCCGCAACCTAAGAAGGCGAAGAATTAAGATGAAAAAACTGACAAAAGCACTGGCATTTCTGGGCGTTTTTGTACTGGCGGGGTGCAGCAGCACCCCGGTAAAACAGTATTATCAGTTGCCGGTGGCGGCTGCTGCTGACAGCAGCAGTACGCAGACGGGCTTCCGCAGTACCGGCAGTGACAACCGCCATCCGCAGTTATGGATTCAGCGCATCACGCTCGGGGACGTTCTGGGAAATGCAGGGATTGTCTATCAGACCAGTGATGTGGAATACAACATCGGCAGCACCAATCTGTGGGCCGGGCCTCTGGAACAGCAGTTGCTGGAGGCGATGACAGCTCAGCTCAGTCAGGCACTGCCGGACAGACTGGTCTCCGTACAGCCGCTGGAAACCAAACCGGATACCCTGACCGTTACGGTGACCGGGTTCCACGGCCGTTATGACGGCAAAGTGATTGTGGCGGGCAGCTGGATTTATACCCACGGGGATGCGGTGATCCGCCATCCGTTTAATCTGGTACTGGAACAGGCCGAAAACGGCTATCCGGCGCTGGTACGTACGCTGGGTGAGGGCTGGGCACAGGTGTCACAGTCTGTGGCTGACGAACTGCGTAAGTAATCTGTTATTCACTCTCTGCACAGGGTGTGCAGAGAGTGAATTATCATCAAAATGACAAATTTGTGACACGTGCCACATTACTCCGGTTAATCTGCTGATCGCAAAAATGATTTTTTCCCGCCTGATATATCCTTCTGACCGTCTTTACTGTCCGCAGAAAACTAATAATCTGATTACGCAGGTAAAATAACAGCCCTGTTTTTATTGTGTATTTTTATGCAAAGCGGGACTGACACGCCCTGAATCTTCTTTACTTGCAAACTCTGCCCCGAAAGCGTATTCCTATTATGGGTTGAATGAAAATCAACCTGTTTACAGCACTGAATAACATGAGGGAAGTAACGGCATGAAAAGACAAAAGCGTGATCGTTTAGCCAGAGCATTAACCAAAGGTTATCAGGCGGGTATTTTAGGACGTTCTAAAGAGAGTTGCCCGTATCTTAAAATTGACGAACGTTCTCATTGGTTGGGAGGCTGGCGCGAGGCCATCGATAAAAGGGCGGTCATTGCGTAACCCGGTTTGAAGGATAAAAAACTGCATCGGTTACGATGCAGTTTCAGGTCGTTGACAAACCCGCAGGGGGTGGCGACGACCGGCAGAGGTTGTAAAAATAAACCAGGAAAATCAATTTATTGATTTTCGGCTGATAACACTTTCGGCTGAAAACACAAAGCAGGAAAAACCACGTTTTATCCTGCTTTGTCAGCAATCTCAAACCTCCGCATGCGGAGGTTTTTTACGGATAACACCACGGAAAGAAAGATTAAAACGCGCTGGTGTCTTTGAAAAGACCCACTTTCAATTCTGATGCGGTGTAAATCAGTTTATCGTCAACAAAGACTTCACCGTCACCGATACCCATGATCAGCTTACGGTTGATCACACGTTTGAGGTGGATGCGGTAGGTGACCTTTTTCGAGGTCGGCAGAACCTGGCCGGTAAATTTCACTTCACCCACGCCCAGTGCACGGCCTTTGCCTTCACCGCCCAGCCAGCCGAGATAGAAACCGACTAACTGCCACATGGCATCGAGACCCAGACAGCCCGGCATTACCGGATCGTTGACGAAATGGCAACCGAAAAACCACAGCTCAGGTTTGATATCCAGCTCAGCTTCGATATAGCCTTTATCAAAATGACCACCGGTTTCGCTCATTTTAATGACGCGATCCATCATCAGCATATTGCCGGACGGCAGTGGTGGTCCGTTTTCACCAAAGAGTTCACCCCGTCCTGAGGCTTCAAGTTCTTGCTTTGTGTAGGATTCTTGTTTTACGACCATAACTCAATCTTTGCCTTGTTTAACAGATAGGCTACACAATAGCTTACACTTGTACGCTGAACAAGTCCGATCAGATAAAAAATGTGCTATTTCCACCAGCGGGAAAACCACGAACTTCTCGGTTTATCCTGATTATTTGCCAGGAAAATCCGATCCTGAATTATAGCTAACAAGTGTTCTCCGGACGGATTACTTTCTTCTTCGTAATACGGCATATTCATCAGGTGTGAGGCTGCCTGTGAGACATGCGCTGCCGTCCATATGTGGAATTCACCCTGACGTACCGCATTAACCACATCATCTGCCAGCACCAGATGACGCTCATTTGAGGACGGGATAATCACCCCTTGCTTACCGGTCAGCCCTCTGGCCTGACACAGACGGAAGAAGCCTTCGATTTTCTCATTCACGCCGCCGATGGCCTGCACAAACCCGAACTGATCGACAGAGCCGGTTACTGCAATCTGCTGGTCAACCGGCTGCCAGGATAGGGCACTGATCAGCGCACACAGTTCCGCCAGTGAGGCACTGTCACCATCCACTTCACCGTAGGATTGTTCAAACACCACGGAGGTGGAGAACGGGAACGGCTGCTCCAGTTTGAGTTCGGCAATCAGATAAGCCTGCATAATCATCATGCCTTTGGCGTGAATATTGCCGCCAAGTTCTGATTTGCGTTCGACATCAACAAACTCACCATCACCGATATGTGCCACACAAGTGATACGTGAAGGTTCACCGGTCGCGTCCGGGTGTCCCGGATACTGGAGAACGGATAAACCGTTGATCTGGCCGACCGTACTGCCCTGGGTCTGGATATAAACCTGACCCTGAAGAATTTCATCCAGCCCGCGGTCGGCCAGATAGCCGTGCCGCCAGCTGCGGTTATCTTTAATTTTGCGCAGAGCTTCCGCGGTGATGGTCTCTGCGGGCAGCAGAGTAGCGGCATCGCGCAGCAGAGTCGTCAGCCATGTCAGGTCAAGCGGCAGGGCTTTTTTATCTTCCTGAAAACGCATGCCCTGACAGAGCAGTTCATACCAGCCATCAGCACTGAGCGGCGGCAGCTGATTCTGTTTCAGCAGGCCGTTGATAAACTGACACCAGGTGGTCAGCTGATCCGTTTCTTCCAGCTGATAATCAAATTCATATTCGCCGTACAGGGCTTCTTCGCTCAGTTCCGGTTCGGACAGCATAAACTCATCCAGGCTCAGGCGGTCACCAACCACGATGACACGCAGGTCGAGCGGCATACTGTCAGCCGGGAACGGCAGCGGATGTTGTTCTGAGTGGGCAAGCCAGTCAAAGCGCTGTGCGCAGACCATCTGCTTTAAGCGCAGCCACATCAGCGGCTGTGCGAGCAGACTGCGCAGTGACATGATCAGAAATCCGCCATTGACCTGATGAATAATACCGGGTTGTAACTGAACGTGCTGGTTATGGGTATAGACCTGGCCGAACAATTGCTCAGGCTCTGTCCAGTCACAGACAGCAAACGGCTGTACAGCACTGAAATGGCCGTTATCCGCAGGGGTAAAGACAAACCTGTGATTATCAAAGTGGTATTCACCGCCCATGGTGTGTTTCTGCCGGACTTTGACTTCCGGCGGCAGTAACTGCGCTATCGTATCCAGATAGCACTCACTTTCGTCACTTTTCACCAGCATAAAACGGCGTTTTGCCGCCGGATGACTGAAAAGTGACAAACTTTCCTGTAAGCGCGGCTGCACGATATCCGCCTGCCGGGCAGGCAGTTCAGATGCGGTTTCCAGGAGGGTGCGGTAACTGTTTTCATCAGGCAGTAATGCCTGCCAGGTCAACTGTTTAATATTCACTCGGTATTGTCTGCTTTTTGATAATGTCGGATTTAATTGTTGCGGCAGGATCTGGTGCTCTCCGCAGTGTGCGGTTATCAGCACCGCCTTTGAATAGTAACGAAAATAGCGGGACATTGTAGCGCGTAAGCAGACCGGATAGCTATCCTCGCGGCGTTTATTTTTACCCGTGCTGACAGGAAAGAATTGTGCCGGGGGGCGGTTTTTTACAGGGAATATTGCTATGCTTATGTCAGTGTTACCCTGTCACCGAGAAAAATCATGAAATATCAGCAACTAGAGAATCTTGAATGTGGCTGGAAGTGGGCTTATCTGGTCAAAAAACACCGTGAAGGTGAGGCGATTACCCGTTATACGGAAAAAAGCCGGGAAGAGGAGGTGGTGGCGCAGTTACTGAAACTGGAATCACATCCGGCGAAAGTCACCGGCTGGATACAAAAGCATATGTCTCCGGCACTGGTGAACAGAATGAGCCAGACTATCCGCGCGCGGCGCAAGCGTCATTTTAATGCTGAACAGCAGCATACCCGTAAAAAATCGGTTGATCTGGAATTTCTGGTCTGGCAGCGGTTGTCTGCCTTATCACAGCGGCGGGGCAGTACGCTGTCGGAAACGATTGTGCAGTTACTGGAAGATGCGGAGCGCAAAGAAAAGTACGCGACGAAGATGACATCGCTGAAAGAAGATTTGCAAAGCCTGCTGGGAACGGACAAAAAATAAACCCCATCCGGAGATGGGGTTTATATAATTCATTGCATTGTGCAACCGAATCGCATCATGCAACCGAATCAGAACTTACTGAGCAGGCTGAGAAACTTGTTCAGTTACACCCTGGATTTCGATTTCAACACGACGGTCTGGTGCCAGACATTCGATCAGAGCAGCGCGCTGTTTGATGTTGTCACATTTGTTGCCAGTGACTGGATCTTCTTTACCGCGGCCTTCTGCACGGATGCTGCCGGCAGGGATGCCTTTAGCTACCAAGTAATCTACAACGCTCTGTGCACGTTTCTGAGACAGTGGCAGGTTGTAGTTCTGTGAACCGATGCGGTCAGTGTAACCGATAACCAGGACGTTGCCCTGAGTCGGATCGATTGATGCCAGTTCGTTGAACAGCTGGTTCAGAGCTTCCTGACCTTCAGCTTTCAGAGTAGATTTGTTGAAGTTGAACAGAACGTCTGAACGCAGGGTGAAACGTTTGTTCTCAACAACTGGTGCAACAACCGGAGCTGGTTCTGCAACTGGTGCAGCAACTTCATCCTGACCGAAACGGTAAGCAACACCAACACTCAGCATGCCGTTATCCGGACGTGCCATAGTGGTTTCTTTATCGCCGATGTTGTTGATCCACTGATACTCTAAACGAGCTGCGATATCACGGGTGATTGCGTACTCAGTACCCAGCGCGAATACTGGTGAAACACCGGTATCGTTATCTTTAACGCGCTCACCACCGATAGATGCGGTTGCGTCTGCACGCCATACCATTGCACCCAGACGGGTATAAACATCTAAGTCATCCATTACCGGATAGCTCAGTTTGGTAGTCAGCTGAACGCCCTGTGCTTTGAATGCGCCGTTGTTACCGTCGCCTTTGTAAGGCATACGACCTAACCAGTCATAACCTAATTCAAAGCCCATGTACTGGTTGTGCTGGAAACCAGCATAAGCACCAGCACCGATCTGATCTTTATGAGTAGGACCAGTGTTACCGATAGTGCTACCGGAATTCTGATACTGAGACCAACCTAATTTACCACCGGTATACCAGGTATTGTCTTTTGGAGCTGCCTGCGCAACGCTTGCGAAAGCTGCCACTGCCACTGCTACTGCGATAGCTGTCTTTTTCATTTTACGCCTCGTTATCATCCAAATTGGCTCTGGCTTAAATAGCCTTATTTTTGCCTTTGGTTTTTAAAAATAGTCAGGGATTATGTGCACTATTTAGCAAATAGCTCCCAACAGGGAATTTTAAGCACTACCTTAACGGTGTAAAGTCTACAGCGAACTTTAAAAGTTACAAGCCTGTCCGGCAGAATTCGACTAAAAAAATGTAAAAAACTGTACTGATTCATAAACATACAAAATAGTCAATTTCTTTGAATATTTGGCTTAACGCGTTGAAATAGTGCAATTTTATTAATGAAGCAGAGCAAATGATACGGGCTTGTAAAAAAGACTGAGAATATTCTTAATTTTCCTCAATGATAAGGGAAAGAATGAATTTGTAAGGTATTCAGTTGTCGTGCGACAGGGGTATTCGCATGATGCCATTCCCGGGGACGCATAATAAAACCGAGACAACTGCCCTGTTCCGCAGCGCGCTGTAACCGGATATTTTCCTGCTCAGTCAGCGCCGGCAGCCAGCCCAGAACCACACTGTAATTACCGCTGGCCAGTGCTTTCTCCATCGCGGCAACACTGTTGATTTCCTGAATACGGGACAATTGCATTACTTTATCACCCGGCAGATGGTTCTGCGATAACCAGCTGCGGTTAAGTTTTGCCCCCGGTGAGAGCCATAACAGCCAGCGGGACTCCCCGGCAAGCTGACGTAATAAAGGAAGCAGAATATGAGTCAGAACGATATCATTATTGCGATAAACCAGTTCGCTGACCATTCCGTCCTGACGGCTTTCCCCCGCAGAAGCGGGTGACACAGATGCCGGTGTTACAGGGAAGTATTCCCGGGTTGCCTGCTGGCGCATAGTTAACCTCACATAGTGATACTGTATATGTATACAGTATAATCCAATTTCGCTCAGATCAAGTAAATTTTTTCCATACAACTCGCAAAATTCAGGTTTGCCGGATACAAATACGAATTTATCGTTGGCAATCGGGGAAACATTCCTTATTTTGTGGCGACAGCTGAGCTCAGTCAGGGAATGACACAACGATACGTTTAACCTGCTTTCAAAGGACTGATAATATGAAAGATTATTTGAAATTGTCAGATGTTCAGTTTGATCGTCTTCAACACAGCAGACAACCGTTCGGCCGGATACGTCTGAAATCACAATTCGGGTGTATGGGATTATCCATTGACCGGGTCACGTTCGCGCTGATAGCCAACAGCCAGCTCTGGCTGAAAAGTACAGAAGCCACCCGGGAATTATTCTGCCGGCTGGAGCTGAGTGACCGGTTCACTTATCCCAAGCGGATCCTGCCGATGCGGATTAATTACTACCGTGTACCGGATGCGGTATGGCAGTGCCCCCAGCAGTGTGAGTTCCTTTTTTACCAGACCTACCTGCATGCCCGGGCGCATGCACAGTCACGGCAGCAGTTGCCGTCACGGATTAAAGATCTGCCTAATGTGGACAGGGCCCTGGAACGCCGCTTGTGGCAGGCGGGTATCCGCCGGGTGGATGACCTCTATCTGCTGGGAGCCAAAGCCAGTTTCCTGAAGGTCAAAGCCCGGCCGCAGAATGAGCTGAAATTACTGTTCGCCATCGCGGGGGCGATTGAGGGGTGTCACAGTGCGGTATTGCCGAAGGCACTGCGTGAGGATCTTATCCACTGGCACGGCAGGCTGAATTAACCGGTATGGCCATCCCGGGGAATGTTACCGTCCCCGGGCCGGGATTATCCGTTCTGCGTATTATCCGCCGCAATGGTTTTTTTGCGGCGGAACCGTCCGGTGGCCGGCGGCAGGGGACGTTCTTTGTCATTTATCTGCCGGATAAGCCCGGTAATGTCCGGTGTCAGACCGAGTAACAGACGGATTTGTTCCAGTACCAGCTGCTCGGTACTGTGATTATCGCAGGTACATTTATCCAGACGCTGTGCCAGTGCATCCGCAATCGCCTGAATCCGCAACTCTTCCCTGTGTCCTTTTTGCAGAGCAGTCTCGATATAACGGATGGCGTCGTTCAGCAGACGCAGAATAGTGTCATCCGTGAGTTTGGTCCGGTGGGCACCGAGAGCGGAAATATAACTGAGCAGCGTGTGGTTCAGGCAGAGCAGGCGGAATGCTTCATCCTGTGATGTGCGGTAACTGCTCGGCTCTGAGGATATATTGGCCACAACAGAGGCAAATTCCCCGTCGCTGATATGCGCATCGCGGCGGGCAACCCGGTATTCCAGACTGTCACTTTTGCCGTTGTAATACTGTTGCAGTATTTGTTCCAGATAGCGGCCGTTTGCCTGCATGGTTCGGTCAATGACCAGCGGGAGCTGACGGTATTTCCAGTCCGGCCAGATATAACTGACCGCAAACCAGGCGAGCCCGCAACCGATTATGGTATCAATAATGCGGTGAATCGCGATATCAAACCCCTCACCCAGCAGGTTGAAACTGAACAGCACCAGCAGGGTGATAAATATCGTTGCCTGGGCATACTGACTGGTACGGAACACAAAGAACATCAGTCCGGACAGCACCATCAGAATAAGCTGTCCCTCATAAGAAGGCACAAAATACATGATCGGCAGGCCGATCAGTATCCCCGCCAGTGTCCCGGTGATACGCAGCATCAGGCGGCGTCGTGTGGCGCTGTAGTTAGGCTGGCAGACAAACAGACTGGTCAGCATAATCCAGTAACCGCGGGTTAAATCAAAGGTCAGAATGATAGCGTAACCGGCACACAGCAGCAGTGACATCCTGATAGCATGGCGGAACAGGGCTGATCGCGGTGTCAGGTTCTGCCGGACACGTGCCCAGATATCACGCAGCCCCTGTAAGTTTTCGTTGGACAGCCGGGCATCTTCCTGCATCTTTTCAGCCGGCAGCTGAGTCTGCTCCGCAGTCAGGCCTTTCAGCTGGGAATCGACCCCGCGCAGGTTGGTCAGCAGATGGCGCAGTGCCATGACACTGCTGTTGCCGGGTTTTTGCTGTTCCAGCAGATTCAGGGAGTTTTCCAGATAAGAGAACGTCCGTTCAAAGCGCGGATTATGATGATATTTCCGGCGCTGTAAAATGGCCTGTGCCACCGCGGCGCAGGCGTGTCCCTGCATTGTCATCAGCCGCTGGAAGCGGAACATGATATCGCTGTAGCGCAGTTCGTTACTTAAATTCTGATACTGGATATGGGACGAACTGGCCCGTTCATGAATATCCTGGGCGACAAAGTAATAATGAAGCGCATGGCGGGTACTGCGCTGACCGCGATCGCCTTTGAGACGGGAGAACAGCGTGGTTTTCGCCTGATGCATGGCGTCGGTCAGCGCACTGTTTGCCATGGCCAGTTCAAAAACAGATTGCTGATAATCCTCTTCGATATCCGGATCAAACAGGTTGGCTTTTGCCTCCAGATAGCCGGAGAGCTGCATATAATAGCGGGCAAGGTTATCCTGAAGGGGGCGGACAGGAAAAAACAGATGTCCGGTCAGGGTCAGCAGGTTGTACCAGACCGCCCCTGTCAGCAGTAACAGCGGTTGCTGATACCAGTCATCAAACAGGTTTTTACCCAGCATCGTGTAAATGGCGATCAGCAGTGCCCCGAAAGCAATGGTGGCGTAACGCTGACCAAGCGCTCCCAGCAGAATAAATCCGCTGGTTGATACGGCCAGCCCGGCCATAAACAGGAGATGGTGGTCATACAGCAGTTCAATTGACGCAGAGGCGACAAAGAAAGAGATCAGCGTGATAAACAGATTACGCAGGCGTCCGGCAAGCCGGTCATCGAGGTCTGTCAGTGCGGCGGCCACCATCCCGAGCGTCAGAGCGATAGTGACTTTCGGCGGCATGTGCAGCAGCCACGGCACCAGAGTGGTACCGGTCAGCGCAATCAGAATGCGGAAATAGTAAAGAAAATTACTGTTATAAATATACCGGCTGAAGCCGGAAAACGCTGCAAGCACAATAACCTCAATGAGTCAGAATACCCTTAACGGGAATTTGGCAGTAAACTAATGACATCTTTACTGTAATATGGCAATGGTATGGCGCTGGCATACGTTTTACCACATCTGGTTTTATCACATATTGATTTCAATCTTGTAACGGTGCGGAACACATGGAATTAAAATCAACACAAATGGGGCAGACACTGGCCCGGCATCCTTACAACCGCGTGCGGTTACTCAACGCAGGTATCGAAGTCAGCGGGGCAAAACACCGGTATGTTATTCCTTTCAATGAGTTAATCAATATCCAATGTAAACGCGGCATTGTCTGGGGCGAACTGGAGTTTGAACTGCCGGATGAGCAGGTTGTGCGTCTGCATGGTACTCAATGGCAGGAAACTCAGGCGTTTTATCAGTATGTTACTGATATCTGGTCACGCTGGAGTGACGAAATGAGTGTGGTCAGCGCAGGTGTGCTGGATAAACAGGTCAGTGAAATTAATGCGGTTATTCAGGCCGATCGCTGGCTGACACAGCCGGAAAGTCAGAAGCTGCATGACAATATTCTGCGTACTTTTGCGGCACTGCCGCTGCCCCGTGCCCGTCTGACCGGTTTTGATAACTGCGCACCGTCATATCAGTTTTGTCTGGACTGGCTCACTCATACAGATGAAAAACGCCGTCAGCGCAACCGGGAATGGACAGAACAATGCCTTGAAACCTATGCGGATTTCTTTGCCAATATTGAATCCTCCCCGCTGAATACCTCGCAGAGTGAGGCGGTAGTCAACGGTGAACCGTCCGTGCTGGTGCTGGCCGGAGCAGGGAGCGGCAAAACATCGGTACTGGTGGCGCGGGCGGGCTGGCTGCTGCGCCGTCAGCAGGCGTTGCCGGAACAGATCCTGATGCTGGCTTTCGGGCGGCAGGCGGCGGATGAAATGAATGAGCGTATTCAGCGCTGTCTGCATACGGAAGATATCCGCAGCAAAACGTTTCATGCTCTGGCGCTGCATATTATCCGCGAGGCATCCAATAAATCACCGGTGATCAGTGAGCTGGAAAGCGATACGGCTGCCCGTCATGAACTGATTAAATCGGTCTGGCAGACTCAGTGCCGTGAGAAAAAAGCGCAGGCAAAAGGCTGGCGTGAACTTATCAGCGGCAGTATGAACTGGCGGATGGATGAGGGCGAATACTGGGAAGATGATACTCTGTGCCGCCGCATAGTGCCGAGAATTGATCGCTGGCTGAGCCTGATGCGCATGAACGGCGGCAGCCAGAAAGTGATGATTGAATCCGCACCGCCGGATATCGCTGCAGAATTCACAAAACAAATCAAACTGATGGCTCCGTTTTTAAAAGCCTGGAAAACGGCTCTGAAAGAAGAGGGGGCGACAGACTTCTCCGGGCTTATTCATCAGGCGGTGAATCTGATTGAGAAAGGGCGGTTTATTTCACCGTGGAAAGCAGTGCTGGTGGATGAATTCCAGGATATCTCTCCGTTGCGGGCAAAACTGATCCACGCGTTGCGGGCCCAGAACCCGCAAACCACATTATTTGCTGTCGGTGATGACTGGCAGGCGATTTACCGTTTCAGTGGTGCGGAACTGACGCTGACCACCGATTTCAGTGCTGTTTTCGGCGATGGCGGCCGGTGTGCGCTGGATACCACATACCGGTTTAACAGCCGTATCGGTGAAATCGCCAACGGCTTTATTCAGCGCAATCCGCAACAACTGAATAAACCGCTCAACAGCCTGATGAAAGGGGATAAGAAAGCGGTTCTGTTACTGCCGGACAACCAGCTGGAAGCACTGCTGAATAAAATGAGCGGCTATGTGACAGAAGCGGAAACGATCCTGATTCTGGCGCGTTATCACCATCTGAAACCGGATATTCTGTCGCTGGCCGCAACCCGCTGGCCGCATCTGACTATCCGCTTTATGACCATGCATGCCTCAAAAGGGCAGCAGGCGGATTATGTCATTATTACCGGGCTGACGGATGAACGGGACGGTTTCCCCGCAGCTGCCCGGGAATCGGTGATTGAACAGGGATTGCTGCCGCAGGAAGAGGAATTTATGCACGCCGAGGAGCGCCGCCTGATGTATGTGGCACTGACGAGGGCGAAAAAACAGGTCTGGCTGCTGTATGACAAAGACTCGCCGTCCTGCTTTGCGGAAGAGCTGGCGGATATGGGGGTCCGCCGGGTGAAAAAGCCCTGAACGGGGAAAATGCGGCGGGGAAGGTTCACCGCCGCAGCACGCGGTTACTGAGTCCGCTCACTTAAATAGCGGTTGTAATCCGGAATAACAATATTCACATCATTATCGAAATCCGGTGAGTGAATAATAAAATCGGCAGTGGACATATTGGTCGCCACCGGGATATTCCAGACGGTCGCCAGGCGCAGCAGGGCTTTTACATCCGGATCATGCGGCACCGCATTGAGCGGGTCCCAGAAGAAAATCAGCACATCAATTTTCCCTTCCGCAATCATTGACCCTATCTGCTGATCCCCGCCCATCGGGCCGCTCAGCATACCGGTGATTTCAAGCCCCGTTTCGCGGCTGATAAGCTTGCCGGTCGTACCGGTGGCGAACAGTTCGTGGCTCTCTAATTTAGCCTGATTGCGCTTAACCCAGTCCAGTAATTTGGATTTATAGTGATCGTGTGCCACAAGGGCGATTTTTTTATGCCTGGTCAGTACTCGGGTGGTTGATTCCATAACGCTCTCTTTTCCGGCGAATAAAATGTTATTCAATAACATAAGCGAAAAAAAAGGTTCCGCCAACAGGTGATTTTCAATTCAGTATGCTATAACTCAGATTGTTGTGCAGGATGACAAAAGAGGCTTATATGAATGACGCATTTCTGACCGGTATTCTTCAGCAGGTAAAAACGATTGCCGTGGCCGGTGCGAGTGATAAACCGGATCGCCCTGTTTATCATGTGATGGAATATCTGCTGGGGCAGGGATACCGGGTGATTCCGGTGAACCCGAAACTGGCGGGAAAAACGCTGATTGGTCAGCTGGTCTATGCCACGCTGGCTGATATTCCGGAACCGGTGGATATGGTGGATGTTTTCCGTAATGCAGATGCGGCGCCGGGTATTGCAGAGGAAGCGATTGCGGTGAAAGCAAAAGTGCTGTGGCTGCAGCAGGGAATCGTCAGCAGTGAGGCGAAAACACTGGCGGAAAACGCCGGGCTGCTGTTTGTTGAGGATCGTTGTCCGAAAATTGAGATCCCGCGTCTGGGGCTTGAAAAATAAGCAAAAATAAAGCCCCGGCATGTGAGTGGCGGGGCTCTTCGTGTATTAATTGCGCAACCGGGGAGACTGTAACTGGTTGCGGATGGACTCAGCCAGCTCATCCATAGTGATGTTATCAGGGTGGTCTTCATCCATCTCATAAGTGATCTGGGCTTCTGCCAGATAGCTATGGATAGGTTCACCGTTATCGTCTTCCATCACGACGTGGTACCAGGGCGCAGAGCGCAGGTTCATATTGGATGCGATATCGTCCTCTTCCGGCTGATCCAGTGAGTATTCAGCATCAATATCAACAATCACGCCCAGGTAGCCAAGCAGCTTATGGCGGACTTGTTGTCCGATACCGAACTTACTTGAAATCATCATAATCACCTCCGAAGAAACTTGCTCTGTTACTAATATGGGGGGTACTGATGACAGATTCAATCCCTTAACAGATTGTTGTTTCCTATCACTGCAATCAGCAACAGCTGACAATTTCAGGTTATCGGGGTGCAGGGAAAATTACAACCGGCGGACAGCGATACAGATTAAAATAGTGCTATTTTCAGAAAAAGGAGCGATATCATGAAGACAGGACGACATTTTACCGTATACGGACGCGTTCAGGGCGTGGGTTTTCGCTATCAAACGTTTTATTGGGCAAAACGCCACGATGTGACCGGTTTTGTCCGTAACCGTCAGGACGGCAGCGTGGAAATTGAAGCGTATGGCGATGAAAGTGTGCTTGACGCGATGACCGCATGGCTGGAGGCGGGCGGGCCGCCGGGGGCGAAAGTCACGGATATTATCGCAACCCCCTGTGATTACAGGGAAGTTGCGGTATTTCGTGTCCGCCACGAATAAGCGGCTGTCAGATACACTTCACCGGTTTCGGCAGACCGGCCAGTTTTGTCGCCTGTTTGGCGGGCCCTTTCGGAAACAGACGGTACAGATAACGGCTGTTCCCGCGCTCCTCGCCATACTTCTGTGTGATCGCTTTTACCAGCATACGGATAGCCGGTGAGGTATTAAATTCCAGATAAAAATCCCGCACAAAGCGGATAACTTCCCAGTGCTGTTCTGTCAGGATAATCTCTTCCTGTTCAGCCAGCAGCGGCACCATCGACTCCTGCCAGTCCTGCACATTGAGTAAATAGCCGTGGGGATCAGTGGCGATTTCACGCCCTTCAAACACAAACATAATCTGAACCTGCTGAAAATGAGAATGAAAATGTAGCAAAAATCTGCGGCTATCCCAAGCATCAGAAGAAAGAAACCGGCGGTTGTGATGATAAAATCAGCTAACACATTGAGAAATGACTAAATTTCCGTCATTCGGACTATCCGGGACTTTACAAGGCGCCGGGAGGAGACTATAGTGCTCGTCATTGCGGAGGGGTGGCCGAGCGGCTTAAGGCAGCGGTCTTGAAAACCGCCGACGGGAAACCGTCCGAGAGTTCGAATCTCTCCTCCTCCGCCATCTTCACTTTCTGTAATCCCCCCTGAAGTCTTTTAATCCCTGATAAATCAAGCCTTACAAGAAAATCGCTTTCTTCTGAACACTGTTGTCATTTTTCTGTATCTTTCTGAATATAGCCTTTACACGCGATGAGGCTGATTTAATTGAATTTAAGGGTATATTCAACAGATCCTTTAAATGCACCGGGGGTGATATCTCTGGTCAGCTTATAAAGGCGTGCAACCAGCTGAGGCTCAAAATGATTCGTCATATCGCCCAGTTCTGTTTCAGTCTGATGTGTTATTTGCTTTCCGTTACTGAAGAGCATAAATCCTATCCCCGGGTTATCCGATGCGATTATTGATTGTCCGGGGTCAGCATAGTCACTGGTACTGTTTAATTTCATCGTTACAGTTTTATTTATCCGGCTGTCTGTGCAGCTCAGTGATAACGTATTATCAGCTGAGAACGGGGTTAATCCTGTATTGGCGGGTAACTCACTGGTATCTATTGCACTGAATTTAAAATAAACATTTTTATTATTGATAACGCAGTTGTCTGCCGGATCAATATTGGCTGACAGCATCAGTCTCATGACAGTTTCATTGTGACTGTTTTTTATACTGCCGATTTGTGCAGAGGATAATGATAATGGCCGTGGATTATCTGTTGCTGCATAAATAGTCATCACTGAACCGGGCAGTTGTCCGGTAACGGATAATTTTTCACCCTGTGCAGTAAAGCTGACATTTTTACCTGACTGAATTGAGTACGCATACTCATCGTTCAGATAATATGCCGGAACACCATTGATATCTTTAAAATGACGCGCCGGTGCATTGCTGCGTGGTTCATTAGCCATTAATATAAAATCACCGGCTTGCGGATTATCACAAACAGATATTTTTTCGCCCTGAAAAATCTGAGTACCCAATACTTTATTTACTGTGATTTTTTCTTCAGTTCGTATCTGTATATGAGCATTTTTGACTATATCGGTCTTTGATTTTATATCACATTCATCTGCACTGACCGGTAATGTGAAAAAGAGAATGGCAGGGAAAATACAACAATAAGTCGTCTTAAACATGATAATAACCTTCTTATATTCAGAGGTAATGTACGGAGTAAACAGCCGATACGTTACCGGCATGTTTCATCAAAAATATAAAGACCATTCACTTTCTTTTTACTGTTTATGTCATAAGTAAACCGGCACTGATATTGATTTTTATTACCCCAGACTACCTGTATTTCATCTGATTCCGGCGCACCGGATAAATAAATACGACCATAGTTACTGACATAATACCGTTCCTCACTTCCGTTCAGCGTGGCATATGCACCAAACGGTAATGTATTCCCGGCAGTATCATGCAGAGTGACCAGCATCTTTTGACCAATCTGAGTTGAATAATCCGCCAGAACAATAGCGCCGCGTGTCGGATAAACTTCTTTCAGCGGGGTATCCACTTCTGCATTATCCGGCAGTGAATATTGATTCAGGCGTATGATATTACTGCGGTACGGAATAAGATTGGGTGTAACCGCCAGACCAAAATAGTTTGTCCGGGCTCCTGATTCATTTTCTGTGGTGATCCCCTGTGCGCCCGGCGTATATATCAGAGCATTCGTTTCCCCCAGCGGGCGGGTTGCTGCGATACCATATTCACTCATGATCAGAGAACCGCTGGCGCCGTAACTGTACTGACGGTTATCTTTCTGATATGAGTAACCGGCATTTAAATCACCGTATGCGTGTTTGTAGGTACCGTATGCGCTGCCATAATTTCCGCGTCCGCGATTACCGTATCCCTGTTGTACATTCCATGACAAACTGCGGTCGTCAAATGCCAGGCCACCAACCCCCGCGTAATTATCCGTATCTCCGTTTTTGTTAGTGGACATACCATAGTTTATCCAGTTTTCTTTATATTTCCCTGTAAGAGGTATACTGATATTCATTGATAATACGTGATCGTTATTTTTATCCCGGATATTATTGTCAGTATGGTTATTTAGTGTATTTTTATAAAAGGTATAGTTCATATTCAGGCTGAAATAACGGAATGAATTACTATATCCTATATTATAGGATTCAACTTTCTGTTCATTATTATCGTAACTATGATACGTCTGATATGAACTGGTTGCACTAATTTGTCCCGCAGATGCCGGTAATTGCTGTGTTAATGTAACATCAAACTGATTTTTCCGGCGCGAATAAGATTGGTTATCCGGTGTATTCCGGCGGAAATCAAACATATCCTGCATAGTGAGATAATCGCCGCGCATATAGCGATACCCCAGAAATGTAATATTGGTGCCGTATGAATTCAGTCCTTTCGAATAACGGAGGCGGAATGCCTGTCCGTTCAGGTCGCGGGTGTGTTCTGGTGTTGCATGTGTCGCGGTAACATCAGCACTGACTGCGCCTAAATCAGGTATATTAATCCCCGCCCCCATATCATATGCCCGGTAACGGGAGGAAGCCTGAATGCCGCCGAATAGCGTAATATTGTCGGTCAGGCCATAAAAAGCATCTGTCTGTAAAAAATGATGCTTATTATTATCTTTATTTTTTTCTGACGGACGATACTGTCCGCCGGTTAAGCTGTATTCGAGGTGTCCTTTGCGCTTAAGAAAATCAAGGACAGAAAACGGAACAATAAAACGCTGAATACTGCCGTCAATTCCTGTCTGTAAAACATCCAGGTTATCACCGTTATTTAACGGGACAACATCAGTAATCTCATAAGGACCTGCCGGAACATTGGTCCGGTAGATAACCCTGCCGTTCTGGGAAACTTCAATCGCGGAATCAACGGATGCTGTACCGGAAATGGCGGGCGCATAAACGCCGGCATAATCCGGGTACATCTGATTATCAGACCACATCTTTACCCCGCGGAAAGGTATGGCTTCAAATACCTGTGAATCTGAGTAATTGTCACCAAATAAAAGGCGGCTTTTGAGTGCCCGTAACGGACGTTCAATATAATTAAGTTGTGTTTCCCAATGCTGACTGCCGTCAGATTCCCTGTTCCATATCCCGTAATTACGGTAGCGCCAGGCACCGGCATTAATCCCGGAACGAAGATTCAGATAAAGCGTATTATCAGTCTGATTATATTTGGTATTTTTCTGGTTCCGGCCGGATAAATTATAATCAGCAAATACCGCAGAGATCCCGTCATCCCACCGCTGTTCAATAAGTTTATCCAATATCTGATTATCAAGGGCAATCTGCGGAACTGACACAATAAGCCGGTTTTCAGATGGTATGAAGCGGTATGAGGTGTCAGGGATATTACCCGGGTCATAACATTGTCCGCTGTGATTATCGCTGTGATAGTTATCTGCTTTTATACCGTACTGAATCAACAGAGTATCGGGTAAACAGGGGATTAATTCTTCTGAGTTACCATCTGACGCTGTAAAATTTATGTCCCTGGTGTCGACATAATTGTCATTAATAAAAATATCAACATGGTAAGTTCCCGGCAGGTAAGCCGATTTTCTGAAAGGTGTTAAATCAACAGAAAGGCGTTTACCTGAAGGATCGGTCACGAATGCCGGTTCAAAATAATCTTCAGCGCAAACAAGATCTGCGGAAGATAAAAGTGATAACAATATCAGGACAGAAAGGTGGTTGTGTTTGGCAGAAGCTGGCATAACATTATCCCTGTATTCAATATACTCTGTGATTCTCAGGTATCAGATGATGACTGAAAACGTATTTAATTTTCCAAGGTCATCAATGAATATATATTCAAGATTTCCGTTTTTATTATTTTTCGGTAAATCAAGAGATACCTCAGTCTCCGGTTCGATATAACCCGGATTTTTAATGTTTTTCTTATTTATTGATATTTCACTAATGTTGATGAAGTATTTTGTCGGGTTTTTTATTTTAAGTACGTTGCCTGATTTTTGTATAATTATTTTTTCGAATACCTGATTGATGGATTCTCCGGACAATGATTCCGGCCGGTAAATAATTTTAATTCTGTTGTTTAAAGCAAAACTCAGTGAGTTATTATCAAGATTACTTTTTTTAACGGAAGGAATAAATTTTACATTAAGCCAGTAAAGCGTTTCTCTGTCCTGTGGTAAGTCTTTAGTAATTACAATACGTAATGCGTTGGATGTGTTTGCATTCAGTTTGAACAGCGGAGGCGTTAATGCAATATCGTCTGTAGGTACTTCAGATTTATCCAGAACCCAGCTTTGAATAAGATAATTATTATCTTCTCTGTTATGCACATTCACGGAGCCTTCATTACGGCCGTTTTCTATAACAACGCGGGTAGAACCAAGTAAAATACCTGCATATGAAAACTGTGATAATGATATGAAAATCATGATGATTATTAATTTAATGTGTTTCATCATATACCTGCTATTTGTATAAAACAGGGTGAATGAATATTCACCCCGGAATTAACTTTATGAATATGTGATTGTATAAGTTAATGTACCGTCAGCTTTACCTTCAGTGACTTTATTTTCTTTCTGAAGATAATAAGTCATGAATTTAAAAGTAGCGGAACCATCCCGGCCAACTTGTAAATCATAATTATCAGAACCATCTAAATTAAAATAACGGCCGGGATCATTATCACGTTTTAATGCGATACCAACACCGGAGGCAGAACCTGTCTGTTCTTTAAGTGCGAGAACACTTTTATCGCCACCGGCATGTTTTTCACCAATCAGACGTAACTGAGCATTGCCTGAGCAGTTAGTTAAAGTCAGGTTAACATCGTTATCACCTTTAACCGCTGTACCGGTGCCGGTAAATTTTGAAACCTCATGTCGACCCAAATAAACATTTAAATCTTTTCCGCCATTGACTTCACATGTGGCAGCACCAATAAAACCGGTAAAGTTAATTGTCCCTGTTGATTGTTGTGGTGCAGCTATTGCACCGGATGTTAATAACAGAGCACTCAGAGATGGTAATAATATCTTTGTTAATTTCATATTACATTCCTTTCGTAGTTGATAGTGAAGTTGATAAATACGAAAGTATAATCCTGCTATATAAAAACATATAAACAGAATGCGACAAAATATTCTGGATAAAAATATCTGGCATCGTTTTTAAATAAGTATTTTTAAATGACTATTTTTAATAGCAGAAATATTTAATGTGTACGTATTTATCGTTAGCAATTATAGCGCTGTAAAATAATGTAATGCAATAACAAAAGATTTTGTCACGGCGTTTGATTCTGATTATTGTCTTTAATGCGGGTGCTTTTACCTGAAAAATAGCCAGTACTTGGTGATAATATCTGTAATTGGGTGTTTCGGTGGGTTTATGTCCCGGTGGGTGGTGTGCTGTTTTTTTTCATGAATACAGAATGCGGGTTTTTTCCTGATTTTAGTATTATATATAAAAATTGATGTGAAATCAGAGATAAAATATCAATAAAATGGAATGTAAATACTACTTTTAAGGGTAGGTGTTTATACTGAGGTGAAAAATAAATCGATATTATTTTTTATAAAAAACAGACAGATGAAAAAATAATGCATATATCGGGGATATCTGACTTATTTGAGACGGAAAACAAGAACAGTGTGATGATGTTTCTGTTGTCATCACAGACACTGTTCTTATCAGATTAAAGCCCCGGAACCTGTTCCGTTCCGGGGGTTAAAAATAATAGTTGAGTGATAACTGCCAGCGCTGTTCCGGCGTGATTTCATACCCTTTTTTTTCATTCAGTGAATAGGTTTTCTGCCACTGCAAAGCGACATCTGCCGGTCCCATATGATGGCGGACTTCAGCGAAACCTATATTTTTACTTTTCTGCAAATCCCGTTGCAGGATCAGATTAAGATCATATTGGTCAATAATATCTTTATGATAAGCCTGAAATAATACCGATCGTTTTGATGCCATCACATCCTGCATATTGCCGCTCAGGCCGGATTGTGCGATCGCAGCCGGAGGCAGGCGGGAGAGTTTTTGAGATGCCTTTTCATTATCTGCACTGCCGTCATAATGTCCTTCCAGACGCAGTGTCAGATTACTGTCAGAGCTCCAGGTTATACCGGCGGCTGTGCGATTACGCCATTTATCTTCCTGCTGGCCGTCCGGTAATGCATTTTGCCATGTCAGCGGCTGCCGTCCGCCGGCCCACTCGGCGTATACCAGTGTTGAGCGGCTGAGGACGCGGGAAATATTCAGGCCGAACTGAGGTGAGCGTCCGGACTCCTGAAAATATAAAATCTGCGGATTAAAATTTTCCCCGAATTTGTAGCTCGCGGATAACAACAAGCGATCCCGCGGGTTACCGGCAGCCCAGTCCGGGCTGAAAGCGGCATTATTTGGCTTATCTCCCAGTTTCGGGGCGATGATAGCGGTGACAGATGCTTTATCCCAGCCTTGCTGGAGGCGTATCATGACGTTACCCAGTCTGTTTGTCCGCAGACTTTCAGGATCAGCGGAAACGACAGAACGTACGGTATTTTTGCCCAGAAAATCAGTCGGGTTATACCCCAGAGCAACCCCGTAGCGGGTATTGATACGACCGGTTTCCACAATGGTATCTGAGGCTGCTTTGTAGCTGATATAGGCTTCACGAAGCGTATTTACATTACCGCTGTGGCCCAGCGCGCCGTAAAAGCGGGCATCTGTCCGGTTGGATACGACAACCCTGGCCTTATCTGAAAAGACCGGGGTATCCAGACGCATATCCAGTGACAGGCGCTGAATATTTTTACCTGCTTCATTAATGGTTCCGGCTATTTCAGCCGCCATGGACAGTGTATGGCTTTTGACTTCCTCAAATACCGTATTATCAGCGATTTCCAGTGCCTGAAGGACGGAGTCTTCCATGGCGGCGGCCGGACTGATCCGTAACAGACTATATCCGGCCAGGCAGAATATACCGGCAATTCTGCAAGCAGAGCGGTTCAGCATGAATCAGTTATCCCGGATATGAGGTAAAAAATCACGCTGGAACCAGGATGCAGGAACATCACTCCATTCAAATTGCTGGTTGCGGATCACGGTCACCAGCTGTGAATTAATGCCGTCAATAATCACCGCTTCAGTCGGTCTTTCCCCGTCTAATACCGCATCATAACGGCGGTAATACGTGGTTTTCAGCAAACTTCCGTTTAAGGCGTAAAATTCGGCTTTATGGCTTTTAAAACTGGTTTTATCTACCCATAATTCCATGGCAGGATAAGCGGCGTCAGGGTTTGTTGCCGTTAAATGAAGACGGTAGCAGTCACGATCCTGTTTATCACCATCTTTGATGGTTTCCTCCGCAACCAGAGACGCACTGTAATCCGCGGCCCAGTTTGCCGTCACCACATCACCGTTAGAGGCCTGACCCAATAATCTCTGCTGCGGGGAAATAGGAACACTGGCCTTACTGTTAGGATCATACATCCACAGGTCACGCCCGCTTTTTAATGTTAATTTTCCGGCATCACGCTGCGGGCTGATAAAACGTAATAAGCTGTGATACTGCCCGCCGTTTTCATCCGGACGTGAATACAGTTTCAGCTCACTTTTTTCATGCTGCCGGCCGTTTTTATAACTGATCAGCGTCGTCACCAGACTGAACGCGCGGGGCGGATTCCGGACATCGTCACTTTTTTTCAAAATATCCTGAGCATTTATTTCAGCCATTGCCGGGGCTGTCACTGATAATATGCATAACGCACACAGCGATATTAACCATGTTTTTTTAACTGTCATTTTTAGTTACGTCCTGTTAGCTGATTTATGATGGCGGTTATATGTATCGTAATGCCTCAACAATTGAGACATTGGCGGCTCTCCGTGACGGCCACCAGGAAGATACGACGGCGGCCACCATCAGTGTTCCCACCACACTGGCTATCATGACGAATTCTCCCCATATTTTTATCCGGACAGGAATCGGCGCTATAACCCCCGGCGGCTGCCATGTCAGGCCGGAAATATTGATAACAGCAGCCACGAGCAGTGCAGAAGCCACACCCGCCACTGAGCCGATAACCCCCAGCAATATTCCTTCATTGAGAAAAAGATTCCGGATATCACGCTGTTTTAACCCGACAGCTCTCAGAGTGCCGATTTCCGTTGTTCTTTCGAGTACGGCCATACTCATGGTATTTCCGATAGTAAATAACGTAATACAGAGAATAATGACGAGCAGAAAATTGAATAACTTCCCGAACATAGCCAGAATCTGGTTATACAGCGGCTGTAACTGCGTGAAGTCGAGTATGGCCAGCGGCACATCCGCAGATGTGAGAGCCGGTAATTGCTGTAACCGTTCTCTGACTTCATCTATCTGATCAGAATGGTTCAGTTGCAGAACAATAGCTGTCACCCCGCGGTCGTCGTTACCGTATAAAAGCTGCTGTGCCTGACTTAAATGCACATTCACATAATTGTCGTCCAGCTCACGGGCTGCCTGCGGCTGAATACCGGTGACTTTCATCCTCACGATATTCGGAGCCCCGCCTGCGGATGCCGCCAGTAACTCGATATATTTTCCGGTATCCGGTTTACGTTCTGACCGGGTATCCTGTACCAGCTGAGCGAGATCATCCGGGAGTGATTCCGCTTCGTTATTCTCCCGGCTGTTATCTGCGGATACGGTATCTTCCGGTTCATCCAGTTTCAGCAGGCGGCTTAGTCCCTTTCCTGTTAATCCAGCATCCGGCACTGATTTATCCGGAATATTACGGGTGTTGATACCTTTACCCACTTGGTACTCATCCCACTGACCTAATATTTTCTGGCTGTCAGACTCTGTTCCGTATATTAAAACCGGTCTTGATGTTCCGGCAGAATAATTACTGGCAATACCATTTATCAGAAGAATGGGCGCACTGATGTTAATCATTTTGCTTAACTCAGGATCAGCCGAAATGGCATCAATAATTCCCTGGTAATTATGAATGCTGTATTTTTGAGGATTCGCCATCCCCTCACTGAAATAATCTCTGTGCTGAATCTGAAGATGACCGATATCACGGACAAAGGTTGTTCTCAGGCTGTATTCAATAGAATGATTATAGCCCCCGAATAACAGAATACTGATTGCACCAATAATAATGGCACATAATGTGGAACAGGTTCGCCGCCGGTTACGGAGAAGATTACGCAAAGCAAGTTTGAATGTTTGCATCAGCCGCTGACTCCCGGCTTGCAGGTAACTATTCCGTCACTGATCAGAAAAATATTATCGGCCTGTTCAATGA
>OJJS01000053.1_pt1 | contig 24691 bp, 23 predicted proteins | sample 1596371 | NCBI WGS metagenome assembly OJJS01 (sample SAMEA4350116, study PRJEB24818) | metagenome | biome: human; feature: gut; material: faeces | place: Denmark | collected 2013-09 | reverse complement strand
GCTATTTTTCACGCCGGAGGACTCTTGATTTTATTTATCTACTTGTTATTTATAGATAAATCATAAAAGCCCGATTTTACAACAATGTCAGTGAAAGCCCCGTATCTGCAAGGATGGCGTGAGTTTTCTAAAGTTAATGCACAAGGTTATCCACAGGAATAGTGGATAACTTAATAAAGTCGTTTACCGGTGCATGGTTGCGTGACATTGTGCAGCCATAAAATTGTCACTTTCAGCACAAAGAGAAAAAATAATTCAGGATTTTTTCCTGATAAAAAACACCCGGCCGGAAGATTTGCCGTGATCCCGGCACGATCCGGCCGGGGGCAGGATCAGCGTGCGGAAACCGGCAGAGAAAGATAACCGGATAAGTCCTGATTCAGCGGATCCGGCAGATGGGGAAGCACACCCGGGCACAGTGCCGGGATCAGATTACTGAGTGTCGCCAGATACGCCTGCTGCCGCAGTCCCGGCGGCGTGACCTCATCGGGCTTCACACCACGGCCGGGGGCAGGATCAGTGTGCGGAAACCGGCAGAGAAAGATAGCCGGATAAGTCCTGATTCAGCGGGTCCGGCAGATGGGGAAGCACACCCAGACACGGTGCCGGGATCAGATTGCTGAGTGTCGCCAGATACGCCTGCTGCCGCAGTCCCGGCGGCGTTACCTCATTAGCCACCCAGCCCGCCAGCGGCAACCCGGCCTGCTGTATCGCCATCACCGTCAGCAGCGCGTGATTAATGCAGCCGAGCGTCACACCAACGACCAGGATCACCGGCATCCCCATGTGTGCCGCCCAGTCCGCATAGGTCTGTGTGGCCGACAGCGGGGTAAACCATCCGCCCGCTCCCTCGGTCAGCACCCAGTCAGCCTGCTGATTTAAAGTATGCAGCCCGTCAGTCATCACCGCAAACTCCAGCGGGGTTTGTGTCAGTTCGCTGACAATGTGCGGTGAGGTCGGCTCGGCAAAGGTGTACGGATTGATCTGCGCGTAACTGACCGGCGGCACCGTATGCCGCCACAGTGCCAGTGCATCACTGTTACGCAGGCCGTCCTCCGTCATCTCACTGCCCGAGGCCACCGGTTTATATCCGGCACAACGGAAACCGGCGTTGCGGGCGGTCTGCAACAGGGCGCAACTGACCACGGTTTTACCGGCATCCGTATCGGTGCCGGTTAAAAACCAGTTATTTTTCAACATGAATGACTCCGTACTGAATAAGATAGCTGAGCGGAAACTGCCCGTCTTCGGCGGGGTAATGATCTGCCAGCTGAATGAGTTTATTGCGTGTCATCAGCCCGGCAGCACGCCCCTGATGAACATGGGTGGCGCCGATCCCCTTAAGGGAGTGCAGCAACGCGGGCAGAGAGCCGAAAGAGAGCCGGTAACAGACCTCCGACAACACGTGCCGGTAAGGCTGACAGGCGGCAGAAACCTCCTCGCGGCTGAGAAAACCGTTGGCGTGACGGTTGCTGTCCACCCGGGAAAAAGCCTGATTCAGTTCATCCAGAGACCCGCTGAGCAACGTGGAGAACGCCACCACGCCACCGGCCCGGGTCACCCGTACCAGTCCGGCCAGAGCAGCCGCCAGGGAATCACACCATTGCACCGCCAGATTACTGAAACAGAAATCAAACTGACTATCCGCAAAAGGCAGTTGTTCGATATCCCCCTGCACATAGCGGGTCGCCCGCTGCTGTTCCGCTGCATGCGCCAGCATTGCCGGAGAGAGATCAAAGGCCGTCACACTGCGGCATTCCGCTTTCCATTGTTCACTGAAGAACCCGGTACCGCATCCGGCATCCAGCCCGTGCAATTCAGACACGATTTGCCCGGAAAGTGCCTGAGTGGTCAGCTGACGCAGATGATGGCCGGTTTTCTGCTGAAGATGTGCAACTGAGTCATATTGCTCTGCGGCACGCCCGAAAGCGGCAGCAACGGCAGCTTTATTCACCGGGGCGGTAGTGACGGCAGAATGCATCCAGCGCCTCCGTAAGCTGTGTGATATCGTCGCGGTGATGTGCACTGGTCAGCGTGATACGCAGACGGGCGGTATTCGGCGGCACGGTCGGCGGGCGGATCGCTTTCACCCACAGGCCGCGCTCCTGTAAATAGTGCGACAGCGCCAGCGCAGTACGGTTATCCCCTGCGATCAGCGGCTGGATCGCCGAGGCGGACGGCAGTAATTGCAGCGGCAGATGCGCCACCTGCTGACGGAAGAGACGGATATTCTCCGCCAGTTTGTCACGCAGTCCGTCACCATTGCGGATTGCCTGTACCGCAGCCTGAATGGCACACGCCTGCGCGGCCGGGAATGTGGTACTGTAGATAAGATGACGGGCATATTGCGTCAGGTAATCCGCCGTCTGTGCATCGCACAGCACTGCCGCACCGCTGACTCCGGCCGCTTTGCCGAAGGTGACAATCTGAATATCCGGGTGTATTCCCGCCGCATCACAACTGCCCCGTCCCTCACGGCCGCAGACACCGATGCCGTGCGCATCATCCGCCATCAGCCGGGCGTTATGCTGCCGGGTGAGCGGCAGGATCGCCGCCAGCGGCGCGGCATCACCGTCCATACTGAAGATCCCCTCGGTGACCACCAGCGTTTTGCCGGTGCTGTTTTCAGTCCGGCTCAGACGGGTGCTCAGATGGGCAGTATCGTTATGATGAAAACGACTGAATTCAGCAGGTGAATGCATCCCCGCTTCCATAATGGAGGCGTGAGCGAGTTTATCGCAGATAAGGTGATCACCGCGCTGCATCAGTGCTGTGATCACCGCCTGATTGGCGCTGAAACCGGAGACAAATAAGATCGCGCGCTCAAACCCGAGCCACTCCGCCAGCATCTGTTCCAGATCCCGGTGAGCCGACGTGTAACCGGTGACATGGCCGGAGCCGCCGCTGCCCACGCCGTATTGTTCAGTGCCGTCACACCAGGCGCGGATCACCGCAGGATGGCGGCTGAGACCGAGATAATCATTGCCGGAGAAATTCACGGCGCGTCTGCCGTTAATCAGGAGGGTACGCCCGTCCGCGCCGTCATTGGCATCACGGCGGCGCACGGCATCCTGTTCCTGCGCCTGTTTCAGGCGCTCAGAAAGAAAAGTCTGCCACATGGTCCGGCTCACAGGGCTGCGTTATAGAATTTTTCGTCGTCACTGTGGCTGATGGCATCCAGTAAATAATCTGTCTGCTCATTATCACCCTGGGTAACGTGGATCGCTTCGCGTTTGATACCCAGTTTTTTAAAGAGGGCGATATCAGTATTTTCTTCCGGGTTAGTGGTGGTGAGCAGTTTGCAGCCATAAAAAATAGAGTTCGCACCCGCCATAAAGCAAAGCGCCTGGGTCTGTTCATTCATCATTTCACGCCCGGCGGAGAGGCGCACATGAGACGTTGGCATCATAATGCGGGCCACCGCAATGGTGCGGACGAAATCAAACGGATCGACTTCCTCATTATCCTCAAACGGCGTGCCTTTGATTTTCGCCAGCATGTTGATCGGCACACTTTCCGGAGCTTTCGGCAGATTCGCCAGCTGTACCAGCATCGCCGCACGGTCACGCACCGCCTCCCCCAGCCCCAGAATTCCGCCGGAACACACTTTGATTCCCGCATCACGCACATTGTCGAGAGTGTCGAGTCTGTCCTGATAGGTCCGGGTGGTCACAATCGAGCCGTAAAATTCCGGCGAAGTGTCGAGGTTGTGGTTGTAGTAATCCAGACCGGCTTTGGCAAGACGTTCCGCCTGTGAGCTGTTCAGCATGCCGAGTGTCATGCAGGTTTCCATTCCCAGCGCCCGCACTTCTTTCACCATGGTTTCCAGATACGGCATATCACGCTCATGCGGATTCTTCCACGCCGCTCCCATACAGAACCGGGTCGAACCGGCCGCCCGCGCCTTACGCGCTGTCTCCACCACCTGCTGAACTTCCATCAGACGCTCTTTTTCCAGCCCGGTCTTGTATCGCGCACTCTGTGCACAGTATTTACAATCTTCCGGACACGCACCGGTTTTGATAGAAAGCAGTGTGCTGATTTGCACCTGCTGCGGGTCAAAATGCTGGCGATGTATGGTCTGAGCTTCAAACAAAAGTTCAAAAAAAGGTTTTTCAAACAATGCATTGGCTTCTTTTAATGTCCACTGACGACCTTGACTCATAACTGTAACTCCCGATAAAAAAGTGTTGCCAGTTTAAATATCAGCACTATCATGTCAACTTTATTTGCATTGAAATGGTTTACATAATGGCTTTTTCAGGGAATATTTCAGATCACACCTTTTCGGCTGATGATGCGGATTTTGACCGCCGCCACATCTGGCATCCTTATACATCAATGACTCAGCCGCTTCCGGTCTATCCGGTCGTCTCCGCTCAGGGTGCGGTTCTGACACTCGCTGACGGCCGCGAACTGGTTGACGGTATGTCCTCCTGGTGGGCGGCTATCCACGGCTACAATCATCCGGAACTGAATGCCGCAGTCACAAAGCAGCTGTCGCAGATGTCACATGTGATGTTCGGCGGCATCACTCATCCGTCAGCTGTTGCGCTGTGCCGCCGCCTGGTGACAATCACCCCCGCCCCGCTGGAGTGTGTGTTTCTTGCCGATTCCGGCTCTGTGGCAGTAGAAGTGGCACTGAAAATGGCGCTGCAGTACTGGCAGGCCCGCGGTGAGAAGCGTCACCGGATAATCACGCCGCGTCACGGCTACCACGGCGATACATTCGGTGCGATGTCAGTGTGTGATCCGCAAAACTCCATGCACTCTCTCTGGCAGGGCTATCTGCCGGATCACCTGTTTGCGGATGCGCCGCAGTGCGGATTTGATGAGGAATGGCGGCCGGATGATCTCCGCTCCGTGGAAACGCTGCTGGAACAACATCATCATGAAGTCGCAGCCGTGATCCTGGAACCGGTTGTTCAGGGTGCAGGCGGGATGCGCTTTTACCATCCTGAATATCTGAAAGGGGTAAGATCACTGTGTGATCACTACAATGTCCTGCTGATTTGCGATGAGATCGCTACCGGATTCGGTCGTACCGGTAAATTATTTGCCTGCGAACACGCAGAAATATCTCCGGATATTATGTGTCTCGGGAAAGCGATTACCGGCGGTTATATGACCCTCTCCGCCACCCTTACCACCCGTCATATTGCAGACATCATCAGTCAGGGGGACGCAGGCTGCTTTATGCACGGCCCGACCTTTATGGGGAACCCGCTGGCCTGTGCCACCGCAGTGGCGAGTATTGATCTGTTGTTGTCCGGAAACTGGGCAGCACGCGTGAAGGAGATCGAAACACAACTGAAAACCGCCCTGCTGCCGCTGAAATCCCGCAGCAGTATCCGGGATGCCCGGGTGCTCGGCACCATTGGTGTTATTGAAACGGAAGAGCCGGTGAATATGGCAGAATTGCAGCGCCGTTTTGTTGACGCAGGCGTATGGATACGCCCGTTCGGACGACTGATTTATATTATGCCGCCGTACATTATTACCGGTGCACAACTGGAAAAACTGACGCAGGCGATCGATAAGGTGACGGCAGGATGAAAAAGCAGGTGACAGCATCAGCACCGGAGAAGCGCTGATAACGGGCAAAAACGAAAAGCCGCTGTGAATACCTCCCTGTACGCTCAGGCGCGTCATCCATGACGCGCATGCTTTTCGTTTCGCCTGCCCGTTATCGCTTATTACCTGACCGGCAAACTCTGTATTGAAAAAATGGATTACTTCAGCGTCAGCACTGCCACCCACATCGGCCCCTGTCCTGCCGGATAGCGGTTGATAAAGTGCAGTTCGCCGGTGATCGCATCAATACGGGAAACCGCAACATGATGAGAAAGCTGTCCGGTTGAGATCAGAAAACACCCGCTGTTATCCACCGCAAAACCGCGCGGCTGAGTTTCTGTCGGATAACGTCCTGCCAGTTGCAGATGGCCGCCGTCATCAGACACCCGGTAGTGATTAATCACACTTGATGCCCGCTCGCAGGCGTAGAGGTGATGCCCGTCCGGTGTGATATGAATATCAGCCGCCCAGCGGCGCCCTGAATAATCATCCGCCATCATATCGACAGACTGAATTTCACGGACTTTCACCCATTCGCGGTAAACATTGATGGTCGCATTTAATTCATTCAGGCAATACGCCACATGTTTTGCCGGATGAAACGCCATATGGCGCGGCCCGGCACCGGCAGCAACGCTCAGCATATCGGCATGGCGTTCAGTTAAGTGCCCGTCGTCACCGATAGTATAAGCACGGATATGATCTTCCCCGAGGCACGGCACAAACAGTGTGCGGCCATCCTGTGCAATATTGGCGGAATGCGGATTTTTTAATCCCTCAATCACCTGTACAGCACGGGCAGGAAGACCGTTATCGCGGATCGGCAGCACCGCCAGATTACCCTGATGATAAGACGCGGCATACAGTGTACGCCCGGCATTATCAAGGGTGATATACGCGGCAGTGCCCGGGAGCGGCGTCAGACCGGTTTGCGTCAGCTTGCCGTCTGCGGCAATTTCATACGTGACCACCGCATTGCCCGGTTTTACCGCAGCATAAAGATGACGGCCATCCGGCGCGGTGATCAGCGGCTGCACCTGATCAGGCGTTGATACTGTCTGTAACAGTGACATCTCACCGCGTTCATTCATCTGCCAGACATGAATCTGATGACTTTCCGTACTGGCAACATAAACCACCTGCTTCATTCGCGCTCCTTAATATCATCACTTACCCGTTTGATTTTTAACAGGTAATGTAAGCATTTCTGTATAATAATACCGCACTTAGCGTTTATCGCGAAACAATTAACATGCTATATTACCAGTTATCGCTGCCCGGAATCATTCAGGATGCCGTCAGGGTGCAATAATATTCCCTGATGCCCGTTTTTATTCCGGTTCTGACACTCATACAAGGGGCTTCCTGTTATGTCTTACCGCGTCCTCGCATTTGATCTCGATGGTACACTTCTCGATCCGGATAAACATATTTTACAGGAATCGCTGGATGCCATCCGCGAAGCCCGCCGTGCCGGGGTACAGGTGCTGATTGTCACCGGCCGTCATCACGTTGCTATCCATCCGTTTTATCAGACATTGCAGCTGGATACACCGGCTATCTGCTGTAACGGTACCTATCTGTACGACTATCCGGGGAAAAAAGTACTTTCCGCCGATCCGATGAGTATCAGTGAATCCCGTCAGTTGCTGGAGCGTCTGGCACAGACGGATATCGAACATCTGATGTATATCTCTGATGCCATGCTGTATCACACTGACAGCAGCACCATTGAGCGGACACTGAACTGGTCGGCATCCCTGCCCGAACACCAGCGCCCGGTGATGCGTAAAGTGGATAACTTCCTTGATGAGGTTGAACGCGCTGACACTATCTGGAAATTCGCCACCTGCTCAGACGATCTGAACAAACTGCGCGAATTTACCGATGCCGTGGAAGCGGATATGGGGCTGTCCTGCGAGTGGTCGTGGGTAAACCAGGTTGATATTGCCCGCAAAGGTAACAGCAAAGGCCGCCGTTTGCAGGAATGGGTGGAATCTCAGGGAATGTCGATGAAAGATGTGATGGCATTTGGTGATAACCACAATGATATCAGCATGCTTTCTTCTGCCGGTCTCGGAGTGGCAATGGGCAATGCGGCAGACGAAGTCAAAGCACATGCAGACCTGATTATCCCGGATAATACCCGGCCGGGTATTGCACAGGCGATCCGCTGTCATATTCTCAGCTGATAAACACCGTGTTCTGAACTATAAAAAATGCCTTTTAATAAAGGCATTTTTTATTATTTCCCGCTGAACAACGAATAAATTTAGTTATTTATACCTATCAAAACTCCAGTTATTTTTGGGTTTTTCTGCCGGGTTCTGATTCGGGAATTTATCATTTTCAACAATCAGCAGTAATTTAGAGCCGTCATAAGTATAACCACCCTCCGCATACTGATACGGAAAACTTTCTGTCGCCACCACTTTATATCCCATACTGAGCAGTTCCGGGATGCGCATTCCGCCCTGTGAGCCGTCAGTGGTACCAATACACCAGACTTTTAAGTTTTCGATTTCAACATCTTTCACTTTTTTCAGATAGGTGTAACACATCACCTGATTTGCGGCCAGCGCCTGACCGCCGGAGAAAATACCCAGTAATAAAAAGAGAAGTGCTTTTTTCATTGTATCCCTCTGACTCAGTGGTTTTTATGCAATAACGCACGTCTTACACTTATTTCCGTGTGCGGAGAATATAATATGATAATGCGGGGTCAGTGATGAACCGGCGATAATATATATCGCCGGTGCAGCGGAAGGGCAATCAGAATAATATGAATGCCCCTTTTATTAATGAAAAGTACGTATATTCAGACAGGTTATAATTCGCGGCTCAGTGACACACTTTTTACCTGCGCATACACCCATTGTCCGGGTTTAAGCTGTAAATCATCCCGCGCCCAGCCGGTAATCCGCGCCCAGAGGAAATGATTGCCGACCGCCAGTCTCACATCGATCTGATCGTTGTCGCCATCATACATTTCCGTGATTTTTGCCCGTAATATATTACGGATACTGCTGCTTTTCGGTTTTTCCAGCGCGATTGACACATCATCCGCACTGACCCGGACCCGCACCGGCGTGTCACGCTCACCGGCGATACGCGGCACCCACAGCACCTGGTCACCGATAGCGGCGGCAGTCATCGCGTAGCGGTCGTGATGCTCAAGCACCGTAACACTTAATACACTTGAGAGGCTTTCCTGTGTGAGCCACGGACGCAGCGCCGCCCCTGCCCACACCTCTTCCAGCGGCCCTTGTGCCAGAATACGGCCTTTCTCCAGAATCACCACATCTTCCGCCAGCCGCAGGATTTCATCCAGACTGTGACTGACATAAAGGATCGGAATACTGATATCCTGCGCCATCTTTTCCAGATACGGCAGCAGTTCGCGTTTGCGCGGCAGATCCAGAGACGCCAGCGGTTCATCCATCAGCAGAATATCCGGTGCGGTCAGCAATGCACGGCCAATCGCCACCCGTTGTTTTTCCCCGCCTGAGAGGGTTATCGGCAGGCGGTTCAGCAGATGCCCGATACCCAGCAGTTCCACAATACTGTCAAACTGATCTTCCATTTCCCGCGCCATGCCATAGCGCAGATTGCCTCTTATCCGGTAATGAGGAAACAGACGCGCATCCTGGAAGACATAACCGATTTTGCGCTTTTCAGGCGGCAGACAAATACGTTTTTCAATATTAACCAGTGTGTGACCGTTAAGCTCAATCCGCCCTTTCTGCGGCTTTGTCAGCCCGCCGATCACATTAATAAAGGAGGTTTTCCCGGCCCCGGAGAGCCCGAAGACCGCGGTAATACGATCACTGGCCAGCTCCGTATTGATGACCATCGATAAATCACCGAGCTGCTGTTCGAAATCAAGCACTAACATACGGCAACCCCCAGACGTTTACGTCCCCAGCGGGTCAGCCATTCCGAGGCCAGCAGTGAGGCCAGTGCCAGAATAATCGCGATAATACAGAGCCGTGCCGCGTCCATTTCCGCCCCCGGTGTTTCAAGCAGGGAGTACATGGCCAGCGGGATAGTCCGGGTTTCCCCCGGGATATTGGAAACAAAGGTGATTGTCGCGCCGAATTCGCCCAGTGAGCGGGCAAATGCCAGCACGGTGCCGACAATAATTCCCGGCAGAGATAACGGCAGTGTGATGGTGAAAAAGACCCGCAACGGAGAGGCACCAAGTGTCCGTGCTGCCTGCTCCAGGCGCATATCCACCGCCTCCAGTGCCAGGCGGATCGCCCGCACCATCAGCGGAAATGCCACCACTGCCGCAGCCAGCGCGGCACCGCGCCAGCTGAAGGTAAAACTGAAGCCGAACCAGTTATAGAGCCACTCACCGATAATACCTTTGCGGCCCATGCTAATCAGCAGCAGATAACCCACTACCACCGGCGGTAACACCAGCGGTAAGTGGATAAGACTGTCCAGCAGCGACTTGCCCGGAAAACGGCAGCGCACCAGTACCCATGCCATCAGTATGCCGAACGGCAGACTGACTGCCACGGCGACCGTTGATACTTTCAGGCTGAGGATGACCGCCTGCCATTCATACTCATTCAACATCGCTGTCTGTTAGTCCTTACTTATTACAGAGGGCTGAAACCGTAACGTTTGAAGATTTCTTTTGCTTCCGGTGTCTGCAGATAATCATAGAAACCTTTAACACCGGCATTGTTGCGATCTTTCAGGATAGCAATCGGGTATTCAACCGGTTTATGGGTATCCGCCGGGAAAATGCCGACCACTTTCACTTTATCACTGGCAACCGCGTCAGAGCCGTACACGATACCCAGCGGCGCTTCACCGCGCTCCACCAGCGCCATGCCACTGCGCACATTATTAGTACGGGCCAGCATCGGATCAACCACTTTCCAGGCACCCAGGTTTTCCAGGGCTTCCTGTGCATAAATACCGACCGGCACATGATCAGGATCGCCGACAGCCAGACGGCCGCCATCCAGTAATTTAACCCAGTCAGTCTGCTTATTAATATCGACTTTATCAATCTTGCTGTCTTTCGCGGCAATCAGCACCAGCTCATTACCCAGCAGGGTTTTACGGGTGTCATTGATGATCAGATTTTTTTCCTGAGCATAATCCATCCATTTCTGGTCAGCAGAGATAAAGATATCTGCCGGAGCGCCATTTTCAATCTGACGGGCCAGCGTGGAAGAAGAGGCATAAGACGCGACAACCTCACCTTTTTTCTCCTGCTTATATTTTGCCGAGATTTCATCAACGGCATTTGTCAGCGATGCCGCCGCAAAGACGGTCACTTTTTCAGCGGCCCATGCCTGACCCATGACAGCAGCAGAGATAACAACACCGGCCAACAACTTACTGAACTGTTTTTTCATTTTTTCCACCAGGATAGATTAGGATTAACCCGTTGTATATAACAAGATACAGCGAGAAATGAAAGGAGGTTTATCCCACTATCGTCAGTTAAGCGGAAAACAATATAAAATGAGGGGAATTACGCAGATAATGAGCAGGGAAACAAAAGCAAAGACGGATCACCTGCACAGGCAGGTGATCCTGAATACAGGATAATCAGTGCTGTTTTTCGTGGCGATCGCCTTTTGAAATCAGGTTGAAAATTTCACCTAATCCCCAGATCAGAGCCGCCAGGCCTGCCATGACAACAGGAACCATTAACAGTGCAAAACCTAAACTTTTAATTAACTCAAACATAGCACTTCATCTCTTTATATCAGGCGAAAGAATATTCAGCATGACAATAATAGCGTCATATTGCCCGCTATTCTATATAAATCACGCAGCCGGAAGCATAGCGATTCGTGCGGTCAGGTCTGCATAAAATAAACAACAGCCACAATCACTGCCGCCAGGATGAGAAAACCGACCACCTTTCCGGCACCACCCGGTTTTTCCACAATATCACCACTGCGCGGTGAGACAGGCGCGGACGAAGATTGTGCCGGTGTTTCACCCTCATCATCTTCGCGGTAAAGCTCCTGAATATAGAGAAACATCGTTTTCATAAACTGACTGTTCAGTGGCAGGGTCTGACCATCCTCACCAATGATGCACAGTGTAAAATCAATTTTTCTGCTCAGTCCCAGTAAAAAAGCACCCGGCAGCCAGGTATACTCCCGCTCACCGCAAGCCATCTCTTCCGCAACTTTTGCCGGAGCTTCATGACCGCCGTCATCACGCATATAAACAAGCAGCAACGGCTCTTCATCATCTTCGCCCTGCGTGAACGCCAGACCAATTTGGCCGCCACTTTCCTGATCCTGAGATTCAGCCCAGAATGCCTGCTCTGCCAGCATGCGGGCAAATGCTTCTGTTTCAGTACCTTCCGGTTCCGGGGAATCCTTGACTGCCTGATGAAGACGGAATAATACATTCTGCATGAAATAATCTCTGGCTGATAATTAATAGCTATACCATACCTGTTTTTATCCGGCTCACAAATTATTAAGTGAAATGTAACCGCCATATTGGCAGATGAAAAAAAACCGCAGTTTGCTACACTAACCGGAAAGTAACGCCGCACCGGGCGGAGAAACTGCGCCGGTGATTCTGTCTGATTAATATACGGGGTATTTTCCGTTGGATATTTTATTAACACTGAAATCAGAAGGTCATTTATTTGCCGATCCGCGGCGGATTTCCTTACTCAAGCAGGTCAAAGCTACCGGCTCCATCAGTCAGGGGGCAAAACTTGCCGGTATCAGCTATAAAAGCGCCTGGGATGCCATCAATGAAATGAACCAGCTTGCCGAGGAAACCATAGTTGACCGGGCGACCGGCGGCAAAGGCGGCGGCGGCGCGACACTGACGCGCTATGGTGAGCGCTTACTTCAGCTTTATGATTTGCTGGCACAAATCCAGCAGAAAGCGTTTGATGTCCTCAAAGAGGATTCACTGCCGCTCGACAGCCTGCTGGCAGCTATCTCCCGCTTCTCATTACAGACCAGTGCCCGTAACCAGTTCTTCGGCACTATCATGTCGCGCAACCATACCCACGTGCAGCAGCATGTTAACGTTCTGCTGGCAGATAAAAAAACGGAGCTGGCCGTCGCACTGACCGAGCAAAGCGCCAACCGGCTGGGGTTATCCGTAGGTAAAGAAGTACTCACTCTGATTAAAGCGCCGTGGGTGAAAATCAGTAAATCCGCAGAAAACAGCGCAGATTATGACAACTGCCTGAGCGGACGCATCTGTTCCGTAGCCAGAGGTGCGGAAAACAGTGAGGTGATGGTGACGCTGACCGGCGGTGCACAGTTATGCGCAACGGTGGATAATCAGGATGCTGATAATCAGCAGCTGAAAGACGGTGATGAAGTCACCGCGCTGTTTAATGCAGACCAGGTAATTATTGCGACATTGTGTTGATGATAAAAGATGCAAATAAAAGCCGCCGCGGACTGAACCGGCGGCGGCTTTTTGTCAGTAACTGCTTACTTCGCTGTTAAATCAACCTGATAAACCGCAAAGCCCACATCATCAGTGCCAACCCGCGTCATCGGATAACGTGCATTTTCTTTAATAAACTGCGTGGCTTTTTCACCCGGAGAGGTTTCAAAGCGGATATCCAATTTTTTATCCGTTTTCACCGGCACAAATGTCCAGTTCTGCTCTGCCCTGGCCGATACCCCGCCTTTCTCTTTGGTTTCTGCCGCAATATAACCTGCCAGCACACTGCGGTTTTCATCCGGAGAGGCAAACGCAATATGTTTATCGCCGGTACCGGCAAATTTTCCGCCGTAAGCACGGTAGTTATTGGTGGCAACCAGGAAGACCGCTTTCGGATCAATCGGTTTACCCTGATAAGTCACATTTTTGATACGGTTGGCCTCCGGATTGACGGTCTGGCAGTCCACATCATATTTTGCCGGTTGGGTCAGGTCTATCTGGTAATTGACCCCGGAAATAGTATCAAAATTATAGGTTCTGAAACCATCCCAGTTAACCAGGCTCTGCGGTGCCTCAGACTGCGGGTCAATCTGATTAAACATCCCGGCGGAGCACTCCAGCCATTCAGTGACTTCCGCACCGGTCGCTTTTACCACCACCAGCGTATTCGGATAGAGATAGAGATCGGCCGCGTTGCGGAACGTCATATCCCCTTTTTCCACCTCGACAAAATCTGCCGGGGCATTTTTGCGTCCGCCCACTTTAAACGGCGCGGCGGCTGATAATACCGGCAAATCCGCCAGATCCGGATCACCCTGAATAAAGCGGCGGGTATAATCTGTCTGCGCGTTATTAACAATCTGCACTGTCGGGTCGCTCTGCAACAGGGCGAGATAGCTGTACATGTTATCCGGTGATTTACCAATCAGTTTACCGACAAAGGCCCGGGTCGCATTGTGCTGCTCATCAATCACGGAAGCCAGCTTGTCATCCCGCGCCACCAGCGGCTTTTTATTAACCTTGTCATAAACCGGACGTGCCTGTGATTTGGCATCCGTCACTTCCCATGCGCCGTCATCATTGTTCAGTACCAGATCCACCACACCGAGGTGATCACCCCACTGGCCCGGCATCACCGCCGGAATACCGTTAACGGTTCCCTGCTCAATATTAACGCCTTTGATATCCGCGAAATCTTTACCCGGAAATACACCGTGCGAGTGACCGAACATAATGGCATTAATACCAGGGATCTCACTGAGATAATATACCGAGTTCTCTGCCATCGCTTTATACGGCTCCTGAGAAAAACCGGAGTGCGGAATAGCGACAATTAAATCAGCACCTTCTGCTTTCATTTGCGGTACAAATTTTTTCGCGGTTTCCGTAATATCATTAACGCGGACTTTTCCTTCCAGATTGGCTTTATCCCAGATAAGGATCTGCGGCGGTACAAAACCGATATAGCCGATTTTAATCACATGCTCTTTATCGTCGCGATCTTTTACCGGAGTATCGACGATAATATAAGGTGTAAACAGATTCTTACCGGTTTTTTCATCAATAATATTGGCGTTCACATACGGGAAATCCGCACCGGCAATGGCTTTTCGCAGATAATCCAGGCCAAAATTAAATTCATGGTTACCGAAATTACCAACGGTATAGCCCATGATATTCATTAATTTGTGTGCCGGATGTGCCTCACCATCATTCAGTCCTTTGCTGACCATATAATCGGCCAGCGGGCTGCCCTGAATTAAATCTCCGTTATCCACTAATACCGCATTGGTGACTTCACCTTTTGCCGCTTTAATTAACGCGGCGGTACGGACTAAACCGAACTGATCTGTCGGTTTATCTTTGAAATAATCAAAATCAATTAAGTTACTGTGAATATCCGAGGTTTCCATCACCCGCAGATCAACTGTCGCGGCATTGACTGTTCCGCTGATCAGTAATGCCAGTACCGAATATTTTAATCCTGTTCTCACCATAACACCCTCTTCCGTTTAATTTCCGTGATGCCGTGATTTCTGTGCTAAAAAGTATAACAAAAACAGCAGACTGAATAATGACGTTTCTGTGAAGCAGATCTTCTTTTCATGATACGGAATGTAACACCGGAGCCATATCTTGACATCGCTGCCGGTTCCGCTTATTTCTGGGGAATAATTAAACTAATAATAAGGCTGTTCACTATGGCACATCTGCATATCACACAAGGGATTTTCCGGTTAAGCGCGGATAAACAACTGTCTGTTCCGTCATTACAGCTGGACACCGGGCAGCATCATGCCTTTATCGGCACCAACGGCAGCGGGAAATCTGCCCTTGCCCGCGCACTGATACAAGAACTGCCGCTGCTTTCCGGGGAGATGAGCACCACTTTCCGCCGTCCGGTTCTGGTCGCGTTTGAAAAATTGCAGGCGCTGATTGATGAAGAATGGAACCTCAATAATACCGACCTGATTGACGGCGATGACACCGATAACGGCCGCACTACCGCCGATATCATTCAGGCGGAATACCGTGATAATGAACGCTGCCTGCAACTGGCGGCGCAGTTCGGTATTTCTGACCGCCTGTCACGCCGCTTTAAATACCTTTCCACCGGGGAAACCCGCAAAGCCCTGCTGTGTCAGGCACTGATGACAGAACCGGATTTGCTGGTACTGGATGAACCTTATGACGGGCTGGATACTGACTCCCGCCGCATGCTCAGTGAGATGCTGGCAGAACTTGCGGCAGACGGACTGACCGTTATTCTGATCCTCAACCGCTTCAGTGATATTCCGGACTTTATCACCCGTGCCGGACTGCTGGCTGAATGTGTGCTGGCACCGGCGGACACCTTGTCCGCACTGTTACAGGCACAACTGGCCCGCAGTGAGCAGACAGAACATCTGACACTGCCGGAGCGGGATGACCCGGCCGCAGAACGCCTTGCCCCGGATATTCCGCGGGTGATCCTCAATCACGGTTGCGTCAGTTATAACGACAAACCTATTCTGCATGATCTGACCTGGCGGGTACTGCCCGGCGAGCACTGGCAAATCACCGGCGAAAACGGCGCGGGTAAATCCACACTGCTCAGTCTTATCACCGGTGACCATCCGCAGGGCTACAGTAACGACCTGACGCTGTTCGGCCGCCGCCGCGGCAGTGGTGAAACCGTGTGGGATATCAAACGGCATATCGGATATGTCAGCAACAGCATCCACCTCAGTTACCGTGTGAATATCAGCGTGCGTAACACGCTGATTTCCGGTTTTTTTGATTCTGTCGGACTTTATCAGAAACCCTCCGACCGGCAGGTAAAACTGGCGGATGAATGGCTGGCACTGCTCGGTCTTAAAGCTTACCGCGACGCGCCGTTTCACAGCCTGTCATGGGGACAGCAGCGGCTGATTCTGATTGCCAGAGCGCTGGTGAAACATCCGGCTCTACTGATCCTTGATGAGCCGTTACAGGGACTGGATACACTCAACCGCCTGCTGGTACTGCGTTTTATCGATATTATGATAAGCCGCGGTGATACGCAGTTGCTGTTTGTCAGTCATCACAGTGAAGATACCCCGGCCTGTATCAACCGGCGTCTGGCGTTTATTCCTGATAACGGTAGTTATCGTTACGAAATCAATGAGTTGTAACCGGATTATCAAACGGCTGTTTTACTTTTTTATTTCACCGGAAACAGCCGTTATTTTCTGAATGTATTCAGTTTGTTATTAAGAATAATCTTATTATCCATTATTATCTGCCCGCTTTTTTTACTGGTGCATCGCGCACTTCTCTTTTACCCTGCGTCCTCCTTTTCTGATTTTCTGACACGATCCCATGACCTGGCTTTTACTTGCATTATCTCTGCTGTTATTACAATTTCACCGGACGCTGTCACTGGCAGTGCTTCTGACCGCCACCATCAGTGCTCTGTTCACCGGCGTGATGGACTGGCACGCCCTGCTCACACTGTGGTTTGTGATCCTGCTGGCTGTTGCCCGGCCTTATACCGCACCGCGCTCATGGCCGCGCGCACTGGTGACATTCATGGTGCTCACCGTTGCACTGGGACTGGCTTTTCATCTGCTGCCGGGATTTCATAACCTGCGCTGGATGCCGCCGGAAGCCGCCGGGCCGCACAGTCCGCCGTATTCATTCTGGCTGAATGCTGATAAAGCCCTGCTTCCGTTTGTTCTGCTGATTATCATTCCGCAGTTATTCGTCACCGCCCCGCTGCGTCCGGCGCCCCGTCTGCGCTGGCTGCTGCTGGTTCTTGCGGTGCCTGCTTTGCTGTTACTGGCAACGGCCCTTGGCGGGCTGGGATTTGAGCCGCATCTGCCTGAGTGGCTGCCGGTGTTTATCATGACGAATCTGCTGTTTGTTTCGCTGGCGGAGGAAGCCCTGTTCCGCGGGACTATCCAGCAGGTACTTTCCCGTTATCTGCCGCCGTATGCCGCCCTGCTGATCACCGCCGCCGTTTTCGGACTGGCGCATCTTGCGGGGGGGCCGCTGCTGGTGGTATTTGCCGGTCTGGCGGGCGTTATCTACGGGCTTGCCTGGATGTGGAGCGGCCGGTTGTGGGTCGCAACCGCGTTTCACTTCGGTCTGAACCTCTGTCATCTGCTGTTTTTTACCTGGCCGTTTAAGGTGGCGTAAAAAACTGTTTTTTTCTGTGTATCAGACTTTGCATAAACATTTATAGCAGAATCGATTCAGTTTTAGTGTACACTATCCGGTAAACAGGACGGAATTGATGCTTTACGCACACGCCCGGGCGGAAATACCTGTACGGAAAGTTTGCCGAAAGGCGCCGGTGACCAATATAATGGGCAATGTGCCGGGTCTGTTTCAATTCTGAAACCCCCTATCTGAAACACAACAGGAGTTTACGCTATGGCAGTAACTAAACTGGTGCTTGTACGTCACGGTGAAAGTGAGTGGAACAAAGAGAACCGCTTTACCGGCTGGACTGATGTTGAGTTATCTGAAAAAGGCCGTGCTGAAGCACAAGAGGCTGGTCAGTTACTCAAAAAAGAAGGCTTCTCTTTTGATTTCGCCTATACCTCTGTACTGAAACGCGCTATTCACACGCTGTGGAATATCCTGGATCAGGTAAACCAGCAGTGGCTGCCGGTTGAAAAAAGCTGGAAACTGAACGAGCGTCATTACGGTGCGCTCCAGGGTCTGGATAAAGCAGAAACCGCAGCAAAATACGGTGACGAGCAGGTCAAACTGTGGCGTCGTGGTTTTGCTGTCACCCCGCCGGCACTGGAAAAAAGTGATGAGCGTTTCCCGGGCCATGACCCGCGTTATGCAAAACTGGCTGAAAGTGAACTGCCTGCAACTGAAAGCCTGGCGATCACCATCGACCGCGTTGTGCCTTACTGGACTGATGTTATCAAACCACGCGTTGCCTCCGGCGAGAAAGTGATCATCGCCGCACACGGTAACTCCCTGCGTGCACTGGTAAAATACCTGGATAACATGGGTGAGGATGAGATCCTCGAACTGAATATCCCGACCGCTGTGCCGCTGGTGTATGAGTTTGATGAAAACATGAAACCACTGCGCCGCTACTACCTGGGTGACCAGGATGCGATTGCTGCCAAAGCCGCTGCGGTTGCCAACCAGGGTAAAGCGAAGTAATCCGCTTTCTCCGGTGAAAAAAACCCTGACATTGTCAGGGTTTTTTATTTTCTGTCATCCGGGTTACCGGTGTTATCTGCTGCGGCGGGCTTTTACCGCATCGGAGAGCTGACGCAGCAGTGTCTCCGTATCTTCCCAGCCGATGCAGGCATCTGTCACGCTCTTGCCGTACACTAATGGTGCATCACCTTCCAGATTCTGATTTCCTTCCTCCAGATGGCTTTCCACCATCACACCCATAATGGCTTTTTCACCACCGGCGATCTGTTGTGCCACATCAGTACTCACATCCATCTGACGCTTGTACTGTTTGCTGCTGTTGGCGTGGCTGAAATCTATCATGATGCGCGGTGCCAGACCGGCCTGTGCCAGCCCGTCTTTTACCGCGCTGACATCTTCCGCGCTGTAGTTCGGCTTTTTACCGCCGCGCAGAATGATATGGCAATCGCCGTTACCGGTCGTATTCACAATGGCCGAGTGTCCCCACTTGGTCACGGACAGAAAACAGTGCGGTGATCCCGCAGCATTAATGGCATCGATCGCCACTTTGATGGTACCGTCTGTGCCGTTTTTAAATCCGACCGGGCAGGACAACCCGGAGGCCAGCTCGCGGTGTACCTGGGATTCGGTAGTACGTGCGCCGATAGCGCCCCAGCTCATCAGATCCGCCAGATACTGCGGTGTGATCATATCCAGGAACTCGCCGGCAGCCGGCAGACCTTTATCATTGATATCCAGCAGCAGTTTACGCGCAATACGCAGACCATCATTGATAGCGAAGGAGTGGTCAAGGTGCGGGTCGTTAATCAGCCCTTTCCAGCCGACCGTGGTGCGCGGTTTTTCAAAATAGACGCGCATAACGATTTCCAGCTCACCTTTCAGTGTGTTGCGCAGTGCCAGCAGGCGATCAGCATATTCAACCGCTGCTTTCGGATCGTGAATTGAGCACGGCCCGATAACGACCAGCAGGCGGTCATCCCGGCCTTCCAGGATTTCGTGGATTGCATGACGGGTGCGGCGAACGGTGTCTGCAGCAGTTTCAGTCGCGGGAAACGACTCTAATAACGCCACTGGAGGTAATAATTCCCGAATTTCTTTTATTTTTACATCATCGTTCTGATAGTTCATAACCCGTCTCTTCCGGTGTCCTGTTTCGTTATTGTCGTTATTTTAATCTAACTGCTTGTCAACAAGCTGTAAACAATTAGCTGTCACCAGAATTGAAATTAATTTTTCGCCCCGAAAATATTCAGATCAGCAGAACAAATTGTTATGAATCAGATGGAAAACAGCGGCTTCATCAGCCGCTGCCTGTGAGAGGGGTGTTTATGCCGTTATTCCCGTTTTAATACGTTTAATCACGGTAAACAGGAGGACAATCACCAGACCGGCAACGAGACCAAACAACAGATTAGCAACCGGCGGTGTCATAAAATGCAGTACGCCGCCAAATGCCGGTACCAGCGCACTCTGCTGAGCCAGGTTCTCAATCAGATTATGGATCAGCGGAATACCGTGTGTCAGGATACCGCCACCGACCATAAACATGGCGGCAGTCCCCACCACTGACAAGGTTTTCATTAGATACGGCGTGGCATGGATCAGGCCGTCACCCAGCTTTTTCAGCAGCGCGGCTGATTTCTTTTGCAGGTAAAATCCCAGGTCATCAAGTTTAACAATACCGGCCACCAGACCGTATACCCCGATAGTCATAACCACTGCAATCAGTGACAGCACCACCAGCTGATTGATAAAAGGAGATGTGGCAACAATCCCGAGTGTGATCGCAATAATTTCCGCTGATAATACAAAATCGGTGCGGATAGCCCCTTTGACTTTACGCTTTTCAAACGCGGCCAGTTCTTCCGGCGTCTGAAGATCTTCCGCCGGTGCCGTTTCACCGGATTCCCCTTCTGCTTTATGCAGAAATTTATGTGCCAGTTTTTCAGCACCTTCAAAACAGAGAAACGCTCCGCCGACCATCAGCAACGGTGTGACCGCCCAGGGAGCAAAGGCATTGATCAGCAGTGCCAGCGGCACCAGAATCAGCTTATTGAGAAAAGAGCCTTTCGCCACCGCCCAGACCACCGGGATCTCGCGTTCTGCACGAACCCCGGCCACCTGCTGCGCATTCAGCGCCAGGTCATCCCCCAGCACCCCGGACGTCTTTTTGGCGGCCATTTTGGTCATCACAGAGACATCATCCAGTACAGTTGCGATATCATCGAGTAGTGCGAGTAAGCTGCCACCGGCCACAGGAATTTCCTTTTGTTGCTGATTAATGAGAATCTGATTGTTATCAGATTCTCATTATAGCTATATCACGATTACACTGAAAATAGTTTCACTATTGTTGTCTGATCTTGTTTCCCCCGGCCCTCTGCAACCATGATATCTGGCGATACCGGCGGTCTGTAAAACAAATCAGATAATGTGGCTATAGCATTAAATATAATCACTATAAAAAACATTTGAAAATAATAAATAAGCAAATTATGCTTAATTAAAGACTCATATTAGTTACATTCCAGATAAATTTAATCAAGTCAATTAGTTATAATAATATTACACAACTACAATCTGAATAATTTCTATAAGGATACAACATGATTAACATTGCTATTATTGGTGGTGGTGTTGGCGGTATCTCTGCTCTTGCTCAGTTAACCGAGAAGAATATAAAAGCTAACTTTACAATTTATGAAAAGGAGAAAATAGCTTATTCAAGCTCAATGCTATCAAAACATTCATCACACATCTGCAATACCAGTTCACTGACAAACTCACTGTATAATAACAAGCCTGATGATTTCATCGAGTATCTTACACTAAATAAAAAAGTGACCGATGATAATACATTCGCTCCACGCGGAATATTTATTGACTATGTGTATGATACATTTGAACAGTCGGTAAAAAAAGCAAACCGGGCAGGGTCACATATCCGTATAGTAAATAAAAAAGCAATATCACTGACAGCAGAAGATAAGAATAGTTGTTATATTTTTGATGAGGATGGCGAAAAAGAACAATATCATTTTGTTTTTGTCAGCACCGGTCCCGGCCTGGAGGATATTGCACAATATATTCAGCCGGCGGGGAAAATGGTTGTTGCAAATACGGAGCCGGATAAACTTTCTGCTTTTATCCCGGATAAAAAAAGTATTGCTATACTGGGCAGTAAACTTAGTGCAATAGATGCTGCGCTGTTCATTGCAGATGAGTCTCCGGACACCAAAATCACGATGTACTCCTCATCAGGAGAACTCCCGTCAGTCAGAGATTATTTTTTTAATAACTCCGAAGCTGCAATGGAGCTGCATGCGTTTCCGGAGCCCAAAAACAGAGATGACCTGATATTAATGGCTAATTATATCATTGAAAAGAACAACATCCCCATCAGCGACTACAGTAAAATACCGGAGATATTATTGCATGAGGAGATCAGTACTTGTGAAAAACACAATCCCTCATGGGAAAAATATATCAAAGATTTTGCTGACATTGCCAATGATGTTACTCTTCCGGATAATAAATCCTATAAAAACACACAAGAAATAAAACGATTTATTTCACGATATATATCATCATTTCCGCTTTCCAATGCAAAAAAAATATTAGCCATGATAAAAGGAAAAACACTGGAGATAAAAAAAGGGGAAAAAGACGATTTCTTTCTTAATGAAGACAAAATAGCCTGTAAGACTGACCAGAGAGAATATGACGGAATTATATTATCTTCAGGCCTGACAAATTCATTTCTGAAAAAAGATAACAACCTCTACACTATCACGTCATCCAGCGATGAGCATGATAAAGAGATAACTCCGGAAGATATTTCCGCATTAAATAAAAACGGAATCTGGTTATCAGGTTCATTACTAAGTAATCATTATCCATTGGTTAACTATATAGGATTTTGTGTTAAGCAGGCATTTCTGTTTTCCGAATCAGTAAAAGAAAAAATATCAGCGTGATTCAATAAATTTGAATGACACTTTTTATTTAAAATAATACTTTTTCATGAAATTTATTTCCGGATTAGTACATTTATTTTTACTAATCCGGATCTTATCAGACAGGTTTCGCCGCTTTTATCCACATCCGCGAGCCGTTGAGTGCAACACCCAGCAGAATGATATATTCCAGTGACAGCGCATATACGCCCTGGAGGGCATAGATAACAATACTGATGATATTAATCACCACCCACAGCAGCCAGTTTTCCACCAGCTTACGGGTCATCAGGATCATCGCCACCACGGACAACACGGTCATTGCCGCATCCCAGAACGGGAAGGCATCAGGCAGCAATACCGGCATCGCCAGATCAGCTCCTGCGACATTCAGTATACTGACCATACTCTGTGCCAGCCACGTAAAGACCGGGTCGATAAAACGCGCCAGCAGTAAAATCGCCGCCAGTGAGACAGCGGCAATCACTGCGGTCTGCCGCAGCGGCATCCAGCGGATTTTCAGCTCCGCTTCTGCTTTCTCATTTTGTCTGGTCCAGGCATACCAGCCGTAGATATTGGCCGCGAAAAAGAAAATCTGCAGCAGAAGATTGGCATAGAGCTGAATCTGAAAGAAAATCACCGCAAACAGCGTGACATTAATCAGACCAAACAGATAGTTGATTGTTTTTTCCAGACTAGCCAGCCAGATACACAACAACCCGGCGGTCGCCCCCACCGCTTCAATCCAGGACAGAGCATAGGATCCCTCTTTCCAGTAAGGGATCACCACGAGAATATTATTGATATCAAAAAATTCCATTCCGCCACCCGCGCTAAGTAAATTTACCGAAGTTCGCAGATAATTATCTGCCGCATGTTTATTGTAGTGTGTTTCACCCTGCTGTTTTCAGTGAAATCATCCCATAGTAACAAATTTCGTTTAATACACTAAACATAATAACGTTTTTTTAACCTGAGCACTCCCGCTATTTTTGATTATGACGTACTATCTGGCCAGTTATTAATTATATGAATGAGATGTGAAATGGAATCAATTGAGCAAATTATAAACACTATAATTTCTTTTGCCCTATTAGATCCCCGTATTGATGCGGTCATTATCACCGGCCCTGCGGCGCGTCAGAACCAGGCAGAGCGTTTTTCTGATATTAATACCGAACTGATTGGCAGCAACCCTGATGAACTGTTTCACGACAGCCGCTGGCTGAACCGGTTTGGTGTGCCGCTGATTATCCGTAAAGAGCTTTCCCATGAAAGTGGCGGTGTCCGCTGGCCATGTTGTCAGGTGCTGTATGAGAAAGGCCGTAAAGCCGGTTTTATGCTGGCAGGACGTGAGCGTATTACACGGATGGCTGAACACGGGCTGGATAACATCTATCAGCGGGGTTATGCCGTTTTGCTGGATAAAACCGGAGTAACTGCCGGATTACCGGAGTATGCCGATCCTGCGTCCTTACTTACCCCGCCGGATCAGCAGGCATTCCTGGAAAACTGGCAAAATTTCTGGCTGGAGGCATCACAAGTGCCGGTTTATTATCTGCGTAATGAAACCTGGACAGCCCGTCTGCGCGATGTCGCCATGAAACAGTGGCTGATCACCCTGCTGGAGTGGCATGTACTGCTCCGCAGCGACGGCACACAGGATGTCTGGTATGCCGGACGCCACCTGAGCACCTGGCTGCCACCGGCCCTGTACGGCCGTTTTATGGCGACACTTGATAACCGTGATCGTGTCCGTGCCGCACGGGCTTACATGGCGATGCTGACGCTCTACCGCGATGTGGCGATCCGCGTAATTGATGCACAGAAATTTGATATTGATATAACGTTGGCAGATAAAATTATTGCACTGGTCACTGACCGGTTAAATACCGCTGATTTACTGACGCAGGAAAATAAATCATAACCGACAGATGATCTCCGGTATGAGGCAGGGGAGAATAAAACTCAGAGGGAAAGATACGATGGTGGGTCGTACAGGATTCGAACCTGTGACCAATTGATTAAAAGTCAACTGCTCTACCAACTGAGCTAACGACCCATCGTAATACTGCATACTGCCGAGATGATCTGAATTGGTGGGA
>OJJS01000051.1_pt1 | contig 25688 bp, 21 predicted proteins | sample 1596371 | NCBI WGS metagenome assembly OJJS01 (sample SAMEA4350116, study PRJEB24818) | metagenome | biome: human; feature: gut; material: faeces | place: Denmark | collected 2013-09 | reverse complement strand
TGTGTAAGAGAGAGGGGTTGTTTCGGCCGGGGCGCACCCCCCAGGAGCTTGTTCTCGTTTTTTCAGTTCTGCTGGGATGCCGCCCGCCAATGCATCTGATGTTCCCGGGGCTCGGCAGTGTGCCTGCTCTGCGGCGCGGATTTGCCGATCCGCAGCGGGCACAGTTTTGTCACAGTACCGATTTCAGCCGTGAGCGGAAGACACTCCCGGATGCGCCGTTTGCACAGTTTACAGCGGATTTAATATTGTCATTACAACGGGAGCAATTCACGGCGCTGACAGACGGACAGCCGGAACAGAATGCGGCCGTGCTGTCGTTCCCGGCACAGCTGGAGACGCACCTGAACAGACAGACACAGTATGTGGCGGCCCTGCAGCACCAGCACACAGCGGGCACACATCTGGTGTTGTCATCGGCACTGCTGTGCGCGGCGGAATGCGGAGAGCTGCATATCGCCACACCGTTGTTTGAACGGGTTATTCATGGCCGTGATGAAGTTATCTGTCAGGGGCGGGAGCGGCGCAGGCTGACGGGGTATTATCTGGCGGTCAGTGTGTGTCTGGCGGGCACTGCTGCCGCCGGTGTGATGCAATGGCACCATTTTCAGGTACAGCAGGCGAATCTCAGCGAACACCTTGAATATCTGTCGCGCATTGCACCGGCCGGAGAACGGGTTCATCATTTGCATCTTTTACAGCCGGTGGTCACAGAACTCCGCCGTGAGTATGAACAGCGCTGGTTTTCATCCCCGCTGCTGCCGCTGTACCGTGATTATCAGCAGCAGATCCGCTCGGTGTTATTTCCGCTGCTGGCTGCTGAGCGGGAGCAGCGTCTGCAACAGGCGGTGATATCATCTTCACCGCAGTTGTTACAGATTACCGGCGATTACCGGCAGTTGTTTGCGGATGACCACTGCGGAACAGATATCAGTGATGCTGACAGCGGTGACGATATTCTTTCTCTGCTGGATGATTATCCGGTTCAGCCGCTGACGATCGGGGAACGCCGTTTATACAACGCCGCGCTGGTGACGCAGGCACAGCAGAAAGTGGCAGCGTCTGATCCCGCGCAGTGGATCTACCCGGTGCTGCGGGAGCAGTTTCTCCGGGAACACGGCACGGTGCCGCTGAATACCCTGTTTCCGGCGGATATCACACCGCTGTTTCAGCCGGAACACCGGTTTTTATCGGTCCCGTATAACATGACCAAAGCCGGTTATACCGCCTGGCTGGCACAGTGGGAAGACCCGGGTTTTCAGTCCCGGTTTGCGGATCTCCTGCAACAGTGGACAGAGAATACACCGGTTGCACCGGAGAGTATCATCGCGCAAATCAGCCGTCAGTATGATGAGGAATATATCCGCTACTGGCAGCAGTTTTTGTCATCGCTGGCACCGCGTCATACCGGTTCGCCGGAAGCACTGATCACGGTACTGCGGCTGACAGAACAGCCGTTCAGTGACCCGGTGACGGCGCTGGTGCAGGGGATCAGCCGTAATACCACGTTTGCGGCGGCGAAACCCGGTGCCGCACCGGATCTGAAATCCGGACAGCAGACTGCCTCATTACTGGGGATGAGCAAGCTCAGCAGTAAGCTGAGAAAAGCAGGGCGGCTGCAATCCGCATTCAGTCAATATAAAAAAACAGATGAACCGGCGGGGGGCAATATCAGCCGCGCGTTTTCCGCATGGCACGTATTACTGACTCCGGAGGGTATGCCGTCACCGGCGCTGGCCGCCCTGCAGCAATCGTCGGTATCTCTCCGGCAGTACTGGGAGCAGGGGATGGCCGGGGATGATCCGCAGGCATGGGGTTATCAGCAGATAATGAAAAGCGCGGAGCCGCCGGAGGCCGGGCCGGGAAATGTGCCGCCGGTACTGGAGACTTTGCTGCGGCAGTGGCAGCAGACGTCTGCACAGTTACAGTCCGGTCTGGCGGCACACTATCTTGACAGACAATGGCAGACCACCGTCTACCCGTTCTGGCGTGACCGGCTTGCCCCTTACTACCCGTTCAGCCACAATGCACAGGGCGTGAAACCGGATGATCTGCATGCTTTTCTTACCCCCGGCGGAGTGATGGACACTTTTATGCAGTTATTGCCGCCGGATCACCGCACCAACCCGCTGTATGCGGCACTGAAACAGCCGGAAGCACAGACCGGGCTGTTACGTCAGTTATTTTATGCGGATGCCTCTGCGGCGCTGAATATGCGCATCTCATTACGTCCGGTGGCGCTGTCGCCGCAATTATCGGGCATCCGGCTGGCACAGGGAAATGACTCGCTGCTCTACCAGCACGGCCCGTCGTTATGGCAGGATTTTTACTGGCCGCCTGCCGCAGATGCAGCACCGCTGACAGCGGACTATTTCCGTCACGGCAAAGTCGTGTATTCCTCTTCTTATCCGGGGGAATGGGGACTGCTGCGCTGGCTGCTGACGGCACAGTCACAGGGGCTGGCCGTGTCACCGGAGAGTGTGGTCACGGAAAACGGTTATATGTTCCGGTTCCGCAGCCGGATCAACGGCAGAGCGGCATCGTCAGCCGCCGGACTGTTTGCGGATTATCATCTGCCGCCGTCACTGTTCAGCAGCGGTAATTCCGCTGAAAATCCACAAAATCCCGCTGACAGGTGAGGGCGGAACGCTGCCGTACTGTGGCACTCTGTGTGCTCTGTCAGGCTGAATGATGAGTATTATGTTATGGAAAACTATGCCGGTCAGCCCCGTCCGCTTACCGTAACGCTGGATAACAGTGCACCGTATGTGGCGACCCGTCTGCATGCAAAGGAGTCGTTATCAGACGGCACATGGCTGGAAGTACATCTTCTGAGCCCGTCACCGCCGGATGAAGGGCTGCCGGGAAAAATGGCCGTGGTCACCTGTCGTGAACGGACATTTGCCGGGTTGATACAACAAATTGAATGTGACGGTTTTCATCCGGATAAACAGCTCTATTTTTACCGTATTATTGCGGTTGATCCGCTGACCTTTCTCAGTCACGGACGTCAGCGGCGCTTATTTCAGAATCAGAACAGCAAAGGGCAGATCAGCACACTGCTCAATCTGCATCAGCTGACGGCATTTGTCCGTTTTTCTCTCAGCGGGGAGGGGGAAACCCGTCCCTGTATGTGCCAGATGGATGAAAGTGACAGCGCCATGATCCGCCGGATAATGGCGGGGCAAGGCTGGTTCTGCCTGCGCAATCCCGGCAATATCACGCAGTGGACAATCACGGACGGACTACAGCATATGCCGTCAGCCGGGGAGATTTCCGCCCGTCTTATCACACCGTTCCGTGACTGCCGCCGGGTCAGCAGCGGGGTATTCTCCGCAGAACGCTGGTCGCAGGAGCAGCATCACAGCCGCACTGACCGGCAGACACTCACCGGCAGCGGTACCACGCAACAGACACACTATTATGACGGCCAGCCTGCTGCGGCACGTTTTGCCTGTGAAGCTGCCGCCGCGGCTGCGCATTATTATGAGGCCGGGTCAGCGGTGATGACATTGTGTGCCGGTATGCGCTTCCGGGTAAGTGACCATCCGGCGGGGGAATACAACGGCGAATATTATGTCAGCGATATCACGCACACCCTTGATTGCAGTGAAAGCAGCGGAAACCCGGTGTACAGCAATACATTCCGCTGTCATCAGGTCTGCACACCGTTCCGGCTTCCGCCGGTTTCCGCGCCCCGTTATGACGGTATTCAGGCGGCAACCGTCGTTGCCCGTGAAGGAGACGAAACCTGTTATGACGCTCAGGGGCGTGTCAAAGTCCGCTTTCACTGGGAAAGTAACGAACAGGACAGCGGGTTGTCTCAGGCCTGGCTGCCGGTACTTTCGCACAGCGCGGGTGCCGGGGCGGGGATTCAGTTTCTGCCGCGTGCCGGTGATGCGGTGGTGGTGCAGTTTCTCAATGGTGATCCGGATAAACCGGTGGTCACCGGTGCACTCTGGCACCAGAATCATGCCCGTCCTTTTTCCGGGCCGCTGACCGGCGGCATATACAGCCGCTCATCTCCGGCGGGGGCCGGGGGCGACGGCAATCAACTGCGTTTTGAGGACAAACGGGATGAAGAGTGCCTGGCGCTGGCGGCACAGAAGGATTTACAGCTGACAGCCAACAATGACTGGACCAGTCTGATTAAAGGCAATATCCGCTGTGAAACAGAAAAAAACCTGACCATCAGCAGCAAAGAAAATTCTCACCATCAGAGCGATAAACAATGGCAGCTGAAAGCAGCGGAGGGGATAACCCAGAACAGCGGAAAAAACCTGACATTACAGGCTGACAGCACCCTTTCGGGGGATGCAAAAACGATCACCTTATCCGCATCTCAGACACTGACGCTGACGGCAGGCGGCAGCAAAATTGAGCTTTCCGCCTCCGGCATTACCCTGCAGGCTCCTCAGATTATCCTGAAAGGGAACGGCAAAATTGCACTCGACAGTGCGGTGCTGACTATGGCGGCACAGGCAAAAGCACAACTGAGTGGTGCGCTGGTGGAAATCAATGGTTCGGCAATGACAGAAGTCAAAGCCGGGGCAATGGTGCAAATCAGTGGTGCACTGACAAAAATTAATTAAGGAGCGGCGATGCTGAACAAAATGCCATACAGCAGCGTAATACCGGTGATGGAGCACTATACCCCCTCCGGTGAGGCAACCGCGCTGGCAGCGCAATATCCTGATCCGGCAGATTTTCTGAGCGCAGCACAACAGCAGGGACATTACGGTGATGCCGTCCTTTTTCTGGCACACGGTCTGCCGCTGAAAGAAGCGCTCTGGTGGGGATACTGTTGTACACAGCAACTGGCTGAATGGAGCGAACCGGAACGGGGTGTGCTGGACACTGTCCGAAACTGGATAACCCGTTCCGGTGAATCTGAGCGCCGTGCCTGCGGTGATGCGGCAAAACAGCAGGGATTATCCGCCGCTGCCGGGTGGCTGGCACAGGCGGTTTTCTGGAGTACCGGCAGTATGCTGGACGCAGATCAGCCTCCGTTACCGGCACCGCCGTTTTTATATGCACAGGCGCTGAGCGGTGCGGTAAACCTGATGGCGGTGATGCCGGATGGCGCGCACCTTGCGGAACGTTACCGGGTCTTTCTGGCAGTTGGACTGGCGATTGCCCGCGGAGACAAACAATGAAACCGGCGGCCAGAAGCGGCGATATGCATCTGTGTCCGGCACAAACCCCGCCTCTGCCGGTACCGCATATCGGCGGTCTGGTACTGCCCGCACCGGCGACCGTGCTGATTGGCGGATTACCGGCGGCGACGCTGGGACAGATGTGTCTCTGTATTGGCATACCGGACAGCATCATCACCGGCAGCATGACCGTTCTTATTAACAATAAACCTGCCGCCCGTCTGGGTGACAGTACGGCACACGGCGGCATCATTGTCTCCGGAATGCCGTCAGTACTGATCGGCGGCTAGTCTGACTCCAACAATAAAAAGGGAATTTTATGGCAATATCGGCAGCAGATATCAATACGGGTCTCGGATATACCAATACGGTACTGGGATACGCATCATCAGTGACGGCGATACCGCTCACTGCACTGGATGAAAAAATCATGGCCGCAGAGCGCACCAAAATTGCGCAATCGGTGAAGAAAATGTATGCGACCTATATTTCTCAGGCACTGAGCATCAGAACGCATACTGCCGTGATGGTCGGTACGGACAGCACACAACGCACACACCTCGACAGAGACGTGATCGGCGGAAAAAGTCTGCTGGAGGAAACGGCGGATTACTATGAAAAAGGCCGCAGTCAGAGCACTTACCGGATTATGCGTAAAATGGCGGATATGGGACGTGATAAGCTGAAAAAAAATCTGACCTCCGGGCTGACCGCGCCGCTGGCCTTTATCCCTGACGGCGGGATCAGTAAAATGGTCGCATCCTGTGCACTGACCGTAATGGCGCAGGGAAAAGCGATCCGTCGTGGCCGCAAACTGAAACATTATCTGCATGACAAGAAAGGCGTTGCAGCGGAAATCGGCGAGACTGAAGCACAACGTAAATCTGCCAAATGGAGCTGCAAAACCCTCAGCGGTCTCGGCGGCGATTTACAGCGCAACCTCTATAAGCTGAAACAGTCGGTAGTGGTGCTGCAAAACCGCGGACAAAGTACTCAGCAGCGGATTGAGCTGCTGAACAACCACAGTCACAACCATCTCGGCAGTCATGATTTATCCGTGATCCGCGGAGAACTGACAGACCTGGCGATGAGTTTTCATGAAAGCCTGCATTACGTCGAAAAAGTTACCAATATGTGTACATTGCTGGATGCCGCGAGTTGTGAAATCAAAGCGCATATGGCGAATATGCTGGAATTACTGGAAGCGACAGAATCCACTCTGATGACACAGGGGGATAATTTCTTCCGCTGAATCTGACAACCGGCGCTGTAGTGTAAAAGGCAGTACGGCGCCGGTATTTTCCGTTATGCTGTAACCGTCTTAATTACTGTCTGAGAGTGTAATGGAAACGGATGATCGTCTGCGCTGTCTGAAAGCGCTGTTACAGTTACACACCGCAGAGCGCTGCGGCGGGTGGGATACGGATGTTCCGGGGCTGGCACTGTGCCGGTGGACCGCGCCGGCGGAGGCGCAAACCTGGACTTACGAACCGGGTATCGCACTCGCGGTTCAGGGGGCAAAACGGATCACGCTCGGGGATCACACCTATTGTTACCGTGCCGGGGACGTGCTGCTGACGTCCGTGGATATCCCCGCTATCGCACAGGTCTGTGAGGCATCAGAACAGGCGCCTTTTCTGGCGCTGCTGGTCAGTCTTAATCTCTGCGATCTTCCTGCGCTGTTACAGGAAAGCGGCTTCCGGCAGCTCTCCTCAGCATCTGCCGTGCCGCAGGCAGTCTGTCCGGTCACAGAAGACCTGCTCAGTGCGGTCTGCCGCCTGGTGGCGCTGCTGGAAAAACCGGATGATATTCCGGTAATGGCGCCGCTGATCCACAAAGAAATTCTCTATTACCTGCTGAAAAGCGGCCAGGGAGCACGGCTTCAGCTGATGGCTTCTCATAATAAACAGTGCCGTCAGATAAGCAGCGTGCTGAATTACCTGAAAGCGCATTTTGATCAGCCGGTATCGGTTGAAACGCTCTGCCGTCATGCACAGATGAGTGAATCCTCTTTTCACCGCCACTTCCGCCGGGTGACCCGGATGAGTCCGCTGCAATACCAGAAATGGCTGAGGCTCAATGAAGCCCGGCGTCTGCTGCTGGTGGAATCTGCGGATGCATCAGAAGCGGCTTTCCGCGTCGGGTATGAAAGCGCCTCACAGTTTAACCGCGAATACCGGCGGTTGTTCGGGCTGCCGCCGGGTCAGGATAAAAAACGGGTTCTGATCTGACCGGCGTATGAATTTTGCGCAAAATGACAGGATCAGGCAAATATCAGAGCGGACAGGCTAACGTATTTGCAGAGTGAGCCGGTTAGGATAACGATATTAACGGCATCATTACTGAGCAGGTAACACAATGAAAAATATCTTTATTATTAATGGTTCAAAAGAGTTCGGCGGTTCTGACGGTAAACTGAATGATCACATGACAGACATCGCCCGCCGTCATCTGACAGAAAAAGGCATGAATGTCCGCGTCACCCGTATTGATGATGGTTATGATGACGAACAGGAGGTGCTGAACTACCTGTGGGCAGATGTGATTATTTACCAGATGCCGGCCTGGTGGATGGAAGGGCCGTGGATTGTGAAAAAATATATCGATGAGGTATTTACACAATCTGATGACCGTTTTCATATTAATGACGGGCGCAGCCGCCGTGACAGCAGTAAAAAATACGGTTCCGGCGGTGTGCTGACAGATAAAAAGTATATGTTATCGGTGACCTGGAACGCACCGCAGGACGCGTTTGAGGATGAAAATCAGTTTTTTGAGGGGCGGGGTATCGACAGTGTGTACTTTCCGTTGCATAAAACCAATCAGTTTACCGGGATGACATCACTGCCGACATTTGCCTGTTTCGATGTGGTTAAAGATCCGCATATTGATGAGGATATCCGCCGCTATCTCGCCCATCTGGATGCGAATATCGCGGCCTGAATCCTCAGCGCGCCACTGACGCCAGACGCAGCCCGAGCGCAATAAAAGTGGTGCCGACCAGACGGTCAATCCAGTAATGTGCTTTCGGGCTGCCGGAAATCCGCGCGGCCAGTGTTCCGGCAATCAGAGCCAGTATGGTATCGGTGCAGAACCCGAGCAGGGCATAGGTTGCACCGAGCAGCAGAAAAGATTCTGCATAGTAACCTCCGCCAACCGCAATAAATTGCGGGAAAAAAGCAATAAAAAACAGCAGTACTTTCGGGTTGGTCAACGTGGTGATAAATCCGCGGATCAGAATCGATTTTGCTGCTGCTTTCTGAATCACCACATCTTTATCTTCATCTGCGGATTGCCCGCGTTTTCTGAGCGTGCCGAGGATCATTTTGACACCGAGGAATGCCAGGTAAAGCGCACCGAGATACTTAATCACCGTAAACAGTGTCGGCGACGCGGCAATAATCGCCCCCAGCCCGACCGCTCCTGCAATCGCATGCACGCTGCTGCCGAGCATCACACCCAGTGCGGACAAAATACCGGCTTTGCGGCCGTTAGCCAGACTTTGTCCCAAAACATAGGCAATATCCGGTCCCGGGGTTACTGCAAAGATAAACACAGACAGTAAAAACAGCGGGTAATGGATAATATCCAGCATGCGACAGCCCTCCGGGGTCAGAGAAAACGTTATATTATGGAAGATATAATGCCATTAAGTATGATCCTCTGGCAAATGACATTTTTGCCGGTTTTTTGTATGCATTTATTGATAAGCTGAATCATATAAACTTGTTTAATATTTATAATGAATTACTCACTTTATTATCAACCCGGTACAAAAGACGGGCGGAAAAAGAGTACGCATCAAAAGAGTGTTTCCGGATGGCAGATAGTGTAACAAAACGTAAAAGCACAGCTTTACATCAGACAAAGTGTATTATACTCAGCTGCACTAATGGTATCGAATCATCGATTAATTAGCTGAATTAAAAGATGATATTTTGATTTTCACCTTATTTTTGTTGTGGATATCACCAGATATCTGCGAGCTTATTTTTCTTTGTAAATGATAATTATCTGATATTCATCATTGTACGCGGTTTCTGCGGATAATTAACAATAACAGTCTGACACCCGCAGTTTTTGACAATAACGGCAGTGATTAATCGGAATTTCTTATCAACAGGCAACCGGAACAATCCGGCAGCCGGACGCTATATGTGACGCCGGAAAAAACAGATTCCGGGGATTACAATCCGCAGGAGAATGCAGTTGAAACGCCTATTTTTCAGACAACGGCGACGCCGTTTACTCATTACATTACTTATCTTCCTGATTATCATGGCAGGTTACGGAATATACAATGCTATCAGGATGAAAGTTGACGGTGTGGAGGAACATTACACACACCGGGGAGAGATTAAGCAATACGCCCTCCGTGACGGCAGCCAGCTGAAGCTGGATACCGAATCACGCGCTGTGGTGGCCTATGATAACAGCAGCCGTGTGGTTAAACTGCTGTCCGGCCGTGCACGTTTCGCCGTCAGTGAAAATAATGAGGAGCAGCGCCCGTTCCGGGTCTCCGCCAATGGTGTCCGTGTGGAGTCCGGCAACGGTAATTTTGTGGTGGATATTGCGGATAACAAAGTCTCCGTCTGCCCGCTGGATAAAACGGTTACCACCTTTTTTAACGGCAAAACTGAAACCGTGGGGCCGGGACAACGTCTGGAAATTCTGCCGGAAGGCCGGGCAAAAGTATTTCAGCGTAAATATACCGATATTGACTGGTTATCCGGTTCACTGGTGCTGAATAAGATTCCGCTGTCAGAAGCGATTGAAATGATTAACAGCTATCGCGCGGTGCCGGTGGTACTGCTGGATAACGATAAGCAGAATATTGTTGTTGACCGTGTCCTGGATCTCAGCCGTCTGGATGAGGAAGTTGAGGAAATGATGCTCTCTCTCGGTCTGACCCGTGAATCACTGCCGGGTTCAGAGGCTTACCGCTGAGTTGCCTGTCCGGCGATAAGATTTGACTGTCCGGCAACAGCAGCGGTAGTGTATCACCGTTATAATGAGGTGAAAGATTCTCATTATTAACCGTTGTACAGCAGACAGAGAGCGCTATGACATCAGCAGAAATTGAATGGGCCGATTTTGAAAAAGTGGAACTGCGGGTCGGTGTGATACTGACCGCAGAATTAAACCCGAAAGCCCGTAAGCCTGCCTTTATCTTCACCGTGGACTTCGGTGAGTTCGGTGTGAAAACCTCCAGCGCACAGGTAACTGTGTTATATAAACCGGAAGAATTAATCGGACGTCAGGTATTATGCGTATGCAATTTTGCCCCGAAACGGGTGGCAGGCGTAAAATCTGAAGTGCTGATCACCGGTGCCGCCAATGCGGACGGGGATATCGTTATCGCGGAATTTTCCCTGCCTGTGCCGGCGGGTCACCGGCTGATGTAATACACTGCCGTCTGTCGTTTTCCGCAAGCCGGGCTCAATATCCCATGAAACGACCTGTTATTGCATTACGTACTTATCAGCATGAGATCCTGGAACACAGTCATGATGATATGTGGCAACTGGTGCTCGGCGGCAGCGGCGCAATGGAGCTGACGGTCGGCAGTGACTGCGGTTCGGTGGAGCAGGGACGGATGGCGGCGATCCCGCCGGGATATCATCACCGTTTCTGCGGTACCGGTCATAACCGGCAGGTGGTGCTCGAACTGCCTGCTGACAGCTTTTCCTTCGAAAACCTTGATTCTCTGTGGTCAGTCCTGCCTGATGCCACCCGTGCTTATGTGGACTGGCTTATCTGTTATCCGTCCATGATTGAGCAGCATCCGGAAAGTGCACGCATCCTGCTGGCAGAACAGCTTACGGCTCAGTTACTGCCGGACGGGCAGGATCGGCGCTGGCTGCAAAAACTGACGCAACGGCTGACAGCCCGCCCGGAGTATCCGTGGACGGTCAGTGAAATGGCCTCATGCTGTGCGCTGTCGGCCAGTACGCTGCAACGCCGCCTGCTGACAGCAACCGGGAAGACACCGGCCGTTTTTCTGACAGAAATCCGCCTGCGCCGGGCACACCATCTTATCTGCCATACGTCGCTGGCTCTGCCGGAAATTGCGCTGCGTTGCGGCTACAGTACCCAATCCTCCCTGACCAGTGCGTTCCGCCGTTTTTACGGTGACACGCCGGGCAGCCTGCGCATAAAAAAAGGGTGAGCTTCGGCTCACCCTTTCTGTCTTTATATACTATCGCCGTCAGGCCGATTTGTTGTCTGCGCTTTGCAGCATTTTCCGCACCGGCACAATCAGCACACACAGTACCGCGGCACAGATAAGCAGGGCAACAGAAACGTGTGAGAAGAAGCCCGGCAGGTTCATCAGCTGATCCGGACGCACATTACCGCCCATGATACCGGCTGCGAGGTTACCCAGCGCACTGGCACAGAACCACAGACCCATCACCTGGCCGCGCATTTTCATCGGCGCGAGTAATGTCATGGTCGCCAGACCAATCGGGCTCAGGCACAGTTCACCCAGCGTCAGCAGCAGGATACTGAAGGTCAGCCACATCGGTGACACACCGGCGCTGGTTTCAATTACACGCTCAGACGCCATCATCATCACAGCAAAACCACCCGCCGCAAACAGCACACCAAACATAAACTTGGTGATACTGCTCAGGTTCATATTACGGCGCGCCAGGGCAGGCCATAACCAGCTGAACACCGGAGCCAGCAGAATGATAAACAGGGCGTTGATGGACTGGAACCAGACTGTCGGGATCTCAAAACCGAACAGGTTGCGGTCAGTGTAATCTTTCGCGAACAGGTTGAATGACGTTGGTTTCTGTTCAAACGCAGACCAGAACAGGGCGGCGGTGACTAACAGAATAAAACAGACAAACAACCGGATGCGCTCACTGCTTTCCAGACCGGCAAACACAAACAGGTAGATGAAGTAGAGAATAACCATCCCGGAGATGAGGTAAACCATGTTGGTGGCAACCAGCATCGGGTTGAACGGGATAACACCGGTAGCGATCAGTGCCGTGACAACCGCGATAACCGCTGCCGCCAGACCAACCCACATACCGACATTTTTGCGCACGACAGTCGGGCGATCCCAGCTGGAATCCAGACCCACTTCACCGTCATACTGACGCATCAGCGGTACAGCATAGAAACGGAAGACCAGCAGTGCCACTAACATACCCAGACCACCGATACCGAAGCCCCAGTGCCAGCCGAAGTTAGGTACTAACCAGCCGGTCGCCAGCGGCGCGATAAAGGAGCCCATGTTAATCCCCATATAGAACAGGGAAAAACCACCGTCACGGCGTGTATCGTCCTGTTTGTACAGCGTACCGACCATCACCGTCACACAGGTTTTAAATAACCCGGTACCGATAACGATAAACAGCAGACCGACAAAGAACAGCTTTGGTGACCAGATTGCCGACAGAGCAATCGACAGGTGACCCAGCGCGATAATAATTGAGCCGTACCAGACCGCCATGCGCTGTCCCAGCCAGTTATCCGCCAGCCAGCCGCCCGGCAGGGAGGTCAGGTAAATCGCACCGGCAAAAATACCGACGATAGCGGACGCCTGTTCACGCGGAATATCCATCCCGCCTTCATAGACGGTGGCTGCCATAAACAGGATAAGTAACGGACGAATACCGTAGAAGGAGAAGCGTTCCCACATCTCGGTAAAGAACAGAGAGCTCAGCGGGTAAGGGTGCCCGAAGAAAGTACGTTTTTTGTTTGTTGTTGATTGCATCTGTAATTTCCCAAAGGCTTATTCCGAGGAATAAGCCTGAAAATGGTAAGGATAAACAGTTCCTGTTAACAAAATGATACTTTTGCGTATCAATAAACATCCTGTCTTATTAAAGTATTATTAACATACTTATCGTGAATCGTATTCACTTAAAGCACGTTTTCTATTTTATAAACCATTTTTTAGATGAAATGTCGACAAAAATCTCATTTCACAAGACTTATTTATACAAAATGTGACAAGGTCTCTTGACAGAAGATGTGGATTATGAGGCTTTCGTATAATTATAAAATTATTTTAAAACAACAAGTTAAAGTTGACAGGTAACGGAAAGATGAAACTTCGGTAACAAATTGCTGACAGTGAAAAGTAAGCGGATGAAAACCGGCGATATCTACCCGATATCGGCCGGTTTAATTTCCGGCGTGCTCTGCGATTTTATGCACCGCCACGAATAAAACAGATTGAACAGTACAACGGGCGGTGAAATAAAAGACAGAAGCGAAGCCGAAATGTGCGGCAACCCAGGCGCCCATTAACGGTCCCGTAACATTACCGGCATCGCGCAGTGCCTGGTTATAGCTGAAAATCCGTCCGGCGATTTCATGGGTGATATGATAAATAATCAGCGTCTGTACCGCGGGCAGTAAGGCGGCATTAACGGCACCGAGCAGAAAACGTAGAGCACCCAACTGCCAGTAATGGGTTACCCAGGCCATCGGCAGGATGACAAAAACAGAGACAGCCAGCATGGCAATCAGTACTTTATCCGGTCCTATCCGGTCACTCAGCTTCCCGAGGCGCGGGGCACTGATAAGCGCAGCCAGTCCCGGTACGGAGGCAATCAGTCCGCTGATAAAGGCAAGGTTTTCAGTATGTCCGCCCAGCTCCCGGATATAGAGGGTGATAACAGGGCTGACCGATCCCGCGGCTATCTGAATACACATCGTGGTAAAGAACAGACAGATCACCAGGCGCGGATTTTTTATCGCTGCAAAGACCTGTTTTGTGCTGAGGGCATCTTTACGTGACACCGGGGTGAAGTTTTCACGGACAAAAAACAGGGTGACAAAAAAGCAGATAAACAGCACGGTGGCGGTAATATAGAAGACCGGGCGCAACCCGGTGTGATCCGCCAGAAAACCGCCGATAAGCGGGCCGATCAGTGCGCCGCTGACGGCCCCGGTGGAGAGTGTGCCCAGCGCCCAGCCGGTGCGTTTGACCGGCACCTGAGTGGCAATCAGGGCATTGGCATTCGGCACAAAGCCGCCCAGCAGCCCGAGAAGGGCGCGCAGAAACAGCAGCTGCCAGACATTCTGCGCAAAGCCCATCAGCAGCATGACGACAGCCATACCGAGCGCCGAGCGCAGCAGCATCAGTTTACGGCCTTTGCGGTCAGAGAGTTTGCCCCAGAAAGGGGCAGCGATAGCAGAAAACAGGAAAGTAATACTGAATGCCGCTCCCGTCCATAAATTGAGTTCTTCGTGGTCTGTCACCCCGAGCTCTTCCACATAGAGCGGGAGAAAGGGCATGATCAGGCTGAAGGCGGCGCCGGTCAGAAAACAGCCGAACCACACAACATAAAGATTTCGTTTCCAGTTACGGTTAGGGGCTTTGTTCTGCATTAGTGTTGTGATTTCATTCCTTTGTCAGAGCGGTAAAACAAACACGGCTGTTTCAGATGAAACAGCCGTGAGCGGATTAATGGACGTTATCCCGGTTATGATAGAGGGACGGTTCGCCTTCCGGCCGTGTTTTGAAGCGACGGTGCAGCCACATATACTGCTCCGGGGCGCGTAAAATTTCGGTTTCCACAATATGGTTCATAAAGGTTGCGGCAGCCACATCATCATCTTCCGGAAAACCTTCCGCAGGTGGTTGGATCAGCAGCTCATAACCTTTACCGTCCGGCAGGCGGCGCGGTGTGAACGGGATCAGAACTGCCCGGCCGGCTTTGACCAGGATGGAGGTCCCGGTGATGGTGGCGGCTTTCTCCACAGCAAACAGGGGAGCAAACACACTTTTGCGCGGGCCGTAGTCATGATCCGGTGCATACCACAGAATCTCACCATCGCGCAGGGCGCGGATCATCCCTTTGACATCCTTGCGGTCGAGCATGGATTTGTTGGAGCGCAGGCGACCGATGGTCTGCATCCAGTCCATGACCGGATTATCATTCGGCCGGTAAACGCCGATGCCCGGTGTGTGGATCCCGATAATCCGGGCACCCAGTTCCAGGGTCAGAAAATGAATACCGACAGCAATGATGCCTTTATGTGCTTTCTGCATTTCATAAATGTGCTCAAAACCATCGGTACGGAACCAGCGTTTTACCCGCCAGTCCGGCCAGAACCAGGCCATACCGGTTTCAAACAACCCCATGCCGACGGATTCAAAATTCGCCACCACCATCGCTTTGCGTTTTTCTTCCGGCATATCCGGAAAGCACAATTGCAGATTGCGGTCAGCAATCTCTGCGCGGCGTTTGAGAAAACGCATGGACAGACGGCCCAGCCGGGTGCCCAGCCGGTAAATCACCGGATACGGCAGCAACACCAGCACGTACAGCACACCCAGGCCAAACCAGGTCAGCCAGTAGCGGGGATGCAGAAACGAGCGTTTAAATTCAGGAGCTGTAATCATAGTCAGACATCGTTATTGTTCAAAGCATCGGCAGATGCGGGTTCATGTAAATGATATAACACTAAATTATACGTGGTATCGGCTGCAGATGTTAGTGTTCTGCGGTGCTGTTTTCAGCGTCCGTAATGCTGTTGAGCTGGGTGACCAGCTCCGCGAGGCTGCCGGCCGCCATTTTTTCCATCACTTTGGCGCGGTGCACTTCGACGGTTCTTACCGCAACGTGGGCGATATCGGCGATTTCCCGGTTCATCAGCCCCTGTGCCACGAAACCGGCGATCTGCCGCTCTTTGGGTGTCAGGGTCTGAAAACGTTCACGGATTTGCGCGCAGGCCACTGCTTTGGCGGTCGCCGCCTCCGCCAGAGTCAGCGCCGCCTGTAACGGCTGTGTGGCAACCGGTTTCTGCAGGAAATCCACCGCACCGAGTTTCATCTGTTCAACCGCCATCGGCAGATCACCGTGGCCGGTCAGGAAAATAACCGCCAGTGTGCTGTGCTGCTCCAGAAGGAGCTGATGCACCCGGCAGCCGTCCATATACGGCATGCGCATATCCAGCAATACAATACCGTAAGTGTGCAGCGGTGCCTGTGCAATAAATGTCCGGCTGTCATTCCAGACACAGACGTCATAACCGAGGCTTTCCAGTAAAAACTGACACGCCTGTGTCACAGCAATATCATCATCAACCAGGTGGATCACGGGCATGGGGGCTCCTCTGTCGGTTCACTGAAGATAAGGGTAACACATAAGCCGGGCTGTTCGTCCGGACCGGTGCAATTTTCCATATGAATATCACCGCCCTGGCTGCGCATCAGGCGCTGGCAGATCACCAGTCCGAGCCCGAGCCCTTCCGCACGGGTGGACCGGAACGGTGAGAAAGGCTGGATCAGCTGCGTCTCATCCATCCCGCCGCCGTTATCCTGTACCACCACTATCTGCCCGCCGGGAGTGTGGTGATGCGTTACCCGGATGCAGTCCGCCCCGGCCTGAAGACTGTTGCTGAACAGATTGGAAAGCACCTGATCAAGCAGTGCCGGAGGTAAGTGTAATACGGCATCATGAGCAACGGTGTTATATAAAACCGCAGCAGGATATCGTTCCGTAACCCGCAGCAGTTTCCAGACCAGATCCGGCACCGCGGCCACATTTTGCGGTACCGGTGCGCCTTCTGGTGAAGACGGGCTGTTTCCCGCCCACAGCCGCAGATTGCGGATGATACTGGCACCGCGTTCGGCCTGGCTGTCAATCTGCGACATAACCGGCAGCAGCGGATGCGCGGGATCTTCCCGTTCCAGCCGGATTTGCGAGCCCTGGGCATAATGACGGATAGCGGACAGCGGCTGATTCAGTTCATGAGCAAAACCGGAGGCCATCTCCCCGAGCACACTGAGCTGCTGGGCTTTTTCCAGATCCTGCTGCTGGCGCTGTAACTGAGAATGAGCGGCCTCCAGCTGGCGGGTGCGGCGGCGTACCCGGAAAGCAATCCACACATGATTGATGCCGAGCAGCAGAAAAACCAGGGCAACCGAGCCTAACAGCCAGCTGTTTTTCCGGCTCCAGCTGATAATCTCCTGCCAGAACTGACGCTGCTGCGGGTGCTGATTGACCTCACGCAGCAGGTTTTCCACCTGGCGGGTGGATGACGGCGCACCCCAGCGCATTGCTTTTTCACCGTGACTGTTGAGCAGGACGCGGGTGACTTCATCCGCCAGTTCATCCGGGACATCACTGCCTGCGGCAAATGACCAGTTCGGGTATAACTCACTGCTCGTCCAGCAGGGAATAGTGCTGTCGTGCCGGATCAGCGGGCGGAAATCATCCTGATGAATGAGTCCCTCTTTGTCCATGGATTCAATCAGACATGCCGGGACAATCGCGCCGGAAATTGCGTTGTCCCGTAACAGATAGAGCAGGGCATCAGCCGGAAAACCGGAGAACTGAAGATGGAAATCACGCGGCGGGTTGATACCTGCATCACGCAATGCTTTATAGCCTAATAAATAGCCGCCGAAGGCATCAGGTGCGACCGCACCGACTTTTTTACCGGTCAGATCCGCCGGTGTCTGATAAGGGCTCTCTTTGCGCACCAGCAGGACACTGCCGATCACATTCCGGGTGGCGTTATCCGGCTCATAAGCCGAACGCAGGGAAACCAGCCAGCGCAGGGGAAAATTACTGTCCAGCTGAATAAATTGTGCCGGATTGGTGAGAACAAACTGCACTTTATTACTGTGCAGGGCCTCCCGCATCTGATCCAGCGTCAGCGGCAGCAGCGTGAAGTGTTCACCGGGCAGCGCGCGGTTGAGTTGCTCTGTCAGCGGCTCCCAGTAATGACGTGTCGGTGCATCCCCCCGCAGAGCCAGCACACCGATAGTCCATTGTGCGGCAAACGAAAAGGAGGTGAATAATAACAGTATGGTCAGTAACCCTGTGCGTACGGCCATCTTACATATGTTCCGGGTTCAGTGCGTCCTGAGTCAGTTTTCCGGGAAAAATCTGTTGTTTTAGATCAACGTATTCCCCGTTATGTGGTTAACCACAATAGGGGAAGTCTCCGGCAATTTTTACAATCCCCATAATGACATATCCCTTTACTCAACAACATGTTTATTCCTTTTTGGTTGAGTTTGAATACGACGAGCAATGAAGTTCCAAATACACCGGAGAGCAGTATGGATCTTGGCAAACGAAAATTTCTGCAAAACCTGGGCGTCCTGACAGCAGGTACGGCCCTGGTTCCGATGGCGGAGGCAGGTCTGCATTTTTCGCCGACCCGCCGCGAAGGTGACCCGTCAAAGCGCTACGGTATGCTGATTGATTTACGCCGCTGTGTCGGCTGTCAGTCCTGTACCGTCAGCTGTTCTGTTGAAAATCAGAGCCCGCAGGGGCAGTTCCGCACCAGTGTCAGTCAGTATCAGATTCAGATCCGTAATGAAGAGGCAACAACCAACGTGCTGCTGCCGCGTCTGTGCAACCATTGTGATAATCCGCCGTGTGTGCCGGTTTGTCCGGTACAGGCCACCTTCCAGCGGGAAGACGGTATCGTGGTGGTGGATAACACCCGCTGTGTCGGTTGCGCCTATTGTGTGCAGGCCTGTCCGTATGACGCCCGCTTTATTAACCACAGCACACAAACCGCAGATAAATGCACATTCTGTGCCCACCGCCTGGAAGCCGGGCTGTTACCGGCCTGTGTTGAATCCTGTGTCGGCGGCGCGCGTATTATCGGTGACCTGAAAGATCCGTCCAGCACCATCAGCAAAATGCTCAGAGAGCACGAAGCGGCGATTAAGGTACTGAAACCGGAAAACGGCACACTGCCGCAGGTGTTCTATCTGGGACTGGATGAGGCTTTTGTTCATCCGCTGGAAAACCGCGGACAGCCCGCATTATGGCAGGAGATCCACTGATGACTGAACAAGTGATGTTAATTCAGGAAGTGCTGGCCCGGCCGCAGGAAATTACCTGGCTGCCGTGGGCGGTACAATACTTCTTTATGATCGGAATAGCCGCCTGTGCCGCCCTGTATGCCTGCTGGCAGCGCTGGCGCGGAGACAAACGGGATGCCCGTCTGGAGATGCTCGCGGTCTTTATCAGTATCACGCTCGGGATCGCCGCTCCGCTGGCACTGACGGCGGATCTGCATCAGACCGCCCGCGTCTGGCACTTCTACGCCTATCCGACACCGTGGTCATGGATGCCGTGGGGGGCCGTGTTCCTGCCGGCGTTTACCGGCTGTATCGGTCTCTATTTTCTGGCGCTGGTGGCGGACAAAATCTGGCATAAGCAATTTAAACTGACCCGCTGGGTGGCGCTCGGCAGTGCCGCATTCGCCATCGGCCTGCTGCTGTATACCGGCCGTGAGGTTTCCGTGGTGCGTGCGCATCCGATCTGGTTCAGTTACTGGATACCTGTGCTGCTCTTTTTCAGTGCATTGCAGGCTCTGCCTGCCCTGATGATGCTGGGGGCCCGCCGTGAGCCGCAGTACCAGGCACAACTTGCGCGTTTACAGGTGGTTTCCTTGCTGCTGTTGGCCGTGTGCATGGGCTTCTGGATCGCCGGTGATACCATTTCCGGTGCGGCTATCCGCGAACAGCTCCGTTTCGGCACAACCGGATGGACACTGGCCATGGGGGAAATTGTTCTGTGGATTGCCCTGATGGTGCTGGCGGTTCGTCTGCTGACACATCGTGGTTCAGTGGCGTATGTCACCATTCACACGCTGCTGACGCTGTTCCTGACCTGGTCGCTGCGCTGGCTGCTGCTGATGCAGGTACAGACGCTGCCGAAATACAATGTCATGCACAATCCGTACAGCCTGCCGATGGGGACGGACGGTATTCAGGCCATTATCGGTACGATCGGTTTATGGATAGCTCTCGTGATTATATTCCGTGAAGGTATCCGCTGGGTTAATAACAAAGTACAGAATCAACAGAAAGTCGCGCAGGACGGGGGTGTACAACATGGCTAAGTCAACAAGACGTCAGTGGTTAAAAGCAGGTTTGGCGATCGGCGGACTGGCAGCGTTCGGTTACAGTTACCGCGATGTGGCAAAACGCGCCGTCGACGGGCTGATGAACGGTACTTCCGGTAAAGTGACTCTGCATCGTATTAACGGCAACTCGCTGATCCCGGAAGGGAACGCGGTGAAAGGCTGGCAGGCGGAAAACACACAGGCGGTATCGATGACGCAGTGCTTCGGCTGCTGGACGCAGTGCGGTATCCGCGCCCGTGTTGACCGTGAAACCAATCAGGTGATCCGCATTGCCGGTAACCCGTATCATCCGCTCTCACATGACCGCCATATCGCCTATAACACGCCGCTGGCGGAAGCCCTGAAAAATATGGGCGGCGAAAGCGGCCTGGAGGGGAGATCCACTGCCTGCGCCCGCGGTGCGACCCTGATGGAAGGCCTGCACAGCCCGCTGCGTATCCTTGAGCCGATGAAGCGCGCCGGTAAACGCGGCGAAGGCAAGTGGCAGCGCATCAGCTTTGAACAACTGATAAAAGAAGTGACGGAAGGCGGGGATCTGTTCGGTGAAGGTCATGTGGACGGTCTGCGTGCTATCCGTGACCTCAATACGCTGATTGATCCGGCACAACCGGCACTCGGGCCGGTGGCAAACCAGTTACTGGTAACCAATGCCGGGGATGACGGGCGCGATACCTTTATCCGCCGTTTTGCCCTGAATGCGTTCGGCAGTAAAAACTTTGGTGCGCACGGCTCATACTGCGGGCTGGCTTACCGTGCCGGTTCCGGGGCGCTGATGAATGACCTCGATAAAAACGCCCACGTCAAACCGGACTGGGATTATGTGAAGTTTGCTCTGTTCCTCGGCACCTCTCCGGCGCAGTCCGGTAACCCGTTCAAACGGCAGGGGCGCCAGCTGGCCAATGCACGGATCCGGGACAGCTTTAATTATGCGGTTGTCTCTCCGGCACTGCCGCTGACCACCACGCTCGCCAATGACCACGGACACTGGGTTCCGATCACTCCCGGTACCGATTCCGCGCTGGTGATGGGAATGATCCGCTGGATGATTGAGAACAACCGTTGCAACAGGGAGTATCTTGCTGTTCCGGGTGAGGCGTCAATGAAACGTACGGGTGAGAGCAGCTGGACAAATGCCTCGCACCTCGTGATCACCGATGATGCACATCCGCTGGCCGGTCAGCATCTGACAGCGGAAGCACTGAACGGACAGACATCTGAAGAGCCGGTGTACATCGTGATGACAGAGCAGGGAGAACTGGTGCCTGCGGATAACTGTGACCGTGCGGTACTGGAAGTCAGTCAGCCGGTTACCCTGGCAGACGGCACGACGGTGAATCTGAAGAGCAGCTTCCTGCTGCTGAAAGAGTCCGCGCAGCGCTTTACCCCGGCAGAATACAGCGCCCGCTGTGGTGTGCCGGAAGAAACAATTACCGCACTGGCGAAAACACTGACGTCATACGGCCGTCAGGCCGCCGTGATTTCCCACGGCGGTATGATGTCCGGTAACGGTTTTTATAATGCCTGGGCGGTTATCATGCTTAACGCACTGATTGGCAACATGAACCTGAAAGGTGGTGTGTCTGTCGGCGGTGGTAAGTTTAACGGCGCCAATGACGGGCCGTGCTACAAAATGGACAGCTTCCCGGGCAAAGTGAAACCGAAAGGCATGAACCTGGCGCGCAGCAAGTCAGTTTATGAAAAGTCCGATGAGTACAAAAACAAAGTGTCTGCCGGTCAGAACCCGTATCCGGCCAAAGCACCGTGGTATCCGCTGGCAGCCGGTCAGCTGACAGAACAACTCGGCTCCGCACTTGAGGGGTATCCGCACAAGCTGAAAGCCTGGATCACCAATATGACCAACCCGCTGTATGGTATTGCGGGAATGCGTCAGGTGATGGAAGAGAAACTGAAAGATCCGGCACACCTGCCGCTGATTATCGGCATTGATGCCTTTATGAATGAAACCACCGCACTGGCAGACTACATTGTCCCGGATACCCATAACTTTGAAAGCTGGGGATTCAGTGCGCCGTGGTCCGGTGTGCAGACCAAAGCTACCACCGCCCGCTGGCCGGTTGTTGAGCCGCGTGTGGCAAAAACAGCGGATGGTCAGCCGGTTGCCATGGAATCCTTCTGTATTGCGGTGGCAAAAGCCCTGGATCTGCCGGGATTTGGTGATAATGCTATCGCAGACAATGACGGCAACACGTATCCGCTGAATACGGCAGAGGACTATTATCTGCGGGTGGCCGCGAATACCGCCTTTATGGGCGAGAAACCGGGGCCGGAAGCCAAAGAGGCGGATATCCGTCTTTCCGGGGTGGATCGCATCATGCCTGACATGCAGCAGGTACTGAAAGCAGATGAAATCAGCCGTGTGGCATATCTCTACAGCCGCGGTGGTCGTTTTGCACCGTATGAAAAGGGCTGGGACGGAGAGAAAACCGGGCCGCAATGGAAACAGCCGCTGCAGATCTGGAATGCGGATGTGGCGCAAAACCGCCATGCCATCACCGGTGAGCGTTTCAGCGGATGTCCGGCCTATTATCCGCCGCGCCTGTCTGACGGCAGTGATATTGACCGTGTTTATCCGGCAGAAAACTGGCCGCTGAAACTGATGTCGTTTAAATCACATGTGATGAGCAGCTCAACCACCATGATAGAGCGTCTGCACCATGTAAAACCGTCAAATCTGGTGGCAATTAACCCGGCCGACGGCGAAAAATTCGGTGTACAGCACGGGGATCTGGTACGCATCACCACACCGGGCGGCAGCGTCGAAGCGCAAATCAGCCTGCTGAGCGGTGTGATGCCGGGTGTGGTGGCTATTGAACACGGTTACGGACATCACGAAATGGGCGCACGTCAGCATTATCTTGACGGCGAAGCGCTGGCGATGGATAAGCGCATCGCGTCCGGTATTAATATTAACGACCTGGGCTTCGCTGACCCGACCCGTCAGGTAGCGAACACCTGGCTGGACTGGGTAACCGGTGCTTCTGTACGGCAGGGACTGCCGGCGAAAGTGGAACGGATTTCCGCGGCCTGATTACATTATCTGCCTCAACCCATCATCCGACAATTATTATAAAGCTGTAATGCAATACCTCTGACCACCTCCGGGTGGTCTTTTTTTTTTGCCGCAGAAAACACAAAGGACACCAAATGGTGTCCCTCTTGTGCAGTCTTTACCGGTCAGTGTCTGATATTGTCTGACTGATTATAATATTCACCGGATTCAATTTTATCGATACCGGCCTGAAGTATACCAATTAACTGACGGGCGACATCTGTCGTCAGCCACATGGTTTTATCCACTTCTGCATGTTCGGGAGACTGGGACTGATCCTGCAGATAATGCAGGCGCAGCATCATAGCGTCGTAACTGTCGACGGTACTGATGTCCCATCCGATGACCGGATGAGTCTGAATGACGGCTTTTTTATCGTTCATTGAACCTCCTAATCATACTGCAAGATGGTTAATATCTCTGACTAAGAGCTGACATCCCGTTAACAACGGGTAGTATCAGTATAAGGTCTTTTTGCAAAGTAAAAAGGGGGGGATAAGACTTTTATTATGCAAAAAACGGGAAAATTGTCTTCTCTGAACATAAAAACTGAGCAATAAGACGTTTTTCATCTTATTGCTCAGAAGGGCTGCGTATTTATACCCGGTCAGTATTACTTAACGACAGGTTTTTACATCCCAGCGGGCATCGGTTCCGGCCAGGAAAGGAACTAAAATATCCTCTGCACCGTTAATGGTTTCCGGTGTGATAACTTCCCGGCGCGTTAATTCGACAAAACCATCATTGACCGGCAGGCCATAAAACGCCGGGCCGTTCAGTGAGCAGAACGCCTCAAAGTGTGCCAGCGCATTCATCTCCTCAAAGACAGTGGCATAAGCGGCCAGTGCGGTCGGGGCATTAAACACCCCGGCACAGCCGCAGGCGGACTCTTTGCGGTGGCGCGCATGAGGTGCACTGTCTGTGCCGAGGAAGAAACGTTTACAGCCGCCCGCCACTGCCTGACGCAGTGCTTCCTGATGCACATTGCGTTTCAGTACCGGCAGACAGAACAGATGCGGGCGCACACCGCCGACCAGCATATGGTTGCGGTTAAACATCAGATGCTGTGGTGTCAGTGTGGCGGCGATATTATCATCCCCGCCGAGTACATACTGCGCGGCATCTTTGGTGGTGATATGTTCAAAAACCACTTTCAGTGCCGGAAAATCACGGCGCAGCGGGATCATCACATCATCGATAAAGCGGGCTTCACGATCGAAAATATCAATATCGGCGTGAGTCACTTCGCCGTGCACCAGCAGCGGCATGCCGTTGCGGGACATCATCTCCAGCACCGGATAAATATTGCGGATATCCGACACGCCGTGAGCGGAGTTAGTGGTCGCATTGGCCGGATACAGTTTGCAGGCGGTAAACACACCTTCACGGAAACCGCGCTCAATCTCTGCCGCATCTGCGTTATCGGTCAGATAACAGGTCATCAGCGGGGTAAAGTTGTGTCCCTGCGGCACTGCGGCCAGAATGCGATCGCGGTACGCTATTGCGGCATCGGTAGTGGTAACCGGCGGAACCAGGTTCGGCATCACAATAGCGCGCCCGAAAAATTCACTGGTAAAAGGCACAACAGTACTGAGCATCGCACCATCACGGAAATGGATATGCCAGTCGTCAGGGCGGCGGATTTTCAGGGAAGTAACAGGATGAGTCATTGAACCGGCTCCGAAATAAGTAAAGGATAACCTGATGGCGGGTGCCATAAGCCGGAAAAGAATGATAGAACGATTCGCCGGTAAATACCATGTTAATTTGCGTTTCTGTGGTGTTTATTGCTTTTCACCTATATAGCACATAAGCTATATTATAAGGACATAACGTGCGGAAGATAGTCACAACAGATAATTTTGCAGCGCGGTTTTCAAAAACAGGAGTTAACAATGGGAAAGTCACTCAGACAACTGCTGGCTGAGGAAAAGCCGGAAGTTGCGGCAGCAGCACGGGTTCAGGCGGACGAGATCCTGCTGAATATCCATCTGGCGGAACTGCGGGAGAAAGTGAACAAAACACAGGTGGAAATGGCACAGGCGCTGGGCATCAAACAGCCGACGGTCGCCGGGATGGAAAAACCGGGGCGTGATGTCAAATTATCCACGCTGAGACGCTATGTGGACGCTATCGGCGGAAAACTGAATATTGATGTTGAGCTGCCGGATGGCACGCATTATATGTTCAGGGTCTGATACGAAATACAGCGGATAAAACAGGGAAATAAACAGGAGAGGTAAACGTTGGCTCCTCCAGCTGGACTCGAACCAGCGACATACGGATTAACAGTCCGCCGTTCTACCGACTGAACTATGGAGGAACATCTTCAACGCGGGGTGCATAGTAGTGCGGTGGGGCGGGTTTGTCAAAATGAAAAATGACTTTTTGAATCGTTCGCTTTGTTTATGATCACTTTGCGGAAAATAACAGCGGTAAACAGAATTTTTTGTCTGTAAATCAGTCAGTCACAGGAAATAAAAACAGATAAAGAAAAACAGATAAATAAAAGATGGCGGTGTGTCAGAAAGCAAAAAGCCCGCTCAGTGAGCGGGCTCTTAAATCTGGCTCCTCCAGCTGGACTCGAACCAGCG